>Ga0134128_10001011_pt1 | contig 37725 bp, 12 predicted proteins | sample KB31754_FD_96462 | JGI IMG/M metagenome (GOLD analysis project Ga0134128, IMG submission 96462) | Terrestrial soil microbial communities with excess Nitrogen fertilizer from Kellogg Biological Station, Michigan, USA - KB3-175-4 | ecosystem: Environmental > Terrestrial > Soil > Unclassified ...
AGAAGCTCGGTCAGCCTACGGGCAGAAAAAGCACCGTAAATCACTGAAAAGATTGGCTCCTCAGGTAGGACTCGAACCTACAACCCTCCGGTTAACAGCCGGAGTTTAAACCATGGAGCACATGTGCTTTCAATGACTTAGCCGGAGTCCATTGACGATTTTGGAGCACATTCGGTGATGAATGGGCTCCAAAATGGGCTCCAATTCTTGAAGACACAAGAACCGGTTCCACATTGGTCGCGGAGAACCACATCTTTGGTGGCTTGCTGAGAAGTCAGAATGTTTCTGGCAGATCCATTGGTAGATGCTGGAGCTCGGTTTTTAAATCCCCATGCTCGGACCGACCAACACTTTATCTTCGGCCTTCGTGCTTGGGACGCGAGAGACCTATATGATCTTCCCTTTCTTAACGTACTCACGTTGGATGGCCGCTTCTAAATCTTTCAACTCAAGGCGAAGCGACTGATTTGCCAGAACTTCGACCGCGCAAAAATGCGTGACGTTGAGGATGCTCGCGCCACTCAGCTCATGGCGGGCCGAGATGTGGTGCCAGTCAATGTCATCGGCAATGGCGATCTGCAGAGGAAAAGTCTTCCGCCAGATTGCGTATCGTTCTTCGGGACGCGGTATGGGAAACTGGATGATGGCATGCAGGCGGCGCACGAATGCATCGTCGATATTGGCGCGCTGGTTGGATGCCAGAATCACCAGCCCGTTGTAGCTCTCGACCCGCTGCAGCAGATAAGCCACTTCCTGGTTCGCATACTTGTCATGGGCATCGCGGATCTCCGTGCGCTTGCCGAACAGCGCATCGGCTTCATCGAAGAACAGTATCCAATTCTGGTTCTCGGGCCCGGTCAAACAGCCTTGCCAGGTTCTTTTCGGTCTCGCCTATATATTTCGAGACCACGCGCGACAGATCGATGCGGAATACTTCTTTGCCGGTGTGCTTGCCCATCAGGGTGGCGGTCAAGGTCTTGCCCGTGCCCGGAGGCCCGTAAAACAGGGCGCGGTAACCCGGCTTGATTTTTTTCCATGCCCCAGTCATAGAGCAGCGTATCGTTGTGCTTGATCCAATTTTCGATTTCGTGTATCTGGCGCATGATGTTCGGATGGAGCACAACGTCCTCCCAATCCATCCTGGTCTCGATGTACTCCGCGGGAAATTCCGCGCTGAAACGCGGCTTGCTCGACTTGCCCATGGTGAGTTCCTCGACGATTTCCTGGTTGAGAACCAGGCGGCCGCTCATCGCCGGCTCGCCTTCGCGCACCGGCTCGAGCCACAGGATACGCTTCCGCCAAAACCAGTGTTCGCTGCCGAGAATACGCTGCACGTCCAGCCGCTTTTTCAGGTTGTCGCCCGCCAGGACGAACTGGGCGGTTTCGCCCGTGGGAAGAATGCCGCGGTGATTACCGCTTTTGACTCCGCCAAATTCCGGAAATTCGCCGCCCTCCGGCAGATGCTCGGCAATGAGCTTGCTGAAAAAGTCCGGCTGCAGGTGCGGCACCAGAGCCAGGACTAAGATGGCAAATTCTTCCGAAGTTGGTGTTTGCCGTTGCAGGAAGCGAGACAGCGAGAAATCATCATCGCAATAGGAAAACGGAAGGAACTTGAAAGGGGCCGTATTCTTACGATGAGCACTGAAACGGCTATGAATAACGGTGAAAATCCAGTCCAAAGCGGAGTGAAGATTGGTGACGTTGCTATCGTTCTGTAATGCCATTTGCATTGGCTATAAGAAACGTGTTTTTTTTTTGCTTCAGAGCGATTCAAAAGGTCTTTCGATCGTTTTGGAGACTTGGCGTGAGAGATATAGTTTAAGCCTAATTCAGCCAAGGACATGTCCCACCAATCCAACGTACTCCCGCATTTGAGTTTTAAAAATGTATTCCTCGTCCATGGCGCCGCCTAGCGCCGGAAGAGGTGCAAAACCGAAGCACTCGTCAGGCCCCAGATTACCGAAACGCCCGACTGCTTTTTGGAAGAGAGGCTCCAAAAGAACGCTCTTCCGAAAGTTCGTCTCAATGAGTGTCGAGTCAAACATAATATCTATTCTGGGATTGAAGGGGGTAGCTTTACCGGTATGCACGTTCAGCCAGAGAAAGCGCTCATTGTGCCAGAGGCACACACTCGCGAAAGCGGTTCGCACCACTTCAATCCCTGTGCCATCCAATTGAGGCCAATCGTTTGTGTTGAGAAAGGGCCGGTCTGGGGCCACAGTCCACAATAATCCTTTCCCATAAGCCCCGAATCCAAAGTTCCGCCACTCAGTTGCCAGAGCCTCAGGCACTTTCGCGGCTGTTGCGTCGTGTCGCAAAGGATCATAGGCTTCACGGGTTCCGCTCGGAGGATATGCAGCATGAAATAGAGGAAAAGGCGTTTCCATATAACTCAACCATCAACTACTGGCAGTAGGGTTTTCAATTTCATTTTGCCGACTTCATTTGCATCAGTCGTCTTGCTTACATTGGCTACTTCGGCATCGAGTTGCCCCTTTAAATCATGGCCCGGCCACCCCGATCCCATTGAGCGCCAATGGGAAAATTTTCTCTCGCGCCACCCAGTCCTGCAGTTTCGGCCCCTCCACCCGCTGCCTGATCGGCGGCATGGAGCAGAGTCTTGCCGTACACAGGATTTACATATGTGACTCCATTGGAGTCGAAAGATCTATACATGAAGGGATAAGTTTTGTCGCCAGGACGGCGAGTGAATAGTTTATCAACGAATGTATTAGCGTCAGCGATGGGCTTACCGGGATTGTTCGTTAACCACAGGGCAACCACGTTCGCGCGTTCCGCGGCAATTGCGGTCTCACGAGCCTCGCTTGCCGTTGACTCATCGCTTCGTCCACCGTCCGGTGCATAAAATTTGTCCCAGTTTGCTTTCCATTTATTTACTTCGAGGTTATTCAGTGCGCCTTGCTGGATGGCCACCTGACGGCGTAACTCATCTCTCGTCATTGCCAATTTCTTCGCCGTCGCTGCCTTTTCTTTTGCGATAAACGGCTTACTTAGCATGGCTTCATTGAGAGTTGCGGCTAGCTGGACAACTTTTGGGTTCCCCACCTCCTCCTCGCTGGCTGAAGCGGTAAAATGCACTGTTTCTTTCTGACCATCTTTTGAATCTACTACCAGCTCAAGCGTCAGGAGCTTATATCGATTTTTGATCGAGTCTAACTTGCCACGCACTTTCTGCTCATCAAAGCCCTTCTCGGCCAGCGCTTGTTCGGCCTCCGCGATCGCAGCCAGCTTGTCCTTTTTTTTCTGCTCGTCCGTCCGATCGTTGGGCTTGTCTTTCTTCGAGAACAATCTGCCGAACAGCGCCTTGGCTTTGGCGACGATCCAGGCGATGGCGGCGTCAACGGCTTTGTCCACGGAAGCGCGGATCTTCCCTATGATGTCCTTGATTTTGTCGGTGATCTTTCCCAGTCCCAGGATCCCGGCCAGGAAGCTGATGGCCAGCGAGAGCAGCCCGCCCAAGATGCTTTCTACGCGATTGGCGGCGGCCGTGATATTGCCTGCGGCGATAGTGACAATGGAGTCAATGAAGGCGGTCACCACCTGGATGATCTTGGAGATCTTCTCCACGGACACCATGATGGTGTCATAAATCGAAAGAATTGCCGAGATGAAGCCGGCGCCGGGGATGAACATCGAGATCAGCTTGGGAATGGCTTTCTTTACGATGCTGTCGGTCACAAAGCTGACAATGCCGCTAACGACCGTATCTTTGAGGTCGGTCAGTTTTTCCCTGATCAGCTCCCAGGCCGCGGCGGTGCCACCCTTGACCAGGGCAACCACGATATTGAAAGCCAACTCGAGCCCCTGCATGAGAATCGAGAACCTTCTTCTAGATTTTGTGCTCGATTTGAAATGGATTCAATGGCAAACAGCAGGGGATAAAGACGCCTGAGGCAGTCAACGACACATGACGAATGCGGCTGGTTCATGAAAAGCCGGGCCGTGGCGAAGACTAGATCGTCGAAGAGAGGAGATTGATGCTATAGGAAAGCTTGATGGAAAGATCGCACTAGAAGATCGCCGGGATTAAGCTGTTCAGTTGCACGCGTTACGGCGTGCTGGCATTCGGCTTGATGCGGTGATACGGTCAATGGAAATGGTGAAGGTTCGGGGGCACAAACCACACACGAGCTGGGACATCGCCGCGGACTGGCTCTTATCGAGATCCGGAAAGAACGTATTTTGTAATGTGGATGTTGCTCAGCACCACCGTGCGATTGCCGTAAACATCGTTGGCCGCATCAGCTTCAAGCGTTGCGGCTCCCACTACCTGCTTGCTACCCGCTGGAGTGACGGTAAAAGCGATCCGCCATTTCAGGCACTGGAAGTTGCCCTATTCGCCCTGGGCACTGAAATCACTTCCGTTCCGTATTCAATTCTGGAAGAGAAAAAAAGAGGCAGCATGGCAATGCTCCATACGGGAAGAATGCGAGTCCTGCCCACACCCTGCTTAAGGGCATTTCTGCACACCTTTGCTTTTTGTAGACCATCCTCATCCATTGTGGAGTTCTTTGCCAGTTGCTCTATGTCGTCTACGTGAACCCATCGAGCAATGAATCCCTGGGTATCTTTGAGCCCCGGGAAATCCGCAATGTAGATCAGAGCATCGGCTTTCCAGGCGATGGCACATTCAGCTGCGATGGAATCAGAATTTACGAGGTGTGCCTGGCCCCATCCGGCCATGACCAGATTTGACACAATGGGGACACCACCATTCCTGCAGATGATATCCAGCCACTGCGGATCTACGCAGCTTGGTTCAACATTGAATTCAGAAGCGCCATTGCTACCGAAGTGTTTCTTGCGCAGGTGGCAGATGCCGGCATCGCTGCCATGCAAGCCAAGGCCGGGAATTCGCGCCTTCACCAGAGAAGTTACCAGGCAGCGGCTTTCAGATTCGAGTTCCATTGTCTTAGCTGCGCTCAGCATGTGCGCTGAACCATTGCCATTTCCAGGAGCATGCGCAGCCTCACTGGCACCATGGATGACAACCGTCTGATGATGGTCGTGACACAGGGATGCAATGGCCCGCACGAAGTCCGCAAGATATTCCTGCTTGTCCGTGACGGAGCGCGACAGCTTAACAACAAGCTTCATTGGATGTATCCAGAGGGTAAATCAGCGAGACAAACTGCGTTTTGAAAACGCAGCGCTGAAGACAGAGGCCTCGCTCTGCTTCTCAGGTGTTGCACCGCGAGGCTGGAACCCTGGCCTGTACTATCTTGAAACAGTATGCATAACGGCCGACTGCTCGGACACGACCTGGTCGCTGACAATCTGCCCGTCATCGAGCTTAATGATGCGATCGGCCACGTGGTAGTAGCGATCGTCATGGCTGATGACCAGAACGGTCTTGTTCCGAGCTTTCAAAGCAGGCAGGAGTTGAGTGTAAAAGATGTTCTTGAAGTAGGGGTCCTGATCAGCAGCCCATTCATCGAACACATAGATCGGGCGATCTTCGAGATAGGCAGTGAGAAGCGCGAGACGCTTGCGCTGCCCCTGAGAAAGATCTGTGGTAGAGAATTTGCCCTGCTTGATCTGGACCTTGTTGGAGAGCTTCAACTGCTCCAAGTATTTCCTGGCCTGCTCGTCGAGTCCCGGGCCAAGCAGGCCCAGAAGCTGGTCAAAGAGGAAGAAATCAGAAAATACGGCGGAGAAATGCTGGCGATAGAACTCCTGGTTTCCAGGGCCAACCGGCTGATTCTGGAAATAAATTGTGCCGGATTCCGGCGGGTAAAGCGCCATGAGAAGCTTAGCCAAAGTGGTCTTTCCGCTGCCGTTACCGCCCGTAATGAACACCAGTTCGCCCGGTTTCAGTGTGAGGTTGATCGGGCCCAACACAAAACTTTCGTCCTCACCTTCGCGACGATAGCTGCGGGTAACACCGCGCAACTCCAGTTTGTCCCAGTCAGATGTGGTAGGGCCCACTTCGGCAACTTCTTCAGAACCTTTGCTGATAAGCGTGAAGCCGAGTTCCCTCACTGTTTTGAGAGCAATGTTAGCGCGGGAGACCTGAGGAAGCAGATTCATGACGACCTGTAAAGGAGTCATCAGGTATAGCAAAGTGATGGCATAAGCGGTGAGTGTAGGACCGGTTATCTGCCGGAGATGAGGAAGAAGAAAAACGATAAGCCCGACAACCACAAAGACCAAAGTCTGTCCCCAACTCGCGGCCGCAGCATAGATCTTGAAACCAGCCAAGTTGTAGCGTTGAATGGCGTCGGAAGTGCCTTCCAGGGACTCAGAAATGAAAGCCTGACGGCGCCGATGATGGATTTTCAGCTCCTTGGTGCCCTGAGTCAGAGCGCGAAAGTGATTCTGAAGACTATTCGCTTCTTTACGAGCCTGGCCAAATACATTGTTCACCATCAGGATAGGAAGCTGGTAGCTGATGATGCCGAATACCATAAAGCCCAGAACGATGGTGAGCAATATCCACGATAGCATCCCCATATATACGAGGCAACCGACCACCAAAGCCACATTGACGCAAAGCAGCGGAATAGAGCCAATGGCATTGGTGATGGTAGGCACATCATCAGTGAGCGCGGTGAGCAGGCGTGCAGGCCCAATTTCTTCGAGGTGATATAAGGGAGCCGCAAGCATTTGCCGGCACAATTGCATGCGCAAGCGGAAGAGCGCACCCTGTCCAAGCCTGCTGAGCAGAATTTCTGCGGTGTACCGCGTCAGGGGCAACAGAAGGCAGAGGCCTACAAAGGCCCAGATCACATTGCGTGAAGTATGTGTATTCTTCAAGCCCATGTTGATGACAGCCAGCAGAGCGGCATTGCAAGCGCCACTAAAAATTCCAGCGATCAAGCTCATCAGGACACTTGACCGGGAATGCTGGAAGAAAAATTTAATGATCTTCATAAGGGGGCACCTTTTCTAATTTTAATTTTGAAATTTGCGGCCGATGCTATGGGAACAAATTTGGGAAAACCTGATCCGGCTTACCGGCCAAATCCAGAACAATCGTGCGGAATTCGCAGGTGTGCTTTCGGCCGGCTGCATCCGGCAGCCAGATTTGATCCGGGGTCGGCAGCATCTCTGAGAAAGTGATTGATTTTTCAGCGAGTTGACTGGCCAGCATGCGCCGAACCAGCTTCGCAAGAATTCCGATGTAGACAGGACTGTCAAAGTCCACATAGCATGGCTTTACTTCTACTGCCACGCGGACAAAGGCATATCTGGGCAAATTGTGTTCCTGCTGCCACCGCCGGGCTGCAAGAAAACGTTCGCTTTCATCTTCCAGGAGTGCGAACTTCACCTCCTGAGCGGAAAATGACCACGATTCACGACAGATCACCAACCGATCTATGGTGATACGGGGCTGGTGCCGGGCTGAGCGCACAATTTTTGCGCAATCAACCGCCTCAGCAGACAACACTTCGCCGAGCCCTTCTATGAGATCAACTTTCACACGACCATCACGAGAACGCACGATCAATCCAGCGGGGGTATGGTCAACGACAAAGGCGGAAATGGGGAAAGTCTGGGACTTGGGGCCAGTGGAAATCGAATCTTCAGTGGTTTCAAGAAAATAATCATAGGGTGAAATCAGAGTATATGCGGTCCGTGTGGTACTGCCCGGCCACCGCTTGGGCAGAACCGGAACAATATGAGGAGCAGGAAAATCGGACTTCATGCCCGCAAACATTTGCTCGGGATGCGGGTGCTGTGACATGGCGAAGGACCCACGAACAGTATTGATCGCCATATGCAACTCACCCAGGACCAGGAAATAATCTCCTTTGCGAATCGCCTCAACACTCTCGGCGGCCACCATAACGTCAGGGCTGTGATGCCGGGCCCGTTCCCAGCCAGCGCGAGGCACAGAGAACAGGCGGTCCACATGAGGCCGTAGTTCAGCGCTGGAGTAATTCAGATGACGCTGTCCTGCCGCAGGTTGAAATATCTCATCCCAGCGTTTTTGGAATTCCGGCACTACCTGGTTCAGCAGACGGGTAGAGGGGTCAATTAAAAGCGGTTGAACCTGCGACCAAAAAGAAAGGAAATCCACGGTGGAACTGCGCTTCTTGCGGGCGAGATCAGCGTAAATCTGCAGGAAAGCCCGACGATACAGGGCCACGGCCCTGGCCGTAAACCATCTTGCGCCAGTAAGAACCACTGAAAGAGGCTCGCCTAGCTGAGCAATGAGTTGAGGGCCGACTTCCAGTTGAACATCGCGAAGACAATCCAGATACACGAGGGTGCGAGCTGCGTACATAGCTCCACTGGCCCTGGATGAGGACTTGTGGGTCAGTCGTGTAAAAGTTTCATCGAGATTGCCCAGGGCCTTATCCAGTTGCTCAGCATCGTCTATAGCAGAGCTTACCTGCTCACGCGCTTGCTCCAACTGATTGAGAGAATCGAGCGTGGAGGCACGCAGCGTTTCATCGTCGATCCGCTCCAACATGCTGCGCAGCTTCTGCTCAGGATGCAGGAGGTATGGTATTTCAAACTGCCAACGGAGCACGCCACGCTCCACAAACTCCCGAAGGATGCGGTAAACATCTTCCTCTGTGCGCAATCCGCTGCCGGGTATTTTGATCAACTCTAAAGCGATTTGCCGGGCCGGCTTCTCACCATTGCACCTTCTGAAGACTGCAACCTGGGCTGGAGAAAGGGGTACGGGAGAGCTGGCGGGCATCTGCAAGCGATTGCCATCAAGCAAAAACAAGGGATTGTGCCGGGGAGGTATCCAAGGCTTGAGCGCCTCTAGCGCTCCTATACTTTCGGCCAAAGCTTCAATGCACCAGTTCTCAAAATAAACATTCGATTTAGCAATCAAAGAAGGACCGGGACGAACCGAGATATTTTCGCCTTCGGGAACAAACCGAGCCCATCCGATGGGGCCGAAGAAGCCGATAGAATCATTCTTCACGCAATAGCGCTGAATGTAGCTCGCGACCAGTTCTTCCTGCTGGCGTTCTTTCTTGCCGCGTTTCCTGTTTCCGGCATCACGCCGCAGCAAGAGATCAATGCCCTGATGCAGCGCTTTGCGATTTTGCAGAAGAATGGCGCGGCGAAAATCAGGATTCAATGCAAGCTTTTCGATCCGTTCGGATACTTCCTCAATACCGGTTTTGAAGATGGCTTGAAAACGCTCGCTGGCCAGAATACATGACTCCCGGGCTTTGACAAATTCCGCGCGACGCTGTTCCACAGCGGTTTCCCATGCTTCAGGAATTCGTCCTTTATTCAGATGGGTCAACATGCGCGCTAACTGTTTGCGTTTCTGATCATCTGCGGTTACATCCATTTCGTGCCGAATTCCCTCAACGAGGGATTGCTTTTGCGAATCAAGACGCTTTTGCGCCGCGAGCAGACCGTCAGCAGCTACAGCAGCCTCGGTGGAAGCCAACTCCCCCACCAGAGCGAGAGGAAAGCCAGCACCGCGCAGACATACCCAGCGCCAAAATGCCCAGGTTCCTCCCGGGAACGCAGTCAGGTGATCGGGAAGCTGAGCTTGCGCAGCCTGGCCAAGTGGAGACGGACTCGTGATTTCGGCAACTGTATTCAAGTATTGCTCCGTTTTAAGTTTCGTGTAACTCGATCAGATTTAAAGCTGGTATGGACAATCGTCAGATGAGCAAGAAGCAAGAGCGCATCGTGAGAATGCGTTGATACGGTATGGGTGAACAGGCATTCTCGGGTTTCCGCTCGCCCTCGCTCCTTACGTCGCGTGGGTCGGTCAGGATGACCGAGGTTCTATATCCGTAATTTTTTATATGACTCTTAGAGTTATTGAGCGAAGCTCCGACTTCGACTGAAGGTCGAAGTCCGGAAGGCAAAACTTATTCATATTTCAGAGCTACGACAGGGTCTACTCTCAGCGCGCTGGCTGCCGGAATGAGACAGGCGATGACGGAAACGGCAATCAGAACCATAGAAACCATCGTAAAGATAAATGGATCAGTAGGGCTCACGCCGTAGATCACGCTGGAAAGCAGGCGAGTCCCGGCCGAAGCACCCAGCAATCCTAACAAGACACCGATTAAGACCAGGGTCATAGCTTTATTCACAACCAGCTTGAGCACATGAGATTTTTGGGCCCCAAGGGCCATACGCAGTCCAAGTTCCTGAGTGCGCTGCGACACTGAGTAGGCGAGGACCCCATAGAGACCCATGGCGGCAAGAAACAGAGCAAAACCAGAAAAAGCCCCCAGCAGCATGGCAGAAAAGCGTTGCATCTTGATCGAATCGTTCACGACCGAATCCATGGTCTTGATATCGTAGACAGCCTGGTTCTTATCCATGTCCTGCACATCACGCCGAATGGTGGACGCCAAACCAAGCGGGTCAGAACTGGTACGCACAACCAGATTCATGAAGGCGCGAGGATGCTGTAGATAGGGGACATATACTTCCGGCTGGCTCTCAGCATTCAAGCCGAAATCGCGGACATTGTTGACGACACCGACGATCTGTCTCCATTCCGGAGCTTGTCCCGGGGGCGCAAAATATGCCATGCGCTTGCCAACCGGATCTTCACCCAAAAAATATTTCTTCGCCAATGCCTGATTGATAATCAACACCTTGAGAGCATTACGGTCGTCGGTAGGAGCGAAAGGACGCCCTTCAACTACGTTGATACCCATGGTCTTGAAATAATCCGCACTAATATGCCTGATTTGGAGATCAGGTTGGGCGCTTTCTCCCTGCTTGCCATCAATAAAAAAGGTGCGATCTGTAGCGCCGCCAGCCAAAGGCAACTGGTTAATAACACCAGCAGCCTGCACACCCGGGTGGCTGGTCACGCGCCGCAATAATTCCGTGTAGAAATCCGCCCGCTGGGTATCACCATACTTATTCACGGGAAGATACAGCTTCATGGTAAGGACATTATTGGGGTTGAAGCCGGTTTTCACGGTTTGCAGCTTATATAGGCTTTTGATCATAATGCCAGCGCTGATCAGGAGAACAAGACTGAGGCAGACTTCAGCGACAATCAAAAAATCGAGCGAGCGACGCTTCCCGCTGTTGGTTGTGGATGTGCTCTCGCGAAGAGAGTCATAGAGATGCGTCTTGTAGATCTGGAAGGCTGGAGTCAATCCGAAGACAACGCCTGTTATCAGGCAAACCAAGAGGGTGAAGGCTAGAACCGGCCCGTCTGTGGCAACATCATCAGGGTGAGCAATACCTCCGGCGACGGTGGAGAGAATCACACCTTTCCCGACATTGGCAATGGCAATGCCGAGCGCTCCAGCGATGAGCGAGAGCAGGAGGCTTTCAGTAAGGAATTGGGCAAACATACGGCCGCGCGAAGCCCCTAGAGCAATTCGCACATCCACTTCTCTCCGCCAGATAGTGGCACGAGCGCCCATCAGGTTGGCAACGTTCACGCAAGCAATGAGCAACACCATGACTGCCGCAAGGAGAAGAATAATAAGCGGCCTGCGCGCGTCACCCACCATGACTTCCTGCAAAGAGTCAACGGTTATATAGAAAGTACGGGGATAAGCTTCAGGATGCACTTGAGCAAGCTGATTGGCAAAGGATTGCACGCCAGCCCGAGCCTGCTCCACATTGAGACCAGGCTTAAGCCGCGCGTAGAGCGAATAAGAACGAGAACCGCGGTTGGCTTCAGAGAGGTCGCTGGGCGTGAAGGTAATGGGCGCCCAAAGCTGAGTGTCACGATCAGGGAAATAGAACCCTTTAGGCATGACGCCAACAATCGTATAGTTAATTCCGTCCAGTACCAACATTTGGCCAATGGCATCAGCATCTTTATTGAATCTCTGTTGCCAGAATCCATAACTGACCACTGCTACGGGGCTGGTACCGGTATTGTTGTCTTCAGGGCGTAGGAACCTTCCTAGTTCGGGACGCACACCAAGCACATCGAAAAAGCTGCCGGAAACCTGAGCAGCGGGAAGACGCTGAGCATCACTCCCGCGAAGACTACCCAGATTCACTTCCCATGATGAATAGATTCCCACTTGAGAAAAAATCTGCGTCTGCTTCTGGAAATCAAAAAATTCAACTGCGGAAACGGGCATTTTCTCAAGATTCAAAGCCTTGACATTATTTTGCACCTGTACCAGCTCGCGGGGCTTGCTATACGGCAGAGGATCCAGCAACAGCGCATTGATGACGCTGAAAATGGCCGTGTTCATACCAATCGCCAGACTCATGGTCGAGATAACTATGAGCGTGAAAACACGGTTTTTGAACATTTTTCGGACGCTGTATTTAAGATCCGAAGCAAGTCTCTCGAACATCTATCAACCTCCGGTTACCGAGTTTGACTACTCACGCGCCGGTCAAACGGCCCGGCTTACCTGGCTTAGATGAACACTCCCGTTGATGCACTCGCAAATAAGCTCGCGCTGGCCATCGCTGCCGAGTACCCCAATCAAAGAATTGCGGCCTTTATTCTCTACCTGAGTGAGGGGGAAACTCGCATCCACAGTGCCATTCGTGGTCTTTGCACTAATTCGGGTATTTGTGTTTTGCGGCAGCTCTACGCTGATGGATCCGTTGGCGGAACGAAAGTAAATCGGCTTAGTCCAATTTTGTTCCCGAATTGAAGCGCGAATAAACCCATTTGAAGTTTCGGCTCTGACCCAGCCGGAATCGGCAATCGTGATACCGCCGTTGCCGGCAACTAACTCCGCGCTGCCAGAAACGGATTTTACGCTGATGGGACCGTTAGACATGCGAGCCATAATGCACACGCCGACAGGCACTTCTACAGCAAAATTGACTTCCACATTGTTGCGGAAAAACCGGGGAGAAACTGTCTTAATTCTGACCCCTTCGGCAGTCTGCTCCACCTCAAAATTTAGCTTCTGAATCTTTCTCCTATCGCCGCGCTTTATGCCCACAACCCGCACTTCGGAACCCTCAACGCCGCGTGCACGGATGCTGCCATTTTTGCCGATAATCTCAAGCGTCTGACCAGCAGCAACGTGGCCATTCCAATGGTATGCCTCATCGGGGTTCTCTTCAACCCAATCATCACCGTCTGTAATAACGCCTATTTTTGAGGATAACATCGTGATTTGTCTAAGTACAGGAAGCAAGATTGGCATAAATCACTCCTAAAGTTAAATTCCCTTGGTAACTGTATGTTGTTCCACGACGTCCGCCGGATTCAGGCAGAACGAGAGAACCTCAGCGAGTTTGTCAACGTAAGGACGATAGATAAAGTTCTGGTGATCACCGGGAATTGTGTAGACCTGAACCTGCTCGGGAGAGAATTGGCTCCAACCTGCCGCGGGATCATCAGCGTGAGCTGTATTCTTGGCCAAATCGACCCCGCGGATCAAAGTGATCTTGCCCGAATAGGGCTTCACGGTATATTGCCGCAAAGATTGGTGGCGTTTCCTTTGGCCCTGCAAAAACTCAAGGGCCTGTGCGACCGTGATTTCCGGGGGCAATAACTCGAAACGTACCATCGAATCGAGCACACACTGAATCTGCTCATCGCGGCTGAGATGCCGGATTTCTTCGAACTTTATGTCGAAAACCTGTCCGGCCTGCTGCATGGAGTCCCTGGCAATCATGATCAGGAGCTCGGTATCTGTTTCCGGATCAGTTTCATCCGGATTGCTTAGAGGCTGGATATCCAGCAAAGCCAGCAAAGCTACCTGCTCTCCTTGTTCGACGAGCTGGCGAGCCATTTCGTAAGCTACAAATCCACCAAATGACCACCCACCCAAAAGATACGGCCCTTCCGATTGAACGGCCTTTATTTCTTTGATGTAAACCGCCGCTCTTTCTTCAATGGATGAACAACGCTCGCCTTTTATGTCCTCCGCGGATATTGCCTGCAAGCCGTAGAAAGGCTGCTCCGGTCCAAGACGGCGCGATAAGGGCAGATAACAGAGAGCGCCGCCGCTGATCGCGTGAACCATGAATAGAGGACGCTGCTCTCCCCGGGGCTGAATTGGAACCAGGTGAGACGCTTGTCCATGGTCATAGTCCTTACGGATCAGGCTGGCCAGGTGCTCAATTGTGGGAGTTTCAAAAAACGCAGGCAGAGGAACTTCTACGCCAAACTCGTCACGAATCCTGGAAACCATCGTGATGGACATAAAGGAATGGGCACCAATCGCGAAAAAATTATCACGCCGACCAATACCGGAAATATGCAACAAATCTTCCCAAATAAGGATGAGTTTCATTTCGATATAGTCACGCGGCATTTCGCCATCATTGGTGAGGCGGACAGGTTTGGGCAGAGCTTTGCGGTCTACTTTGCCGTTAGAAGTAAGCGGAAGCTTTTCCAACATTACAATGACGGAAGGCACCATATATTCCGGCAGCTTTCCGCGCAGGTAGTCGCGCAATTGAGCAGGAGAAGGTCTCTCAACGGCATTTTCCTTCAAGACAACATAGCCAATCAGCCGTTTCTGGCCGGGTTCGTCTTCATGATCTACGACCACGGCTTCCCTGATCGCCTCATGCTGGGCAAGCGATGCTTCAATCTCGCCCAGTTCAATGCGATATCCACGGATTTTCACCTGATAATCGGCACGGCCAAGGTATTCAATGGTCCCATCAGAGCGATACCGGCCGCGATCGCCAGAATTATAGAGCCGCGCCCCCGGCTTCAGGGAAAAGGCATCCGGTATGAATTTGCTTGCCGTGAGCGCTGGAGCGAAGAGATAGCCACGAGCAACTCCAGCGCCTCCTATATATATGTCACCAGCGATGCCAATGGGCACAGGCTCCAAATTGGCATCGAGAATGTACATAGTGGTGTTCTGGATGGGCTTTCCGATGGGAACCGGGCCGAAAAAGGGATCAAGAGGCTGCACTTCGTAAATGCAACATCCCACGACGGTTTCTGTCGGGCCGTACTCATTGATTAGACGGGTTTCTGGAGCATTGATTCTCCAAGCGGCTACTGTTTCGTAGCCCAGCGCTTCCCCGCCGATCACCAGAACTCTGGCGCGTTCAGCCAATTGTTCGGCGGGCAAGCCGTAGGCGAGCACATCGAGATGGGCGGGCGTGAGCTTGAGAAGGCTGAAGTCCTTTTGCTGCTGCAGGATGTTGGTGAGGTTTTCGATTTTCAGCTCCGCAGGTGCCAGCACAACCGTGCGTCCGGCAAGCAACGGGGCATAAATGCTGGTCACGGTGAGATCGAAACTCACCGAGCTGTGTACAGGAGCACCAATGCCGCGATCCAGCGTATATGTTTCCTGGCACCAACTCAGGTAATTCATCAAACCTTCATGAGTGATCATGACGCCTTTAGGAGCACCGGTTGAACCGGACGTGTAAATCACGTAGGCCAGGTTTGCAGGATCGCCCACCCGATCGAGATTACTGTCCGGCTGTTGGGCAATCGTGTTCCACTCTGTTTCAAGATCACTGGATTGAACAGGGAAATCGGAAAATAGCGCTTGTACTTCGCCAGCGGTCAACAAGAGAGCCAAGTGAGAATCCGTGATCATGTAGCGCAGGCGCTCGGGAGGATAATCGGGATCTAGCGGGACATACGCCCCTCCGGCTTTCAGTACACCCAATATGGCTATCACCATATTGACACTGCGGTCCAAGCAGACTCCCACCAGGCGATCAGGCCTTATTCCCTTTTCTCTGAGATGCCTTGCAAGCTGATTGGCTTTTTGGTTCAGTTCTACATAGCTCAGGCTGGCATCTCCAAAGGTAAGAGCGATGGCTTCGGGGGCGGCTTGCGCCTGCTTTTCAATAGCCTCATGCAAGAGTACCTGTTTAGGAAATGGCGCCGCAGTGCGGTTCCATTGGTAGAGTACCTGGTTGCGTTCTTCAGGCGACATGAGCGTCAACAACGCGAGAGGCTGACCAGGAGCGGCAACAATGGAGCGAGCAAGCTGCTGGAAATGCTCTGCCATACGCACCATCGTCTCAACCTCGAAGAGATCAGCATTGTATTCAAAGTTGCCACCCAGAGTTCCGTCACCTAAATCCTGAATCCAGCAGGTCAGATCAAACTTGGCAGCGCCGGTGCGGACAGGCGTTGGGGTCACCTTTAGACCAGGCAAGTGAATAGCATTGCGTCCATTTTCCTGCATTACAAACATCACCTGGAAAACAGGAGTCCGGCTCTGGTCACGCTCCGGCTGCAACTCTTCGACGAGCTTTTCAAATGGAAGCTCAAGATGTTCGAAGGCTTCCAGGGATTTCCGGCGCACATTGTGGAGTAAGCTGATAAATGATTCGGTTCCGGAAACGTGGCTCCGCAAAGCAAGCGTATTTACAAACAACCCGATCAGAGGTTCGATCTCCGGCCGTGTGCGGTTGCCGACGGGCGTCCCGACCACAACATCTTCCTGACCGCTGTACCGGCCCAGCAACACCCGGAAAACAGCCAGCAAAGTCATGAAGAGAGTAGTCTTATTTTCGCGGCTGATACGTAAAAGGCCGCCTGTCAGGTCGTTCCCAACTATAAATTGGTGCTGTTCACCGCGGTTGGTGTGAATTGAGGAACGAAGATGATCGGTGGGCAATTCCAGTATAGCGGGAGCGCTTTCCAGTTCCCTACGCCAATAGGCCAACTGTTTTTCAAGCACATCACCCTGGAGCCACTGCCGCTGCCAGACAGCATAGTCCGCATACTGAATTTCCAGCGCGGGAAGCGCAGACGTGGTATTGGTCACTCGAGCGTTGTAGATCCTGGCCAGTTCCTGAAAAAAGATTGAAAGTGACGTTTCGTCAGAAACAATGTGGTGCAGGGTCAAGAGGAAGACATGCTCCTGCTCTCCAAGACACAGAAGTTTCACCCGGAAAGGCAAACCCTGGGCCAGATCAAACGGGAGTTGCGCTTCTTCTTCTGAAAGAAGCCGGATCTGGCTTTCGCGATCGGCGACATTCAGGCCGTGCAGATCAATGGCTTCGATCTGCACAGGAACAGCTTCCAAGATGGACTGGATCGGTTGCTCATTCAGCACCTGAAACGTGGTCCGCAACACCTCGTGCCGCCGAACCACATCATTCAGGCTTTCTTCCAGAGCCTCTATATCCATTTGCCCCATCATGTGGAAGGCCGCAGGAATGTTGTACGCCGCGGTTCCGGGCGTAAGCTGCTCCAGAAACCACACACGCTGCTGCGCAAACGAAAGCGGCGCGGCGTGCCCTTCAGGCCGTTTGGGGATGCGCGAAGCCTGAGCCGCACGCAAGATACCTTTGTTGTGCAACACGCTTTCCAAGAGCTCAAGCCGTGCCGCGCACGCATCCTTTTGCGGTGCGCTTTTCATGTCTGGATTGCTCCAAGTCTGCCCTGTTCCAGGGCTTCCATTAATTGTGATTCGCTCATCGCGCCGATGGTATTCATAATCTGCGCAATCTGCTCCATCTCGCCCGGCTGCGATTCGCGGGCGAGCAGCATCTGGGCGAAGGAAGCGGGCGTGGTATTTTCAAAAACGCTGCCCATCTGCACCTCGATCCGAAAGACTTCGCGCACCCGAGAGATGAGTTGGATAGCAAGCAGCGAGTGGCCGCCCAACTCGAAGAAATTATCGTTCCTGCCAACGGGCTCAATGCCCAGCAGTTCTGACCAGATGCCGGCAAGCTGAGTTTCCAGATCGCCATTTGGCGCTTCATAGGGCCCGGCCGAGTCGGGGCGGGCATATCGCGATCCGGGCATTTTCACATCGGCTGCGCGCGACAGCTGTGTTGCCTGAGCCTCTCGCACCCGTCTCTGAAAATCATGGGTGGAGACGACAAGTTGCGGAAGACCGGCGCCGAGGACCATCTCGAAAACCGCCTTGCCTTCGACCGGCTTGATCGCCTCTTGCAGGCTGCTGGTTAGGTCTGCTTCCCACTCACGCGGCACAACGGTATGCACAGCCATGCCTACTTCCTGCCATTTGTCCCAGTTAACCGAAAGAATGCGCTGGTTCCTCTGCTCCGAATGAGCTATAGCAAACGCATCCATGAATGCATTGGCGGCACAGTAATCAGCCTGGCCGATCCCGCCGAGCACCGCCGTGACGGACGAGCACAAAACCAGAAAATCTAAATCGGGGAAAAGTTCGTGCAGATACAACGTCCCCTGAATCTTGGGAGCCAGCACACGAGCAGCCTCTGGCCGACCACGGAGTTGCAGCAATCCGCCGCCAGCGATACCGGCAGCATGCACGATGCCATTGACTTTTCGGTGACGCTGGGCGATCTCTTCTCGAATCCGCTCCAGGTCGGTCTTGCTGCTCACGTCGCCCTGAACCACCTGCACGACCGCGCCTTTTGCTTCCAGCTTCTGAATACGCCTGATCTTCTCGCATGTTGGGTCGCTGGCGACATGTTCCAGCAGCCAGCTACCCCACTGGTTGCGCTCGGGAAATGGAGTTCTGCCCAACAGCGCAACACGGGGATTGTTTACGGCAGAAGCGATGGCGTCGGCCAGTTCCAATCCAATCCCGCCAAGACCGCCGGTGATGAGATATACACCGTTGTCTCGCAGTGGAACGCCGGACACATCCTGTTCAATATGCGTGCTTTCCCATGACTGAACCCAGCGATGCCGTCCGCGATAGGCCACTACCGGGTCAGAGGATGTCCCACGGAATTCCCGGAGAAGTTGCTCGACGACGCGCTGGCGCTCTGAGGAGCCTTCTCCCGTCAATGGCACATCTACATTCACGCAGCGAATTCCGGGAAACTCCTGAGGCAAGATTCTGCATGGCCCCAGCAACGGCGCCTTGAAAGGATCAGGGCGGTCTCCGCCTTCTACCGCATGAGCGCAGGTGCTGACCACCAAGATGCTGATTTCGCCGTCTCGCGATTGCGCTCCGATGCTCTTGGCAAGATAGAGAAGGCTATAGAAACTGCGATGCATGCGCTCTTCGAAATCATGCGAATCTTCTTCCGCCGTCGCATTCCAGAAGTGCGCGATTTTTTGCGGACCCACGTTTTTCAGTTCATGCACCAGCAGCATCCAATCTTCTTCGCTGCCGGGTCGCGTCGCGAAGTGCAACGGATCAATTTTTTGAAATTCTCTGGCAGCGCTGACCCACACTACCTGCCACTTCTCTTCTTCGAGTTTCGCTCCCAGATCATTGCCCACACTATTACGATCGGTAAACAGGATGCAGGTCTTGACTTCGGCACGCGGGCTCTCCTCCGCAGGGGCGATGGCAGGAGCCAGCGAGCGTTTCCATGATGGCAGGTAAAACCAGTCGTCTATCTTGTGGCGCGCTCCATCAGTACGCACAGCGGCCTTGCGCCAGCCGGGTTCCAGGCAATACTCCTGTCTTTCAAATGGATACGTGGGGAGAGAAACACGACGGCGACGCTCTGCCTGGTAAAAGCCGGACCAGGAGATGGATACGCCCAAAGTCCAAAGCCGGCCCAGGCTCTCCAGCAATCCCGCGGATTCTCCCTGGTCGGGACGTTCCCGCGTTCCTGCGCTCATGCCAGATATGATTGCCCTGAGCTTGAGCTCATTCTTCCGGGACTGCGACGCAACTTGCACGAACTGGCCCAGCGTCTTGCCCGGACCTACTTCCAGAAAGACGGAATCGGATTGCTTCAACAACAGTTCCAAACCATCGCCAAAGCGGACGGTGCCGCGCAGGTGTTGCACCCAGTAATCTGGATTTTGCGCCTGCTCGGGCGTGATCCAGGCGCCAGTCACATTGGAAACAAAAGCAATCCGCGGTTCTTGCAGCCGGATTTGCTGTACAGCCTTGCGGAACTCTTCCAGAATCGGCTCCGTCATGGCGGAGTGAAAAGCGTGGGAGGTTTTCAAACGTGTTCCGCTGGCGCCAACTTTTTGCAATTCTTCCTGAAGTTTTGCAAGCCCCTCTTCCGGTCCGGCAGCGACGCACAAATCCTGCCCGTTGACCACGGCTAAATCCACACCGGTCGGCAACAGGCTACGAACCTTCTGCTCGCTCATTCTGATGTGGAGCATTCCCCCCGGAGGCAGCGATTGCATGAGCTTTCCGCGCAGGGCAATCAGGCGCAGCGCCTCTTCCAGGGTCATGACTCCTGCCAAGCATGCGGCCACGTACTCGCCAACACTGTGGCCGATCATGGCTTTCGGACTCACTCCCCAACTCATCCACAATTGAGCCAGACTGTATTCGATTACAAACAGGGCAGGCTGAGTAATCTGTGTTTGCTGCAGCTCAGATTCGCTGATGCGGCCTTCGATCAAATCATGCAAGCCGATTGGCATGTGCGGTTGTAACAGCCTGAAGCACGCAACCACGGTTTTCCTGAATTCCGGCTCGGTCCGGTACAACTGTGCGCCCATGGCCTGGTATTGAGCGCCCTGCCCCGGAAACATGAAGATTACCTGCGGCTCGTGTTCCGAGGCTTCGCCCCGCATCAAGCCCGCGCCGCATTCCAGGCGGTCACAGGCCTCAGCCATGTCACGGGCAACGACGGCGCTTCGGACCCGGTGCGCTCTGCGTCCAAGGGCAAGGGTGAAAGCCACATCCGCCAGAGGGATCGTGCTGCGCGCTCGCCCATGGGCGACCAGGTTCGAAGCCATTTTGCCCAGAGCTGATTCGCTCTTTGCCGAAAGAACAACGAGCTTCCATTCCCGGCCCGGATCAGAAGCTTCAAGTTCCGGAGCCTCTTCTACCACGACATGAGCATTGGTGCCGCCGATGCCGAATGAACTTACGCCTGCACGCCGGATGGAGTTGCCTTTGGCCCATGGCTTCAGTTCGGCGTTGATGTAGAAGGGGCTGGATTCAATATCAAGCGCTGGGTTGGGTTTCTGAAAGTGGAGCGTGGGCGGAATCTCTTCATGCTGAAGGGCAAGCACGGTTTTCATCAGCCCGCAAACACCGGCGGCTGTATCCAGATGGCCCAGGTTGCTTTTCAAAGATCCCACTGCACAGGCCGAGCGGCGCTGATCACCGCCGCTGCGAAAAGCCTGGGAGAGCGCCTTCATTTCTATTGGATCTCCCAGATGAGTGCCTGTTCCATGCGCCTCTACATACTGGATGGTTTCAGGAGATACGCCAGCCATGGCCTGCGCGGCCATAATCACGCGCGCCTGGCCATCTATGCTGGGGGCCGTGTAGCCCATTTTTCGCGAACCGTCGTTGTTTACAGCGGAGCCTTTGATTACGGCGAGAATGTTGTCGCGGGCAGCAAGCGCATCGCTCAACCGCTTCAATACTACAATTCCAGCGCCGTTGCCGCGCAGAGTTCCGGCCGCCTTGGCGTCAAAAGGACGGCAGTGCCCGTCAGGGGAATTGATTGAACCTTCTTCAAAGAGATATCCGGTATTTTCCGGCGTCAACACAGAAACCCCACCGGCCAGGGCCATGTCGGCCTCGCCGCTGATCAACCCCTGGCAAGCCATGTGGACGGCCACCAGAGAAGTCGAACATGCGGTCTGCACGCTTACGCTGGGGCCGCGCAAATTCAAACGGTACGAGACCTGCGTAGCCAGAAAGTCTTTCTCATTGCCGATCGTAATCTGAAAGACGCCAACCGATTTCACTACGTGGTAATTGCCGAGAATATTCAGGTAAAGATAACGGTTGAGACCGGCCCCGGCATAGATGCCAATTGATTCCGCGAAGGTCTCAGGATCGTAACCCGCATCTTCCAGGGCTTCCCACGCGCACTCCAGAAATATCCGATGCTGCGGGTCCATGAGTTCCGCTTCGTGCGGATTCACGCCGAAGAAAGCTGCATCAAAATGGGCGGCATTGCCGATCACTCCGCCGGCTTTCACGAAGTTGGGGTTTTGCACATCAGGCAGGCTTTCTGCCGTGAGCTCCGAGTCGGCAAAGAAGGTAACTCCTTCCACGCCGTTGCGCAGATTGTTCCAGAGCTCCAGGACATTGCCGGCCTTGGGGAACCGCCCGCCCATGCCGATGACGGCAATTTCCATTCCTGTGGCTTCTGCTGGGTTAAACGCGCTCATGACGGCACCTTTGCGCTCGCGGCCCTTCTGCGGTTGGCCAGCCGCTTCAAACGGTCTTTGCCTGCTTCCAGTTTTTCGGTCATCAAGTCTGTCTTCAGAACGTCCGCTTGCGTTTGGGTCTGAGCGAGAAAACCGGCAAAATCAGCAATGGATGGATAGCGAAACAGATCAACGACGGAAATATCCCGGCCTAATGCCTGACCCAGCTCCATGCTGAGCCGAGCCAGCAACAATGAATGTCCGCCGAGATCAAAAAAGTTATCGTGAATTCCGGCCTGCTCAAGCTGGAGAATGTTCTGCCATACAGCGGCAATTTTAGTTTCCAGTTCGTTACGCGCGGCCACGAACTCCACACGCTGGCGGCGCATGGAGCCTTGCGGCTTGGGCAAGGCACGGCGGTCAAGCTTTCCGTTGGGCGTGAGCGGCATCTGGTCCAGTTCAACGATCACCGCTGGAACCATATAATCGGGCAGCTTGCTCCGCAAAAATTCTCTCAATGAATCAGTGGCGGGCAAGGACTCAGAATCTTCGGTTGCCGCCTTCCATACGATGTAACCGACAAGCTGCCGGTCAGCGCCCGCATCGTCGCGAACCACCACGGCGGCTTCACGCACCATTTCATGCGCAGCCAGTACGGACTCAATTTCGCCCAGCTCAATACGGTGGCCGCGAAGCTTAATCTGCTGATCGACACGCCCAAGGTATTCAATGGTCCCGTCGGCGCGATATTTGGTCAGGTCTCCAGTGCGATACAGGCGCTCGCCCGAAGCGTGGCTGAGGTGATCGGGAACAAACCTTTCCGCAGTCAGTTCCGGGCGGGCGAGATAGCCACGAGCGACGCCGTCTCCGCCGATGTAAAGTTCCCCGGTGGCTCCCACCGGCAGGGGTTCCATGTTTTCGTCGAGAATGTAGAGCTGCGTGTTGGCGAGAGGACTGCCAATCGCAACGGTCGCCATATCTTCCGGCAATGCCCAACTTGACGACCAGATGACGGTTTCGGTAGGCCCATACACGTTGATTACCTGGCCACCAACCATCGGCTTAAGGCGCTGGCCAAGATGGAGCGGAAGATTTTCTCCCCCCACCAGCATCTTCTGTAAACCGCTGAGAGCAGACTCCGCTTTGGGATGCAGCAATAGCAGCCCGGCCATCGAAGGCGTGCACTGAAAATGAGTGACTTCATGCCGGAGGATTTGCTCCAGCACCGGCTCAACCTCGCCTGCCACTCCACTTGCCTGAATGACCACACGGAACCCGCGGCTCAACGTCCAGAGAAGCTCAAGGACCGAAATGTCAAAAGACAAACTGGTGACAGCCAGCCATGTGCCCAGCTGCGGGGGCGCAAGACAATCATCCATGCCAACGCCAAAGTTGGCCAGATTGCCGTGCCGCACCATCACACCTTTGGGCCTGCCGGTGGAACCCGACGTATAGATCACGTAGGCAAGGTTCTCCGGGTCTGTTGGAACTTCTAAATTCTCTTCGCTATACCGTGCGATCTGTGGCCAGTCGCGGTCGGGATATAGCAGTTCGCAGAATGTTTGCGGCATCGTGGCAGCCAGCCGCTCCTGCGTCAGGAGCAGCTGTGCGCCACAATCATCCATCATGTGCTTGAGACGAGAGGCTGGATAAGCCGGGTCCATCGGTACATACGCGCCGCCGGCTTTCCAGATACCCAGCAGCCCGACCATCATCTCCATACCGCGCTCCATGCAGATTCCGACCAGCCTCTCAGGCCCAACGCCTTTGCTTTGCAGGTAGCGCGCGAGTTGGTTGGCCTGCCGGTTCAGTGCGGCGAAACTCAGAGACTTTTCTTCGAATACGACCGCCAGATGATTCGGGTACTTTCTTACATGTTCTTCAAAGAGATGGAGCAGGGTTTCTTCCCGCGGATACGTTCGCCGGGTCTGGTTCCATCCGGCGACGATCTGGTGGCGTTCGGCGGCGGTAAGGAATGGCAGATCGGCTACCGCCCCATCGGCTCCGGTCACCACACGACGCACCAGCATCTGCCAATGCCCTGCCATTCTGGCAATGGTGTCTTGATTGAACAAATCGGTGTTGTATTCCATCACACTTTCGAGTTCGCCGGATGGAAGCTCGGTGACGAACATAGTGAGATCGAATTTCGAGGTAAGGTTTTCAGCCTCAATGCCATGAACCTTGAGTCCCGGCATGGCGAGCTGCCTGCGGCTTGCATTCTGCAGGGTGAACAGTACCTGGAACAGAGGCGAACGGCTGAGATCGCGCTCTGGATTCAACTCTTCCACCAGCTTTTCGAAAGAAATGTCCTGATGCGCATAAGCGCCGAGGGTGATCTCTCGTACTTTCCTGACCAGATCGCGGAAGCTGCGATGCTCTTGAATTTCCGTTCGCAGCACCAGGTTGTTCACGAAGAAGCCAATCAGGTTTTCCGTTTCTTCCCGGGTGCGGTTCGCGATGGGCGTGCCGACAACGATGTCTTTCTGTCCGCTATAGCGCCACAACAGCACATTAAATGCGGCCAGCAGTACCATGTAAACCGTGGCACTCTCCTGGCGCGCCAGTTCACGGACGCGGCGTCCAACTTCCGCATCCAGAGTGACGCGATAGATTTGGCCGGCAAAAGTCTGCACCGGCGGACGAGGGCGGTCGGTAGGCAAAGCCAACGCGCTGTTCATGCCGCCCAATTGCCCGCGCCAGTAATGCAGTTGTTTCTGAAGCACCTCGCCTTGCAGCATTTCGCGCTGCCATGCGGCGTAATCGCCGTACTGAATGGCCAGAGGCCGCATGGCCGGTTTGACGTCCTGCGCGAACGCGGTGTAGAAAGCTCCAACTTCTTCGATCAAAATCCCCTGCGACCATTCATCAGAAATAATATGGTGCAGTGTGAACAAGATGACATGGCGACTGGGCGCGACTCGCAGCAGACTGGCGCGTATAAGCGGGCCGGTTTTCAGGTTGAAGGGCCTGCTTGCTTCCTCGACTGCCAGACGGCTGGCGATCTTGAATTTGTCCTGCTCGGTTTCCCCGCCGATCTCAATCACCGGCAGTTCCAGCGATAAAGCTTCCATGACAAACTGCTCAGGCTCTCCGGCCGCATTGATGTCAAAGCGGGTACGCAAAATCTCGTGCCTCTGCACGACCTCGTTCAAGCTTTTGTGCAGAGCGGCAACATTCAGTTCGCCTTCGAGCACCAGGGCTGCGGGCAGATTATAAAAGGCGCTGCCAGGCTCAAAGAGGTTCATGAACCACAAGCGCTGCTGCGCGAACGACAGCCGCTTCTTTTCCTCTGCGGTACGCCGGACCAGCGGGAGTACTTGCGTCGCATTTTCGCTGCCGCCTCTCAGCGCTTCTTCTATGCTCTGCGAAAGCTTTTCCACTGTCGCCCGCTCAAACAGCTTGTTCAGCGGCACCTCGATCTGAAAAGCATTGCGCACCCGTGCGATTAATTGAGTAGCCAGCAGAGAGTGGCCGCCCAGATCAAAAAAGTTGTCCTTAATTCCGACGCGTTGCACGCCTAGCACCCCGGACCATATCTGCGCCAGCACCTCCTGGGTGCCTGTCCGGGGGGCGACATACTCATTTCTCAGTCCCCAGTTTTCGCCTTGGGGCCTGGGCAGGCTCTTGCGATTGAGTTTGCCGTTGGGCGTAAGCGGCATGCGGTCCAGCTCCACGATAACGGCAGGAACCATGTAGTCGGGCAGCTTGGAGCGCACGTAATCCCTGATCTCCGGGCCGGTGGGTTTCTGCGACTCAGCCGCAAATTCTTTCAGAACAACGTAACCGACCAGCCGCTTGACTCCGCCACCGTCCTGCTGGACTACTACAGCCGCTTCGCGCACCGCTTCATGAGAAGCGACGACGATTTCAATCTCGCCCAGCTCACTGCGGCGGCCTCTGATCTTTACCTGTTGGTCAACGCGCCCTACGTATTCGATAGCGCCATCTGTGCGATACCGGCCCAGGTCTCCGGTGCGATAAAGCCAATCGCCTGGTTGAACGCTGAAAATATCAGGGATGAATCTTTCCGCAGTCAGATCTGGTTTAGCGAGATAACCCCGGGCCGTTCCATCCCCGCCGATATAAATTTCGCCGGTCGTGCCGACGGGAACGCGATCCAGTTGGCTATCAAGAATATGAATCTGGGTATTCGCAATCGGACGACCGATAGTGACGACGTCCACATCCGGGTCAAGGAGACAGCTGGTTGACCAGACAGTGGTTTCGGTTGGCCCATAGAGATTCATGATGTCGCAGCCCACGGTCCGCTGAAGATCTTGCAAGGCCAACGGAAGAGATTCGCCACCGAGCATCAGCCTCTTCAATCCCTTCAACACTTCATGTGCGGCAGGATTTGACATGATCAGACTCATGGTAGAAGGCGTGCATTGCAGGTGCGTTATCCCATGGCGCTCAATCTGGTTCAACAACGAGTCAGAGTCGGACGCTTTGTTTCCAGGGTGCAGAACCACCTGGAACCCATGGGTGAGGGGCCAGATCAATTCAAGAACAGAAATGTCGAAACAAATACTGGTCACGGCCAGCCAGCGCTGCGGGGCCTGGTCGCCTACACAGGCATTCATGGCCGCGACAAAATTAGACAGGCTGCTTTGGCGAACCATTACGCCCTTCGGCTTTCCGGTTGATCCGGACGTGTACAGCACATAGGCGAGGTTATCGCCGGTTGCCTCGTACTGCGGCTGCTCCAAAGCAGCCTGTGAGGCAATCGCATTCCAGTCGCGGTCGAGGCAAATCCAGGAGCTGTCGGCGAATGGAAGCACGCTTAGCAACCGTTCCTGACTCAGAACGAGCGTCAGTTGCGCGTCTTCCATCATGTAGCGCAGGCGCTCCTGTGGGTAACCGGGATCGAGCGGCACATAGGCCGCGCCGGTTTTCAGCACCGCCAATAGCGCAACTATCATCTCAAGGCTGCGCTCCATGCAGATGCCTACCAGCGCCTCGGGACGCGCGCCTTTGCTTTGTAAATAGGCTGCAAGCTGGCCGGCCCGGCGATTCAGTTCACCATAAGGGAGAGACTGTCCTTCAAAAATAACTGCGACGGCATCAGGATTTTTTCTTGCCTGTAGGTCAACCAGACTGGCCATGCCCTGGTTCCGCAAGTAGGGCAGCCGGGTCTCGTTCCATTGAAGCAACTGGGCCTGCTCCGCCTGCGACAGGAAGGAAAGAGTTCCATGGGGCTGCTGCGCATTGGCGGCCATCGCATCAAAGATGCGGAGATAATACTGGGCAATGGAGCCTATCTGCTGTTCCGTAATTCTTGAATCATCGTATTGCAGTTCCAGCCACACATCACGAGAAGCAGTTGGACCAAGGCTGAATGCAGCAAACAGTTTGAAGTTGGAAGATTCGTACTTATCGCCGTCCAGAATTTCGATACCGTCGGATTCCAGAAGGTTTTCGATTACATGGAAGTGCGCGAAGTTGAAGTAGTTGTCGAAAAGATCTTCGGTTCCCACATTGCGCTGAATGAGCGCGAGCGGATACCGCCGGTGGGGCAACATCTCATTCTCAGCGGAGAAAGTTCTGGTGATCAGGTCGTTCCACGTTCCTTCCGAAATCATCAGCCGGAACGGAAGGGTATTCAGAAAAAGTCCACGCACCTGGTCGCCATCTTCCACTTCCAGCCGTCCATTGGCCACCAGCCCTGAGACCACATCGCGGCTGCCAGTGGCTACCGCCATAGCCTTCATGTGACCGGCCAGGAGGACATTTTTAATCGGCACGCCCAGCGTCTGAGAAAGCTGCTTGAGACCATCGGATGTTTCCCGCGAGATAGGAACGTTTCTGATGATGGTGCGGGGCTCCTTCTTTTTTTGCGAAGGCGACGTTAGATCGGGAAGCGGAACAAATTCAGAGTCAGCAATCCGAATGGTCCAGAAAGTACGATGCTCCTCGGATTCGATATCGAGCCGCTCCATGGCAACAAAGTCGCGGTACGAGGTGCGCGGCGCCATTTCAGCAGCAGGTCGTTCGCCGGCAAGCAGCCGGGCGTAAAGCTCAAAAACTTCAGCCAGAGTCGCGTGGAGGCTCCAGCCGTCAATGATCGCGTGATTTTCCGTGAAGGTGAACTGGAAGCGGTCATCACTGCGGCGATGCACATGGAAGCGGAGCTGAGGCGGCTTTGAAAGATCGAAACGCCTCAACCTGGCGCTCACCATGAATTCAGCCAAGACCGCTTGCTGCTGCTCTTCAGAGAGGGCGCGCAAATCCTCTTCTTCAACCGGGAAAAAGGCGCTGCGGTGCACTAGCTGTAAGGGCACGCTGAAGCTGTGAAAATCAAAAGACGTGCGCAGCGCGGGATGGCGCGCCGTAACCCGTTGCACGGCATCGAGGAATGTCTCCCGTATCCAGGGGCCGCGAACATGGTAACTGTTGACGTTGTGATACATCACGGAGCCGGGTGGCGCGAACTCCATATGAAACAACATGCCTGACTGAAGCGTAGCCAGTGGGTAAGCATCTTCGAGTGAATCCGGTAGCTTGCGCCTGTCTTCTTCGCTTACGAGGCTGAAAGGTTCCGTCTTCGGAGGATGCTCCTGCAGAGCCGCGCTCCTGTGCCGGGCCAGTTCACGAATTGTCTGGTAACGAAACAGATCCTGCAGCGAGAAGTTCAGACCCGCCATCTGGGCACGAGCGCGCACTTGAATGCTCAGAATGGAATCGCCACCAAGGGTGAAGAAATTCTCGTCAATTCCGACCCGTTCAATTTTCAATACTTCAGACCATATCGCGGCCAGAACTCTTTCGTCGGGCGTTCGCGACGGCGCATGGACAATTTGTCGCTCCACTCCGGCTTTGGGAAGCGCATTACGGTCAAGCTTGCCATTGGGAGAAAGCGGCATGCTCTCAAGCTCAACCATGATTCCGGGCACCATGTATTCAGGCAGTTGCTCGCGCAGGTAACGTTGCAACACTTCGGCAGACGGTTTTCCTGCCACATTCTGGAGGACGACATAGGCAACGAGCTTCTTGCTTCCGCCATCTTCCTGCACGATAACCACGGCTTCCCGCACATCTTTGTGGGCGGACAAGGCTGCTTCAATTTCGCCCAGCTCGATTCGGAATCCGCGAATCTTGACCTGGTGATCGAGACGCCCGAGATATTCAATTACGCCGTTCGGGCGGACGCGGCCCAGATCGCCAGTCTTATACAGGCGTTGTCCGGGTTCCCCACTAAAGGGATTCGGAATGAATTTCTCAGCGGTGAGTTCCGCTTTCTTCCAGTAGCCGCGGCCAAGGCCGATGCCACCAATATGAATTTCGCCAGCTACGCCCACAGGCGTTGGTTCCAGGCGCTTGTCGAGAATATGGATCTGAATATTGGCGATGGGGTACCCGAGAGGCACGGTAAAACCATGACTGTCTCGCTCGCACTTCCACCATGTAACATCCACGGCTGCTTCGGTGGGACCATAGAGATTGTGCAGTTCCACCCCGGCCATGCGGTGGTGGAACCTTTCCTGTAGATTCCAGCCCAACGCTTCACCGCTACAGATTACACGGCGCAAACTCTTGCATTGCTCTGCTTGGGGCTCCTCAATGAATACCTGCAGCATGGAAGGCACAAAATGGATGGTTGTTACACCTTCCTGCTGTATCAATTGGACGAGATAGTTGGGGTCTTGATGGCCTGCCGGACGGGCTACGATCATGCGGGCGCCTGTCATCAACGGCCAGAAAAATTCCCATACGGAGACGTCAAAGCTAAATGGTGTTTTTTGCAGCACCCGGTCGCTTTCATCGAGACGGTACATTTCCTGCATCCATTGCAGCCGGTTGCGAATGCCATGATGACGATTCATGGCGCCTTTGGGCCTGCCGGTCGATCCAGAGGTATATATGACGTAGGCCAGATTCTCACCTGAAAGAGAATGGACCGGATTACGCGCAGGTTCGCCGGCGATCAAGTTCCAGTCACGATCAAGACACGCGATCTCGCTGTTGAGTTCAGCAAGGAGCGGCGCGAGGTGTTGTTGCGTCAGCAACAACCGGACATCAGCATCTTCCAGCATGTATGCGAGGCGATCTGGCGGATAACCGGCATCAAGCGGGACATAGGTCGCCCCAGCCTTTAATACGCCAAGCAGAGCTACAACCATCTCAACACTGCGTTCCATGCACACGCCAACGAGATGTTCCTGCGTGAGTCCTTTCTTCCTCAAGAAATGGGCAAGCTGGTTGGAGCGGCTGTTCAGTTCCGCATAGGTAATGCACTGGCCTTCAAAAACTACAGCAATAACCTGAGGAGCCTTTTCCACCTGATCTTCGATGATTCCAACTATGGTTTTTTCCCGGGAATATTGCCGGTCTGTGTGGTTCCAATCAAAGACGATCTCCTGGCGTTCCTGCGCACTCAATAGAGGCAGATCGGCAATCGGGCTTGCGGGACGCGCCACCATGCCTTCGAGAAGCGTGATCCAATGGCCCCCCATGCGTGCAATGGATTGGTCGAACAGGTCAGTAGCGTACTCGATACCGCCTTGCAGAACATTTCCTGCCTGCTCTAGGCCAAAAAGCAAATCGAATTTTGCCGTGTTATTGTCGCTGGGCAATAATGCGAGCCTCAGGCCGGGCATGATCAATTCGTCATTATTGGGCGCGTTCTGCAGGACGAACATGGTCTGGAACAGCGGCGACCGGCTCAAATCGCGATCAGGATTCAGATCGTCAACAAGTTTTTCAAACGGCATCTCCTGATGTGCGTAAGCTCCTAATGCGGTTTGCTGCACCCGCTTGAGGAAGCTGCGAAAGCTCTCTTCCGCTTGCAGCCTGCTCCGCATTACCAGAGTGTTAGCAAAAAACCCAATGAGATTTTCCGTCTCTTTAAAAGGACGATTTGCGATTGGAGTGCCGACCGCAATATCATCCTGCCCGCTGTATCTACACAATAAAACCTGCACGCTGGCGAGCAGCACCATGTAGAGAGTCACGTTTTCCCGCCGGGCGAAGTCATTTAACCTGCGGGTCAGCCCGGGGGATAGTTTCATGTCATGGTGCGCACCGCGGTACGTTTGCACTGCGGGCCGGGGGCGATCTGTGGGCATTTCCAGCACACCACTGAAGTTCGCCAGCTCTTTACGCCAGTAATCGAGTTCCTTCTCCAGCACTTCTCCTTGCAATCGCGCACGCTGCCACTCCGCGTAATCTCCATACTGAAATTGCAGTGGCGGCAGCTGCGGCTCCCGGCCCTGTGCATACGCAGCATAGAATGCGGTCAGATCATTGACTAATACCCCCTGTGACCAGCCATCGCAAATCATGTGGTGCATGGTGAAGAGAGCCACGTGTTCAAGGGGATTGACTTGCAGCAACTGCGTGCGAAAGAGAGGTCCATTTTTGAGATCGAACGGTTTTGACGCCTCTACCCGAATGAGTTCCGCAATAATGTCGCCCCGGCTTTTGCCATTTTCGTTGGGAACCTGCAGAACATGCAGGTGAATCCTGAGACTGGGCAACACTATTTGTTCGGGCTGGCCGTTTATCGCAAGATCGAAACGCGTGCGCAAAGTCTCATGGCGCTGCACTACTGCATTCAAGCTGCGCTCCAACAAGGCGAGATCAAGGTGGCCTTCGAGCCTGACTGCGGAATAAACGTTGTAGGTGGCTGCACCCGGTTCCATTTGATCAAGAAACCAGAGGCGCTGCTGCATAAAGGACGTAACAAACCTGGAACGGTCCTTCAGTACAGGAACGCGCACACCAGCTTCGTGGAGACCCTCTTCGATGAGGAGCGCCTCCAGCAATGCCAGCTTTTTCGCTGATGGTGTAAGTGTTGTCTTCACTGCATTCCTACCTTCTACATAACTGCTTCCCGGCCATGGATGAGCAATGCGGAAAATTCTAGTGAGCCGCCGTGGAGTGTTCCGCCGGAGCGGGATCGGCAGTGTTTTTGTTTCTAGTCTGAAGAGCTGCGTCGGCTTCTTCTTCTGTCTGGATAAAAAGCGGTTTGGCGAGGTGGGCGATCTTGTTCACCTGGCCAGGACGAGGTTCATTCTCAATAAGCGCCTTTGCCATTCCTGCCAGCGTGCCGCGCATGAATAAGCCCTGAAGCGGAACATTCACCTTGAAGATCTGCGCAACTCTGGCAATCAGTTGGGTAGCAAGCAGAGAATGTCCGCCCAATTCAAAGAAATTATCTTCTATGCCAACCTGTTCGACATGAAGGAGATCAGCCCACACCATCGCAAGAACTTCTTCGACCTCGGTACGCGGAGCAATATATTCCTTCTTCACCCGCGCGGCGCCTGGTTTTGGGAGACTTTTGCGATCGAGTTTGCCATTGGGAGTAAGCGGAATTTCCTCCAGCTCAATCAGCATTTCGGGCACCATGTACTCGGGCAGTTTTCCGCGCAAATGCTCTTTCAATTGGTCAGAGCCAGCCTGGCCTTTGTGATCATCGCGCGCCACCACATAGGCTACGAGGCGGCGGGCGCCCGGCGTGTCTTCCCGGACGATGACAACGGCATTGGCAACCAAGAAATGCTCCCGCAGTACTGCCTCAATCTCGCCGGGCTCGATGCGATACCCACGGATTTTGCTCTGCTGGTCAATCCTGCCAAGAAATTCGATATTGCCGTCCGGCAAGTAACGGGCTTTATCACCTGTGCGATATAACCGCTGTCCTTCAACCCGCGCAAACCGATCGGGAACAAACCGTTCGGCGGTGAGATCAGGATTCGATGAATATCCGCGTGCCAACCCAGCTCCGCCTATATAAAGCTCGCCAGGAACACCCACGGGAACGGGCTCCATGTTTTCATCAAGTAGGTAGATTTGGGTATTTGCGATGGGCCGGCCGATGGGAACTGTTCCAGACGTTTCAGTCACGGGATGCATGGCTGACCAAATAGTTGTTTCTGTGGGTCCGTACATGTTGTAAATTCCGTCTTTTGCCATTGGCCCCAGTTCCTGCCTGAGCATGGACGGAAGGGGCTCCCCTCCTACCAGGAGTTTTCCCAGTATGGGAGAACCCTGCTCTGACTTCCATTGCTCCAGCAAGCCTTGGGCAAATGAAGGCGTGCATTGGACATTCTTTCCGTTCCAGTCCCAGTCCTCATGCGCGGTGGCGATCCGCTCCCAGCGATCTTTAAGGCGGGCCAGACGCTCGAGTCCCTCCAGCGCAGGACCTGCGGCTACGCCGAAATCAATGAGGCAGCCAATTTCATCAACATCCGCTTCCGCAACACGGTAGAGCATCGCCAGGCAGCTCTCCTGGGTCCCCATAAGACCGCTTGTCTGGTAATAACGATCAAAACCGAGGGCCAGGAGAGCGTCCAATTCAGCAGGGCTTATACTTTTTGGATCAAACTCAATTCCTTCACCGCGCGCCATTTGCTTGAGCAGGTCAACCGATTCCTGCAGATAGCGGCAGAAAGGACCGCGAACAATGGAACGCGTGCTCTCTTCGTCGTCACCGATGAATGTGTGGAGCATCAGGACGACAGAGCCTTTACCAGGATGCCCAGCCTGGCGATAAGCAGAACGATAAGCGGCGATTTTTTCTTTCAGCTCATCGACACTTTGTCCAAGGAGGTGAGTGAGCAGTCCCGCTCCGATTTCCCCTGCGACACGGAATGTCTCCACGTTGCCTGCGGCAGTGAGCCAGACCGGGAGTTCCGGCTGAATGGGCCGAGGATGAATGCGGACGGGAATTTCTTTACCAGCCCCGTTCACACGCGAAATAGTTTCACCCCTCCACAGAGAACGGACAATTTCAATATTGCGCAGCATAACGGCTTTACGGTCTGTGTAATCCTGCGGAGAAAGAACGAAATCATTTACATGCCAGCCGGAAGCGAAGGAGATACCCACGCGGCCGCCAGAAATGTTGTCAACTACCGACCATTCTTCAGCCGTACGCAAAGGATCATGCAAAGGCATAACCACGCTGCCAGCACGGATTTCCACATTCCTGGTGATGGCAGCAACCGCGGCCCCCGTAACGGATGGATTTGGATACAAACCACCGAAAGCATGGAAATGGCGCTCGGGAGTCCAAACTGCATGGAACCCATGCTCGTCGGCAAATCGCGATCCCTCAAGGAGAAGACGATAAGCATCCTGCTTTCCGCTATCATCGGCTGCAGAAAAGAAAAACAAGCTGAAATCAAGGTGCTTTCTAGTGGTGCGCCCTGCATCCTGTCGCGTGATGCCTGGGTGGAGTATCACGCTGTCACCCCGAGTCAATGTCCAGAAAAGTTCCAGCGCGGAAATATCAAAAGAGATGCTGGTGATTGCGACCCACTCCTCAACTTTTGTGGGCTGCCCAAAGGCATCGGACATCGATAGGAGGAAGTTGGTCAACCCTAGATGGGTGATGATCACTCCCTTAGGACGTCCCGTAGAACCTGACGTATAGATTACATACGCGGCATTCCCCGGATTGATGATGCACGATGGATTGTCTTCGTTTTCGCGCGCGACGCTTGATGCGTCACCATCCATCGTGACCACCGGGACCGAGAGCGCAGGCAGGTGTTGAAGCAATGCAGTGCGGGTGATTACCAGCAGCAGGCCAGAATTCTCCAGCATGTATTGCAGACGGGCCGCTGGATATTCAGAATCCATAGGAACATAAGCACCGCCCGCTTTGAGCACTCCAAGAAGGGCCACCAGCATGTTCACACTGCGGTCAAGTGCAATGCCAACAACCTGCTCCTGGTGTACACCAGACTTTATGAGGCGATGAGCAAGTTGATTAGCGCGACGGTTCAGTTGATTGTAGGTCAGCTTCTCACCGGCATAGCTCACAGCAATCCGCTGCGGCGTCCTGCTTACCTGTTCCTCGAACAATTCGACTACCGTTTTCCCCGCCGGGTATTCCCGCTCGGTGCGATTCCACTTTTCCAGCACCTCCCGCCTCTCTTGTTCACTCAAGATGGACAAGTCCTCCACTGTCTTGTGCGGCGCCTCGGCTATTGCCCCCAATAGTTCTTCCCAGTGTTTCCACATCCGCTCTATGGTGGCGCGTTTAAACAGACCGCTGTTGTACTCGATGGCCGCTTCCAACGTTTTCTCCGCCTGATTCACGTAGAACGAGAGATCGAACTTCGATATCGCGCTCTCCGCCTCTATCATTGTGAGTTTCAATCCTGGAAGCTGGAGTTCCTGTTGCGGCTGGTTTTGTAGTGCAAACAGAACCTGAAACAGGGGCGAGCGGCTCAAATCCCGATTTGGCTTCAACTCCTCCACTAAGCGCTCGAAGGAAACGTCCTGGTGTGCATAGGCGCCCAAAGCAGTCTCCCTGACCTGCTTCAACAAATCTTTGAAGGATGCCCGTCTCTTGATGCGGTTCCGCAGCACCAGCGTATTCACGAAAAATCCGATCAGCTTTTCCGTCTCTTTGTGCGTGCGATTCGCGATCGGACTACCTATCGCTATATCTTCATCCCCGCTGTACCTCCACAACAGGAGATCCAGAGAAGCCAACAGCAACATGTATAGAGTGACGTTTCCCTGTCTTGCAAATTCCTGCAGCCGCCGGCTCAAGTTCTCGCCGAAACTTACAAGGTAATGCGCTCCTTCGTAGCTCTGCACGGCTGGTCGGGGATAGTCCGTGGGCAACTCCAGTATCCCAGTCATTCCCTCGAGTTGCTTCCTCCAGTACTCCAGTTGCTGCTCCAATACTTCTCCCTGCAGCCACCCCCGCTGCCAAGCGGCATAGTCGCCATACTGGATGGGCAAAGGCTTCAGCACAGATTGCCCACCCTGCATGTGCGCTGTATAGAGCCGTCCAATCTCTTCCACCAGAACACCCTGCGACCAGCCGTCGGAAACGATATGGTGCAGCGTAAATAGAGCTACATGCTGCTGGCTACTCACCCGCAGGAGTTGTACCCTCATCAGCGGTCCCTGTTTCAGATCAAACGGCCTGCGCTCTTCCTCTTGCGTCAACCGTTTCACTTCCGCTTGTTTCTCCTCCGCAGTGCGTCCGGCAACTTCGTGTATTTTCAGCTTTATTCTGAGTTCTTCCGGTTTTCCCACAACCTGCTGGGGCTCGCCTTGCTGATTTAATTCAAACCGGGTACGCAAGGATTCATGGCGTTCCACTACTTCGTTAAGACTGCGTTCCAGCACCTCAATGTTCAGATCACCTTCAAGCCGAATTCCCGATGACAGGTTGTAAGCGCTGGCTGCGGGCTCCAATTGCTCTAAAAACCAGAGTCGCTGTTGCCCATAGGACAGTTTCTTCTTCTCCTCCTCGCTACAAAGCGTGATCGCTCCTCTTTTTGCTCCTTTTCCTCCACGCAGTTCCTCCTCAATGTCGCGTGCCAGCGCTTCCACGGTTGCATTCTCAAACAATCTGCCCAGAGCTATCTCCACCCCGAATATGTCCCGCACGCGCGCCATCAACTGCGTCGCCAGAAGTGAATGCCCGCCCAAATCGAAGAAGTTATCCTCTGCACCCACGCGCTCTGCTTTCAGCACTTCACTCCAGACCTGCGCTACCATTTCTTCGGTCCGGGTACGCGGCGGCACATACTGATTCCGGCTCACAAACACCGGTTCCGGTAATGTTTTGCGGTCCAGTTTGCCGTTCAGGGAACGTGGCAACTCCTCTATTTCCATGATCACGGATGGGACCATGTATTCCGGCAAGTTCCAGCTCAAATACTGCTTCAATCCGGCTTCGCCCACCTTCTCCGCCGCGGGCTTCATCACCACATATCCCACCAGCCGCTTTTCACCACTGGGGTCCTCCTGTACCGCAACCGCCGCTTGCTTCACACTTTCGTGGCGCGCCAATTCCGCCTCGATTTCTCCCAACTCGATCCTGTACCCTCTTACCTTCACCTGCTCATCTTTCCGGCCCAGATACTCGATGACTCCATCAGCGCGATACCGTCCCAAGTCACCTGTCCGGTACAGCCGCTCACCCGTTTTGCTTGCGAATGGAGTGGGAATAAACCGTTCTGCCGTGAGTTCCGGCTTACCTGCATATCCGCGCGCCAGCCCTTGACCTCCAATGTAAATCTCTCCCGCAACTCCCACAGGCGCAAGCGCCAGTTCCTGGTTCGCAATATAGATGCGAGCGTTGGTCAGAGGCCGCCCCAGTGGGACATAGGCCTGCTCAAGAACCAACTCTTCCGCGCAGTTCCAACTGATGGCATCTATTGAAGCCTCAGTCGGTCCATACAGGTTGTGCAACTGAACTCCGGACAATTTCCGCCGAAACCGCTCCACCACTTCCCGAGTCAAGGCCTCGCCCCCGCTGAACACCCACTTCAGCGTTTTGCCGCATCGTTCCACTTCTTTCTCCTGCAACCAGACTGCTAACATGGAAGGAACCAGCTGCAAAACTGTAATCCGTTTTTCCTGCACAGTCTGGGCCAGGTAGTGGCTGTCCTGCTGACCTCCGGGCTTGGCCATCACCAAGCGCGCTCCTTGCAATAGCGGCACAAGAATTTCCCATACCGATGCATCAAAATTGAATGCCGTCTTCTGCAGCACCGCGTCCGCGGGTCCTAGAGGAAACTTTTCTATCGCCCAAAACAAACGGTACAAAATTGCTTTCTCCGGGATCATCACCCCCTTGGGCTTGCCGGTTGTTCCTGAGGTGTAGATCACATAGGCCAGATGATCGCTCCCGCTGCCGCTTTCGTGTTTCAAATTTTTGCGGCTCTCATTGCAAATCGGTTTCCAGTTTTCTGCTTCATCGAGCACTACCTGCTCCACACGTCCTCTGCTTAGAAGCGTCCGCGTGCGATCATGCATGAGCACCAGCATTACTCCTGCGTCTCCCACCATGTACTCAAGGCGGTCCTCCGGATGCGTGGGATCGAGCGGCACATAAGCGGCTTCAGCCTTCAGCGTTCCGATAATTGCTACTACCATCTCCAAACCGCGTTCCATGCATATTCCCACACGGCTCT
>Ga0134128_10001012_pt1 | contig 37694 bp, 42 predicted proteins | sample KB31754_FD_96462 | JGI IMG/M metagenome (GOLD analysis project Ga0134128, IMG submission 96462) | Terrestrial soil microbial communities with excess Nitrogen fertilizer from Kellogg Biological Station, Michigan, USA - KB3-175-4 | ecosystem: Environmental > Terrestrial > Soil > Unclassified ...
CCTGGCCGAGGGCGCGCGCGTCGTGGTGCTCAGCCGGCGTTCGCAGAACGTCCAGTCGTTCATGGATGAGATGGAGCGGACCGGAGCGCCCTGCACGCTGATCGAGGCGCATCTTGAGGATACGAACCGCTGCCACGAAGCCATCGCCGAGGTCGAGAAGCAATTCGGCGCCATCGACGCGCTGGTGAACAATGCCGGCGTGAACGACGGCGTCGGACTGGCCTCTGGCTCGGTGGATGCCTTCGTCAAAAGCCTGGAAAAGAACCTCATCCACTATTACGCGCTGGCCCACCACGCGCTGCCCGCGCTGAAACGCTCGCGCGGCTCCATCGTGAACATCAGCTCAAAGGTCGCGCTCACTGGCCAGGGAAACACGTCCGGCTATGCCGCGAGCAAGGGCGCGCAACTCGCCCTCACCCGCGAATGGGCGGCCGAGCTGCTGCCCTTCGGCATCCGGGTAAATGCCGTGCTGCCGGCCGAGGTGATGACCCCGCTCTATGCGCGCTGGCTTGAGACCCTCGGCGATCCCCAGGCCAAGCTCAAAGAGATCACTGACAAGATTCCGCTTGGAAAGCGCATGACGCTGGCGTCTGAAATTGCGGCTGCGGTTGTGTTTCTGCTCTCGCCCACGCAGTCCGGCCACACCACGGGGCAACAGCTCATCGTGGACGGCGGATACGTGCACCTGGACCGCGCACTCACCTAGCGCAGGCGGAGCGGCTGTGCGTCACAGGCTGCCCTACTTCGACCACGGTGGAACCACGCCGTTCATCCTTGCGTAGGCAATGAGCTGGCCCAAATGCTCATAGTCGTGGACGATGATCCGGAGATAAATGCTGTCAACGGTGCCGGAGTGGCCGCTCACGCTCACGTGCTTCGCCAAATGCGCGGGGCTCTCCTTAATGCGGGCATCGCGGACCGCATCAAGCGAGCGCTGAAGCCACGCAACCACATCGGCTTTCGACGTGACTGTCTTTTCGGCATCCGGCTTCAGGTCCGCCGGCATCGGTTGGCCGGTGAGCGAAAGCAGCCAGAAGTTGGCGTACACAATGTGCATGAAGGTTTCGCTGGTGGAGCGCACACCGGGAGCGGGGCGCCAGGCATAGTCCTTTGCTGGAATCGCCTCAGCCAGGGCTAGGAGCTCATAGCTCGTGTGGTGCCATTCGCCGTCGTAGCCCTCCCACAGGCCTTCCTTGTCGAGCTGCTGAGCGGTTTTCTGCTGGGCGGCATTTGTCTGGCTGTGCGCAAGGCCGGCCGGAGCGAGCGCGATAGCAAGAGCGAAGGCAGCTAGAGCTAAGGAAGTCTGGCGCATCGGGAATTTCCTTTCGACTGGAATTGCGGAAAGCCGGCTACGTGAGCTTACGCAATCGCGCGCAGGCTTCATCGAGCGCGGCATCCTGCTTGGCGAAGCAGAAGCGCAGCAGGTTTTCGCCGCGCCCCTTACGGAAAAATGCGCTCCCCGCCACGGCAGCCACTCCGGTTTCGCGCAGCAGCGTGCGGGCCTTCTCCGCGGCATTGCCCCCGGGAATGCGGCTGACATCAGCCAGCACGTAATAAGCGCCTGCGGGCACCGTGGGCGTGAGCCCCGCATCGCGCAGCGCTGCAACCATGCGCTCGCGCTTTGACTGATGATCGGCCGCAATCTGCTGATAGAAGCTGGGCGGAATCTGCTCGAGTCCGGCGGCCGCTGCATGCTGGAAGGGTGCGGGTGCGCAAACGTAGGTAAGGTCGTGGAAGTAGGCGATCGAGGGCATCCAGCGCGCATCGGCCGTCACGTAGCCCAGCCGCCACCCGGTGATCGAGAACGTCTTCGAGAATCCTGAAATCACAATCGTCCGCTCGCGCATGCCGGGCAGGGTTGCGGGCGCAATGTGGCGCGTGCCGTCGTAGACGAAGTACTCATAAATCTCGTCGGTGATGAGAAACAGGTCGTGCTCCACGCACACCTGGCACACAGCCTCGGTTTCTTCCTGCGTGAATACCTTGCCGCTGGGGTTGGCGGGCGTGTTAAGCACAATGGCGCGGGTGCGCGGCGTAATGGCCGCGCGCAGCGCGTCGGCATCGAGCGCGAAGTCGGGCTCGGTCAGCGCCACGAGCACCGGCTTCACCCGCTGCGACGTCAACGTCGCCACGTGATAGCCGTAAAACGGCTCGAACAGGATGATCTCGTCTCCGGGATTGAGCAGGGCCATCGCGGCGGCATGGAATCCGCCGCTCGCACCGCTGGCCACCAGCACCTCGGATTCGGGATCGTAAGCCAGCCCATAATCCCGCTGCTGCTTTTTGGCGATCGCGGTACGCAGCCGGGCGATGCCGTCTAGCCGCGTATAGATGTTGTAGCCGCCCTCGATGGCCGCGTGCGCCTCGGCCTCGACCGGCGCGGGAACCGGGGTGTCGCATACGCCCTGCGCCAGGTTGATGCCGCCCATCGCATCGCACGCGGCGGTCATGGCGCGAATCTCCGACTGGACGGCGCCGGGAGCGAGTTCGCTGAGATGGAGGCGGGAAGCAGTCGCGGATGTCGTGGTCATGGGGAAGCCCGTTGATTTCATGGTAGTACAGGCCAGGCGCGGAGACCAGAACGTAGCGAGCCGGGGACCGAGTCATGTAGCGAGCCAGGGACCGAGTCTCATGCCGGCCAGATGTGAGGTAAATCACCAAGGCGGCAGCCTCGTGCGGCGTAGAATCGCCCCCGAGACCAGATTGCAATGCATGAGCTTTCCATCGTGAGCAGCATCGTCGAATCGGTCAACGAGTCGCTGAAGGCCTATCCCGGAGCGCGGGTTCTTGAAGTACGCCTGCGGGTGGGTGTGCTGGCGGCGGTGGTCGAAGATTCGCTGCAGTTCTGCTGGGGCATTGCCACCGACGGCTCGGAACTGGCCGGGGCGCGGCTGGTGGTGAATGCGGTCCCGGTGACGGTGCACTGCGCCGCCTGCGGTGAAGGTGGTGCGCTCGAAAGCCTGCAGCATTTCCGCTGCCCAAATTGTGGGGCGCCGGCAACCGATGTGCGCTCGGGCCGCGAGTTGGAGATCGAATCGGTGGAGATCGAGGATGCCATCGAGGATGCCGCGGAAACCGCGGAGGAAGTGGCGAGATGACGACGCGCATAGTGGAACTGCGGCAGGGGATCCTGAAGAAAAACGACGAGCTAGCGCGGGAGCTGCGCGGACGGTTTGAAGCCGCGGGTGTGCTGGTGCTCAACCTGGTCTCGAGTCCGGGGACCGGAAAAACCGAGTTCCTGCAGAAGACCCTCACCGCCCTTCGCCTCAACGGATCCCGCGCAGCCGCCCTGGTCGGAGATCTCGAAACCGATAACGATGCGCGCCGCCTCGCTCTAAGCGGCGTCCCCGTCCGCCAGATCAATACGCACGGCATTTGCCATCTCGAAGCCGAGATGGTCGGCCGCCACCTGGAAAGCTGGGACGGCGTGGAACTCGGCGGCCTCGACTACCTGTTCATCGAGAATGTCGGCAACCTGGTCTGCCCATCGAGCTACGACCTGGGCGAGCGCATCCGCGTGGCGCTCCTCAGCGTGACCGAGGGCGAAGACAAGCCGCTGAAGTATCCCACGCTGTTCAACTCGGCCGACGCGGCCGTGATCACCAAGATCGATATCGCGGAGGCAGTGGGCTTCGACCGCGAAACCGCGCTACGCAACATTCGCGAGATCCGCCCCGGCATCCGGGTCTTTGAGACGTCCGCCAAAACCGGCGCAGGCATCGACGGATGGCTCGACTATCTCGCACAGCAAAAGGCGAAATGGTAGCGTCCCCTGTCCTCGCCGAACGAATGGTTTGTATGATTCAAGAAGGCCGGCGGCAGTGAGGGCAATTCTCCCGAGGACCTGGCGGAAGCAAGGAAGGCGGCATTCTGCTTCGTTACTGAGAATGCCGGTTGATTCCGATTTGCTCTAAACCACTGGTTCTACTGCCCGTTATCTGGACTTTCAAAAAACTGTGGAGAACGCAAAAAAATAAAAAAATAAAAAAAAGAAGGGCAGTTGGTACCCGTGCCCGTGGAACGTGAAGCTCCCGGATTTCTCGGGAGCAAAGGTACAGTAGCATGGCTGCGGCAACACGTTTGTGATGGCTGTCACGGGTGTGAGGGCACGGAACCCACCCCTACCGTCCTCCCCACCACGCTCCCTCCAATACACCTGCTCGGCTCTTTCAATCTTCGGAACGTCGCTTCCTTTCGGCGACCGCTCGCCCAAATCCTCATCCGATAGACTGGACCGTGCGCCGCTCCTCGGCGTGCGCGGAAACGGAGCAGCACCTTGGCGGAGAACGGCAGCACTGTGTACGACGTGGCGATCATCGGCAGCGGCCCCGCGGGATACACCGCGGCGATCCGTGGCGGCCAGTACGGGCTCAAGGTGGCGCTGATTGAAGCGGAGACTTCGCTCGGCGGCACCTGCCTGCACGTGGGCTGCATTCCCACCAAGGCTCTGCTGTTCAATGCCGAAATCTGGGACCACCTGAAGCACGCCGCCGAATACGGCATTGCAGGCATTGGCACGCCGCAGCTCGACTGGGCCGCGGTGCAGAAGCGCAAGAACTCCATCGTCACCAAGCACACCAAAGGCCTCGAGTTCCTGATGAAGAAGAACAAGGTCACGGTGGTGCGCGGATATGGGCGGCTCACCGGGCCGGCGGGCCAGGACGGCGTGCACACCGTCGATGTGGAGAGCGCCGACGGCGCGACACAGCAACTCAAGGCGAAGAACGTGATTCTTGCCACTGGCTCCGAGGCGCGCATGCTGTTCGGAATGCAGCCCAATGATCGCGTGCTGACCAACATCGAGATTCTTTCCCTGACGGAGCCGCCGAAGTCGCTGATCGTGATTGGCGCCGGTGCAGTGGGCGTAGAGTTTGCATCCATCTTCCGCAGCTTCGGGACGGAAGTCACGATCGTCGAGTATCTGCCGCGCGTGGTCCCGGTGGAGGACGAAGACATCTCGAAAGAACTTGCCAGATTGTTCAAGAAGCGCGGCATCGACCTGAACACGGGCTGCAGCGTGCAGTCGATCGAGAAAACGGCAGCGGGCGTGAAGGTGGCGTGGACCACCGCGAACAGCCAAGCCCGCGAGCACGAGGCTGAAAAAGTGCTGGTCGCGGTGGGCCGCGCTCCGCGCACAGCCGGAGTGGGCATCGAGAAGACGAAGATAGAGCTCGAACGCGGCTTCGTGAAGGTAAATGAAGCGCAGCAGACCGCCGAGGCGGGCATTTACGCCATCGGCGACATCGTGGCCGGCCTGCCGCAGCTTGCGCATGTGGGCGGCATGAGCGGCCTGGTGGCGATGGCGAAGATTGCCGGCCGAAAGTTCCGCCCCGTCCGGCGCGACCGGATTCCGGGCTGCACGTATACCGATCCGCAGATCGGGTCGGCTGGTCTCACCGAGGCTCAGGCGCGCGAAAAGGGCTACGACGTGAAGGTGGGCAAGTTCCCATTCGCGGGCAACTCGAAGGCCACAATCGTGGACAGCCACGACGGCTTCGTGAAGATTGTTGCGGATGCGAAGTACGGGGAAATTCTCGGAGTGCACATCATCGGGCCGAGCGCGACGGAACTGGTTGCCGAAGCTGTTGCCGTGATGGAACTGGAAGGCACGGTGGATGAGCTGATGTTCACCATCCACGCGCATCCCACGCTCAGTGAAGCGATGTTGGACGCCTACGCGGCAGTCGAGGGCATGGCGATCAATGCATGAGAGGAACTGACATTCACACCCGGAACATTCTCCCGGCGTGTTCCGGACGATTCGCCGGCGTTCGTGACCCCGGCGTGAGAATCGAGACCGGTTCTACATGAGACCGCTGAACGTCGTTGAGAGGTGCAAGTATGCGCCAGCAATGCTGGTGGCTACATTCTTCTCGCCGGCGATGGCGCAGAACGACAGCAACGCGACGATCAACGCGTATTCGACGAGATCCTGGCCATCCTCGTTCAGGAACCGATCTTTCAGATGAATCAACAGCGGCAGGAGCCTGGCAACCATTGTGAAATGCCTCCATTCCTGGACCCGCGCAATAGACTGCCCCAGCGCGTTCGCGCCCGAACCTTCCCTTTGACACTCAGGAATGGCTACCCATCCTGAACGGCGCAGGACGGGTATTCGCGGACGCGTATAGGTGATGAGTAGTATTGCCGAGATTTGGACCGGTGTCTACGGTACTTTAGGGGTAGACACTCCTGGCGCCAGGAAGCCGAGGAACGCGCAGACCGGCAAGTCTCCCATCACGGGCAGCGGGGGATCCCGGCGCATCCATGGGAATGGCTCCTGGTTAATTCATTATCTATAACTTACGCGCATTTCACTCTGACCGGGGTCAGGCCGCGCGGCCGCAGCTCAAGACCTTTGCAGGTTCTTCTGCGCGTGCGCGGCGACCTTCTGCGCGGTGATGGGCTGGCCGCCAATTCCCCATTGATTGACCTCTTCGATGGTTATGAATGTCACGTCCCGAAGCCCGGGATAAACACTTTCAACGGCATCGGTGAGTTTCGACAGCAACTGATGCTTCTGCTCAGTCCCTAACGCGCCTTCAACAAGCTTCACGTTAATAATGGGCACGGTTCAACCTCCATAAGCTGGCACGTGCACAACCATTCATCAATGTACCGCCTCGCATTGCATGAGAAAGCACATTAAGGGCACGATTACGCGACGGCCGGTTCCGAGCCAACACGTGTTTTCCGCTTCCAGAAACTCGCCACGCGCATCCAGGGCTGTCTGCGCACGTTCAAGGCCTTGATCTCGCGTCCTCCTACGGTGTGCATTGCCGGGATTTCCACTTTGGCACGCAGCAGCATGCAGGCATCGCAGCCTCCGTAGGGAGAGCAGACCATGTGCACCTCGCGCACCAGTCGCACCTTCGATCCCGTGGGCAACAGGACAGGGAAGCGATGGGCCTGGAGCAAATGGACGAAGAGTGCGAAGCCGGGATCGCCTGAGATGAGCGTGGCGCGGATCGTGCCGTCCTCAGCGTAGGTGAACGCGAAGTACCCTGGCCGCTGAGCCGCGATGTGCCGACGTATCCTGAGGAAATAGCCCATCGAAGACATCCCGTGGATCATGGAGAGATTCCCACAATGATGGGGCTGGGCAGGCGGAACGCAAGCCGCGGGCTGGATATCCCGGTTTGCGCGAGGGCGACCTGTTCCGCGGGAGGGGTCGCATTCGCCCGTAACCTGTTGGAAAGATGCGAAAATGAGTGTAGCGCCCGCGCGGGTTCCTGCGGGCCTCAGGGGTCACGAGCATGCTGCAAGTTCTGTCTACCCACCTGTTTCTGAATCAGCGCCTGCATCCGGGAATCCTGGAACTGGCGGAGCGCTCCGGTGCGGAGGCGGTGGAGATTTTTGCCGCGCGGCAGCACTTCGATTACACCGATCGGGAAGACGTGCGCGAGCTGTGTGACTGGTTCCGCTCGAACCAGTTGAAGCCGTTTTCGATGCATGCGCCCATGTTCCCCGACCGCGAAATGGGACGGGCCGGCGCGCCTTCGGTCAATGTGATCCACCCGGAGAAGTCGCGGCGCATCGACGCCATGGATGAGATCAAGCGCGCGCTCGAGGCAGCGGAGCAGATTCCGTTCCGGCACCTGGTGGTGCACCTTGGCGAGCGCGAGGATGGGTGGTCGCAGCGGACGATTGATTTTGCTTTGACCGCGCTGGAGCACCTGGGCGCGTTTTCGAGGGCGCTGGGCGTAAAGCTGCTGGTGGAGAACCTGACAAACGACGTGACGACCCCGGAACACCTGGTCACCATTCTCGAACTGGGCCACCTGGACAACGTGGGTTTCTGCCTGGACCTGGGGCACGCGCACATTACGGTGGGTATCGCCGAGGCCGTGAGCGTGCTGGGCCAGCGCATCGTTTCGCTGCACGTGCACGACAATCACGGCGCCAAGGACGAGCACCTGTGGCCGGGCGACGGGACGATCGACTGGAAGGACACGGCCCAGCGGCTGCACGCGCTGGCGACTCCGCCGGCCGCGGTGCTGGAGATCGGCTACACGCTGGGCGACGCGCCGGGGACGGTGCCGGATCGGATCAGGGCGAGCTTCGAACGGCTGGCGTAACTGGTTGGGCCATCATGCCGCTTTTCAGCTAATTAAGACGCGCGGTATGATGCTTGCACCATGTCCATCCGCACCCGGGTTTCCCCGATTGCCGGCCTCTTTCTGGCCGTTCTGCTGTTTGCTGTGCCCTCGTTTGCAAAAGAGACGCCGCTCCAGGTGATCGACTGGCCAACCAGCGGCACGCCCGTTCTTCGCTTCACGTTCAGCAAGTTCAAATCGCTTCCCGAGATGGGGAGACTGCACGGATATGTGATGGATACGACGGCCGAGAACTTGTCATCGCGCGTCATTCCATCGGCAAGGTTCTCTATTTATCTGTTCGACAAGAACAAGGTCCGCGTGGGCGAGGACGTGATCGCCGTGACGAACGTGGGCCCGGGCGAGACGGTGAAATTTGAGACTACTGTGAGCGCATCCGGGCAGCCGGCGTCGATCACGCTGCGTGAGCTCACGGCGGCGGCAAAGACGATTTCAATCACCATCAACTCGACCCCGCAGGGCGCAACGCTTTCAGTGGATGGTGCGCAGGCCGGGCCCACACCGCGCCTGATTACGGTCGGCGCCGGTCATCATACGCTTACCTTCACCAAAGAAGGATTCAATAACGGCGCGTTTCCACTCGACATCAGCCAGAACGATGTTTCCGGGGGCTCGGTGACATTTGAGCTCGGTGCGGCGGCCTACGACACGGTCGAGTTGCGCGACGGCAGCGTTCTCAGCGGCGATCTCGTGTCGGTCTCCGGCATGGATGTCGAAATTCGCGTCGGCGGCGCCATTCAGCACATTGACCGCAATAAGGTGAAGCGCGTGCTGCTGGTGCAGCGCGAAATGCCGAAGGCGGATGCGTTGCCGCCAGCCTCGCCCCAACAATAGCTACTATCACCGCGTCGGCTGCGACCTTGCTCAAGGGCTTCTCGTCACGCTGCAACGGAACACCTCGGGCGAGTCGTATCTGTTCATCGACAAGCTGAGCGGAGTGCGCGGGACGAGTTATACGGTTCGCCCGCAAGCCACGACGACGTACAAGCTGAGCGCGACGAATCAGTATGGGCGAGCGACGAAGTCGGTTACCGCGACGGTGAAGTGAACACAAATCCATAGAATTAGCTAAAGCAATCGAAACGTTGCCGCAATCTTGAGGCAGACCGGGTATCATGCACTTGATTTGTCTCGAAAAGGCCGAAAACAGGATGGACTGGTGGACCGTAGTTGGTACGGTGGCAAGCGTTGCCGGATTCGCCGTTAGCTTGTGGGTATTGGCTGTGGCGAGGAGCGCCCGGAGTGCAGCTCAGGCAGCCAGTGCCTCTGCGCGGCAACGCAATTTGGTGGAAGAACTCGAAGGGGTATCACATAAATTCCAGCAAGTCGGGACACTCATCCAGCAGGAGCAATGGATTGCAGTCCAAATGTGGATCGAGGAAGTGACTGCTTCCTGCAGGGTGATGCTGACCCGCTGGCCCGATCACTTGTCTACGGAAAGAAAGAACGAACTTATGTCAGCGGCCACATTGCTATCGTCAATCGTGACGGCGATCGCAAGGGCAGAGGGAGAACCTCTTAATCCTCAACAAAAGAAGCGATTCGCTGAGACGCAGATCAGAGCCTCCGGCCATGTACATAGTGCCCTCGGAGAAGCTCGTCGTGAGCAAGAACGCAATGGAGATTTGACCAATGGCGACTAGCAAAGACTACCAACTTGTGAACCATCTAATCCAGCAGACGGCAGAACGGCAAATCAAATGGGAACCCACGGCGACGGAAATGCAGTTTGCCACAACTCTGAAGGGAAAATACGTGATTACCGTAGATAAGACCTTCAGTAGGGTGTCACAGCCGAGTTACTGGATGACGATGACTGACAGCTCAGGGCGGGAAATGCTCCGGCTTACCCACTCCGATATGGGACAGGTGTCCACCTTGTACGACCAGATTGAACGCGTTGCACTCAACGTTGACGCGGCGATTGACGAAATTGTTGGCGATGGTGGAATTCTTTCTTGAAGGGCTGACTGCGGTATTTGGAAAATGCCGCGTACACAGTACGCCCAATTATTCCGTATCGAGATACGCCCAATCGTGTGGTTCAAGTAACGGTAGGGATTCACCAGTGGGACAGGGGAATGTTTGTAGAGAATCTCCATGAATCGCTCCGCTCCGGAGCCGGGTATCTAGCAGCGGCTCAGTGGCCGTGTCGTTTTGAGCAGTTTCAATCACCAGCAGCAGTACCGCGACCTTCCGCGCCGATTCAGTTGAGCTGGGCGATTCACTTTCCGAACGGCGCTGGTGAATACTCGCCGGATGCTCGTTAATGCTGTAGGTCGACGTTCGAATCGAGATGGCTCTGAGCCGTAGTATCTGGTTCAAAAACTTCACATCAGAGACGCCCAGCCAGAGTCAGCAAATGCGCGGCAATTGCTCGCCTACCGGGATGGAAATAACGCGGTTGGCTCCCATGGCGGTGCGGGCTACGAGCATGCGTGGATGCTCCGCGGTGACATGGCCGATGATGGCGGCATCGCGCCCCAGGGCGTGCGCCTGCAGGATCGAGAGCGCAACGCCGGCAAATTCCCGCGCGACAAAGAACACGCATTTGCCTTCGTTGGCCACGTAGACAGGGTCGAGGCCGAGCAACTCGCACGCCGACTGCACCTCGGGGCGGACTGGCAATGCGCGCTCATCGAGGGCGATGCCCATGTTCGAAGCCGCAGCAATTTCGTTCAGCGTGGAAGCAAGGCCGCCGCGTGTGGGATCGCGCATGGCGTGGACGGCGGGGCCGGCCGCGGTGAGAACGTCGGCGATCATGCCGTTGAGCGGGGCGCAGTCGGAGCGGATCTGGCTCTCGAACTCGAGGCCTTCGCGCACGCTCATGATGGCCATGCCGTGGTCGCCGATGGTTCCCGAGACAAGGATGGCATCGCCGGGTTCGGCGCGGTGCGGGCCAACAGAGATGCGCGGGCGAAGCATGCCCACTCCAGCGGTGTTGATGTAGCAACCGTCGCCGTGACCGTGCTCCACGACCTTGGTGTCGCCGGTGACGATCTGCACGCCGGCGGTGCGCGCGGCTTCGGCCATGTCGGCGACAATGGCGGCGAGCTGCGCCAGAGGGAATCCTTCCTCGAGGATGAAACTGGCGCTGAGGAATTTCGGCTCCGCGCCGGAGACGGCGAGATCGTTGACGGTGCCGTTGACTGCGAGCGCGCCGATCGATCCGCCGGGAAAGAAGAGCGGCTGGACCACGAAGGAATCGGTGCTCATGGCCATGCTGCCCGTAGGCAGGCTGCGGCCCGATGCGAGATCGAAGACCGCGGCGTCGCCGAGATTTTCAAGCGCGGGATTGCGGAAGGCCGGCAGGAACAGGTGCTCGACCAGTTCGTTGCCCAGTTTGCCGCCGCCGCCGTGTCCCATGACGATGCTGGGGTAATCGGCCAGCGGGAGCGGGCAGGTCCAGGTGGAGAAGTCGATGGTGGTGGTCGTGTGGCTCATCGCGCTGCTCCCGCTCCTGCAAGTTGCTCGGCCGACAGGAACCGCCCGTAGTTGTAGTACGCGGCGCATGCGCCTTCGCTTGAGACCATGGTGGCGCCCAGCGGATGGCGCGGGGTGCACTCTTTCGAAAATGCAGGACACTCGCCGGGCTTGATGGCGCCGCGCAGCACATCGCCCGCGCAGCATAGCGGCGACTCGACCGTGCGGATTCCAGAGATGTGAAAGCGTTTCTCGGCGTCGAAATCGCGATAGGCCGCATTCAGCTTCCAGCCGCTGCTCGGGATGATTCCGATACCCCTCCAGGCCCGGTCGGTGGTCTCGAACACCTGGGAGAGCAGGCGCTGCGCTCCCAGGTTTCCGGCATAGCTGACGATGCGCTCGTAGGCGTTCTCCACGCGATGCTCGCCGCGCTCCAGTTGGATTACGGCGCGACGGATGCCGTCGAGCAGATCGAGCGGCTCGAAGCCCGTGACCACGATGGGGATGTTGAACTCGTCGGCCAGCGGCGGATATTCCCAGTAGCCCATCACGCTGCACACGTGGCCGGCGGCCAGAAACGCCTGGACCTGATTTCCGGGCGCGGACATAATCGCTTCGATCGCCGGCGGCACCAGCACGTGCGAAACCAGCAGCGAGAAATTCTTGAGCGCACGCCGTTTGGCCAGGTGCACGCTCATGGCGTTGGCTGGTGCGGTGGTTTCGAATCCCACGCCGAAGAAGACCACCTGCCTGTCAGGATGCTTCACGGCCAGCTCAACCGCATCGAGCGGCGAGTAGACGACGCGCACGTCTCCACCGCGGCCCTTCACCTGGAACAGGTCGCCCTCGGTGCCGGGCACGCGCAGCATGTCTCCAAAGCTGCAGAAGATGACGCCGGGCTGCGCGGCGATGGCCAGCGCTTTGTCGATCAGTTCGAGCGGAGTGACGCAGACCGGGCACCCCGGGCCGTGCACCATTTCAATCCCGGCCGGCAGCATCTGATCGATGCCGTTCTTGATGATCGAATGCGTCTGGCCGCCGCAGACCTCCATGATCTTCCAGGGCCGCGTGGCCACTGCATGAATCTCGCGCGCCATGCGCTGCGCAATCTCTCCGCTGCGGAACTCGTCGAGGTATTTCATTGGCGGTACTTCTTTCCGAGGAGCTGCGGGTCGGTTGAGGCCGCGGCGTCGGGGAGCGAGCAGCTTCCGTCGGGGCATGCCGACTGCGGCCGATGAACCGCGCGGGCAAACGCTTCTTCTTCGCTGGCCAGTTCCTCGTCGAGTACGCCCATGGCGCGGAAATCGGCAAGCGTCTGCTCGGCCGTCTGCTCGTCGATCTTGGAGATGGCGAAGCCCACGTGGACGATGGCGTAGTCGCCGACGGTGATCTCAGGCACGTAATCGAGGCAGACGTGCTTGACCACGCCGCCGAAGTTGACCCGTCCCATGCGGATCAGGCCGTCGGTGGTGATCTCTTCAACGCGGCCGGGAATGGCGAGACACATGGCAGACCTCTCTCAGGAACGCTTATACGCCGGAGAGAGGCGGGAGCAATGTGATTTAGATCACGGCAAGAGGCATGCGTCTAGCGCCGGACGAACAAAAATTCGATCGTCAGGATAGCAGTCAAAATTGCAATGGAAAGTCCGATCAGTCGGAGCCGATCCCCTGCCTCTCGCTTCCCGACGAATCCAGCTTCGGGATCCAGGCGCTGAGCCCTTTTGGAAGATGAGACATGGGGCTCGGTCGCGCAGCAGCGACCATGACCAGCAGGTAATGATCGCCTTCGCTCAGCTTGACGACAGCTTGAGCCCAAGCTTCCTGTTCTTCCGGGGCGGCACGCTCCGCCAAGTTATGAATGAGGCTTGAAATCTTTTCCTCGTACTCAACATCGAGGTACTCGCGCTCGAACGCTGCATTTACCTCCATGATGTCGGGCAGAGTCCAGCCCGTTTCAGAGAAGTAGAGCATTTTGCGCTCGATCTCATCGAGTGGCACGCCTTCGCGTTCGGCCTGCACGACGATGCGATTGATGAGGTACTCTTTTGCCTTTTGCTCGGATTTGAACCGGTTCGCCCCGCCGCCTCTGCGCCCGGATTCGAGAGCATTGTCACGTTCAATCCCTTTACGTACTTCCGGGCGGCTCGCTTGAGGCTTCACTGTGATCCCGAAGAGCCCAAGGAGAACGACGATCGGCTTTAGTGCCGTATCCCGAACGCCCCACATCGACGGCTCGTTTCTCGTTGCCAGCCAGGTAAGGCCAATCAAGCAAAGATATGCAAGCGCCAAATAGAACGCGCCGAAAAGAAGCATTGAGAGTGCGTGCACCAGTTCTCCTGCCGAGCGGTCTACGGAATGTTACTCCACCAGAAAAGCGCTGCATGGGGAATCCGATGCAGCGCTCATCTTGCTGACGGGCTACATCTTCTTTGCCGGCGCGACGGGCATCTCGGGGCCTGACGGCGTGGCGATGTCGGCCACGGCCTTCCACGATCCGTCGCTCTGCTTGCGCCAGGTGGTCACGTAGCTGCCGTGCTCTTCCATCAACTTGTGCGTCCTGGGATCGGTCAGGCGCATGGTGTAGGCGCCCTGCGTGTATCCAAGGGGGCCGGAAACGTCTACGCGCGATGGCTTGAAGGAAAGTACCAGGGAAGGATCCTTCAGCATCTCCCCGCCCACTTTTCGGATCTTGTCTTTGCCCTGGGCCGGGGGTTCGCCGGGAGTCATCAGCACCGCGTCATCGGCATACACGGCCACGATCTTGTCCAGATCCCGGGCCTGCCAGGTTTGAGACCACTGGGCCTCGGTGTCGCTGATGGCTTTGACATCGGCGTCGTGGGTGTCGGGGGGCGGAGCAGTGGCCATGTCGTTGGTGCCGTGGCATCCAGCCATGGTGCAGGCCAGGGCTGCCGCGCAGCAGGTCGCAGCAAGTGTTTTCATTGGAAGTTCCTTCTCCAGGCGTCCAGGTGCGGGTAAGGGACGATGGCGGAATCACCGGGATCAGCGTTTGGGAAACCGGTTCGCCCGGCTGGATTGTTTGCGGGGCATGGCGCAGGCCAGTATAAGCCGCTTTGCGCACGGCCTGCCAGCGCATTCAGAGTGCGATTTATTTGGAGTGTGAGGCGGCAGCGCGCTCGTTCTGCTCCACCCGGGCCTTCACCATGCGCTTGACCAGCGCGGCAGGCAGCGGCTTATCCGTGGGGAATTGCAGCGTTCCCTTGGAGGTGCGATAGCCTTCAATGTCCCCGGTAAAGTCGTCGAGCAAAGACGCGCTCATGGGGAAGAAGCTGCAGTGCTTCTTGAAGGCGGCATAGGCGACCAGACCGCCTTTGTAGCGGAACGCCGGCATGCCGTAGCTGAGGCATTCCTCGGACTCCTTCGGCGCGGCGGCGCGAATGGCCGCGCGCAGTTTTCTGAGGGTGGTCCGCGCCGGCTCCGGTACATTTACGAGGTACGCTTCTACGCTGGTCTTGCCCTTGCCCGCCAGGTTGCCTGCGGCCATCGCATACCACCTTCTCCAGGCCATGTGGTCGACCCGCGGCCCGGCGATGGAGCCATTCTCGCACAGGCGGCGGCGGGTACTCGCAATCCGTTCAAGCCGCCTGCGGAGCAATGTCTCGCAGGACGAGTTCCTCCGCCGCCTGCAGCGTGCCGGGCGCGTCGCCAAAGCCATCGATCCAATGCACATCGGGCTCGCGGCGGAACCACGTCATCTGGCGCTTGGCATAGTTGCGATGGCCCTGGCGGGCGGCGGCAATGGCGTCGGCTTCCGTCATCTCGCCGGAGAGCACCAGGCGCGCCTGGCGGTAGCCGAGCGAATCGAGCGCCTTGACGGGGCCGTAGCGGGCAAGCAGGGTGCGGCTTTCGTCCACCAGGCCGGCGGCGAACATCGCGTCGCAGCGGGCGTTGATGCGATCATAGAGCGCCTGCCGCGGCGGGTTGAGGCCGATGCGCAGCAGGCGAAAACCGGTGAGGGGATCGCGGGCTTCGGGGTCGTTGCCGAGCACGGCGGAGAGCGGACGGCGCGCGGCCAGGCAGACTTCGATGGCGCGGATGAGCTTGGGCGTGTCGTTGGCGTGAATACGGGCGGCGGATTTCGGGTCGAGGCGCAACAGCAGGCGGTGCAGCCATGGGCTGCCGCGGCGGGCGGCGCTCTCACGAAGACGGTCGCGGAGAGCGTCATCGCGCTGCGGGCCGGCGAACAGGCCTTCCGTGAGGGCGCGCAGGTAGAGCCCTGTGCCGCCGGTCACGATGGGCAGGCGGGTGCGGGAGGCGATGTCGCGAAGGGCGGCGCGTGCGGCGCGGCTGTAGGCGCCGGCGGTCATCGGCTGGTCAGGGTCGGCCACGTCGATGAGGTGGTGCGGGACGAGCGCACGCTCGGCGGGGCTGGGCTTGGCGGACCCAAGGTCCATGCCGCGATAGACCGCGACCGAATCGCAACTGACAATCTCACCATGGAACCGCTGGGCGAGCGCGAGGGAGAGCGCGGTTTTTCCGCTGGCGGTGGGGCCGAGGAGGATGACGACGAGCGGATCGCGTTCGGGCGGTTCGCGAGCAGGCATCAGAGCCGCCACCAGCCTGCGGGAAGAATCCACCCGGGTTTGGTGTGGAAGACCCACCAGAGGAAGATGAGGGCGGCGGCGATGAGCAGGCCGAAGACCTGGTTGCGGCGGAAGACGCGCGTCTGTTCGACGCGCCGCGCGCGCTCGGCCTGTTGCTGATCATGCGGCTTGATGCGGGTCTGGACCATGGGTTACGCAACAGTATAGGGGGACTCACCGTCCGGAAAGTCTAGTCCATAACCCGGAACCTGCGCCCGCCCATAGCGCAGAGGCCGAGACGCTGGTGTCAAACGGTAGTGGTTCGGTGTCTACATAAAGCTGCAAAATGCTTGGCAATTCCGGTTGCCCGCGCTCATCGGTTTGTGAATCGCGATTATTGTGGATTCGGTAATGGGCGATTACGAGTGTCTTGCATTCTTCCTCACCTTTGGCATTCGTCTTCAACGTCCATCCAGAAATCTGTCTGCGCAGCAAATCGGCAAGCATCCGCGGTCCCGAAATATTGTCGATCTGCAGCACCCTTCCGTCTGGCGAGAAAGTGACCATGCTGAGCACCACTCCGCTAACCCGCGCCGCACGTGCGATCGGCGGGTATTCGAACCGATCCGATGCAGCTCTTCCCGTGATCGTGCACCACCGAGGCTCCGCATGCGCCACCATCGAAACCGCCCCGAGCAGCAGCGCCACAAAAATCTCTTTCACTCGCATCCACCTTCGCTGCTCATCTTAACCCCATCACGATACCGTGTATTTCCTGTTCCCTGTTTCCTGTTCCCTGTTCCGTGCCTCTCCCGTTTGACTTCCCCCCGCCGCATTGCCGACCATAAACTTTCGGAGCATCGGCTTTTTTTCCCGAGCCCGCACGAGGCGAGCAGCATGAAAGTCCTGATCCTTGGTTCCGGTGGCCGCGAGCACGCGCTTGCCTGGGCGGCATCGCGAAGTCCGCGTGTGAGCGAGGTGGTGTGCGCACCGGGCAACGGCGGAATGCAGCAGAACTGGCGCTCGGTCCCGGCGAATCTGAACAGCCTCGATTCCATGGTCGCCGTGGTGGAAGCGGAGCGACCGGACCTGACGGTGATCGGTCCTGAGCTGCCTTTATCGCTGGGCATTGTCGACGAGCTGCGCCAGCGCGGATTTCCAGCCTTCGGTCCAAGCCGCGAAGCCGCCAAGCTGGAATCGAGCAAGGGTTTCGCCAAGCGATTCTTGCAGCGGCACAATATTCCCACGGCCCATTACGCGCTTTGCGCTAACCGCGCGGAACTGGAGAGCGCGATCGAGCGGTTTCATCCGCCCATCGTGGTGAAGGCCGACGGGCTGGCGGCGGGCAAGGGTGTGCTCATCTGCGAGAGCCGCGCCACCGCACTCGAAGCCGCGGACAGCCTGTTTTCCGGTTCGCTGCTCGGCACGCATGAGCAACAGATCGTGGTGGAGGAGTTCCTCGAAGGCGACGAGATCAGCTTTTTGTGCCTGACCGACGGCAAGCATGTGGCGCCGCTGGTTCCGGCGCAGGACCACAAGCGGATTGGCGAGGGCGACACCGGGCCCAACACCGGCGGCATGGGTGTCTACTCGACGGATAAGCTGCTGGATGCGGGCATGACCGAGTGGATCCTGCACCATATTGCGCGGCCTGCGGTCGAGGGCATGGCTGACGAGGATACGCCTTTCGTGGGCGTGCTCTACTGCGGGCTGATGATGACGGCGCGCGGACCGCAGGTGCTGGAATTCAACGCGCGGTTCGGTGATCCGGAAACGCAGGCGATCCTCATGCGTCTCGACAGCGACCTGGTGGAAGCCATGCAGGCGTGCGTCGAGGGGCGGCTTTCTGACACGGAACTGCGCTGGACGCCGGGCGCATCGGCGTGCGTCATTGCCAGTTCGGCGGGATATCCCGGGGCGTACAAAACAGGGTTGCCGATCACCGGACTGGAGGCAGCCGCACGCGTTCCCGGCGTGCAGGTGTTCCACTCCGGCACGGCCCTGGCGGATGGACGCGTGGTGACCAGCGGAGGCAGGGTTCTGGGAGTGACGGCGGCGGCGGAGAATCTGCAGAAGGCGCTTGCCGCCGCGTACGCGGCAATGCGCGAGATTCGCTTTAACGGCATGTATTACCGCCGGGACATCGGACACCGCGCTGGTCCGCGCACCCGCTGAGAGCGGACGCCAGGGCGTCATCCAACCCCACTTATTTAGACTTCAGGACCCCACAGGGACGGCCTGCGCCTTCTGGAAACACGAACGGCACAGCACCGGCCTGCCCTGCGTGGGACGGAAGGGAACAGTCGTCTCCTCGCCGCAAGCCGAACACCGGGTACGCGTTTCCGTACGCACGCGCGGACCCCCGTTGGCGCGCTTCGCTTTGCATTGCTTGCAGCGCTTGGGGTCGTTTTTAAATTGTTTATCGTGGAAGAATAACTGTTCACCGGCGGTGAACACGAACTCCTCACCGCAATCGACACACTTCAGGATTCGATCCGTGAATTCCATGGCCGGCTTCCCCGAAGAGGGTGAGAGGAATCGGCCTATAGCTCGGCGTGCCGGTCCCGTTTCCCTGTCCTCGTTCGTCTTTCCAAAACCAGGGCCCGGGCCGCAATAAGCATATGGCGGCTAAATTGGTTCTCCTCGATCGGAGGAGTGGGGTACAGTGCTGCGGTACGCCGCCCCGCTTTCGGCGGTTTTCGGGATCCATACGAATCCACTCGCGTTTGTATTCTTTCTCTTTATTCCGCGAGGTGGGCACTATATTACCCGATTTTGCAAATCCTTGTAGGTTTTTGTTGCGAAAGGACGCGCACGGTGCGCGCCCTTTCGCAAGCGCAATTAATCCTGCTCTTTCCGAGCCTTCTTGCGATTCCGCTTGCGCGCCAGGGCTGCCTTGACGCGACGCTTCTCGCCCGGTTTGAGGTAGTAGGAGTGACGCTTGACTTCCTTGATGATGTCCTCCTGCTGAACCTTCCGCTTAAACCGCCGCAGCGCGTTCTCGAGCGGTTCGCCTTCCTGTACACGAACTTCAGCCAAAAAAATCCCACCTCCAAACCTGCCAGGGGGCTAATGGTGTCTATCATACTGGAAATAGAGATATTAGTCATGTTTGTCAATTCGGATGAACGTTCTTCACACGGGCTTACGTCCACGTAATCAACGCCATGACATCCCGGGTCCTCACTCGCCTGACGAACTGCCGCTTAACCAGGGAGTGATGGACGAAGGTAAGCCTTTCTACGGTCCGCTGGCAAGCTGGGGATAACTCCGGCTTCAGGTCCTCCGGCGCAAGCTGCCTTGCTCTACACTCGGATTGGAGGTTGGCCATGATTCGCAGCTACCAGGGGCGCATGCCGCGCTTTGCCGAGGGGTGTTATATCGACGTTTCGGCGCAGGTGATCGGCGACGTTGCTCTGGGGCCGAACTCGTCGGTGTGGATGAATGCCGTGCTGCGCGGCGACGTGCACTCCATACGAGTCGGAGCGAACTCCAACGTGCAGGACTGCTCTGTGCTCCACGGGCAGCGCAACCAATATCCGGTAATTGTGGGCGACTGGGTGACCATCGGTCACAACGCCACGGTGCACGGATGTGTGGTGGAAGACGCGGTATTGATCGGGATGGGGGTAACCATCCTGAATGACTGCCGCATCGGCGAAGGCAGCATCATCGCCGCCGGCTGCGTGCTGCCGGAGCACACTGTGGTGCCTCCGCGCACGCTATGGGCCGGGGTGCCGGGCAAGATGCGGCGGGAACTTGGCGAAGAAGACCGCAAGCTTATTCTGCAGTACGCGCAAAATTATCTCGATTACACCAAGATCTATCTGGCCGAAGAGGCGGGAACGGTTCCCACGGAGAAGATGCCCGACCTGGGCGTCGCATCCTGAGGCGCGGAGCTGAAACTCCATACTCAACAATCGGCGCCCTGCATCTAAGTTCATCATCACGTCTCTGTGTCGGGGGACCAGATGCGAAAAGCCACTCTCTTCCTCGGGCCGGCGTTGTCCTGTGCTGTGATCCTGCTCGCCTCCTGCGCGAGCGTCCACCTCCCCACACTGCCCCATGTCTCTTACCTGTACGCCGCCTCCGGCGCCGCGGCCAACCTTCCGCAGCCCACTCTTACCGAATATCGCATCGCGGCCGACGGCTCCCTCACACCCGTGCCTTGCGCGCCCGTCGCGAATGTCCAACTGCTCGCCCTCACCGGGGCGCGGTCGCTCCTGTTTGCCTCCGCCCAGCCGTCCGGTTCGGCCTCCTCCGCTATCTCCAGCTACTCCATCGCGAGCAACGGCTGCCCCACGCTCCAATCGACGGTCGATGCCACAGCGCAGGGAGCCCCGTTCAGCTTGTTTCTTGATCGCCAGGCCGACACGCTTTACAGCTGGGTCTGGCTCAATTCAGTAGACACGGCCTTGCGCTTCTACACCGTCGATGCGTCCACTGGCGCCCTGAAGTTCACCGGCGAGATGAAGAACGGATGGCCCACCTACCTGAGAAGTATCGGGACTTCAGCCCTTCCCGCCGGCATGCTCGCCTTCAGTCCAGACGACAGCCTCGCCGTAGAATCCACCTGGGCTCCTCTGGATTCCACCGGAATTGAGGTCTACCAGCGATCAGCCGACGGAACGCTCCACGGTGTCAACATCTTCCCAAATTCCCCAGCCGGCGGTGGCTTCGCAATGTTTGCGACCATTGGCGCTGCGGCCGATGACTTGGGCCACTTCATCGTTGCCGGAGTGGTATGTAAGCAAGGCTACTCGTCGTGCCCAGACGGCCCCATTCAGCTCGCTGTGTATACTCTCGATTCCGAGCACAATCTCAACACCCAGAGCACTCCACAAACCATGGCCACGCCGCCCAGCAGCGGCTACATCGAGGGTTACGCCTTCTCTCCTGACAGCCGCTACTTCGCCATCTCTTCAGGCGGCGGAATTGACGTGTACCAGTGGGACGCCTCCACCGCATCCCTGCACTACCTCAACAGCATCACCACGCACGGCAATGGCTTCACGGGCGAGATCGTTCAGGCCTTCGCCTGGGACCGCTACGACCACATCATCTTCACAACCACCGAATATTCCACTGACGGTGAGTCGCCCGATACTGGCCAAATCCAGATTGATTCCGTCACGCCTTCCGGTGCTGTTCCGGCCCTCGGTTCCCCCTACGTCCTTAACTCGCCCCATTTGCTCACGGTAGTCGACGTGCCGTCCCCAAGCCCCCGGTAAAGCCGACCCCCGACGGCAAACGAAGCTGCCTCAGCCTCGACGACCTTATAGGACGCTGACCTTGATCAGGCTGCAGTATGGTTGTCTTGGTTGGGCGCCTTCGGGGTTGGGTGCGTTCCGGGTTGGCTGCCTTCCGGCCAAATCACTCATGAACTCTTGTTCATTCATCGCGAACCTGCACGGCCGTGTCGCACAATAGATATATGTCTCGCACGACTTGTACTTTTTTGCTCGCGCTGGCGCTGCCGCTGGCCGCTGCCGCCCAGACAGGTTCCTCGCCGCTGCCCAACGCACCAGATGCGAATCCGACACGAGCGAATGCGCCCCAGGCTGCCTCGGCGGATGATCCGACGTTGCGCAACCTGCCGCGGAATTTCTTCCACGACCAGGCGGCGATCTGGACCAGTCCGCTGCACCTGAACGAGCACAACGCCCTGGGCCCGGTGGTATTGGTGGGCGCCACGACGCTGCTGATGACCACCGATCACCAGGTAATGTCGAAGCACTTCCTTACCAAGTCAACGAACGACCACGCCAACACTGTGTCGACCGGGATGACGGGGCTGCTGGTGGCCGCCCCGGCCGCGCTTTTCGTGGCGGGATCGATGAAGAAGAACGAGCAGGCGCAGCAAACCGGCGTGATGGCCGGAGAGGCCATGGTGGACAGCCTGGCGGTAAACGAAGTGTTCAAGATCGCTTCGCGGCGGGAGCGCCCGACGTTGGACGATGCGCGCGGCAAGTTCTTTCAGCCGGGGGTGAACTTCGATTCCTCGTTCGCCTCGAACCACTGCATGGTCGCGTGGTCGTCTGCCGCCGTCATCGCGTCAGAGTACAACGGATTCCTGACGCAGGTGTTGGCATACGGAGCGGCGACAGGGGTTTCTTTAACCAGGGTCGCAGGGCGCGATCACTTCCCTTCCGACGTGCTGGTGGGCTCGGCGGTGGGGTGGATGATCGGACGGTATGTCTACCACCGCCATCACCGCTACCAGTACTAAGCTGCAGTCAAGGTCGGCAGAAGAGGGTGGGCTCAGCGCGCCCATTTTCTGTCCCCTGCTTTACCGGTGCTTGATGAATTTGCCCGACTGCAGCTCTTTCATCGCCGTCTGCAACTCAGACTGGGTGTTCATCACGATCGGTCCGTACCAGGCTACCGGCTCCTCGAGCGGCTTGCCGGAGACGAGCAGGAAGCGGATGCCCTCCGGGCCAGACTGAACCACGATCTCGTCGCCGCGATCGAAGAGCACCAGCGAATGATTCTTCGCGTCGTAGACCGGCTGCGCGTTGGGATCGACGCCGCTTTCGGTGAGAACCGCCTGCGGCTCGCCCGCATCGCGGAACGTGCCGGCGCCTGCGAACACGTAGGCGAAGGCGTTGCGCGTCACCTCGACCTTGATGCGCTTCTTCTGGAACGGGGGAACCGAGATGTCGACGTAGCTGGGATCGGCCGCCACACCTTCCACCGGACCGCGCTTGCCCCAGAACTCGCCGCAGATGATGCGCGCCCTGGTGCCGTCGTCTTCCGTGACTTCGGGGATGGCGGCTGAAGGGATGTCCTGGTAGCGCGGGTCGGTCATCTTCAGGCTGGCGGGCAGGTTGGCCCATAGCTGGAAGCCGTGCATACGCCCGTTTGCGTCCCCTTTGGGCATTTCCTGGTGGAGAATGCCGCTGCCGGCGGTCATCCACTGTACGTCGCCCGCGGTCATGCTGCCCTTGTTGCCCAGGCTGTCGCCATGCTGCACTTCGCCGGCAAGGACGTAGGTGATGGTCTCGATGCCGCGGTGCGGGTGCCAGGGGAAGCCTGCCAGGTAATCCTCGGGGTGCTCGTTGCGGAAGTCATCGAGGAGCAGGAAGGGATCGAATTCCTTCGTTTTGCCGAAGCCGAAGGCGCGCTGGAGCTTGACTCCCGCGCCTTCCAGGGTGGCTTTGGTGGAAAGGATCTCTTTTACGGGGCGCAGCGACATGGGGTGACCTCCAATTGGAACGTACAACTATATAGATTCACGAGCGCGATATTCGTTGCAACGACTATTATGGCATCAGGGTGGGCCGGAGCGGCCGGCGAATCAGCGTGCCCGCAGGCATTCCGGCGTTGAACCCTGCGGCCGGGGGCTTGCATCCACGTAAAAGACACGAGGTTACCCACATGAGCAATCCATCCATCCGGCAGCCCAGCCTTTTCCTCCCCCACGGAGGCGGGCCGTGCTTTTTCATGGACTGGACGTGGGGGCCGGCCAACACGTGGGATGCCACGCGCAGGTTTCTCGAGGGGCTTGCCGCCACTCTTCCCGAGCGGCCGCGCGCGTTATTGGTGATCAGCGGCCATTGGGAGGAGGCGGGCTTCACGGCGGGCGCCGTCGCGAAGCCGGAGCTGATCTTCGACTACTCCGGATTTCCCCCGCACACTTATCAGTTAACCTGGCCGGCGCCGGGAGACCCTGACTTGGCCTCGCGGGTGACCGCGATGCTTCGCGAGAACGGGCTTCCAGCGGGGCTGAGCCGGACTCGCGGTTACGATCACGGCATCTTTATACCGCTTAAGATGGCATTCCCTGACGCGGATATCCCCGTAGTGCCGCTGTCGCTCGATGGCGGCATGGATCCCGAGCTGCATCTTCAGGCCGGGCGCGCGCTCGCGCCGCTGCGCGATGAAGGCGTGTTGATCGTGGGCAGCGGAATGAGCTTCCATAACCTGCGCGCTTATATGCGTGCTGAAACTCGCGAGCCTGCCCAGGCATTTGATCAATGGCTTACGCGCGCGGTGGAACTACCCGGCGCGCAGCGCGGCGAACAGCTGCGCTCCTGGCAGAACGCGCCGTTCGCGTCGTTCGCCCATCCGCGTCCCGAGCACCTGATGCCGCTGATGGTGGCTGCGGGCGCCGGAGGCGATCCACCGGGAAAGCGCATCTTCCACGACGAGCCGATGGGCGCGGCCATCAGCGCGTTCCGGTTTGATGGGTGAAGCGCATTCCCTTCAGGGCGCTTCTGGGTCACGAAGGCGACGCGGGGATAGCGATGAGCGGAAGCGGGATGTTCCGGCGCAGGCGGGGATTCTTGAGGGCAGTCATGCGGCGCCCAGGTGGGCGGGTCACGGTTGCGCAGGCTTTTTGAGGAGCAGTTCGATGAAGGAGCGCAGCTTGGCCGGTTCCGTGGATGGAGCAAAGCGCGCCACGACGCTGCCTTCGCGGTCGACGAGGAATTTCGTAAAGTTCCATTTGATGCGGCGGGTGCCGAGCACGCCGCGGCGAGCGCGGGTGAGAAGCTCGAAGAGCGGATGGGCAGCGGAGCCGTTGACATCGATCTTGGCGAAGACGGGAAAGCTGACGCCGTAATTGCGCTGACAGAACTGCGCGATCTCCTGGGCCGATCCGGGCTCCTGGTTGCCGAACTGATTGGATGGGAAGGCGAGGACTTCGAAACCGCGACTGTTGTAGTCGCGATACAGATCTTCGAGCGCGGTGTACTGCGGAGTGAAGCCGCACTGGCTGGCGGTATTGACGATCAACAGCACCTTTCCGGCGAAGCTGGACAGCGAAAGGGCGGAGCCGTCGAGCAGGTCGGCGGTAATGCGGTAGAGGGCGGAGTTTTGCGCCACGACTGGCACCTCTTGCAACTGAGGATGTCATGTTGGGGTCTGCTGCGTCTAAGCAGCGTGCAACAGACAATGCGGGCGAGGATTGGAAGCCGCACTCCGCATCCCGGTTTCGTACTTTAGACTGGGGGCTGGGTTCTTTTCATTTCTTTTTCGGGCCTGTGGATGGGGCTGCGCGACCACGTGCGGCTTAAACCGCGGGCTGGAATGGGAAAAGCGGGTGGGGCCGGTTTGGGCGCGACGGCTGCGGTCCAATATAATCGAACTTTCCGCAGGGCAGGACCAGATTTTCCACGCAATGAGGGTGTGCATATTCTTCCCGTGAACTTGAACCATCGACCGCACCAGCTTGATGTGCGCTCGCCGAAGGGGAATCCCACGGTGAAGATGCGGCACATTTTTCCCGCGCGCGTGCTGGGGCTCGCGCTGCGCGCGGCCTGCGTCCTGCTACTGGCGCCCGTAGTGCTGCCATCGGTGGCGGTGCTGGCGCAGGGCTCGCAGACGATCGAGCAAATCCGCGTGATTGGCAACCGGCGCATCCCCAAGGAAACGGTGCTGGCGCGGTTGTTCACCCACGTCGGCGACCAGTACGACCAGGTCTCGATCGAGCGCGACTTCAACTCGCTGTGGAACACGGGATATTTCGAGTACATCCGCATCGAGCGCGAAGATACGGAGAAGGGGATCATCCTCAATATTTATGTGACGGAAAAACCCACCATCCGCGAGGTCAATTACCACGGGCTGAACTCATTCTCGGTTTCCGATGCGCTGGACCGGTTCAAGAAGGAGAAGGTGGCGATCTCGGTGGAGAGCCAGTACGACCCCACCAAGGTGAAGCACGCCGAGGCGGTATTGCGCGAGATGCTGGCGGAGCACGGACACCAGTTCGCGACCATCAAGACCGAGGTGAAGACGATTCCCCCGGCCTCTGTGCAGATCAATTTCAATATCAAGGAAGGCCCGACCGTGAAGGTGGGGCAGATTCAATTTACGGGTAACCAGCACATCGGCTCGCGCACGCTGCGGCGGGCGATGAAGAACCTGAAGCCGATTGGCATCCCGTATTCGATTATTTTTGAGAACCTGTTTCCGCGGACGTTCGACTCCTCGAAGCTGGAGGAGGATTCGGAGCGGGTGCGGCAGGCATATCGCGACAAGGGCTACGCGAACGCGGCGGTGGAAGAGCCCAGGACGCAGATTCGGGACCAGGGCGGGCTGAACTGGTTCACATTCCGCCCGCGCACCGGCAAGCGTATCGATATCCTGATGCCGATTGAAGAGGGCGCGCGGTACCGGCTGGGGAGCATCACATTCAGCGGCTACAAGGCGTTCAACAACGTCAGAGCCATGCGCGCGCAGTTTCCCATCAAGGATGGCGACTGGTTCAACCAGACCGAACTGGCCAAGGGCATGGAAAACCTGAAGAAGGCTTACGGCGCGCTGGGCTATATCAACTTCGGGGCGATCCCCACACCCAAGTACGACGAGCAGAAGAAGACGGTGTCGTTCAACATGGACATCGATGAGGGCAAGCAGTTCTACGTGTCGCGCATCGAGTTCACGGGAAACACGATTACCCGGGATCGCGTGATCCGCCGCGAACTGATGCTGGAAGAAGGCCAGGTTTACAACTCGCAGTTGTGGGAGTACAGCCTGCAGCGCCTGAACCAGCTCGAGTATTTTGAGCCGTTGAAGGTGGACCAGGATACGGAAGCGCACCAGGATACAGAGGCAGGCACGGTCGACCTGCTGCTCAAGGTGAAGGAAAAGGGCAAGAACTCCATTGGCCTGAATGGCGGCGTGAGCGGGCTTTCCGGCGCCTTTCTGGGCGTCAATTACCAGACCAATAACTTCCTGGGTCTGGGCGAGACGCTGAGTCTGCAGGGGAACCTGGGTAACGTGAGCCGGCAGTTCACGTTCGGCTTCCAGCAGCCCTATCTGCACAACCGGCCGCTGAACCTGGGCTTCCAGATCTTCAATCAGAAGCAGGATTTCAACGCGGCCAAAAACTACCAGGCGACGTCTGGACAATCGGTGAACCTGACCGCGGCGCAGCAATCGCTCACGCAGAACTACAACCAGGCCTCAACGGGATTGAACTTCAGCGTCAGCTATCCGCTGCGCAAGCACTCGTTCCAGCGCCTGGGTTTCACATATTCGCTGACGAAGTCGTCGATCACGGCATTCTCGACGGCATCGCAGACGTTTTTCCAGACCATCAGCTTCCGGTCGGGCATCCAGGGATCGAACGCGCTGCAGGGGATCATCAACAGCTCGGCATCGTTCACCTACATGTACAACACCGTCAACAACCCTCTTCGTCCGCGGTCGGGCAAGGAGATCACGGCGGCGTTTCAGTTCTCGGGCATAGGCGGAAACCTGCGTTACTTTGCGCCGTTCGTGGCCTACAAGAGCTTCCACTCGATGCACTATCTGAAGATGTCGGAGACAGGCAGGAACGTGCTCGGCTTCCGCGCGCAGCTCGGCTATGTTCAGGGCTTTGGCGGCGATGTAGCGCCACCCAACAACCGCTTCTACGCCGGTGGCGAAGGCGAACTGCGCGGCTTTGATGTGCGTGGCGCTACTCCCTATGGATATGTGCCGAGCCGGGTGGCGGTGCAGTTGACCAATCCCGACGGAAGCTGCGTGCCACGCGATCCGAACAATCCGCAGTTGAATCAGTGCATCCGGGTGCCGATTCCGGTGTACGGCATTGCATCGATCGGCGGCGATACGCAGTTGACCACGAACACGGAGTACCGGATTCCGCTGGGCGGGCCCGTTACGTTCACGCTGTTCGACGATTTCGGGATCGATGCTGTACTGAACAAGGGACAGCTCAAGCAGAGCCCCGAAGGGTTCGCTTCGCTGACCGCGCCGCTCTACGGATGCCCGGTCTACAACAACGGCTCGTGCCAGGGCGGTATCCCCGGCTCGAAGGTCGGCTTCCAAAAGGATATACACCCTATAGCGGGAACCAACTTCGTGCCCCGCATGTCAGTGGGCGCCGAAATCTCGGTCATCGCGCCGATTATCAATGCGCCGGTCCGGGTGTACTTTGCATATAACCCGCTGCGGCTGTATGAGCGGCCGTTCTGCAACCAGGGCCTCTCGAACGGCAAGAACCTGAGTTGCTCGGCGCAGTTGATTACGCGCGACATGTTCCCGCCGGGAGGCGCCGGAGACTTCACATACGGGGAAGCCCAGCAGGGCTTCGGGGCGCAAAACCTGTTCCGCGAACCGAGGAAGACGTTCCGGATGACGGTGTCAACCACGTTCTAAGAAGCAGGGAACAGGAAACAGGGAACAGGGAACAGGGAATAAAGACATGAGCGGCGATCCGGCCAGGGCTGGATTGCCGCCTTTCTTTTGGGCTCGACGGCCCTTGAGCGGCAGTGCGGGAACCTGGCATCCCGGTGCGACTCTCCGGTGAGGATCCGCGGCCGGCGAACTTTTTTCTGCGCGGCGCGTACTTCCTTGCATCCCCGCGCACGATCTTGTGCGGAATAGAAGGTAGACGCGAAGCCCATGGCCCTGGATTGGCAACCGGATTTCGAGCGGCTAGTGGACGAGCATCAGGCGATGGTGTATTCGCTGGCGTTGCGTATGACCGGAGACCGCGGGTTGGCGGAAGAGATTGCGCAGGACACGTTTCTTGAGTTGGACAAGCACCTGCGTAGCATGAAGAGCGAAGACCACGCCCGCTGGTGGCTGCGCCGGGTGGCAATGAGCCGGGCGACGGATGCCTTGCGGCGACGGCGGGTGCGGGGCATGGATCTTTGGGTGGCGTTGAACGAGCAGGACGGCGTGACAGCCGAAGAGAAGTCATCGCCTCTGGGCGCGCGGCTGGAATATCTGCTCACCACGTTGCCGGAAGCGCAACGAGGGGCACTGATCCTTCGCTACCAGGAGGACATGATGCCGGAAGAGATTGCGGCCATGCTGGACGCTCCGGTGGCGACGGTGAAGAGCAACCTGCAGCGGGGATTGAAGCTGTTGCGCGCCAAGGCGTTGAGCCAGTTGAAGGAGTTTATTCGTGGAACCTGAGGAGATGGACGAGTTCGAGAGGGAGTTGCGGCAGGCGCTGGAGCGGCGTCCCGCGCCTCCCGGGCTCAAGCGCAGGTTGATGGCGCAGCGAGATGCGAATGCTGCGCGCAGGGGATGGCATGCATGGCTGAGCAGAGCAGGGTACGGGCGGGGATGGGCGACGGCCACGGCGGCGCTGCTTCTTCTGGCCATGGCTGGCGGCGGAGTGCGCTGGGAATTGGATAGACGGCACGAAGAGCGCAGGGGCGAGGCGGCGCGGGAACAGGTGTTGACGGCCTTGCGCATTACCGGTCACGCGCTCAACCAGGTGCAGACGCGACTGGCCGAACACGACCGGCAGAGCGAAGAGGGGGGACGATGAGCAGGCGAGGAATTGTATTCCGATTGGGTACGTTGGCAATGGCTGCGGGAATGCTGACGGCCGCGTCGCGGGCGCAGGAGGGATTGCCACTGGCACCCGCGGTGGAGAAGGAGCTGGCAGCCAAGGCGAGCGACGTAACCGAAGTGACGCTCGGCAAAAACATGCTCGACTTCGCGGCAAAGTTCATGAAGGGCAATGATCCGGACGAAGCCCAGGCGAAGAAGCTGATCCAGGGGCTCAAGGGCATTTACGTGCGCGAGTACACGTTTGACAAGGAAGGCGACTACTCGATGCAGCAGTTGCAGCAACTGCGCGCATATTTCGAAACGTCTGAATGGTCGCCAATCGTGCGGGAGCGCGAGCGCAAATCGGGCGAGACCACTGACGTGCTGATGAAAGTGGTGAACGGGGAGACCCAGGGAATGTTCATCCTCTCAGCCCAGCCCAGGGAGCTGACCATCGTGCTGATCCTGGGACCGATCCGGCCGGAGGATCTGGGCGAGTTGCGTGGCATCGGGGGACTGGGCGCACTGGGAGATATCGGCGCTAAAGAAAAAACCAAGGCCAAGGTAAAGGACGGGAAGGGAGGCACAGAATGAGGCGCTTTGTATTTTTCGTGGTGTGTTTTGTCGCGCTTGTGGTTCCGGTGGCGGTGCTCGCGTCCGGCGGCCACGGCGGTTTTGATGGCGTCGTTCGCGCAATCGAGACGAAGTATCACACGCACGCCACGCGCATTCCGTTTCTCGGCCTGGTAAGCCTTGTGGCGCGCAAAGCGACCAGCAACGGGGTGAGCGACCTGCACGTGGCTGAGTTTGAGGATTTCGACGCCGCGATGGACGGCGAGGAGTTGAATCGAACTGTCGAGCACGAACTGGGTCCGGAGTGGCAGCGCATGGTGCGGGAGACCAAGCGCAACGGACAGGAGCAGACGCTCATCTTCGTGCGTCCGGAAGGAAGCCGCATGGGCATGTTCATTCTCGATGCGGACGGCCACGATTTGAACGTGGTCCAGGTCGCGGTCGATCCCGATCATCTGAATCAGAGCATCGAGAAGTACGACCATCGCGGCCACGACGCAAGCGATAACGACGCCCCGATGGATTGATGGCCGTACTGGCTGTGGGCTGCTCGCGGGCTTCGGCGCATGCCGGAGCCCGTTCTGCTCAGGGCAAGTTAATCGCTGTTGACCATGCGCGCGGTAGAGCCGAACTTGTGGTACTGGTCGAACTGCACCTGGTTGATGTGCTTTTCGAGACCGACACCGTCGATCTTCTCCATGAATGGACTGTGGAAGACCAGAACAGCCACTCCGCGAACCGGACAGATGTAGGGCCTTCCATCGATTGTTACCTCGCCGTATTCGACCGCGATCGAGCATCTTCGCACGGGCGCGCGGTCGGGTAGTTCCGCCTCGACGGTGACACGCTCCACGATGCCGGAATCGGGCCGGACGAAGATCTCGCCCTGGTATGCCGGCTTATCCCGGAACGGGACGCCGATGGAATCGTCGAGGTTTCTTGGAAAGCAGCACAGGTCAACCAGGTATTCAGAGGCCGCACGCGGAACCGAGTAGCGAAACACGGCCACGCGCGCGCCAGATAAGGCTCTCTGCCAGCGGCTCCACACGAGGGTTCCCTTCAGCGAGCCATTGAGAACCATGTTGAGCGTCGGTCCGAATTCGCCGCGCGTGCTGAAGCCCTCAGAAGATGCAGCGACAGGACGTCCGCCCGCACTCTGGATCTCATCCACTTCGGCGCCGTTGCGATAGGTAACCTCCCGGCGATGCTGGCGCACAAAGTGCATGCGCACGACAGGCTGGGCGCTCTTCGCGTCCGCAGCCCCCGGAGCGTTGTCATAGCCCGTCGTGGTGCGGACGGCAAGGAAATCGGGAAGACGGCGAAGCGCCGTAGCCGCATAGGACCGCGCCTGAGACAGAATGCGTTGCTGCGAAGCGGCATCGGGGGCAGGAGCGTCGATCCACTCCGTGGAGGGCGGCGCCTCAAAGATGGATTCTGCCGCGAGCAACCGGATTTGCTCCGCCGCTTTTGGTCCCATCCGAACTTCATTGCCGATCCGCGAAAGCGTTGCGGGAGTCAATTCCTGCGCAAGTTCCACGCGCATCAACGCACCGGCTGTTTCCGAATCCGACTGTTTCGCGGCGCGCCGGGAGGCGAGAAATTCTTCCAATTGCGCGACCGTCACCCGCGTTGCCGGATGCGGCGGCATTGCAAGTTGCAGCAGGGCGATCAGCAGCGCAACAGTTCGCATGAGAAATCTCAGCGGCAAATGCTGTTCAGGTCCACTGACAACTTTGAACGCGGTGGAAGCGCCATTCCTTTCGCCTGCATGGCGCCTTCGAGGCTATCGGGCTCATCTGGGAGCGATGGATTGACGGAGCCCTTGTAGAATGGGTCTTTCTCCGCATCCTCAAGCGTGACAAACGTGAATCCCTTGTCGAAATAGAGCTTGAGCAGCCGTGGCAGCATTCGGGCATCGAACGCGCCCACGTGCATCAGCAGCACGTAGGGAATGTCGTGGCCGAACAGGCCCTTCGCCATCGCACGGCGGAAGTCGGCATCCTCCGCAGCCGCCTGGAGGTAGCTGGATTCAAGCCGCGCGATGGCCGCCGTGTCGTTCTTCGCCACGCAGCGCGCATACGGCTCGTTCCACATGTAGTCTCCGAAGCTCATCGTTACCGTGGCGATCCTGTAGCCGTGGGCTGAAAGAAACTTGCGCACCTCATTGCGCTTTTCAGGCGTGTTGCCTTCAGCCAGAAATGGATAACGCAGCCGGTGCCAGTCACCGCCCTTGGCGTACTTTTCGAGCACGGGTTCATTCTTCAGCAGGTCGGCTTCCCAGTCGGCCAGCGACGCAGTATTGAGGTTCATGTGCGACCACGTGTGGTTGCCGAGCTGCAGGCCGGCATCGCGCCATTCCTTCAGCATGGGTGCGGACGCGGGCTCTCGCTCAAGGCCAACTCCGTTCACAAAGCCGTAGACCGACGGCAGATGCGCGTCTTTCATGGCCTGGATAATTTTGCGGCCGATCTCGACGCGGGTTTCGCCGGGCGGCAGCGGACCGTGGGTGGGCAGGTCTCCCAGGTGAAGGCGATCTGCGGCGCTTGGGCGCGGGCAGGGAGCGCCAGAGCGAAACTCGCCGCTGCCGCGGCACAAAACAGGATCACGGTACGCGATCCCCACATGAATTTTAGGTTCGTCGGCATCCTGACCATCCTAAGCGCTTGTCTGAGGCAAAAGCCATCGGCGAGGAGACCTCCAGAGATTCGCAGATGAGCCAGAACGGAAGGGGAAGGCCAGGCGAACCATCCCAGTTAAGAATCACCTGCGCCATATGCGGCGCGATGGGCCGTGCGTAGCATCAATGCGAGCATGGCGAGCATTGCACCATTGCAGGTGTCGGAGTATCGCGGGCGGCTTGCGCCGTCGCCCACGGGATACCTGCATGTCGGCCATGCGCGCACGTTCTTCACCGCGTGGACGCGAGCCCGTGACGCGGGCGGCACGCTGGTGATGCGCATGGAAGATCTCGATCCCGACCGCAGCAAGTCAATGTACGCGGACGCTGCATACGAAGATCTGCGCTGGCTGGGGATTCGGTGGCTCGAAGGGCCGGACAAGGGCGGACCCTACGCTCCTTATGTGCAGAGCAAGCGCAAGAATCTGTATCTCCGCGTCTGGCGCAAGTTGTACCGCGATGGATATCTGTTTCCCTGCAAGTGCTCGCGCAAGGACCTCGAAGCTGCGCTGGGCGCGCCTCACGAAGTAAGTGGGCGCGGCGTGCGATCAGACGGCAAGGCCGAACCCCTGGATGACGAGCCGCTGTATCCCGGAACCTGCCGCGCCAATCTCGGATATGTGCCGCAGTTGCCCGGTCCCAATGCCGCCGAGGCCGACACGCCCAAGGGAATGAACTGGCGCTTTCGCGTTCCCGACGGAGAAGCGATCGAATTCGAAGACGAGAATCTGGGTCCGCAGCGCTTTGTCGCGGGAGTGGACTTCGGAGACTTCGCAGTGTGGCGCCGCGACGGCGAGCCCACTTACCAGCTTGCATGTGTAGCCGATGATGCCGGAATGGGCATCACCGAGGTGGTGCGCGGCGCCGATCTGCTCAAATCGACTGCGCGGCAGATTCTGCTCTATCGCGCGCTGGGCTTGGAGCCGCCGCGGTGGTATCACTGCCGGCTGGTGCTCGACCAGCACGGTCGCCGCCTGGCCAAGCGGCACGATGCGCTGAGCCTGCGCGCTCTGCGCGCCCAGGGACTGACGCCAATGAACATTCTCGGCGCGGCATTGCCGCTCAGCGCGTAACAGCAGAAGGCAGCCGTTAGCCCACGCCTGCATACAGGAACCGACAACCGAAAACTGACAACTGAAAACTTCTATGTCACTGGCGGCGGGTTGCGGTCTGAGAAGTTGCGCTGCCACCAGTAGGGATAGGCCGGCGTGACGGCGCTGGCTTCGTCGAGTTTACGCATCTGCTCCGCGGTCAGGTTCCAGCCCACCGCGCCCAGGTTCTGCTTAAGCTGTTCTTCATTGCGCGCGCCCAGGATGATGGACGAGACGGTGGGCCGCTGCAAAAGCCAGTTGAGCGCAATCTGCGGGACCGTTTTGCCTGTCTCCGCTGCGACCTTGTCGAGGGCGTCGACGACTTTGTAAAGGTACTCGTCGGCCACCGGCGGCCCCGCGGCGGCGGTTTTGGGCAGGCGGCTCTGGGTCGGCGCGGGCTGCCCGCGGCGAATTTTGCCGGTGAGACGTCCCCAGCCGAGAGGGCTCCATATCAGCGCGCCGATGCGCTCTTGGATGCCGAGCGGCATCAGTTCCCACTCGTAGTCGCGGCCCACCAGCGAGTAATACACCTGGTGCGCAGAGAAGCGCGGCCAGCCATGATGGTCGGCCACTGCAAGCGATTTCATCAACTGCCAGCCCGTGAAATTCGAGCAGGCGCTATACCGAATCTTGCCCTCGCGAATGAAAGTGTCGAGAGTCTGTTGGACTTCTTCGATGGGGGTGAGGGCGTCGAAGCCGTGCAGATGGTAGATGTCGATGTAATCGGTGCCGAGCCGGCGGAGCGAGTCCTCGAGCGCGCGACGCAGGTGCAGGCGCGAGGAGCCGGCGTCGTTGGGGCCGGAGCCGGTGGGGAAGAAAGCCTTCGTGGAGATGAGTACACGATCGCGACGGCCTTTGAGCGCCGCGCCCAGAACTTCTTCGCTGCGGCCGTCGGAGTAGCCGTTTGCGGTATCAAAGAGGTTGATGCCGGCGTCGATGCACAGATCGAGGAGCCGGCGCGCTTCGTCTACTTCCGTGCTGCCCCATGCGGAGAAGAATTCGTTGGTCCCGCCGAAGGTGGCGGCCCCGAAGCTGAGCGCGGAGACTTTAAGGCCGGAGCCCGGGAGGATGCGGTAGTCCATGGGCGTTTGATGCGATTGTTTCGAAGTGGATGCAGAGGTTGGCGCGAGACGCTGTGGACTCCGGCAGCTATGCCACTCCGGGGGCAACGGACGCTCCGCAGGAGTTGCAGAATTTCGCGAACCTGTGTTTGAAATGGAACAAATTGTAGCTACAATAATGATGTGTACGTCTGGGACGAGGCCAAACGGAAGTCGAACCTGAAGAAGCACGGACTCGACTTCGCAGATGCTTACCTTGTCTATGAAAATCCCGACAAATGCACGTACGAGGCGAGCCGGGACGACGAATACAGATTGATGGATGTGGCTCTTGCGGTGATCAAGGGGAGGCTCCTTACTCTGGTCTACTGCGAGCGCGGAGACAAGGTTCGCGTGATCTCATTCCGTAACGCCAGCCGAGAGGAACGGAAACGCTATGAAGAAGACTCACACTGAGACCGACTGGGATCGCGTGCTGGCGTTCAAGGAAGGCGATCGCATTCCTTACGAACCGGCGGACGGCCCCTATGATCCGAACGATGCTGAGGCGACACGCGCGTTCTTTGAGCGAGCGGGTCTGATCCGCGGCGGCAAAGTGTTGCGACGCGGGAAGCGCGGGCCGCAGAAGGCGCCGACGAAAAAGCTGGTGTCGCTGCGGTTGTCGCCGGAGGTGGTTGACCACTTCAAGGCAAGTGGGCCGGGGTGGCAGACGCGGATCGACGAGACGCTGGTCAAGGCGATTAAAAAGAGGGCGTAGCAATGGCGCGCCTTGATCTTCGCCCAAAGCCATGCGGCGATTGACATGTTGCGAGAACTCCCTCCACTCTCAGCACCGCGCGGTGTAATCAAGCTGCCACACTTTACTGATCGAGATGTACTCCTCAAAAGAAGCGGCAGGAAATGGGGTTCTCTTCCGCCATTTAAACTGAAGGGTTATGACCACATTGAAAGCAGTGCGCGGAACGCGCGATTTGTTGCCGCCGGAGACGGCGCTGTGGAACCGGATTGAGGCGGCGGCACGGCACGTGTTTGCGCGGTACAACTTCGGGGAGATTCGCACGCCTGTCTTCGAAGATACGGCGCTGTTTGCTCGCGGCGTGGGCGAAGAAACGGACATCGTCTCGAAGGAGATGTACACGTGGGAGGATGGCGAGCGATTTGACCAAACGACGCTCACGAAATCTTGGCTCGATGCTGTGTTGTCCCAGAAGCGTTTCTATGAAGAATCCGCGAACCCGTATTCTCCTGAACTTCGAGAGGCGGGCGTCATCTGGATGGGGCAGCAGCCCACTGGACAGCCAGTGTTTGTCTGCTTTCGACCTAAGGTCACCTCAGAAGCCATTGACCTTCTGATCCAGGCGAGACATGTCGCGCAAAGCGAGATGATCCGGCAGAGTTTTCCGCAGGAATCAGAACATCTTAGACGTCACCACATCAAACTTGTTTTGGTAATTCCAGCTGGGGTCTCTGCGGATGATTCCTCGATTAATCGGCAAGATGTCGAGGTTGAACAGTTTCAGAGTCCTGTTCCCGTCTTCAAGTCGTCGCAGTCGCTGACCCTGCGCCCGGAAAACACCGCTGGCGTCGTGCGCGCGTACATCGAACACAAGCTGGGCGAGACCGGCCAGTTGCAGAAGCTCTATTACATCGGTCCGCAGTTCCGGCGGGAGAGGCCGCAAAAGGGCCGGTACCGGCAGTTTTCGCAAATTGGCGCCGAGGTGATCGGGCCGCCGAGCGCGGGAAGCGAATCGCCCGTGCGCGACGCCGAGGTGCTGGAAATGCTCGCCACGCTGCTGGATGAGCTGGGCATTACGGGGTGGACGCTGCATTTGAATTCGGTGGGATCGGCGGCGGACAGGGCGCGCTACAACGAAGTGCTGAGGGCCGCTCTGGAGCCGGTTGCGCCGAAGATGTGCGCGGATTGCCAGCGGCGAGCGGTGACCAATCCGCTGCGCGTGCTGGACTGCAAGGTTCCTCAAGATCAGCCGATCATCGAGGCGCTGCCAAAAATTGACGAAGTGCTGGACGAGGACTCGAAGCAGCACTTTGCGACGGTGCTGGCGGCGCTGGATGCGGCGGGCGTGCCGTACGAGCGGAATCTGCGCCTGGTGCGGGGCCTGGACTACTACACGCGGACGACGTTTGAGTTCACGCACGGCGGGCTCGGCGCGCAGAATGCGCTTCTGGGCGGCGGTCGCTACGACGGGCTGAGCGAGGCGATCGGCGGCCCGAAGGCTCCCGGGATCGGCTTCGCCATGGGTGAGGACCGGCTGGTGCTGACGCTCCAGGCCATCGAAGAGGCGAAGGTGGAAAAAACTCACGCGTATATCGCTCCGCTGGGTGAGGCCATGAATGCGGCGGCGCTCAAGCTTGCGCGCGAGTTGCGGCGCGCTGGGCTCACCGTGGAGCTGGGAGACGGCAGCTTCCGGCTCAAGAAGAGCTTTGAAACGGCGGACAAAACGGCGAAGAGAATCGTCATCCTGGGAGAGGACGAGCTCGCTTCCGGTATCCTGACAGTGAAGGACTTTGCCACAGGCGAGCAGAAGAAGGTTCCGCGGGCCGAGCTGAAGGCGGCTCTCAGCTCGTAGTTCACAGTCCATCGTTCGCCATAGTCAACCATCCGTTATCAATTTTCAGTTGCCGGTGGCCACAATCGGATCGTCGCTGGATCTTCCCTGCCGATGCGGACTGGCAGATCTCTTGTAAGGAATTTCATGCTTCATTTTTTGGGTAATCTGGAACGGACGCACATGTGCGGCGATCTGCGCGCGGCAGATGCCGGCAGGCCTGTCGTCGTGATGGGCTGGGTCAACCGGCGCCGCGACCACGGCAACCTCATCTTCCTCGACCTGCGCGACCGCAGCGGCATTTGCCAGGTGGTGCTGGATAAGGAACTGACGCCCGATGGCCACGCCAAGGGAGAAGCGGTGCGGCCCGAGTATGTCGTCGCCGCCGTGGGCAAGGTACGCC
>Ga0134128_10001013_pt1 | contig 37686 bp, 25 predicted proteins | sample KB31754_FD_96462 | JGI IMG/M metagenome (GOLD analysis project Ga0134128, IMG submission 96462) | Terrestrial soil microbial communities with excess Nitrogen fertilizer from Kellogg Biological Station, Michigan, USA - KB3-175-4 | ecosystem: Environmental > Terrestrial > Soil > Unclassified ...
ATACCGCCACCGCACCGGGATACGTCCCACCTTCATTTCCCCAACGCGTATACACATCACTAGTAGCAGTCCCAATAAAAGGATCGACAAATCCATATTCTGGCGAGGGAGTCAAAACCGAAACCCGCCGTGATGCTCCTTCCTCCGCCTCCACCGTCACCTTTCGCGCATCCCGCCCGTCTTCGTCGTATATCGACAAGTCGTTCTCCCCGCGATGCAACCAGCACTCGGGGATATATAATCCATTCACCGGTATCTTCTCAGGATACCTACCCAGATTATGCCCATTGACCCATATCGATCCATGCCCAAGACCGGTAGGAATAACCCGCCATACCGGTCGAAACCCGCTATCCGCCGGCACGACAAAAGAAGCCCGCCACCAGCACGGACCCGTCGTATCAATCCCCAAAGCCCCCCCACGCATCTTCCACCCACGGACAGCGACCGGGTCCACCCACGGCGAGAACCTTACGGGTTGATCGATCCCTCCCTCATTGGAATAATTCTCCACATACACCGTAAGCACCACCGGCCGCGCTAACGTATCGATCCGGTCGATGAGGACATTAAAAGGCGCATTCCATCCGGCATGATAGGCCAGCCGCCGCCCATTGACATACACCGTTGCATTTTCATCGACACTCGCAAAACGCAATTCCGCCTGCCGCGCGCCCGCCGGCAAAGCCGGCAACTCCACCCGGAACCAGGCATGCCCCGGCTTCTTGTCAAAGACATCATCGCCTATCGTATAAGGCTTCCAGTCGGAAATCGAATCCATACTCACCTTCCAACCATTCAACACCGTCACCGCAGGGGCCCCGCGAACCAATAACGCCCGCCCATACAACCCCTTCCGCGCAACAGAATCCAGCGGTCCCAAATAGGCTGCCAGATCCTCCCGCCCGTCATGCGCGGTAAATACCGCCAGCAAATGCCGGCCCCTCGTCAGCTGCAAGGGTATCACGCCATCTTTTATGGCCACCGGCCCCAGCGATACCCCATCTAAAAAGGCTCGCGCCCGGTCGGCGCCTTCTACCAGCAACGTATAATCGCCACTGCTGTCCGCCGTCAACGGCACCCGGTACCATGCATCCGCCGTCGTATCGCCATCCGCCCCCATCTGCAGGGGCCACTCATCACCCTTCCAATTGGAATCATCATAACCCGGCACAGCCGGCGAGGCCGCCGATACGCGCCTCCACCCACGAGTAGCACCATTGGTCTCCATCGCCTTATATTCTCCCGAGCCAACATACTTCACCACATCATCCGCCGTAAATACAAGTGCATCCCCATCCCCTTCCGTCTCCATCCTTCCCGCGGCAAAAGTCCCTACATATGCAGGCCCGCAAATAATTTTATTATCGACCACCCAGGTTCGATCCGCCATCGCCCGATCCATCACCAGCACACGCAACCCACCCACCCGGTACGTCCCCACAGTCGACCCTACCGTTACCGAAAGATCGCCAGCAGAAAAATGCAACCGGCCATGCTCACCCGCTTCACCATACACGATCAACGTATTTCCAACGACCCCAAATATTCGCAGCGTATTCCCTCTCAGCGCTCCAAATTTCCGTACATATGGGAATATCTCTCCGGGCATCAACTTCACTGTGTCCCTATCGATCACTACGTTTGTCGAGGCAGCCGAAGCATTATCCAAAAAAACAATCTCCCCCTCCGGCCCCCGCCGCTCATTCACCCGCACAGAGTCACCAACGATCAACCCCCGCACCGTATCTCCCACACTATTCTCGAGCAGCGAAGCAAAACTTCGCGCAAAAAAAGCCGCCCGTTTGAAGACATAATAGATGGGCCGCAGATCGCCGCCCTGCCCCACCGCCGCGCCATAATCATAGGATGCGGCGTCATTGTCGCTATTCTTATAACCAAAATTGCTCCCCCCATGCGCCATATAATAGTTGTAGCCATTCCCGCCACGCGCAATGATCTTCCAGGTCCGGCGCTCGAACAAAGCCGCCTCGGCAGGCCCCGACCCATAGCCGTTGTACCACACGCTCCAGAACTCCGTCGTCATCCAGGGATTCGGCCGCGAAACATCGTCAAGATTCAGTGCATCACCTGCAGGGTCGCTACTATGATGCAACCCGCTAAAAAAATACGGCACCTCGATCCCGTGCGCGAGGGCCTCATGCTGCAACCAGGTAAAATACGCATTCGGCATCGCCGTCCCCCAACCGGATGGATGCTCGTTCTCGAGCTGCACCAGGATCACGGCGCCGCCATGATTGATCTGGTTCGCCGCCACGATCGGCAATAACCGGTCAAAGAAACGCCCCACCGCCGATTCAAAAACCGCGTTCGGCTCCCGCACCCGCAACCCCGGCTTAAACTTTAGCCACAATGGATACCCGCCCAGATCCCATTCCGCACAGTAATACGGCCCCACCCGCACAATGGCATACATGCCCATCGTCTTCACCAGCTGCAAAAACGCACCCAGATCATGGTCGCCCGTAAAGTCAAAAACCCCTTCCCGGGGTTCATGAAAATTCCAGAAGGTATAGATCTCGATACAGTTGAAACCGGCTCGCTTCAACCGCAATAACCTGTCGGCCCACAGGCCCCGCGGCACCCGGGCATATTCGATCCCGCCGGAAACCAAAAAGGTCCGCTGCCCATGGATCAAAAAACCGCTCTTGTCAAAATCGATAAACGGCCGTGCAGAAACCGCCGCCGGAAAGATGTGATCGTTAGGGGCCTGGGCAAGCGCCGTCGAAAAAACAAAAAGCAGAATACTATTGTAAAACCAATGTCGCATATTTCGCATAAAGCCGCCGCACCACCGACAAAGCATCGCCCACCGGCTGCTCTGAATACCCACCACCCGTGCTATTCACCCATTTCCACTCCCAATCCTTGATGGCGGCATCAAAAGTCGTCTCCTCCATGCGGTCGCCCCGCTCCATCTTCTGTCGCAAATACACAAAATACTGCTCCCACCGGGGCTTGTAAAAATCTTTGATCAAACCCGACCACTGCCGGCACGCATATTCGTGTAACCCGCTTTCCTTATCGCCCCACAACGTGATCAGATCCCGGGCATTCTTCTCATACAGATCCGATTCGGCAGCCGTGGCCCCGCAACGCCGGGCATCCCCGATCCACCGTCCCAGCAAAAACTCCCGCCGCGTGGCCAGCAATACATCCATATCATCCATCAGATCCAAGAAACGCGCAGTACAGCTATCGAAAGCAGCAAAGTCATGATCCAGATATGCCAGCACCCACCGCTGTTGTAACGGTAGCGCATAGTTGGCCAACACCTGCCGCGTGATATCCACAAGATCATAGCGAAATCCATCCCCCGACCCTAGCGAGTCCGCCGCCCGAACCATCAGTCCCCAGGCGCGAGCCAGCTCCCGAGGCTCATAGTCCAGTTTCGTCCGCACCCGGTCCGCCCATACCTCGGTCGTCGGTCGCGCCACAATAATAGATTCCGGCCCACCCTCACCCAGACCACCCGCATACACGGAAGTAGCCAGCACACGCCACGCCGCCAACGCATTGGCATTCGTCACGCCATAACGCGCCCGCACATAGGCCGGAAGCCACGAAGCCAGCGAGATCGCACTATCGCGCCACGTATTATCCAGCATCAGCTGATACAAAGCCGGATTCTCTTCGATGCCTTCAGGGGCCAGTCCGATCCCGGAGAACTCACCGGCTCCGGCGTCCTGCAACGCCAAAGCAGGCCCCGAAGCCACCGCCTCCATCCGCCCCCACAAAAAAGTATTGCCCCCGAAATTGTTGAGCATATTCCAGATCCACGGCTTTCCAAAGTAAGCCTGAGTCCTGTCCCACACCGGGTGACTCTCGCTGTACAAGTCTAACATGATCATGTGATCGTCCGGTACCGCCCCCAACAACGCCTTGATCTGCGCATTCCCCCAAAACGAAGCGGCATAATGAAACATCCACCCCTGCATCACCCACACCGCCTTCGGATCGGCAACCGCCATCGAGGCATATACTTTTTTGGAAATGGCCGCCAAATAAGAAGGCTCATTCGAAGGCGGCTGGTTTTCATTAAACGTATCCGCGGAATAAAAGTGGTCCGTCCCATAGGCTGAAGTCTGCGCCTCGATAAAACGCCGCCCGACCACCTCAAAAAGGCTATCTTCCGGATCGAGGATATAAACATCATCGAAACCCGCACCCCAGTTTGTTTTCTTCACGCGAGCCATAGGAAAATGTTGCGCAAACGTGGGCGGCACATGGCCCGTAAAAGCAGCCAACACCGGCTTCATACCCACAGACCGCTCCGCGGCAAGGATCTTCCGCTCCAGCTCGGCATGCGTATCCATCCAATGTTGCGGCAACGGACCGCCCCAGCCATCGAGATTACCCATCCAAAACCAGGAGAAATACGCCGGCCCGCAAAAAAACCGCTCTAGCTCGGCATCTGAAAAACCGAGCCCCCGGTACACCTTTTGCCACACAGCCTCTTCCCCGGTGATAGCCAGCGGCATATTGATGCCGTTCAGGGTCATCCAGTCGATCTCCCGCTGCCACCGGGCCCAGTCCCACCAAGCCATCGAATAATTGAACGTACAATAGTTCAGATAATACCGGTACTGATAAGGTGTGACCCGCCGCACCCGCGAAGGAACCACCGGCAACACCGCCGGCAGCCGCAGATCCACCCCATCCCAGGAAATAAAGCTATGACAATAGGAGCGCAGGTATTCATTCAGGGCCGACCCTACGGAAAGCCCATTGCTTCCCCGTAGGACCACCTTCCCCCGCCTGCTTTCCAGTTCGTAGACATCCTTTCCATTGACCACCGGGATATACTCGACGACAAAGCCGCTGGCCCGGTCGCCAACTACCCGCCGCACAAAAGCATCCGCTGCCGCCTTATCCAGCTGTGAAAAACAAACTCTTCCGCTGATCAGCAGCAACAATAATAACCCAACCCTGTTTCTCAATAATTAGGATTTTGCGTGATGACACCCTTGCTTTCATCGATGACCTCCTGCGGTATCGGCATATAATAATCTTTGGGCCTCGCGAACGTCCGTGCAGGGATGATCACCGCGCTATTATAAGGAGCTAACGGCGACGCCGTCTTGGGCTTGCTCACGATGGTATCCAAATCGATTATTTTATCCTTGTCCCAACGCATAAGATCCTGCCAACGTACATTCTCACCGCCCAGCTCAACGCGACGTTCATGGATCAGCTGCGGCATGCCCGCACCCGACTCCCCCATCAACCCGGCACGAAGCCTAACCGCATTCAATTCCGCATCCCCCGCACCCGGCCCATTGAGCCTGATCTTTGCCTCCGCCGTCATCAGATAGACATCGGCACTACGCAGCAGCGGCTGCTTCAACCCGAAATTGATCGATCCGCTATTATCGCTCAAAAAAGCCGTGTATTTCCGGATACAATAACCCGTGGTCGTCATACTGGGCAACAACCTGCCGGTGCTCTGCCCCGCCATACCCGTGAACATCTGATACGCATCACCGGACGAGATTGGAACCATATTCGTTTGATAGGGGATCGAATCGCCCACCTGGATCAGGGTCGCACGCTTCCGGAATGAGTCCGCCGATTCGAACTCATCCGCAAAATTCTCGGTAGGATGGTGGAAACCCCATCCCTGCCAGGCCCGTGGCGTATAATAATACGAGATCGCACTCTGCAAGGCATTCGTGCCCGTTTGCACCTCATTCCACACGGCAAAAAGCAGTTCTGTATTGTTCGGCTGTGCATTGAAATCGAAATTGTCGCTGTAATGCGGCGCCAAAGCATAGTTGGGGTCGTTGACAACCAGGTTGCCATATTGGATCGCCCGCTGGAACTTATCCTCGAAAAGATAAAGTTTGCACAACATACCCCAGGCAGCCCCCTTGCTCACACGCCCCTTATCCGCATCGTCATAGGTTTCCGGCAGAAGACTCGCGGCCTGAAGCAGATCCGATTCGACCAATGCCCGCACCGTATCAACGGATGATTTGGCAACATTGTAATTGGTAGCGCTCAGATTCTTTTCCGTGATCACCGGCACATCGCCATAGATCTCGCTCAAAATAAAATAGGAATAAGCCCGCAGAAAATAGGCTTCGCCCATCGAGCGGTTTCGGATCGAGCTGTCCATGATCGGCACCTTGGGAATATAGTAGATCGCATTGTTCGCCCGGGCGATCTGCTCATAGGCGAACGGCCAGGTGATATAGATCAGCTGCAGGGTGGGATCGATGTTGAACCGGCCGATGCTGATAAAATCCGGATGGTCGCCATCCACGGAGATATCATCACTCTGATCGTCGAACGCATAAAGATCATGCCCGATCCAGTCTTCCGTGAACAACACATTGTAGATCCCGTTTATCCCCGCAATAACATCGTTTTGATTCCGCCAGAAATTGTCGGTGGTATATTCTCCACTGGGACTCTGATCCAGCGGATGCTTGATACACCCAAAAAGCAGCACCATGCTGGTTACCGCCGAAAAAACCAGTATAAAAAATGAGTTATAATTGAATTTGCGCTTCATATCTTTCTGTTTTGACAGGCTAAAAATTAATGGTTCCACCTACGGTAAAGCTCCTGGCAGCCGGATACTGCGCCAGATCAACTCCCCGTTGCAACCCGGGTGTCGAAGCCGTAGGATTCGTATAACCCAGCTCCGGCGTATAACCCGGATACTTGGTTATCATAAGTACATTATAGCTCGTGGCATAGATCCGGATCTCCGGAACCTTCCAGTCATTCACGTTAAACCGGGGCAGCGTATAACCCAGAGTAAGACTCTTCAACGAAAGATAGTTGCCGCTGAATACCCACATGCTGGACGACCGATAGTTATTATTCAGGTTATTGATGCTCAACCGCGGAATGCTGTTGCTCGTTCCCTGCCCATGCCACCTGTTCTTCTGATCGGCATACCAGTTGTACACCTGTGTGGCGTCGAGACCGGATAACCTGTCCGCATCATAAAGCTGAAAGCCCGTGGCACCCACAAAATTAAAGCTCAGGTCGAAGTGCGCATAGTTCACCGATCCGTTGAAACCGAATACGAATCTCGGATTCGGATCACCCAAACGCATGCGGTCGCTGTCGCTGATCATGCCATCTCCATTGATGTCCCTGAACCGCACGTCACCCGGCCGGATATCGGCCTTGTTGGGATCGTTGGCGACATTCGGGTCCTTGTCGATATCGCTTTGCGATTGATAAAGCCCATCGGCCTTGAAACCGTAGAAAGAAGCGATCGGCTGCCCTTCATAAGTACGCGCAATATCGGCATTCTCACGCCCATAAGGCGTCGAGGCCAGGTAAGTGCTCGATCCATAAAGTTTGGTGATCTTGTTATGCAGGAACGAACCGTTGGCGCCGATAGAATAGCTCACCTTTCCCGCTGTATTGCGGTAAGCCAGCTCGATCTCGACACCATGGTTGTTGAGTCTGCCCAGATTGAAATCCGGCAACGTGACATTACCCGGATCATCCGGCAGATTGGTCTGCGCGCCAAAAGTCTCTACAAGCTGGAATGGGATCAGCATGTCCGATGTATTCTTGTTGAAATACGTAATAGTACCCGTCAAATGGTTATTCAAAGCGGCAGCTTCCAGCGAGATGGTCGTCGTCACAGCCCGCTCCCATGTGATATTCGGATTGGCCAGCGACGTGATCACCGCCCCAGCCTGGTTGGTGGTATTCGAAGCACCAAAATTGTAGCCATAACCGCTGGTCTGCTGGATAATGCTCATATACTGGAAATCCCCTACGTTTTGGTTACCTAGTTGTCCCCAGCCACCCGTGATCTTCAACATCGGCAGCACATTCTTAATACCCCCGTCATAGAATTTCTCGTCGGAGATCCGCCAGCCGGCCGAGAAAGCCGGGAAATAGCCCCAACGCTTCCCGGGCGCAAACTTGCTCGAACCATCCGCACGGAACGTGGCCGTCAGCAGGTATTTGCCCGCATACGCATAGTTAGCCCGCACAAATTCGGATTGCAGCCCCCAGGGATTGAAATTGTATCCATTGTTGGAGATCGAGCTGCTCCCGAGACCAAGCACCCGTTGATCCGTGCTCGTATCGTTAAACCCGCTACGGGATGCCACGAAATAATTACCCTTAAAGGTCTGCGCCGAATATCCTCCGGTCAATGTCAGCGCATGCTCGCCAAAACTATGGTTATAGGTCAGATAATATTCCTCCAGCAATGTGGTCTGCTTACTATACGACTGTTGCAAGGACGCAAGTGCAGGCCCGCGCGTTTGATTCGACATGGCATTGTCGAATTCATAATACTCGTCGGTATTGTGATCATAGCCATAGTTGGCGCGGATCTTCAACCCCTTTAGTATCTCCAGTTCCGCATAAAAATTGGCCAGCACCCGGTCGATATTGTTGTAGCGTTGCGTTTCCTTGGCAGTAGCCACAGGATTGTTGATATCCCCCAGCTGATTATCGGCCTGTGAAGTCCCCCAGCTTCCATCAGGATTCGTCACCGGGATCGCCGGATTGAATCGTATCGCGCTCCAGACAACACCGGTTTGCGAACTGTGCGTATTGGCTTCCGCATTTCCCGACGCGCCATTCACCGTACCGGTAGTATAGGAGTACACCGCGTTCTCACCGATCTTCAGTCGGCTCCCGATCTTGTGCTCGCTGTTGATCCGGAGACTATACCGTTTGAAATAGGTATTTGGGACCATCCCCTTTTCATTATAATAGTTGCCGGAAAAGCTGTAATTGGAATATTTGTTACCTCCCCGCATGGCCACATCGGCATTGGCGACATCCCCATTCCCCAGCAAAGCCCGCTGCCAGTCCGTACGCTGCGTAGCATAGTAGGAGTTGCTCCAAATGGTTGGCACACTCAGGCCATCGTTCGTATAGGCTTCCGTCTTGAGCGCCACGAGATCCGGCGCCTTTAGCATATCGATAAACTTCACGGGTGACTTGACCCCACCGTAGACATTCGCCGAGACTTTCAGCATGTCCTCATAACTACCCTTTTTCGTGGTGATCAGTACCACGCCGTTGGCCGCCCGGCTTCCATAGATGGCGGAGGCGGAAGCGTCCTTGAGGATCTCTATAGACGCGATATCGTTCGAGTTGACGTCATTGAGACCGCCCGACGGAACGCCATCGATTACAACCAGCGGATCGGAATTGTTGATCGTGCCCGTACCCAAAACCCGGATACTCGGAACACTGCCCGGCGAACCATCGTCACGGACAATATCCACACCCGTGGCACGGCCCTGGATCGCATCCGCCGCATTGCTCGTCGGCAGGTTCTTGATATCATCCCCCTTCACGCTGCTGATGCTACCGGTTACATCCCGCTTTTTTTGCGTACCATAACCTACCACAACGGCATTCTCCAAACCCGCCGCATTCGGCTGCATCTGCACCGAAACCGTCCGCTGCCCCGCGCTAACCTCGATCACCTGGGCTTTATAACCCACATACGTCAGAGCCAGCTCCGCGCTCCCCGATACCATGATGCTAAAATTGCCGGCATCATCCGTAGTCGTCGTCCTGTTCGTACCCGCGACCTTTATCGTCACCCCGCCAAGCGCCTTACCGGTCTCATCAAGCACCTTCCCCTTTACAGGCCGGTCGGATGTATCGCTGGCCATAGGCTCCGGGTCCGGCGCAGGAGAGATGATCACCTTCCGCTGCCCGATGGTATAGGTAAACTTACTCCCCAATACCATTCGCAGAATATTGGTCAAAGGCGCATCCGTAACATCCAGATCGACCTTACCCAATTCCCGGAGGTAATCGTTGTTGTAGAAGAACTTGTAATGGCTTTCCTTTTGGATCGTACTGAAGATCAAGCTGGCGTCTGCCTGTTTGAAATGCAGGCTGAACGTCTCCTGGGAATAACCTCGGGCAGATACCTGTAAACAGGCTGCCAACACGATCAATAAACTCAATTTCATAAGCAGAAGCAATTTCAGGCATGGGGATAACCCCCCGAAAGGTTTCGCCTTTCTTGATTTCTTCATAAATTTGTTTTGGTGGGGGAAGAGTGCCACCTCTTCCCCCCGTTTTTATTGTTTGTCTACAGGTCCGGCATTAGCCGGACCTTTTTGCCCTCGATACTGTACTTGAATTTGGTGGTCATCTTGAGGATATCCAGCACCTGCTGGATCGTCTCCTTTTCAAAGACCCCGCTCAAATGCGCCTCCCGCAGCTGCTCATCCCCGATCTCGATCTGCACATCATACCGCCGCTCCAGCATTCTGACCACCTCTTCGAATGGTTCATTGCTGAAAGCCAGCCGGTTCTCTATCCAGGCCGTTTCCGGCAACGAATCGTCCCCCGCCTTGGGCACACCCTGCACCTGGTAATGCAAAGCATTCCCCACCCGATCCCGCAGGACGCCGGTATCGGGAACAGGGTTCATCACCGTCAGCTTTTCATTGGGGCTCAGCACGATCCTCTTGTCCGGCTCGCCATCCATCATCACCTGTACCTTCCCGCTGATCAGCGTGGTCGATACCGCCGGCTCATCCCGGTAAGCCTTGACATTGAACCGCGTCCCCAACACCTTGATCGTTATCTTACCGGCATGCACCAGAAAAGGCATGTCCACATGCTTCGCCACATCAAAAAAACCTTCCCCATCCAGCGTGACCTCCCGTTTGCTGCCGGTAAACACATCCGGATAATATAGCCGGCTTCCGGCATTCAACCACACCGCCGTCCCATCGCTCAGAATGATCTTGCTCCGATGGCCATTGCCCACGTCCAACACCTTATCGGCATATCGCATCCGCGAGCCATTCCGGTCGCCCCTACAATACCACAACGCAGTCCCCGCAACCACCACAACCACCGCTGCCGCAGCCACCCATCGCCCTATTCGCGGCATGCGGCCCGGCCTCCGGTCCTCCATATTTACCACTTCTTTCAACCTGCCGGCCAGCCGTCCCCAACCACTATCCGCCAGCTCTTCTTCCGGGATATTCCGTTCAAAATGCTCCGGACTCCCCTTTAGGGATCCCACGATCTCTTCCAATAAACTATAGGATGGGTTCTCAGCCAGCAGACGCTCTAATTCCTGCAGCTCCTCAAGCGAAGCATTTTTCCCGAGTTTTTTTGCCATTAGTTCGATGATCCTCGAACTGTTCATCAAATTTTCAGTCATGCTGTTCCAAGGACACAGCAAGTCACAGAAATTCTTAAAAGACTCGCCGGTTTTCTTAAAAGAAAGGAAAATATATTAAAAAATAATTGATCAGACCTTCATCCGGTGCTGTTGTAGCGAAGGTTTTAGCACCTCCTCCAGCTTCCGCAGCGCGATGGTAAGCTGGGTCGTAACGGTCTTATAGGAGATAGACAAAATTGCCGCGACCTCGGCCGCCGAGAGACCATCCTCTTTCACCAGCTTGAATATCAGCTTGCAGCGCGGTGGTAAGCCCTCGATGGCCGCCTCGATCCGCCGCCGCAACTCATCTGTGACCAACAGCTGCTCCGGATCGGGACTCAGATAAAAATGATGCACGGCCTGCTTCCCCAGATCGGTGTCCAGCCGCTTCTTCGACTGTCTGAGATAGTTCACTGCGGTATTCTTCACCGCCACGTATAAATAAACGGAGATATTCTCGATCTGATCGATCCGACCGCGTTTGTGCCATAACTTCAAAAAGACATCGTTGACGATCTCCTCCGAGAGCTCCCTGTTCTGTACAAAAGTAAAGGCAAACTGAAACAGCCGGAATACATTGGCCTCATAGAACTCCCTGAAAGCGAGTTCATCGTTCTCGAACTGTATTCGATGCAGTAGTATTGGTTGCATAGTTACTCCGGCCGAATGATCTGGACCGGACCCTTGTTTTTAACAGCTACTATCAGTGTGCCGGTGCGAGACCGTAACGCCGTAATATTACGAATATCCCCCGGCATAAACAACTTGTCGTTTTGATTCGGCACCGGCTCGAAACCTCCCTTGCCGTCCCCCTTCAGGAATAATCCCATCCCCGCATCGAGCGGTCCCTCCGCCACCCGGAAGGGATAGAAGTTACCCGCGATCAGCAGATCGACCTTCCCATCCCCATCCAGATCCTGCAACACGATCCCATTCACCGCGCTGATCTGGGCCAGCATCGGCAACGCCTCCACCTGGAACACCTTCCCCTTTCTTCGCAATACAACCGATTGCGTCATGTACATGGCCGCCCGCCCCACCGCCCCCGCCAGTTGCTCGGGTGTAAAAAGATCGCTGAGCTGCGCATCGGCAAAATCACTATAATGTGGATACTTCTTTTGCTGCGCCGGCATTTGCTCGAACAGTTCGTCCCGGCTAAAAAAGGGATAGGCCTTCCCTCCGTTATAATAAGATACTATCGGGTCCGTAACTCCATCGTTGTCGAAATCCCCATACGTCAGCGTCAACGGCTCGCTGGCCGAAGCCCGGAATTGCGTGTTCAGTCCAAGGCCGCCCGCAACAATATCGACTTCGCCATCACCATCTATATCACCCGCTGCCAGCCGGCACCACCATCCTGCCGTACCCGCCAGCCCATATTCCGCCGTCCGGTTCTCCAACCGACCATGATGATTCTCAAAGAGGCTCACCGGCATCCACGGCCCCGCCACCACCAGGTCGGGCCACCCGTCTTTATTCACATCCATCCACAAGGCATCGGCAACCATCCCGGCATGTGCGAGCGTGGTGTCTTCCGGTGTTTTCTCGAATCGGATATGCCCCTTCGTACTCTTATTCTTCAAAACAAAGCTCTCGGGTGCATCGGGATACAATCCGGGCCGAACATAACCGCCCACAAAAAGATCGGGCAACCCATCCTTGTCGATGTCTGCCGCACGGACACAACTGCCGCTCACATGCTCCGCCGGCAACGCATCCGCCACCTGCTGGAAATGCCCTTTCCCATCGTTCTCAAAAAACCGGTCCTGGTACCGCGCATCATCGAGCGGATAATCTGCTCCGCCACTCACCAGGTACAGGTCCAGATCGCCATCGCCATCCGCGTCAAAGAACAACGCATCCATATTGCAATAAGCCGTCGACCCATTCCAGGGCTGATCCGGCGCCGGCACAAATTTTCCGTCCTTAGCCTGTAAATAAAGCATACTCGGAAAACCCGCCGAGCCCCCTATAAAAAGATCTTCCAACCCATCGCCATTGACATCGCCCTTCGCCACACACGGCCCCACCTTCGACAACTGATAGGGCAGCAAAGGTGAAATTTTGAAATCCACCGTCGGGCTTTGGTCATGCACAAAGTTCACCCCGCTCGCCGCCGTCACGTCCCGGAAATGTACACTCACCGCCGTATCCAGCGTTGGTGCCCCGCCTATGCAGCTTGCCATTTCTTCTATCGCCAGTGTCGTATCCGCCCGCACATTCAAGTAACATTCGGTCTTCCACGGCCACACAATGGTCAGCTTATCGATCACACTGTCCTCCCCCAACCCGATATGCATCACCGGATCCACCGAACTCTGGAAGCCTCGGGCCGTATATTGTTCCTGCATCTGTTTCGTGTGCGCCGTCTCAACGTATACCTTGGCCCCGATCCCATAAGTATTCCGCCCCGCTGTACCGGCGCCGGAAAGCTTCAACCTCAACCAATGACTCCCCGGCTTGCCCACTGTATGATTCTCATAGATCGTCGACTCCCCATTGAGATTATTCACCACCAGATCCAGATCCCCATCATTATCCAGATCAACATACGCCGCGCCATCGTGGAAACCGGGCACATCGATCCCCCACGCCGACGTCACATTCTCAAAACCCAGATTATGGTTATTCCGAAAAAGATAGTTCTGCAATTTCGTCGACGGCATCTGCTGCTCCAGCTTCCACATCGCCTCCTTGCTCGCACCGCCTTCCCCATAGGTCGCCGAATACCCCGACGTATATTTGATAAAATCCAGATTGGTGATATCTCTCGGTATCCCGTTGGTAACAAAAAGGTCCTTCCACCCATCATTGTCGAAGTCGGCAAAGAGTGGCGCCCAGCTCCAGTCCGTACTGGCGACACCCGCCAGCTGCGCTACCTCGCTAAAGTGCGGCATCCCCGTGCTGTCATTGCCCCGGTTCAGCTGCAACGTGTTCTGCATGATCTGATGCTGCATTCCATTCTCCGCCCGTCGCATATACTGGTCATAAGGATCCGCTCCCCTGAGCAGCTTCCGGCGGTGATTGTCTTCCGGCAACATATCCAGCGCGACGATATCCGGTAACCCGTCATTATTGTAATCCGCAATATCGGACCCCATCGCGAATTCGCTGATATGCCCCGCTGCTTTGTCGAGCACTTCACGGAACGTCCCGTCATGGTTGTTCAAATAAAGAAAGTCCCGCTCTTCATAGTCGTTTGTCGTATAAATGTCCGGCCAGCCGTCCCCGTTGACGTCGCTGATGGAAACGCTAAGCCCGAAGTTGAGCCCGCTGCCATTTATCCCCGCCTGCTCGCTGATATCGGTGAAATGGCCGTGATCGTTTCTATAAAGCCGGTTGCCGAATTTGGGATTCCGCGTAGACCGCAGCTTTTCGGTATTAAAAAAGGGATTGTAGAATAGGTTGGCATCGTTCACCATGAATAGATCCAGATCGCCATCGTTGTCCATATCGAAAAATACAACAGACGTTGTGAATGTCCCCGGGGCATCCAGCCCATACTCCTTCGCTCGCTCTGTGAAATGAGGAACTCCATTCCTAATCCCATCGTTGATAAACAGTTCATTCGCCCGATCCGCATCCTGCCCCTCCCCTGAGTAACATACATAGATATCCGGTAATCCATCCCCATTGACATCCGCCATCACCGCCCCCGTCTTCCATCCCTTTCGTCCCGCTACCCCCGCCTTATCCGTAATATCTTCGAATTGCATGTTCCCCTTGTTCAAGTAGAGTTTGTTGGCTCCCGTGTTGGCCGTAAAATAAAGGTCCGCCAATCCATCCCCATTGACATCGCCTACGGCCACGCCGCCCCCATTATACAGATACTCATAGGTCAGGATATTGGTGTTGGCATCTTCATTAATATCGTTGCGAAAATGCACATGCGTTTGCGACGCCGGCAAAGCCGTAAACAAGGTGTTACGGGGCCGCCCGCATGCTACCGCGGCAACACACAAACCAACTACCAGATACCTTTTCATGCCGAAAAGATAGTACTTTTATATCTAAGCCGCCGGCGGTGGCTTCTTTACATCTATGCCCCGAAACTCGCTCCTCCTGGTCCTTTCCCTCTTGATCATCCGGCCATCCCTGGCCCGGACAACGGGCGATCCGCCAGCCTCGAACCGCGCACAAGCCCTCGAACTCCTCGACCATACCGTACTCCCCGATACCAGCGCCTTCTGGCCTAACGTCCGGCTGCCTCTCTTCATCGCCAACCTCAAAGTCAATCTTAATTTTCCGCAAAAGATCTACCAGGGAGTCAACACCAATTTCTGCGGCTATGCAGCGCTGTCATATCTGCCGCTCAACTTCGACCCGCTGGCCTATACCAGGTTCATGCTCGCGCTGTATAAAGACGGCGAGGCCTCCTGGAATGGCATCCACTTCCGGCCCTCCTCCGAGATCCACCAGGCCGCCGGCACACTCCGCTTTAAAGGCATCCTCGATATCCGCCCCGCCGACCAGATCTGGTTTCTCGTGCTGGCGGACCACTTTCGCTCCTATCTCAATTTCTTCAATCGTCGTTTTCATCCCGGCTCCGAAGATACCTTCTGGGCCGCCGTGAGCTATGGAAAGTTTAACCGGATGATCCGCCAACTATTCGGCTATAAGGTGACATCAAAAGGCTCCGACCTCATCCGCCCCCATTTCGACGATCTCTATGATTACCTCAGGACAAATCTGGGAAGCCCCGGCACGACATACCTGTACGTGAACAACACCTACCTGCACAAAAAGAATCACAATAAATTCAAAGGAAGCTTCCCTACCCATTTCATCGTCCTCGACGACATTCGCCGCATCCCCGGCGAAGAGGATAGAGTAGATATCATTTACTGGGACTACGGTGGCCGAACCCTCCGCCAGGTCAGCCTCCGTTTTCTGAAAAAGATCCTCTTCGGCGTCACTCACTGTACACACCCATGATACGCACGCAGACATATTACCTACTGCTGATGGCGATCCTGCTCACTTCCTGCAGAACGCTCAACATCGCAGGTTACTACCATCGCCATGGACAAAGCCTCGATAGTATGGAAACCACCTTTCGCACCGCCTATCAGGAAAAACCGTTCTCCATACAATTTACCAGCCGGAGCTTCAACCGCGTCTCGCTGGAGCTCATCACCGATACCCTCACCTATATCTATGAATACCAGGTTGGCGAACCACGGCTGCAGGATACCTTGAAAAAATTCGGTTATGACACCACCGCGATCAACTACCTCATCCGCGTCATGCAGACCAGCGAATGTACCTGGATCGACAATCTCGACTACTACACGGATACCGCCAGACACTCCGTGGTCTATATCTCGCTCTGGCCCCGAAGATTCAATTTCGCCTTCGTCAACAAAAAGTACTACATCCTCACCTATTTCCAGCGGCCGCAATACTTCGATAGCGAAGGCCGCCTGCTGGTAGGCCGTCGCCTCCGCCACATCCGCAAGATTAATGGGGATGTCTATCACCGGATCAACGATCGCGTGTGCTACACTATCTCCGACCGCTTCCGCTAGCTCCTCAGCTCCGCTAAAACATTTATCGTCAACGCCACGATCACCGTATTAAAAAGAAAGGATATCATCCCATGTACCAGCGCCACCCGCCGGATATGGCGCGAGGAGATCTCGATATCCGAGACCTGAAAGGTCATGCCGATCACAAACGAGAAATAGGCAAAATCCAGGTAATCCGGCCAGAGCTCATTGGGGATCTGCAGCCCCACCGTATGCATGTCGGGGTCCAGCGGATGTTCTCCATAATACAACACGGCATACCGGTACGCAAACATGGTATGCAGCAGCACCCACGAACAGCTCACACCCGCGATATAAATAAAGGTCTCCACTCCCTTCGACAGTTTCCACGCCTCCTTATTCTGCAGCAAAAGCAGGACACCCATGAGGCTGCCTAAAATGGCTACCAGCACGATAAAGAAAACCACGATCCGCCCGGCGTCTTCCTGCTTGGCCAATATCCTGATCTGGCGGGGCCGCATCGTGGAAAAGATCACCCCGCTGATGATGATCATACAGACACTGAATACGTCCCAGCCGATCATGATCCGCGTCATCCCCTCCATGGGGATGGCCAGTAAACCTCCGGAGATGATCGCGGAAACAGCCAAACTCATGAGTAACTTGTAAATGGACGGCAGGCGGTGAACCCAGGATGGACAGTTTAAATATTCAGGCATAGCGCAAATTTACTGGCATAAAGTAAATTTAGTAGTAAATTCATATCAAATTCCATCGCTATGGCTTCCTATTCTTTTACCCTCAACAACAAGTCGGTAACGGTAGATGCCGAACCGGACATGCCCCTGCTTTGGGTCATCCGGGATCTCATCGGACTAAAAGGGACCAAGTTCGGCTGTGGCATCGCCCAATGCGGCGCCTGCACCGTTCATCTCGGCGGAGCCGCCGTCCGCTCCTGCGGCCTCCCCATCGCGGCGATCACGGGTCAAAAGATCACGACCATCGAAGGCCTCAAAGGGGACGTCAAAGGCGAGCTCGTTCAGCAGGCCTGGATCGAAGAATCGGTACCTCAATGCGGTTATTGCCAGTCCGGCCAGATCATGAGCGCCGTGGCTCTGCTCCACCGCACGCCAAAGCCTACTGATGGAGACATCGATATTGCCATGCAAGGGAATATCTGCCGTTGCGGCTGCTACGACCGCATCCGCAAAGCCATCCACCGTGCCGCCACAGCAGCAGGCCACACCGCGCCCGCCACACTCCATAAACCGCTCACCCATGCATAAGATAGCCCGCCGCGAATTCCTCCGGCATACCGGGCTCTCGGGCCTGGCTCTGGTCCTGGGTGTAGCTGGCGCCAACGCCGCTAAACACATCGCCAAACTGCCCCTCGGCAATCTCCCCCTCAACATGACCGGCCCCACAGCTACCGGCATCACTCCCTATATCATCATAGAACCTACGGGTAAGATCACCATCATCAATCCCCGCACCGAGATAGGCCAGGGCACCTATCAGTCGATCCCCGCCCTCATCGCCGAAGAGCTCGAGGTCTCGCTCGACAATGTCCACATCCTCAATAGTTGGGGACAGAAGAACATTCCGAGCCAGGACGTAGGGGGCAGCGACTCCGTAAAAGGCAGCTATATGCAGCTTCGGAAAGTGGGCGCCACCGCCCGTGAGATGCTCCGAACGGCCGCCAGCCGCCAGTGGAACGTCCCGATCGAAGAATGCATCGCCGTGGACGCCACCATCGTCCACAAACCCACCGGTAAAAAGCTCGGCTATGGTGCACTGGTAGCCACCGCCGCGACGCTCGCCATCCCGGAAAACCCGCCGCTAAAAGACCCTAAGGACTTCAAGATCCTCGGCAAGTCGATGCCCCGGCTCGATATCCCCCTCAAGGTCACCGGTTGCGCCGTATACGGCATCGACACGGAAGTCCCCGGCATGGTCTACGCTTCGGTGGAACACAGCCCGGTCTTCGGCAGCAAGCTCGTCAGCTACGATGATACCGCCACCCTGAAGGTAAAAGGAGTTATCCGCACACTCAAAGCCGAGCGGGTGATCGGCAAAAACCACTACGAAGGAGTCGCGGTGATCGCGGACACGTATTGGTCTGCACTCAAGGGCCGTAAAGCCCTCAACGTCACCTGGGACCACCAGGGTTTCGACACCTTTAACTCCACCGCCTTTGAACAGCAGCTCCGGGACCTCGCCAAAACCGAAGGCCTCCCGGTCGAAGACAACCAGGGCGACTTCGACGCCGCCATGGCTTCCGCGGCCCATCCCCTCGAAGCACTTTATGAAACACCGATCCTCGCTCACGCGCCCATGGAACCCATGAACTGTCTCGCTCACTGGCAGGACGGCGACAAACTCGATCTGTGGACCTCCGTGCAAGGCGCCGGCATCATCATGGATGAGCTGCCCGGCGTACTGGGCATCCCACGCGAAAACATAACCCCACATATCCAATTCGTAGGCGGCGGCTTTGGCAGACGCCTGCTGGCGGACTTCGCCGGCGAAGCCGCAAAGCTCTCCAAAGCGATGGGCAAACCCGTCAAAGTCGTATGGACACGCGAAGACGATATCCAGCTCGGCCCCTTCCGCCCCATGACCTTCTCCGCGATGCGCGGCGCCGTCTCGGCAGATGGCAAGGCCATCGCGATGCAGCACAAGGTCATCTCGCCTTGCATCGAAGCCACACAGGACGCAAAATACGACCGGTCCAAACCCAGCGGCACCATGACGGAAGGGATCAACACCCAGGCCTACGAGATCCCCAATACAAAGAACTCCTACGTCTTCGTCGACACGCATATCCCTATGCAATACTGGCGCTCTGTGACCAGTTCGACCCTGGCCTTCGCCCACGAATGCTTCATCGATGAGCTGGCTGTCGCCGCAGGCAAAGACCCTCTCGACTTCCGGCTCGGCATGCTCACCCAGGAGTCCGATACCAAACGCGTCCTCACCCGCCTCCGCGAGCTCTCTCACTGGGATAAACCCCTGCCAAAAGGCTGGGGTCGCGGGGTTGCACAATATGCGTTCTTCGCCGGCCTCGCCGCCAATGTCATCGAAGTCTCGACAAAGGGCCAGGGCATCAAAATAGAAAAGGTCATCTCCGTGATCGACCTCGGAACAGTGGTCAACCCCGACACGGTAAAGGCCCAGGTAGAAGGCGCCATCGTCATGGGGATCATCGCCGCCACCAAGGACGGCATCCGTTTCGAGAATGGCCAGTCGCAACAATCCAATTTTCATAACTATCGCATGCTGCGCATCGACGAAATGCCGGCCGTAGAAGTACATATCCTCGCCGAAGGCGGCCCAACGATCAAAGGCGTGGGTGAACCGGGTCTGCCCCCCGTAGCCCCTGCCCTGGCGGGTGCCGTATTCGCAGCCACAGGCAAACGTATCCGCAGGCTGCCCTTCGACATCACTAAAGTCTAAACAGAAACGATAATGCACAGATTTCTCTTCGCCGTACTCTTCTTATCCGGCTCCCGACTCGTAGCACAACCTTATAACCCTTCGATCGACGTTCAGCATTATGATTTTTTATTAAATCTCAACGATAGCGACAATATCATCCGTGGCGTAGCTACCGTCAATCTGGAATTCACCAAAAATGTTGACCAGTTTGCCCTCGATCTCACTAAAAAAACCGATGACGGCAAAGGCATGACCGTCAGCTCCGTCTCCGAGAACGGGAACCGGGTCCCCTTCGTCCAGGATAGTCAAAAGCTCTTTATTCACGGCCATGGTGCCGCGGGGCAGAAACATACCTACCTCATCCTCTATAGCGGCATCCCCGCCGACGGCCTCATCATCTCCAACAACAAATTCGGGAAACGCGGTTTCTTCGGCGACAACTGGCCGAACCGCGCTCACAACTGGCTGCCTTGTGTGGACCACCCCTCCGATAAAGCCACACTCGAATTCCGCATCATAGCCCCCGAGCACTATACCGTTGTCGCTAATGGCGCCCTCGATAAGGAGACGCAGCTCTCAGGCCATCGCAAGATGACGATCTGGAAGGAATCCGAACCGCTCGCGCCAAAGATCATGGTCATTGGCGTCGCGGATTTCGCCGTCGACCATCCCGGTGACGCCATGGGCGTACCCGTTTGGAATTATGTCTACCAGCAAAACAAGGAGGAAGGCTTTAAAAGCTATGCCGTCGCGTTGCAGATCCTTCCCTTTTACATCTCGCACATCGGTCCCTATCCCTTCGAAAAAGAAGGCAATGTCCAGTCCAAGACCCGTTTCGGCGGCCTCGAGAATGCCAGCGCCATCTTCTATTACGAGAATTCGGTAGGGTCTCCCGGCGTCGAATCGCTGATGGCCCACGAGATAGCCCACCAATGGTTCGGCGATGCCGCCACGGAAACACAATGGAAACACCTTTGGCTCAGCGAAGGCTTCGCCACCTATATGACCCTCTGCTATCTGGAAAACAAATACGGCATCGATACGCTCAAAGCAAGCCTGGTGCAGGACCGTAAAAAGGTGATCAGATTTGAAAAGACCAGGCTCACGCCCGTCGTCGATACGTCGATCAGGCAGGATTATATGCAGCTCCTCAACCCCAACAGCTACGAAAAAGGCGGCTGGGTGCTCCATATGCTACGCCGTCGCATCGGTGATGAATTGTTCTGGAAAGGTATCTCGACGTATTATTCCACGTACCGCAACGGCAATGCCTCCACGGAGGATTTCCGGAAGATCATGGAAATGGTCAGCAACCAGCGGCTCGACACCTTCTTCCACCAGTGGCTCGAGGAACCCGGCCACCCGCATGTGACCATCAAGTGGAAATACGACCAGGATAAAAAGGTCGCCGCCATCGACATCACGCACACCGGCGACTTCCGGTTCCCGCTGGAATACGCCATCGATGGCACACTCTATCAGGTCGCCATCAGGAACACCGAGACCCATGTCGACCTCCCGCTGCCGGAAAAACCCGGCACCCTGACGCCCGATCCCAATGTCAACCTCCTCGCCGACTTCGAGGTCTCAGGGGGTTAGGCCGTAGGTCGTTACACCTCAGCGATCAGGCCGGCTTGCCATGGCCCATAAGCGGGCCCATGCATGCGGCCGGGGATCGGTGCACAAAAGCCGCTAAGGCCCCAACGATCAAGGAACAAAGCCCGAAAGCGACCCAATGCATAGCCCGTGTTGGGCAACATGGCAACCGGTCAGCCGGGGAGCAGCAAAAGATCACTTCGGCGGATGCTTTTTCACCTGCCTTATCAGCACCCCCGGCGCCCACCGGTTCAGCATCAACGCCAACCGCTCCCCACCACTCGACTTCCCGATATACGCCTCAAAAGCGCCGTGCCCTATAGCCCGCAACATCTGGGCTGCCGCCTTATCTGTCGGTAACCCTTGAGCGATATTCTCGGAGGTCGTGCCCAGCTCCGTCCCATCCCTGGTCAACGCATGCTGCGAAATATTGGTCTGGATATAACCCGGGGTAAGGATCGTCACCTGGATATTGGAAGCCGCCACCTCGGCCCGGAGACAATCGAAGAAGCCATGCAACGCATGCTTCGAAGCGGCATAAGCACTCCGCATCGGCGTGCCGATCTTGCCCATGACACTGCTCATGACAACGAAATGACCCGACTTCCGTTCCACGAAATGCGGCAAAATCGTCTTCGTCAGGGCCACATAGCTAAAATAATTCAGCTCCATCACCCGCCGTTGAACTTCAAGCTCCGTTTCGATCACCAGCGACCGCTGCGTGATCCCGCCATTATGGATCAACATATCCACCTGACCGAATGCCCCGATGGCCTCCGCCGTCCTCACTGCGAACGAAGGGATGTCTAGCAGGTCCATCGGCAACACCCTCGCCTGATCCGGCCGGGCACAACCCGCCCTGACCCGCTCCAGTTCCTCCGTACGCCTGCTGGATAAAAGCAGCCGCGCCCCGGCAGCGGAAAATGCATATGCCAGCGCCTCACCGATACCCGAAGACGCGCCCGTGATCCAAATGACTTTATTGACGAAATGATTCATAAAAAGAGGGCCGCCTGCGGCGGCCCTCTAAAGGTAAACTAAAGCCTAAGTATTCGTAACTAACTATTTTGAGCCGGCCGTATTAGCCCCCGGGTCCTGGTATTCCGGCCCGTCGCCCGAAGAAGAACCATTGTTGCCGGAACTATTGTTATTGCTCTTCGGCTGCTGTTGGTTCTGCTGCTGATTCTGCGGCCGCTGGTTCTGCGGATCCTGGTTCGGATATCTCTGCCGGGAATTGTAAAAATAATCATGACGCGCCTGGACGATCGCATTGTCACGATCGGTCTTCAGCTGATCGATCTTAGCCCGGCGTTCCTTGTGGGTAAGCGCCTTGTCGTGCCTTACATCCTTTATCTGCTGTGCATAATCATTCCTGATATCCTGGACCTGGAGTTCCAGTTGGTTAGGCATTGCCCCATAACCGTAGTAATAAGCCGGATAACCCCCATACCAGGGACCATACCAACCATATCCCCAACCCCACCAGGGATAACCCAATCCGAAACCAACGCCTACATAGGTTCTGGGGTGATAAGCCCAGCCACCCCCATGATACCAGCCACCCCCATGATAGCCGTGACCACCTACAATGACACCGCCATGCCCACGCTGGGCCGAGGCCCCATAGGCCAGCCCAAACGTCAGTAAGATGATTAAAATATTTCTCTTCATATCCTAAGTTTTTAAGTGTTTATGTACATATATGAGAATGCAAAAACCGTTCAAAGTTTACTCCCCGTACTTAGGTATAACTTATCTCTAACATTGTCTTAGCCAATGGATAACATTTTACCCTTTACCGTCATTTTTCTGCCGTTGTCGGGCTCGCAAATAAGGTTAAACCCCTAGCCCTGTTAAAAAAGTGTAAAGACACAAAAATATTACTACCCAGTTCCCGTTAACTTCTTGACCCTGAGGTTTTACGCATCGATTTGTTAAGCTCTGAAACCCAAGCCCAAATGCTGTCCTTACCCATTCGAAATGCAGTGCTGGCACACCTGTTCCTGTTTGTAACTCCCGGCCATCCCAGTCTCTGGGGCCTGGCCATCGGTATCATCATCGGAACAGCGGCGACCTGCCTTATCTTCAGCCTGATCATCGTTGGCCGGCTCAAAGACCGGGCGGCGCAGCTCCGTCTGCAGGTAGACGCACAGGCGCGGCTCACCGAAGATGCGCTCCGCGCCAAATCTTTCTTTCTGACGAACATGAGCCATGAGATCCGCACGCCGATGAACGGCATCATGGGCATGACCTCCCTCCTGGATACCACCGCCCTCAATAAAGAACAACGCGGTTATATCGATACCATCCGCAGCTGCGGCGAAAGCCTGCTCACCGTGATGAACAACATCTTCGACTTTTCATCCATCGAATCCGGCCAGCTGTCCCTGGAAGAGAAATCCACCGACATCCGCACCTGCGTCGAAGGCGTCCTCGACATGTTCATGGCCCGCTCGCTCAATGCCGATATCCTCCTGCATGCACAAATCGACGACGACGTCCCCGCCCGCGTTCATACGGACGGCCAGCGTTTGCGCCAGGTCCTCATCAATATCATGGGGAATGCCGTGAAGTTTACCCGCCAGGGCGAGATCCGTATCCGTGTTTTCGTCGCCCAGCACCCTGCGTCCCCTTCGGGTCAGGTCACCCTGGGCTTCGAGATAAAAGACACCGGCATCGGCATCTTTCCCGGCCAGATCCAACGCCTCTTCCAGCCCTTCGCCCAGGTGGATTCGTCTGTGACCCGCAAATACGGCGGCATCGGCCTCGGCCTTTCGATCTCACAACGACTGGTGGAATTGATGAACGGCCGCATCACCGTCGATAGCACGCCGGGCGCCGGCTCGACCTTTGTCTTTACCATCCAGGCCCGGCCGGTCCAGGTCCGGAACATACCCGCCAACAACCCCGCCATTCCCCCCATTGCGGAAAAATACCCGCTGCGCATACTCCTCGCCGAGGATAACCCCATCAACCAACAGCTGGCCCTCGTCATCCTCAGCAAAATGGGCTATGAACCCTGCGTCGCCGCAAACGGAAAAGAAGTCCTCGACCACTTGAAGAAAGCCTGCTTCGACCTGATCTTTATGGACGTACAAATGCCCGAGATGGACGGCCTCGAAGCAACCCGGCGCATCCGCGCGGGCAATGGCCCCCAGCCGGTGATCATCGCCATCACGGCCAACGTTACCCGCCAGGACCGCGAAGAATGTCTGGCCGAAGGCATGAACGACTATCTAAGCAAACCCGTCGATCTCGAACAGTTCACCTATATGCTGGAAAAATGGGGCGCCCAGATCCGCCTGACCACCGCTTCATAAGAATTTACAGACGCCAAAAACAGTTGGTTGTCATGCAAAACAGCCCCTCAAACCACTAACAACCAACGAGTTAATTAGTCCACCAACTCCGTTGACGTAATAAGATTGGAACAAACTGTGTTTGTACAACGGCTCGCAACGATCTAAATTTGTGTAACAATTCTTCCTTCCCCCGCCTGCCATATCACTCAACGACTCGCCTGCCTGATCAACTTTGTTAATTAATTCGTAAAGTATAAAATTCCATAAGTTATGAAATCTGTAGTAAAAGCAATCGCAGTAGCAGCAACCGCAATCGTAGTACTCGTTAGCAATCCCACGGTAACCAAGGCCAATGGCGGTGGTACCAAATCCATCAACGACGAACAAGTCTCTGTAAAATACGTTGGCGCCGACGACAACCACGTAGTTTTCCAGGTTCAATTCGATAACCCCACCGGCGAGAAATTCCAGCTGATCATCAAGAACGACAACGGTGACGTAGTTTACCACCAGGCGTTCACGCAGGCACACTTCGCTAAGAACGTGTATTTCGAAAACACGGACAGCGAGATCGAACCTACCTTCATCATCCGTAACGCTAACAACGAAGTTGTCCGTCAGTTCCACGTCGTTAAGACGCTCACTGAGAACACCACGGTTACTTCTCTCTAAATTTTATAAAAAGAAAAAAGGCCGGGACTATGAAGTGCCCGGCCTTTTTTTATTTGGTGGTCGCCGTTCTTAAAAAACGACAATCCTTTAACACCTCACTTCTGTTCTCACAGGGATCACTCACGAGATGAAACATCAGCAGATCCCCATCCACCGTATACCGGTAAACGCCTTCCCCCTCCGTACAAGGATACTGACCATCGATATCCTTGAGGTGGATGGTATCATTCACCACCTGATAGGTGCCGCGGACGATCAGATCCCCCGAGCTGGAAGTAGAAAAGCTGGTATCCACCCCGATGTGCATGGTGAGCGTATCATGTAAGGCCTCTACATAGAATTTCCACGCAGTATTCTGCAGCGATTGCGCAGAGAGCCGGCTTGACCCGGCACAAAGAAAAAGGACTAAAAGGACAATGGCTGACTTTTGCATATAAAAGAGAATTTTAGGCAAGATCGATATCGTAAGTTAGGCAATCGTTAACCCCTTTCACCGTCTTTAATACTCATTTTACCGGCATTTTTCCACAGATCGTCGCCGTGCCCTTGCCTTGCCGCCCCGATCGTATTACCTTAGTAGCATGAATATACATCCCGTCCTCCAGGTGGAAAACCTGGATGTTCGCTACGGCAACTTCCAGGCCGTCAGACAAGTCTCGTTCGAGGTCCAGCCCGGCGAGATCTTCGGACTCCTCGGGCCTAACGGGGCCGGTAAAACCAGCACCCTCAGCACAATAGAAGGCCTGCTGATCCCATCCGGCGGCACGATCCGTGTGGCCGGCTATGATAGTCGGCGCCAGCCCCTCTATGCCCGCGCCAGCATGGGCGTCCAGCTACAGTCTACCAGTTTCCAGGGCGAGTTGACCATCTCGGAGATCATCCGGCTCTATGCCGGTATTCACGGCGTAAACCTTTCCAAAGAACGGCTGGCCCAGATCCTGGAGGATATCAAGCTGGGTGACGCATCGGGTAAACGCTTTGGCCAGCTCTCCGGCGGCCAGCAACAACGCGTTTCCCTCGTGATCGCAACTATCCACAACCCTACCCTCCTGCTGATGGACGAACCCACCACGGGCCTCGACCCGCAATCGCGCCGCCAACTCTGGGAACGCATCGAAGCGATGCGCGATAAAGGCCACGCCATCCTCCTTACCACCCACTCCATGGAAGAAGCCGAATCCGTATGCGACCGCATAGCTATCATCGACCACGGGCAAATCATCACCATCGATACCCCCCAGGCTATCATCGATGACAACCGCGACCGCCCCGAAGTCATCCGCGCCTCCCGCCGCGGCCGCATCACCCTGGAAGACGTATTCATCGGTCTCACCGGTGCAGCCATTCGCTCATAAACTTAAACAACCATTATGTCCACCACCATAACAGCTCCGGCAAAAACTACTCCCGCCTCGACCCCTGCAGTAACCCTGCCGAAGCCCGCCACGGTTTTCAAAAATCTACTGCGCGCCGACCTCACGACGCAATGGCGTAACCGCCGCGCAACCTTCCTCGTGCTGCTCATCCCCGCCGTCATCCTGATCAGCTGGAAGGGGCTGATCCCCAAATTCGGCTCGGCCTTCGTCCTCGCGAACTGCATCACCGTAGGTCTCAACGCCATCGGCCTCATGGGCTACACCAACTCGATAGCCCGCGACCGCGACAAAGGCGTATTTCAACGCCTCCGCATCACGCCGGCTCCTCGCTGGACCATCATGGTGAGCCGGCTCACCGTCCAGCTGCTGATGATCGCTATTGTGACGACCATCCTCTTCATCGTCGGCTATCAGGTCGACCATATCGTTATGCAGCCCAGCGGATATGCACTTGCCTTCTGTGTTGCCGTCGCCGGCGGCGCAGTCTACCTCAGCCTCGGCCAGGTGATCGTCGGCCTCATCCACAATGCGGAAACAGTCAATGTCGTCACCCGCCTGGTCTATTTCATATTCATCATGGTCGGCATGTTCGGCTCGCTTGGCATGCTGGGAGACGCGATCAATAAAGTTTCTAACTGGTCGCCCTACGGCACCGTAGAACGCATCCTCGCCGACGCACTTACCAACGTCTGGACCAGTACCACCACCATGGCGCTGCTCGCAACCATCGGCTATACATTCCTGTTTACCATCATTGGCATCCGCTTCTTCCGCTGGCAAAGCAGTAAATAACGCGTCCAAAAAAATTGGTCTACGTGGTGGGCTGGCACCTCAGCCCGGATGGATTCTCCTACCTCGCAGCACGCCAATGCCATCGTCGTCACAAACTAAAGCTGCCGCCAAGGGTATAAAATCTCCGGCCGTCAATAAAGTCGTTATGGGTGTTCATCACCAGTCCGCGGCTCTCGACAAAAAGCTCCAGCTGGCGTGCCTTCGGTAAGCCCCACCGGTAGCCGGCATAAACATTCGGCACCGCGGCAGTATTCTTTGGAAAACCCGTGACGCCAGGCGTTCCGCCCAGATGATACAACACATCCAAACCCGCCGTAAAACCACCGACCGTTAGCCGGTTCACCCAGCCACCGGTCCAGGAATATCTATCGGGATAAGTATCCCCTATCGGCGTGCCGGCAACTTGTAGCACGTACGGCGACGGATTCATCGGCCCCGGTCTGCTTTTCAATAAACTTATATTGAAACCCGTAAGCCATTTTACCCTCTGCTCATCGACGACGGTCAACCGTACATCGGCATGATGGAACGAAGCTGCCCAGGGCTCATAGCCGGACAGCCCACTGCCATCCAACGTTACAAGAGAATAGTTGCGCCGCTCAAAGCTGTACTGCGCCGTTATCAATCCATTCGCCGAAGCATATTCCACGCCGGCCTGCCAGATCCAACACGATGGCACCGGCGTGTAAAAAGACTGCGAGACCGGTATACCGTCGATAACTTCATAGCCGGACTTGCCGTAGTAAACATTATAAAGCGTCTGTGAACCGCCCCCGCCGCCAAAATCCGGCAACGTGTAGTCATCGATATAACGGTTTGGCCGAAGCGCATACGACCCAAAAACTTTTAAGCCGGCCGCCCCCGTCCCCTTCCCTAAATGCAGCATATCCACCGACGCCGTCACAAAGGGGAAAAGCCGCCGCTTCGAAGTATCTACCATGCCACTGGCATTTACCTGAAGCCCCGCATTGATATTCAACGCCCGCGCCAGGGTAAGATCGACCTGCGGTGTCACATAAAAAAGAGTCCCCTTTTCCCGGGTTGAATCAGACCACTGGATCGCAGAACTATTTGGCTGGAATTGGACATAGCCGTTCTTTTCGTCGATATGCTGATACGAAATATCCAATGCGGGAACGATCCGCCATTTCCCGACCCCGGCAACATAGCTTAGATGATCGCGCAATACTATCCGGTTGATCATTATCGTTTGCTCATAGGCACTTGTACTGACAATCCCCCCATTATTGAAGACCTGAGTGTTCAAGGTAGACGCATCGTGCCCGCTATGGAGATATTCGGCGTCGAGTTTATTACGTAATCCCGGCACCCAGCGGCCCTCCCAACTCAGTTGCGGCGCGGTATAGTGAGAACGAATCTGCGAGCTACCGGTAACGGGCCCAAAATTAGGCTCCACATACTTCTCGGCCACCTTCTGCGGCACAAATCCCATCCTGAAGCTCACCGTATTATTTGCATCCGGCCGCCAGTCCAGCCAGCCATTGAACCGCCAGCGTTGTAGATTCAAGGGTATCTGCGGCTGAAAGTCTGTAGTCTTCAGCTGCGGCATCACGTCTCGCTGCCAGTCCGCCGAAACGCCAAAGCTCACCTTCTCGAGATGCTTATAGACGCCAACATAATATTGATGAACAACGCCGGTATTCGTCGGGTCGCCATTCGAATTGTCTTTGACCAGCCCCGTTTGCGCCGCGACCCGCAACGCCTCCTTCCCCTTCCCTCGCCGGCTGGTGATCAACACCAACTCCCGCTGCGTATTGCCATAAGCGGCCGTTCCCACGGCGTTGTCGATCCAGGTCACGCTCTCGATGTCGAAAATGGGATAGCTATTGACATCCGCCACGGGATTGCCGTCCACCACAAAAGAAATGGACGCCGGTGCCGTATAAGCACCGAATAACCAGGCCCGGATGGCCTCGGTAAGATTCGAAAAAGGCATCTTCTCCAGGTCTTCCCCACGGATCGTGACATGCTGGGTGAAAGCCTTGTTCAAGGTGAGATAACCGATATCGTAACGGGCGGAGTCGGGTTCGGCAGGCTGGGCCGAAGCACACAGCGAGAGCACACAGGAAACCAGCAGGATCCCTGGCGTTAGGGTTAGGTGTTTTTTCATTGGAGGTTTGTTTCGACGCCAAATATAATACCTTTTCCCTTACTCACTACGCAGGCTACGCGCCGGATTGGCTAATGCCGCGCGCACCGCCTGGAAGCTTACCGTAATAATAGCAATCCCCACCGACAACCCCGCCGCGAGCGCAAAGACCCACCATTGTATCTTCACGCGATAATCATAGTCCTGCAGCCATTTGTACATCGCAAGCCAGGCCACCGGCGCGGCAATCACGAAAGACACCAGCACCAGCTTCAAAAAATCCTTCGACAACAACGTGGCAATACCCGTTATCGAAGCCCCCAATACCTTCCTTACTCCAATCTCCTTGACGCGGTTCTCCGCCATATAGGTCGCCAGCCCGAATAACCCCAGGCAGGAAATAAACACCGTCAACGCGGCAAACAACCCCGCCAGCGTTCCGGTACGCTTCTCGTCGTCGAATTTTGCCGAATAGTCCTCATCGATAAAATGATACTCGAAAGGATAGTCCGGATTATACCGCTTGAAGATCGCCTGCGCCTTCTTCAGATTTTCTTCTATCAGGTTTTTACTGTTCAACCGGATATGCATCGTCTGGAACCAGCCGCCATGGGTCCCCTTGACCACCATCGGCCGGATAGGCGAATACGGCGACTCGATGATAAAATCCCTGACGACCCCGATCACATGATAACGGATCGTATCATCCGTGATGATCTGCCCGATAGGTTTTTTGAAATGCATTGCCTTCACCGCACTCTCGTTGAGGATGATACCCGAAGAATCCGTAGGATAGGCATCCGGATCGAAATCCCGCCCTTCGGCCAGTTGCAGACCCGTGGTGGCCACCAGCCCCCTATCCGCACAAAAGTTCAAAAAATCGGTCTTATCATTCGGGTCCTTCCCGGTCCACACATACCCCCAGGTATCGCTCCAATTCTGGGTAAGCGGTGCACTCGTCTTGCAAACCGCGACCGCCGCGCCCGACCGTAAGAGATCCTGCCGCACAAGCTCATAGTTCTTCGAAAGATCACCCGACAACATATGAAAGATCAGATTCCCCTGATCATATCCACTCTCCCGGTCACGCGCGTGATCGATCTGTTGTTTGACGATGATCGTACAGATAATAAGGATTATGGCGAATGTGAATTGCAGCACGACCAGCACCTTACGTGGCGTCACCAGCGCATTGGCCGCCTTGAACGTCCCCTTCAGCACCTTGACCGGCTGGAACGACGCAAGGAAAAAGGCCGGATAGCTACCCGCGAGCAAACCCGTAAAAAGAATAAATAGCACGGCACCGATCCAAAACCACACACTCCCGAAAGGCACAAAAAGATGTTTCGACGTTAGGTCATTAAACCCGGGCAACGATACGAGAACGATCCCGATCGCCAGCAAAGCCGCCAAAAAGGACAACAATACGCTCTCCCCGATGAACTGTCCCACCAGCCCGCTCCGCGGCGCACCCACGACCTTACGGATCCCCACCTCCTTGGCCCGCTTCTCACTCCGGGCCGTCGAAAGATTCATAAAATTGATACACGCGATCAGCAGGATAAACGCAGCCACGATCCCGAACAACCGTACAAAAACGATCCGCCCACCCGTCTCGGCCTGACCTTCAAAACGGGAATACAACCGCCACCGGCTCATGGGATACAGGAACATCTCCCAATGTTTCTCGGAACTGTCGTACCGCAGCTTATAAGTGAGCATTTTTTGATTGATAGAAGCTACCGTTGTATTGGGTTTTAACAATACATAGGTGCGGGTGCTGTTGTTCCCCCACCAGGGATCGTCATTTCCCTCCCGTCGCACAAAGGTCCAGGGAACCAGATATTGAAAGTCGAAACGCGTATTGTTGGGCAGGTCCTTCAAAACCCCCGTGACCTGGTAATTGTCCTTATCATCGACCTTGATGATCTTGCCCATGGCGTCCTGGTTGCCAAAAAGGCTTTTCGCCAGCTTTTGCGTGAGGACGATACTATGCCCGTCGTTCAGCGCCGTCCGCATATCCCCTTCGATCATCGGAAAACTGAAGACGTCGAGAAAATCGGAGTCGACGGCTTGCCCCCGGATCATCAGCCGCTTCTCCCCGAGGCTCAAAAGATGGTTCCCAGCCCAATCTGCCCGCACCGTGTGCTCTACCTCCGGCAGGTCCCGCTGCATGGCCGCCGCCAGTACCTTGGGGGTCGTATTCCAGCAATGCAGCGCCCCGCTGAACGTCGCCCGGTTCCAGACCTCATAGATACGGTCCCTTTTGGCATGAAAATCGTCATAACTGATCTCATTCTGCATCCAAAGCAGGATCAGGATCGCGCTGGCCATCCCGATGGCCAGTCCCGCAATATTGATAAAGGAAAACCCCTTGTTTTTCCATAAATTCCGGAACGCGACTTTCAGATAGTTTTTGAGCATAACAAATAGGACGTGCCACTGTGGAAAATGTTGCATATTCTCACAAATCCATAACAATTGTCCATTTAACAAACCCTTGAACCGCCGATTGCGTTACTTTATATAATTAAAATTCTCAGCATGAAGAAAAGCATCATAGCCCTGGCCGTCATCCTGGGCCTCCACACCCTCCCGGCCACGGCTCAGTCAAAAAAATACCCCGACCCACCGGAAGCCACCGCCAAAACCCAATATGCCATGAACCTCACGGCCGATCAGTGGAAGGCCAGGCTCACCCCGGATCAGTATTATATCCTTAGGGAAAAGGGTACCGAACGCGCCTTTACCGGGAAATACGACCATTTCTACCAAAAAGGAACCTACTATTCGGCGGCTTCACTCCAACCCCTTTTTAGTTCGGATACCAAGTTCAATTCCGGCACCGGCTGGCCCAGTTTCTATGCCCCGATCAACCCCGATGCCGTCCGCCTCGTAAAAGACAATAGCGACGGCATGGACCGCTGGGAAGTGGTGGACAGCAAAAGCGGCTCCCACCTCGGCCACGTCTTCGACGACGGCCCGGCCCCCACCGGCAAACGCTATTGTATGAATTCCGCCGCCCTCATTTTTGTTCCCGAAGGTGGTAAACCTCCAGTAAACTCAAAGTCGAATTGATCGCTCAAAATCAAATTGATCATGCACAAAATCCTCTTCATCTCCGCATTCTTCGTCTTCCTGGCCGCCTGCGGACAATCCCAACAGGTAAATATTCCCGTAAAAGAATCCGACAAACCTTCGCCAAACGAAGCGGTGGCCGATTTCTCGGAAGGTTGCTTCTGGCATGCCGAGATCGTGTTCCAAAGCCTGGTTGGCGTCCGCGATGCCGTCTCCGGCTATGCAGGCGGAACAGATAAACACCCGGATTACGAAAAGGTCTGCACCGGCACCACCGGCCATGCCGAAACCGTACAGGTGTATTATGATCCGTCAAAGATCTCCTACGCGACCCTCGTGAAGGCCTTCTTCGCCTCGATGGATCCCACCGAATTGAATAGGCAGGGGCCCGACGATGGTACCCAGTACCGCTCGATAGCCTTCTATCGCAACGACCAGGAAAAAGCGACCATTGAGACAGAGATCGCCCGCCTCACCGCGTCAAAGAAATATTCCGGCAAGATCGTGACCCAGGTGCTTCCCTACACGGCCTTCTATCCCGCGGAAGCCTACCACCAGGAATACATCAGGAATCACCCCGGGAACCCGTACGTGGAGCATGTGAGCATCCCGGATTGGCTCGAGTTCAAGAAAGACAACGGTACCGCGTTCCACTTCAAACCATAGTCTACCACCCTATCCCATAATCCACCCCATAATTGCTGCTCCCGCCCCAGAGGGTCGCATGCTTCGTATCGAGATAAATGGCATTGATAGGACCGCTGGTTCTATCGCCATAAGTAGCGATATACCCCATCCTTTGCAGCTCAGCCCGCACATAGGGTGGCGTTTGACTATTCAACAGGATATGACCCGGCCTCGGCCGCCGGTCCTCCAGCCGCTCGCCGCCCAACGACAGCCATAGCTGGTCGGTGTTGATATTCGGCGCCTCCGTGGCCTGCTGCACGGTCATCCCGAAGTCCACCATATTGAGAAAGAATTGCAAAAGATTCTGATCCTGCGTATCCCCGCCTTGTACGCTAAAACACAAGTAGGGCTTTCCATCCTTCAACGCGAGCGTAGGCGTCAGCGTCACCCGCGGCCGCTTATGCGGTGCCACCACATTGTACGGGTCGAGCACCGAATCCAACACAAAGCTCTGCATCCGCTGACTCATCCCCACACCTGTGTGCCCGGCAATTACGGACGGCGGCCACCCACCGCTAGGTGTCACCGAGATCACCCATCCATCCTTATCCGCAGCCTCGATGCTCGTCGTACCACGCCAAAGCCGGTCATGATAGAGCGCCTCATTCACCGGACCACCCGCAAGCGTATGATCGAACGCCAGGTCCCCCACCGGCGAAACAGCCGACGTAGAATTCATGGCACCACCGGTGGAACGTCCGCCGCTGCCGGCACGCGCCTGCCCGCCAAAGGTCTCGGCCCGCTGCTTCAGCAGGTCGGTCCACGGATTCGTTCCACCCTGGTAGGGATACGGATCACCCGGCGCTATCGTCGCATTATTGCGATCCGGATCGATGAGCCTGGCGCGCTCCTTAGCGTACTCCTTGCTCAACAGCCCCTTCATCGGCTGCCCACTCTGCACATAGGGGTCCCCGTAATAGAAGTCCCTGTCGGCAAATGCCAGACTCATCGCCTGATATACCGTATTGATATACCTGCTGCTGTTATACCCCATACCCTTCAGATCGAAATTTTCGAGGATATTCAAAGCCTGCAGCATCGATGGCCCCTGCGTCCACTGCTGCAGCTTATAGACCTCGACGCCCTTATAATCCGTATGCAACGGCTCTTCCTCGATGGGCTTCCAGGCGGCCAGATCCTCCATCGTGATCAACCCACCCTGCTCCTGACAACCCCGCACGAATTCCTGCGCGATATCCCCCTTGTAGAACCGGTCCATTGCCGCATAGATCGCCTCCTTCCTGGTCTTATGATGCTTCAACGCATCCTGCTCCGACTCCACCATCTTCGTGAGCGTAGCCAGCAGGTCCTTCTGTTCGAACACCTCCCCAGCCTCAGGCGCCTCCCGCTTCTGCCCCGCATGCGGAAGGAATATCGCCTTGCTATAGGGCCATTGCTCCAACCGCGCCTTGTTCCGCTCAAAGCTGCCCGCAACCTGCGCATCGATCGCATGCCCCTTGGCCATTTCCATGGCAGGTGCCAAAACCTCCTTCAGACTCATTGTACCGTACTCCGCCAGCATGTAGCAAAGTCCGCCCGGAGTACCCGGTGTAACCGCCGCCAGCGGCCCATATTCCGGTGGAAAATTATACCCTTTGCTTTTGAAAAAAGCCGGCGTCGCTCCCGTAGGCGCCCATCCAAGCGCATTGATCGCGATGACCTTCCCGGTCTTGGGATTGTAGATAAGCGCCTGCGTCTCGCCGCCCCAGGTCAGCACGATATGCATGGTACACACCGCCGCCAGCATCGCACAGGCGGCATCGATGGCATTGCCACCCTCCTGGAAGATCTGCGCCCCCGCCTCCGCCGCCAACGGTCTGCCCGTGACCGCCATCCAGTGATTGCCGTACAGCGCCGGTTTCTCCGTTTGCTGCGCCATAACACCCGTAGATATAAGCAGCGCCGCTGCCCATGTGTAGACACGTTTATTCATAGCAGTATCATTTTTTTCTAATGTTCGATATTTCCACCCCAACACCCGCATCCCCCTCCGCTCACTTTTTCCGTAGTGTGTCTTAATATCAATTTTCGCTAAACATCCGTCAAAATCAGATAACCGGCGCCCCGAGATCAATTTAAGAAAAATCCTACATTCACTTTCCAAATATAATCGCTTATGAACAAGTTGATGCTCACCCTATTGCTTCTCGTCGGTTGCAACGCCGCGTTTTCCCAATTGCCCGACTCTACCGAAGTTGACTACACACTCGACAACTTCACCTTTACTACCGGTGAAACGATGCCTACCCTGCGTCTCCACTACACCACCTTCGGCAAACCGCAAAAAGACGAGAACGGCCGGACCACCAACGCAGTATATATCATGCACGGCACCACCGGCAACAGCCATAACTTCGTGAACCAGCTCTTCGCCGGCCACCTCTTCGAACCCGGCCAGCTCCTCGATGCGAACAAATATTACATCATCCTCGCCGACGGGATCGGCCATGGCAAATCCAGCAAACCCAGCGACGGCCTGCACATGCGCTTCCCCAAATACACCTATGACGATATGGTCAAGGCGGACTATACCGTGCTCACCGAAAAAATGGGCGTCAATCATCTCCGGCTCATCATGGGAACTTCCATGGGCGCCATGCACTGCTGGGTCTGGGCCGAGACCTATCCCGATTTCATGGACGCCTGCATGGCCAACGCCAGCCTGCCCGTTGAGATCGCCGGTCGTAACCGCATCTCGCGCTACGCCGCCATCCAGTGCGTCGAAAACGATCCCGCATGGAAAGGAGGCGAATACACCGAACCGCCGGCCGAAGGTCTCCGCGGCGCCTATAGCTCCATGTTCTGGATGACCAGCAGCCCCTACAACCTCCAGAAATATGCACCTACCCGGCAGCAGGCGGAAAAGATCTACGACAGGAGCGTCGAGAACTTTATCAAACACGATGATGCCAACGATATGATCTATGCCTTCGACGCCTCGCGCTACTACAACCCCGAGCCCAATTTATCCAAAATAAAATGTGTCTTCTTCGCCGTAAATTCCGCCGACGACGAAGTCAACCCGCCCGAACTCGGCATCCTCGACAGAGATATCAAGCTGGTACCAAAAGGAAAATATATCCTCATTCCCTGGTCGGAAAAAACGTCCGGCCACGGCACCCATACCAACCCCACCATCTGGGGCGATGACCTAAAGGAATTGCTCAAACTGTCAGCGAAATAACACCACCGCGAAACCCACCTTTCCATTGGCCGTCCCATTGACATAGATGTCATAGGGGATCACCACCTGGTCGGGTGCCACCTGGCGCGCCTGCTGAAAATCCAACGTATTCTTCAGCCCCCAGAAGATGATGCCCTCATTAGTGACCAGGTTGCCCGTGGGATCGATCACGGTGGTAGAGGCATACCGTTTCTCTCCGTGCACAAAACTATTGTACAGGAACACCAGCCGGTCCTGCATCGGGACCATCATATACGAAAGATTAGGACTATTTAGCTCCGTGACCTGCTCCTGGCTGATCATCCCGCTCCAGCAGCTGTCCTTGCGGCTCGCGGGGAAAAAGTACAGACTGAGATCACCCCGGTCGTGCCAGGCAGGGTTCACCGTGGAATGGTATCGCGCATACCCATACCTCGGCTCCGGCAACCGCGACAGCGAAGGACCGGTACCGGGATCGGGAATATCATTGGAGACGAACAACAGCGTCGGGTCATAGCCTTGATCATATTCATCGTCGTTCGCAATATCGTCGTCCCCGTATGGCCGCCCGTATTCTTTCAAGAGCAGAAAGCCCCGCCCCGGTACCGCCACAAAATTCTCCTTGACGATATTGTCGTTGCGCACCCGCCGCCCGTTCAGCGTCGTAAGCCGGTAAGAAGAATCGAAACTAAACTGCTTGGTGGCCATCGAATAATGCACCGCCTCCACATTCTTCAGCGGCGCATAATGAAAGGTCGATAGCACCCCCGCTACCACATCCCCATTCGAATTGTCGATAGAAAGACACACATCCTCCATCGACGC
>Ga0134128_10001014_pt1 | contig 37646 bp, 48 predicted proteins | sample KB31754_FD_96462 | JGI IMG/M metagenome (GOLD analysis project Ga0134128, IMG submission 96462) | Terrestrial soil microbial communities with excess Nitrogen fertilizer from Kellogg Biological Station, Michigan, USA - KB3-175-4 | ecosystem: Environmental > Terrestrial > Soil > Unclassified ...
ATATCTCAGCAACAAGCGCTCCAATGGTGAGGTTTTCCTATACCGCAAGCTCAAGCACAGGAAACATGAATGTTTGGATTTCGGCTAAGGAATCTTCATGAAAAACGTCTTAGCAAAGACTCAAATTTTCACAAATGCCTCAATGAATGGGAATTTAACCTCATCGGTGACCCCAATTTCATTTTTAGATAACATTTGCATTCAGCTTAATTTCACAGGAACTCCAACAGGTAATTTTTTTGTCCAAGGATCAGTCGATTATCAAACGGATTACCTTGGAAACGTGATTTCAACCGGAAACTGGATATCTTTAACGCTCGTTCCATCTCCCGTTGCTTCGGGAAGCGCTAATCAGATCCTTTTGGATATGAACCAGTTATCCTTTCCTTATATACGTGTGATTTATACTTATTCCAGTGGAAGCGGAACACTTAATGGCTTCATTGGTGGGAAGTCAGTATGACACAATACATTCGCTATCCGAGTGGATCAGATGGCAGCGGCAGTTCAGTTAAGACCCAAGGAGTTTTTGTTGATTATGTAAATGGATCAGACGTTACCGGTACCGGTACACTTTCTAATCCCTATAAAACATATACTCATGCGCTTTCCACCATTACGGATGCTAGCTCAAGTAAATATTATGCTATTTATTTGATGCCAGGAACCTATATAGAAACCTCTTTTGTAATTGAGCCTTGGATTTCAATCATCGGGGCAGGAACGGAATCGACTTCAGTATCCGTGGAAAGTGGATCAGTCACATTAGGAATTAATTGGGCTTCAGAATTTTCTCTAGTCAACATTCAAGGAATCACTTTCGGTTTAGGAACCTTTTTTGATTTAGATCCTTCTTCACTTCCTAATGCAAACGCGACAGTTTATATAGATGAGATTTTGGTTAATACTGCGTATTTTGGAGGAGCGACCACTGGAAGTTGGGTTTATGATATACGTGATAGTGAATTTGGTACAGTCGTTGTTAATTCATGTTCTGTAAGAGATCTTGGTTCAATCTATGATAATTCTTTAACGGTTCATGATGATTATACTGCTGCAAGTTATCTTTGTATTGGATGCGATCAGAATACTGTAGATCTAGCAGCTACTAATAATCACGGGATCACAGGTCATTTTTATGCTGGAACCCCTATTGTTATATTAGAAGCTTCTGGTGTTAATACGGTTCTCTATGTGGATGCGATTTCCTATGTCGCTCCCACTCTTTCAGCATCTGCTACTTTTAATCTTTCCACTCTTTCAGATGGGATTTTGGCAAATTATACTCCTGTCAATTACACAGCAGTCAATGACGCGGTCCAGGGTCATCTGCATGGCATTGATGATGCTATTGGAACTTTAGGATCAAATAGCGTTGCGTTTGCAGTTCATCAGAACACTCAGCAAACAATCCCTAATAATTCACTTACTAAAGTTAACTGGGACACGAAAGATTTTGACGTTGGTAATTATTTCAGCACCGCTACTTCCAGATATACTCCTTTGGCTCCCGGAGAATATTTATTTATCGCTCAGCCCGCATGGGTAACTCCGAGCTCTTCAGCGAATGTCAGTTTTGAGATTAGGAAAAATGGAATTGCAATTGCGAACAATTTATTGACCGCTATTGGCAATACTAGTGTCACTAATATTCCGGCTCTTCCTGTGATTGTTTCGATGAATGGAATTAATGACTATGTTGATGTCGCAGCTTATGTTTCAGGTAATGGTGGGGCAAGTTTAGGATTAGCGAATTCTGTTCCTAATTTATATTTTACTGGTGCTCTCCTTGATCAAAAAGCTTCCATCATTACGCCATCGACTCTTTTAAATACTATTTATTACTCAAAGCAAGGTTCGGATACATCTGGAAATGGAACCATTGATTTTCCATTTGCTACTCCGAATTATGCGCTCACTTATGCTTTAACTTTATCTCCCACAGCATCCAATCCTATTAGTATTTTCGGAATGTCTGGGACTTATACCATTAGTAGCACCGGTGCTCTGATTTATCCGAACATTAATTGGTTAGGAAACTATGATGTTACTTGGACTTCAAGTACGATTACATCAATTACTCTTGCTCCTAATGCTTCTTGGAGCTCCAGTCAGGCCTATGTCATCATCAATGGGATTAATATTGATAGTACGATGACATTATTTTTAGACAGTACCGGGTATACTAATTTTCTAGTTAATTTTTATATTGAAAACTTCTCTACTCAACAATCTACTACTTTCACAGTAGGAAGCTCTTCTCACACAGCTTATTTTTATCTTAATGATAATATCGATTTAGCCCAAGGCGCTTCTCAAAATACTAATTTTAACTCAGTTAACGTTTATGCACGAGGGGGGCATACTTTCTCAAACGACGGTGGCCATGTAAATTTAACGGCAAATAATAATAATTGCGTTTTACTGTCCACTGGAAATAATGGAATGGGCTTAGTGAGTCTCACTTCAGGCACAACCTATAATATTACGACAACTCTTTGTGCTGGGAAATCAGTTAATTTCAGTAGTATCAATGCGAGTGGGGCGGGTGGTCTCACTATTAATGTTGATTCCACTACCTACATGGGGAACTTCCCTGCGATTACAGGAGGTCATTATTTTTATCAAAACATTAGCTTCTATAATGAAAACTATGCGTTTGCTCTTACAGATGGAGCCACTGTTAACTGGAATACTCTTTTATACCCTAGCGCTTCATGGGTAATCGGAGGAAGTAGTCATACATTAACTCCCACTTCCGGAATGGTTACCGGAGCTCTCTATCAGCTTATTTTAAGGCAAAATTCAGTTGGAGGATTTAATCCTTTATTTTCATCTGCCATTACTTTTCCAACAGGTCAGCCTTTTGTTAATTTGGCAGCTAATGCTTATACGACTTATCTATTTTACTGTGTCGATGGCACTAATCTCATTTGTCTTAATTCAAGAGTACTTGAGACGAGCTTGATTACCGCTTGTGGGTCTGGAGCGGGATCCACTCATCTCACTTCAGCAAGTACTAATAATGCTACTCTTTACGGCGTGAGTGCTGGAGCTTCACTTCCTTCGGCACCCACTAATCCATCATTTGCTACTTTTATTGGATATGGAGCTGGTCAAAGCTATTCTACTTCAGGAAATGCCAATGATGGCCATGTAGGAGTGGGATATGCAGCCTTATCCACAACGACTACGTCATATGGAAATACGGCTATCGGTTTCACGGCTTTAGAGCTTTTAACTTCCTCAAGTAATAATACAGCAGTCGGATGGGGAGCAGGTATTCAGCTTACGAGTGGGACCGGTCAAAACTGCCTATTTGGAGTTTTTGCAGGAAGCGGAGGAACCGGTCAAACCATCGCAAACAACGTGATGATTGGATATCATGCGGGTTGGAATTCAACTACTGCCGCACAAAATGTGGTGATAGGTTCATCTTCCGGAGCTACTTTAAATACCGGTACTAATAACGTAGTCATTGGCCATTCCTCAGACGTTTCAGCTTCAAATGCATCCAATCAAATCGTGATTGGTGAAGGGGTGACTGGGTTAGGAAATAACACTGCCGTTATAGGAAATAGTAATCTTTCCACGATATGCACCGCTTCGACTACTGGAAACTGTGATCTAGGATCATCAACGAATCCTTTTGGCACCCTCTTTATGGGTTCGTCTACCAATTATATGGTTTTTAATGTTTCCACTCAAACTTCAAACGGGACAAATTTTACCATTCCAGATGCCGGTACCGGATCCGCCGAATTTACTCTTCAAAATATTACAGCTGCCACAACCAGTATTACAATGGTCAAATGGTTTAAATATTTTTCAAATAGCGCATCACGAGTTGTATTTACAATTCCTGCTACATTCGCACAAGGAGATGTTTTTGAAGTCATCGGACAAGGTACGGGCGGTTGGACTATAAATTACGGCACCGGGGTAAGTATTAAGCTTAACGCTAATCTGAGTACGACTGTATCGACCGGATATCTTCAGTCCACCGATCAATATGACGTTATTAAGTTAATTGCCGAATCAAGCACTGTTTTAGTTCCTGAGTACGTAAAAGGTAATCTCGTGATGGATACAGGTACCTTTTTTAATTCTTGCAATTCTAATTATCCATCCTCATTAGTATTTGTTACAACCACTACTCGAACACTTCAACTTTCAGATGCCGGAAGCTATCTTGCCTGCGCAAATGCTTCAGCTCAAGTGATTACAGTTCCTACAAATGCATCAGTAACTTTTGGTTTTGGAACTAAGATTGATTTTGTACAACGCGGAGCAGGTCAAGTGAGTTTTACTCCTGCCGCCGGAGTTACGATTGAAAGTAAAGCAGGAAACTTAAAGCTCGCAGCTGAATATAGTGGGGCAACATTAATCTATTTAGGTTCTAATGTTTGGTCACTTATCGGAGATTTAACTTCATGAGTATTGGTACTTTCTCAGCTCAAGATTATCAGTATCCACTTGATATGATCCCTTCTGCTTCATTTGCTTATTCTATAAGACAGCTCAGTAAAAGCTTTTCTAGCTCCATTATGACGATTCGTAGAACGAGTGATGGCACTTCTACTAATCTTTCATTTGATTCAAACGGTAAAATTAGTAACAGCTCTCCAGTGAGCGCAGGCGGAACTTTAGGTACCTGGATGAGTGGCACTAATGTATTTATTAGCTCTTGGACTGATCAAAGCTCTCATGGAAACACGATTACTCAAGCTACTACTACTGCTCAACCTCAATTAGCAAGCGCGGGAGCGTTATTAACTCCCGGGCCCGCTTTTACTCTCACTCAAGGAGAAATCTTTATTACCGCACTCACCCAAGGATCTCTTACGCCTCCTTTTACTACTTTTCATGTTGGTCAATATACTTCTACGACAGCAGCAAACTACACGATTTGTGATTCTTGGGTTTCTCCTCGTTATACTGTAAGATTTGCTGGAGCTAGTGGTACTCCCCCATGGGCTGGAGAGCTTGGAACGATAATGACTACTAATGCTTTATCAGTGAATACCTTATATCTTCTTTCAGGATATAATGATTCAACGAGTGCAAGTATTTATGTGAACGGCGTAGCTAATAATACTTTGTCAGGCACTAATACTTTAGGGTTTACTGGAATCGTTTTAGGAAGAGTTGCAGGAGGAAATGGGGGGATGATTGGGAATATCACAGAAGTGATCGTTTATAACTCAGATCTTACTACTTCTCAGTTTCAAGCAATGAATTCAAATATTAATAATTTTTATGGTATCTAAAAGGAGTAAAATATGTCCCCTTACAAAAGTGAAGCACAAAGACGCTATTTTCATGTGGCAGAAAAAGAAGGAAAGATCTCAAAAAAAGTAGTCAAAGAATTTGATGAGGCTTCTAAAGGAAAGAAGCTTCCAAAAAAGAAAAAGAAGAAGTAATTTCCTTGATTAAATAAATTTAAATACTTTAAAATAGAAGAGATGGTTAAGAAGAAAAAAGAAACTCATGATAGCTTCTATTTTTTCTTTAAATTTATCCCTTTTCTTTTAACCATTTGCTCTTTTATTAGCGGCATTTTAGTGACGATTGTTTCAAGCTCTTTTTGGATCAGTAAGAATGTAGCCACTGTTCCTTATGTGGACTCTAAACATGAGGAAGCACTAAAGTTTGCTGATAAAGTAGCAAGCGATCATGCTGAGATGGTGAAAAAAGATATGCTTGCAGAAATTAGGGCGCAAGGGTCTGATATCAAAGCGATGGCGACAAAAGAAGATATTTTACTAGACTCTGTAAGAACGATTCAAAACAGAATGTTTGATGAGAGAAAAAAATGAATTACGGAAAGGATTTTATGAATGAAGAAAAGATCATTTCCTTAATCAAAGATTGCGCAAAGAGCTTTAGATTAGATCCTAATTTGTGCTTAGCTATTGCCGAGCATGAAAGTGCGTTTGATCCAACGCGAGCTAGATTTGAGCCAGGGTGGAAGTATTTTGTGAATACGGCAAAATATGCCGAGCAGTTAAGAATCACTGAAGCTACTGAACGAGCTCAGCAGGCTTTTAGCTATAATGTGTTTCAGGTAATGGGAAGCGTGCTCAGAGAACTTGGCTTTAATGGAGCACTTTTACTCATGATCCAGCCACAATTAGGAGTCTTTTATGGCTGTAAGAAAATTTCGATGCTCTCAAAAAAGTACCCAGACGAAAAAGATGTGATTTCAAGCTTTAATCAAGGTGGTCCTTATAAAGAGGGTGAACTCTATAAGAACCAACCCTACGTGGACGCAGTAGGTAAGTTTCTAATGGAATGGAGATCAAAATGACATTAATTACTTCAATTTTAGCTGTTGTGATTGCCGTAGATCATGCCCTTGCAGCTACAGATGCAGTGAAGGCTAATTCCACTGGCCAGCTTATTGTGAATGCGATTGGAGCAGCTTTAAGCGCAGTGATGGATGTGATTGGGAAGGTTTGAGTGGAGAAAAAAGGATTCGAACCTTTGAAGGCATAATGCCCACAGATTTACAGTCTGCTCCCTTTGGCCTCTTGGATATTTCTCCATAGAACTGAGGAGAAGGGATTCGAACCCCTGCTTTTCCGGTTAACAGCCGGGTGCCTTACCAGCTTGGCCACTCCTCAATATAAAGTATTTTAGTTAACATGTTCTCTAATGAGAAACAAATTTCGAGCTAAACGTACCCATTTTGCAGGCCAATGGTTTGATAGTGGGGCTGAGAGTGAATGCTATGCTTTTTTAAAGTTACTTGAAAGGGCTGGTGAAATTAAAGACATTGAGCGTCAAGTAACTGTCTATTTAACCAAGGCCAGGATCAGCTACCGCGTGGATTTTAAGATCTATGATCTGAAGCTATTTGAGGATGTCTGGGTGGAATATAAAGGATTTGAGACGCCCGAGTGGAGAATCAAACGGAAACTTTGGATGTTCTACGGACCCGGGCGTCTAAGGGTCTATAAAGGCAGAGGATCTCACATGGAAGTCACAGATGAGATTGTCCCTGCACCTGAGTCTCTTGATAATCAGAATCCCTTTTGATGATTGAAATACAAACGGATTCGAGCAGATTAGAAACCGAAAGCCCTCGTGAATAGGCTACCTTTTTGATCCCTCGGATCACCTCTTCTCGAATCTTGATTTGTAGAGGCATTTTACTGGTTTGATATGTGTTATCAGGGATATGAATATCAACTCTCATAGCTTGCGTCATTTAGCATGGGGTTATTAACCGAGCAACTAAATTATGTTTAGCATGCTTTTAGGCTTGCTAGCAGGCAGGCTATGTGGCATGCCTACTTCATGGAAAGATATGGAAGTTGTCAAAAGTGCATGGGTCATGGGTGTAATCGTTGTGATTTCATGGGCTTTGACGGCTCTGCCTTAACTTATCTAGATAACCAAAGAAAGTCAGATAAAGAAGCTACGCCAAAAGACGATCCTTATTCGCAGGGGTTAGAGCGCTTGAATGTAGGGTGTAATCCCTTATTCAAGACTGAAACTTACGCGATGAAACAGGCTATTTTGGCTCTGAATCTGGCTTTAAAGAAAGAAGGACAAAATATGCAGTTTAATGTGAAAAAGAATGAAACCAGTTTAAGTGGGAATGACTTTATTCTCTTAAAAGATAAGGAATCCATTAGCGGCGTTTTTCAAGGGAACCCTTTTGAGTTTAAGGTTCATTGGCTTAATAATAGATCCGAGAAGTGCAATGGAAAAAATTGTACGCAGTGTTCCGCGGGAAACAAACCACGATTTCGGTTTAGACTGAATATGATTGTTAAAGAAGGCGATCAGTTCAAAGCTAAGATCTTTGAAAATAGTTTTAGGGTTTACGAACAACTAAGGGCTTTGAACGAGTCTGATTATGACCTTGAAGATGTCTTCGTTAAAATTACCAGAAGCGGGGAGGGAACCGATACACAGTATTCGATTCTCCCCCTTAAAAACGGGGCTCTGACAGATAATCATAAAAAGCTGATTAGTACGGTGAAACTTCATAATTTGGATCAGTTTAATAGCTCTCAGGCGGCTAATAATCAAGAAAAGATTCCAGAAGAGGTATCTGATTCCAATGAAGATTTTAATGACATCCCATTTTGATTGTGTTTAGATCACTTCACTGAAAGTTGAAATTATCATAGATTGTTCTCCGATTTTGCTTATGAATAGGAGCCTTTTACCTTGATTGGTAACAGGCTCTTTTTTTTTAATTAATTAACGTCTATAAACAGCTATTAACGTTTATATCAACAGCATGCTTTGTTAATTAACAGCCTAAAAAGGAGAATCCATATGGCTAAAGTGACCGTTTTAAAAACGCAGCGTCAGAGTTTCACAGACGAAGAGAGAATCCAGCTTCTAAAAGATTGGAAAGAGTCTGGGAAGACGATGAGAGAGTTTGCTCAGAGTCGGGGACTCACCGCAGCAAGTCTGCATCAGTGGAGAGAGCGCTATCCTAATGCTCTTAGCACTCTACCCATTAAGCTCGTTCAAAGTACTCCTATAAGCGATCCTCATGCGTCTAATACCCAACTCCCAACTCCATTCACCACGGAAGATGTGACCACTGAAGTTGAGGAGCTGAACACGAGGATTATGGAGCTAGAACAGACGAATAGAGAAGTTCTAGATAGGGTTAAGAAATTAACGGAAGAGATTTATGGGTATCAAAAGACTTTTGGAAGAGTGATGTTCCAACGAGAAATGGAGCGGAATCCGGGAGTATGAGCTTGTGACCGGTAGTGTACAGCTACCGGAACCCAAGACAACAGTTTATGAGTCAGTTATCGAAAGTTATGCAATGTGTTATTAGTATTTTATATCTAAGTCAATAGAAAAAATCACTTCACTCTATCTATTCGATTTCTAAGGGGAACCCGGTGTATTGGGCGCCCCTTAGAGATCCATTTATGGATATCTGCGCAGCACAGTATGCTCAGTACAATGCATGATGTCTCAGATCAATGCTAAATGCGTGCCTGCCAGTCCCATAACCACCACAACCACAAGAAATATGAGGTAATAGTACTCCTGCAGAAGTTGGAACTAAAAGTTGCAGGAGACTTTTGTCACTTTTGTCACTTATGCTTTTAAGATTTGCTTCACTTTGCTTCACTTTGCTTAGGTTTGCTTGAGTTTGCTTGCGCTCTGTTCCAGAAAAGCTAAAGTTTGTTGACAAAGGCTACTTGGTGAGGCATTAAACGAAAAAAGGCCAGCTGGAGTTTAATCCAACTGACCTTATATTGTTTGTTAAGTTGATCGCTTTGTCGCATATCGCGAATAAACAATCAACTTAATAATCAATAAATTTTTAAAAAGTTTCAGTTTTAGGAACTGTCGACCAAACCGTCTCTTAAAACTTAAACTTAGGGGCTTATTAGTGGGACCCGATTCCCACAACAAATTACGCTATTAGTGGCACCTGGTTGCCACAAGGAGCTGAGCAGGACCTTTACAGTCCAACGACCAGCTCTGGTGTAGAGATACACTCCCCTCGCACATAATGCAAGGGCTAGCATAGCCGGAAGAGTGTCTAAGATCTTCTGGCATCCAGATTGGCGACGAGGCGGCTCCAGGCCGTTCAGTAGCACTCTCTCAGAGAGACCGCTTAAAGGGTTATCCGGACCATAAGCGACCGAGGCAGACTAAGCCTTTCCTGCTGAGAGATCGATTAAGACTTCCTCCCTTTAGTCAGATTGGAATGGGGGGTAGGGGGGCTATTATCTCTCCTTTGCTCAGAGGCTCACCATCCGTTCAGGTTTCTGAACGCGAAGTAAGCAGCTTCTTCGAAGCTTTCCCTTATAAGCCTTTTCTGCTTTAGAGTTTCCGATAGGAAACGATATTTTGTCTTTTATTTGTTCTTTTTTTTTTAATTCTTAATAATAAATAAAAAAATCTTAGTTTTTGTAGTGAATTAACAAAGCGCAAGCGCTTAACTAAAAATAGACTACTTACTACGCGTTCAATGCCAGAATTCCGTCCTGAAAGTGAGAGATATGAAGTTCAATCAATATCCTGAGCAAAAATGGTTCACTCCCACTTCACTAGCTGAAGCAGCTTATAAGATGGTTCTTGAGAATAAAGTTGGAACTCCTGAATTCCAAGCACTGATTAATATTTACGGGCTTGAGAGAATAGATCAGCTAGTGAGCGAAGAGCATTCTAAGTTTTTAAAACGCGAGCAAGAAAAAAAAAGTGATGATAAAATTGATGAATGACTCATGACCCACTTAGGTTCATCAAACTCTCAGGCAATGAGGAGCTCTGGAAGGACGCTAAAACGCTCAAGGAGACCGTATACGAGCTTTATAGGGATGGGAAAGCCTCTACCCCTGAGTTTAAGTCTCTTGTGTCCTATTACGGCAGGGAACGCGTTAAAAGAATGATCCACGAAGAAAGAGTCAGAAGGTCAAAGGTCAAATGAGTCAGATTACAAAAGGGGCAATCTTAATCTTTCTCACCCTTCTCACACTTAAAATTATTCACGACCATTTTCAGAAGCTCAAATACCAAAAGGAACTTCAATACTGGGAATCGAGAAAGAAGTTCGACTGAAGATAAAAAATCTGATTGCTTTTAAGTAGCGCGCATAGGTATACCAGACCTACAGAAGGAGCAACCAGCTTATGTTATTATCTGACAAAGAGTTTCAGTCGGTGAAAACTTATTTGGATAAGCATTTTGGGAAGAAGGTTCCTACTCCCGAAGAAGTTTTAGAAATCGCGAAAGATGAAAAAAGTGCGATTCACTCTTATTTCGAATGGGATGATAAAAAAGCTGCTAAACAATATCGGCTTTTTCAGGCGAGGTCTTTAATTAAAATAGTTCTGATCGAGGACTCACCTCGTGAGATTCCCTCTTACGAATATCTAAAAATTGAGTCTGGAAATAACTTAGGATCTTATTTTTCAAATAATGAAGAATCTCATTCCTTTGAAGATCTCATGATTCCAAGCGCATTATCCGAACTGAAATCTTTTAAAGAACGCTATAAAAATCATATCAAGCTTGTTCCTGTCATTGATGCCATTAACCAATTATTAAAGGAGTACGAACATGGCGAAGAAGAAACAAAGGCAAGAATCTGTAGTTAATCTTGATGAAATAGAGCTTGTTGAGGTGAGTGATCAAGAAGAAGAAAAAGAAGAAGAAGAAGTTAAAAAAGAAAAAAAGTTTTCTTCTGAACAAAAGATATTAATTCCTCCCATCGCTCTTAAGAGAGTAAAAATCACAATCGTTGGAGAAACCCCTCTTTTAGTTCAAAAGTTCTCTGAGAAAGCCAGGCGTCAGATCGAAGATAAACAACAAGGAAGAGGAAAACCTGGGCGTGGTCAAAGGGATCCTGAGCAAGAATTTAAGGACTCTTTATACGTGATTGATGAGAAAAAAAAGATTTATGGAGTTCCAGCGTCAGGAATAAAAAACGCGTGCGTTTCAGCTTGCAGGTTTATCACAGGAGTCCCTATGACGATTGCAAGAGGAGCTTTCCATGTGATTGATGACGGAAGTGGTCTTATTCCGATTTCTGGATCGGATCCTGAGATGGAATTTGGACCTGTCATGGATAGTAGACCCGTTCGAATTGGCAAAGGTTTAGCAAAAGTAGCTGACATGAGGTATCGCGGCAGATTTGATAAGTGGGCAGTTACGTTTCAAGTGCTCTATAACTCAGGCGTCATTTCGGCTGAGCAGCTTTTAAACCTTTTTGAAAACGCAGGGTTCGCAGTGGGACTTTGTGAGTACCGCCCTGAGAAAAACGGAAATTATGGAATGTTTCGCGTCAGCAGGGAAAACGCCTAGGCAGGAGGGGAGGGGCGTCGAGTGGAAAGGAACAGACGGAACAGATCGGACTGGCTGTAAATGAACGGAGTCGAATAGCAGGGACAGGATAGGACGCGTTAGGAAAGGCTGGAGGTACAAGGAACGCAACCCAGTGGATCCGTCAGCAACGCAAAGGCAGTAGGGGCTGCGCACGGATGTTAGGGGAGGGGAGCGGAACGGAACCGCTAGGAACGGCTGTCTAGGAACGGCTGTCATGGAGGGGAATCGCCCGAAAACTAATGGAACGGCTGGAAATGCAGCGCGGGGACATGAAGGGATCCGCAAGTAGCGGACAGTAAGGAACGGCTGGAGATGACGGGAAGGAACAGCTTGGAAAGGATTGTCCTGGAACGGAACGGCTGTAACCGACCGAAGGGGATTGGCGGGGCCTGTACGGGAATGGAAAGGCTGGACTGGGGTCGTTCGGAAGCGAATGCAACATAGATGTGCGTAAAGGAATGGCGGGAAAGGATAATCAATGTCTCAGATCATCCATTTATTCCAAAATGTGGATTTAAGATGTCAGCATGATGGGCTAGGTAAAATTTGCCTAGATAAGAAAATCAATCCTAAAAAGCTCTCTCCTGGGGAGTACGCGGTCTTTACTAATAATAGTAAAGACCGCGTAAAACTCTTCGCTGCCCATAACGTCATTGCCTATCTGAGACTTTACCCAGGTGAAGGAAAGATTGATCCAAGAACTATTCAATATATCCCTAAAGCGTTTGAGAGCACGGGGAAAATTGATTACGACAAAGCATTAAAAGAGTTTGTCACTTCAAATCTTATTAAAAAGAAGAAACTAAGCCCTCTTGAGGCCGCCTCTGAAATTAAAAAGCTAAAAGAGATGGGCGCAGAAGGCATTCCGGTTTCACCTGAAAAAGAAGAGATTCTGGAAGAAGATACTAAAATTATTAAAAAGCATAAGAAAAAGACAATTCATCAATCAAAATCTAAAGATCCGGATCCTAAACAAGAACAGATGTTTGGCGGATGGTTTAAAGATAAATAGTTTAAATAAGTTAATCCTTTTAATTGTAATCTATTAACACTTACTTATTCCCGATAACTGTCATTATCAACACTATAAACGCGTTTACTTGTTATTTTTAAAGATAAAAAAAGTTATTGCTTCTTGCATGCTGTTCGTATATACCTTGTGTCAAGGAGAACGAGTTTATGAAAATGACAGGAAATGAGATTAAAAATTTAGAAGATACAATTCTTAAGAATTTCGAAGGTGCTGATATGGGTAACAAAATGATTCGGGATAGGCTTTTCCATTATGCTTTGACGATAATGAAATCACAGTTTGATAATTTTGAAGATTTTAAAAACTATGTAGAGTCTGAATGTGATGGTATTTGGAATTTGGAATCATAATTAAATCCTGTGCCGGGAGAACAATCATGAAAGCTGAAAAAGTTAATAAAGACGGAGAAGAATTAAAAACTTTTATTATAAAAGAATTTTTTAAATTTGCTGAACGAATGAGAAAAGAAGGAAGTGATGATATCTATACATCATATGTGATCACTTGTTTATGTTTGGATGGTTTTAAAGAAAATTTATCTCCTCGGGATTTTAAAATAGTTATTAAGATGTTTCAGAATATTATTGGAGAACAATCATGAAAGCTAAAAAAGTTAAGAAAGATGAACGAAGTATTATAGCTGAGAGGTTTTTTGAATTTATAAAGGAAATGAGAAAAGAAAATATTGATGACGATTATACTGGGTATGTTGTTGCAGGAATATGCCTATCTCAACTGAGAAGATGTTTTAGTAATTCTGGGTTCAATCAATTAATAAAAGAATATATAGAAAAAAGTAAATAAAACTAAAAAGGGAAGAAAATCCCCGCAACGAGATTCTTCCCCCAAAAAAAGGACAATAACGATGAATGTGAAAATAACATGTGGCAGCGGCTTAGTCAAACTTCTCTATGATGGTGTGGTTTTAAAATACTTAAACGATGATGATCTTGAATCATTACGAGCTGATATCTTTATGGCCCAAATGGAAAGATCCATTCAAAAAGAAATGGCTTTAGAATTTATCGAGCAGGAAAACGAGGTTCAGAGTGAATGAACAAAAGAAAAGCTACGCTGATCTGATCTCAGATATTGAAGAAGAGATCTCTAAAATTAGAAAGCTTATTTACGAATATATTTGCATTGGAGATCTAAAAGACCTCGAAGAGGCTAGAACGTTAATAGCACTAGCGGTGCTTGAAAGGCTGAGAAAGGAAGGTTTAAATGGACAAGATGAGGATTCCACAAGCTTACATCAAACGTAACGATGAATTAGGTACCGTTATCATTCGTATGAAGCTATCCACTAAAGAGAGGCTTAGTCAAACGGCCAAGGAATTAGGCACCTCCATGGCTAGGCTTTCAGATGTTGCCATTCAGGATTGGTTAGATCGCTACCATAAAAGAGACAAAAAAAATAAGACACTAGAGTGAGCCAAAAGAGTCAGACATCTCCATTTGCTTAAAGTTCGTTGTCGTATTTGAAAACGATTGTATCATTTCTATTGAAGCAGCCGACCGTGATGATGCTGCAGAAAAAGCCATGAAAGGCGTCATGGAGTTCACGCAGAAAAAAAGAAGTGAGCTTTATGGAGTCAGAGAAGTGCATATTTATCAATAAATGATACTTTTTCATTGAAAACGGACAGTATTCGAATCAAAATCTAAAAATCTCTACAAATTTCCAGGAAGGAAATCATGGATCCTAGGATGGGATTAGATTCGTTCTCCGAACTCCAAGACTATTGGTACGATAAATTAAAAGATCTTGGGTTTAAAGAGATTGAACAAAAAAAGAAACCGGGTGGGCCTGATTTTTTAAAAATCTGGCACCACTCCTACTTTCAAAAAAGATACTCGCCTGAAAGATTTAGATCCAAAGAACAATACTACCGATTAGCTTCTCAATTTTTTAACGATTATTCGTTTCCCACCCTCATTGAATCTCAGATCTGGGAACTTCACTCAGAAGGTGTCCCCATGCGTCTTATTTCAGAAAGGCTCACCATTAAAACATGCCAAGTGTTTCAAACCATTCGAGAACTGAAGCAAAAAATGATCAAATTCTTTGCGAGCCAGGACCCGTAATTAAAATTAGATCCGCGTACCCGTCAGACAAAAACTTAATCTATTCCACTTGGCTAAAGGGACTTTATTTTGGAAACGATTGGTTTCGTGAAATTAAAAAAGATCTCTACTTTGAAATCTATTCAGAAGTCATTCAAAAGATTCTTTCAAGACCCAATATTGTTATTCAAGTTGCTTGCTTAGCCGATGATCCAGAAACGGTTCTCTCTTACGCAATACTTGAAAAAAAAGAAGATAGTTACGCTCTTCACTGGGTATTCACTAAGTCCTCTTGGAGAAAACTTGGACTCGCTAAAAAACTAATCCCTGAAAATATCTCATACGTCACCCATCTGACTAAAGTTGGTAAATCGATTAAACCAAAAAAATGGCCCTTTATCCCATTTTTCTAAGGAAGGAAAAACAATGGAACAACAGGAACTGAAAACAAAATGCATTCAAGCTTACGTGAAACTCGGTGAGAGCGTTTATAGAACGAAGTATGAAGAAGAGCTCACCGGTAAGTTGCTTGCTGAGGTCAGTGAGCTCCACAGACAAATGGCAGAAATAGAAAAAAAACTCAAGGATGAGGAAAAAAAAGATGCTTAAAGAACAACCCATGAAACAAGTGATTTTGCAGTCTGCGACATTCCTCCTTGGCGGAATTACTGAGAGCACTTTAAATCATACTCGTACACCTGGTTTTAAAATGGTAAGATCTCAAGCAGATCAAGGACTCATCATCACCCACCGAGATGAGCAGATTTTTATTCCTGACACGAACGTAAAAGTTTATTATTTAGATAAGAACGATAAATAAATGCTGCTAACAGCTTGAGATCAGTGATGAAAGTGATAGGACGTCCATTCAAAAAGGGGGAAAGTGGGAATCCAAGAGGGAGACCTGCCCTTCCCCCGGATCTAAGAAAACAGATTGCGAAAGATAAAGTATCTTTTCTTAAATTACTCCTTAGATATTTATCTCTCACACATGAACAAAGACACGCTAGAGTTTCAGGTCCTGAAGTCACTGGCGCTGAAGAGATTATTCATGGATTAATTAATAAAGCGTCCACTGGAGATGGTCCGGCTACAAAGATCATCTTAGACACTGCTTTTGGTAAGATCCATGATGATGATGATAGTGAATTCTCTGATGAAGATATTAGGATTCTAAACCGAGTAAAGGAACTGCGTGATCAGGAAATTAAAGAAGCACGATCACTTGATCAAACGAGCCCTTCAGGAGCAGTTTGATAATCCCTCAGGCTTTGATCTAAAAAGATTCTGCTTCAAAGAGCAATTTGAATTCATTAGTGACGCATCACGTTTCAAAGTAGCAGTATGCTCAAGGCGTTCTGGCAAGACAATCGCTTGTGCAGCTCATTTACTCTCAGTAGCAACCACACTTCACAACCGAGTCTGCCTCTACATCACACTCTCCAGGCTCAATGCAAAAAGAATCATTTGGAATAACCTCCTCTCACTTAACCAGCGTTTCGGCTTAGGTGGAGAACCTAATGAAACTGAGCTTTCTATCTATTTCCCGTCAACCCAAAGCATGATTTATCTATCAGGTGCTAAGGATAAAAGTGAGATTGAAAAGTTTAGAGGAATGGCTATCTCTTTATGCTACATCGATGAAGTCCAAGCATTCCGTAGCTATATTAAAGATCTAATTGATGACGTCATTGGTCCTGCGCTCATTGACTACGCAGGAACACTCTGCCTCATAGGTACTCCTGGACCAGTCCCTTCTGGGTACTTCTACGACTGCGCTGAGAAAAGTGATAACTGGTCAAAGCACAGGTGGACCTTTTGGCAAAACCCATTCATTGAGCAAACATCACAACTCTCTCACAGTGAGATCCTTGAAGCGGAGCTAAAACGCAGAGGAGTAAACATCAATGACCCTAGTGTTCAAAGAGAGTGGTTTGGGAAATGGGTACTTGATTCAGATTCATTACTGATTAAATATGATCCGATCAAAAACCATTACGACTCAGTCCCTCTAAAAAAACTAGTCTACATCCTTGGAATCGATATCGGGTTCATTGACTCTGACGCCTTAGCAGTCCTTGCTTGGTCAAATGAATCTAAAAGCATCTACCTCATAGACGAGGTCGTTAAACCTAAACAAGATCTCACCGATTTAATTGAGCAAGTGAAAAAGCTTCAGCTCAAATACGACTTCTCTAAGATAGTAATGGATGAGGGCGGTCTGGGTAAAAAGATGGCTGAAGAGATGAGAAGGCGCTATCACTTACCTATTCATCCGGCTGATAAACAGCGCAAGATGGAAAACGTTGCGCTCTTAAATGACGCATTAAGAACGGGAGTATTCTTTGCTAAAAAAGAAAGCAGATTTGCTGAGGATTCCTACTTAGTAGAAGTCGATATTGATAAGTCCACTCCCGATAAGATTAAAGTAAAATCTGGATACCATTCTGATGTGATCGATTCTGTCATTTACGCCTTCAAAGAGTCTCCTGCATATGCCTACGTGAAACCTAAAGAGAAACCTAAATACGGTTCCGACGCATGGGCAAAAGCTGAAACGACACGAATGGAAGAAGCTGCTCTTGAATATTTCAAAAAGCAAGATGAAGTGAATAAGGAATATAATGAGTATTATTCGGATGAAAACAGTTATACAATTCGTTAGAGGATGATCTCAATGCCACTTCCGTTCTTTGATCAAAAAAGAAGAAATACTACTCTCATTGCTAGTAAAACAGTAGACTCACCTATCACCTCTGAAGTTAAAAACGAGATCTCAACTGGTGAAACAAGCCCTGATTTAAGAGCTGCTGCTGAAGACTTACTTAACGCAATTGATTCAAGATCGATTCTAGATATCATCAAAGCTTTAGACGCAAACTTCACTTTACGAGCTAGCCAGGAAGAAGAAACACAAAATGATCCATTTGAGGATATTGAAGCATGACTAAGCCACTGGGACTTGCTTATGGAATTATGAGAAAGCGCCAACAGGCTAAGATTGATAAGTCTAAGCCTAAGATGTCAGGAGCTCATATCGCTAAAGGAATCATTCTCAAAAAGCAAAATGAAAAACATATGGCTGTAGAGAACGATAAAATAGAAGAAGAAGAGCTTCTCATGGACGACCCGTTTGAGCTTGATATCATTGAGGAAGAAGAATCTTCCCCTCGGCCTCCAGATAATGACGAAAAGCTAGAATCGAAAGAAGAATTAGAAGAGTTAGAAGATCCAATAGAAGTAAGAGCTAAAAGATTAAAGGATAGAGTCAGAGGCATTGTTCATAAGAAGAAAATTAAGGCTTAAGATTTGAATAGGATGAAGCGACTTCAAGTCCCTTTTCCGTAAGATACCAATCTCCTCTACATCCGCATCCACATCCTTTTATAAGGCCTCTTTTGCATAACTTTTTAAGTTTAGCTAACATTACTTTATAAGGGTGTGTAGTAGGGTATTCGGTTATAACTCCTTTTTCCCAGAAGCTAAAACCATCTTTAAAAAATGAAAATTTTGAATATTTGTGTTTCAAAAATAGCAACAAAACTTCTTCATCTTTTATTTTAAAGTTCATCCCTATCTCCGAGCTAAATGTCCGACTAAAAATATAAGAAGAAAATTAAGACTTAATAGCTTTAATCACATCTAAAATAGTGGTGGTAACATTCTTTTCTGCTTCTATAAGATCATATGCAATTTGTGATGCAGCATTGAAACCTTCTAAAAATAATCCTTCCGCATCAATTGCATTAATTTCTCTTTTGAACTCGGAGGTAAAATTCTCAATTTTATCAAAATATCTATGAGCTGCTTCACGAGCTAGTTTCTCTTTAAGTTTCATCCTTGCCCCCAAACTAAATGTCCGCATAAGAATCCAAAAGCAAATGGAATAGCAGGATAAATATGCGCAGCTGAGAAGATCGTATAGCTAATAGTAGCTTGATAGCCTCCTTCACTAAATGCATAGATGTCATAACCAATGAGCGCTGCTATTGAGACTCCAATCACCCATACTGTGATCCTTTTTTGCATGTAAACAACGATACATCCTTCGATGGATGAGCAAACAAAAAAAATAAAGAATTTGATCAAATTAATGAGGAAACAGGGTCTTTTAGAACTAAAACTAAATGACTTACACCTTGTTTTATCTCCAGCAGCATTCCAATTAAGCAAGCGTCAATCATCTGACACTCCTGCTACTGATGCAAACTTAGATTCAGAGTATTCCCTTGATGAGATAGCGCTTTGGTCGACTCCTGGAGTGCCAAATGCCTAAGATTGAGAGAAAAGATTCCGGCAAAAAAGAGATCCAGGCAAAGACAGTTAATACTGAATCTAAATACAACGCCTATGACTGGTGGAATGCTCCTACTAAAAAAGAACTTGCAGGTCAGCTTCTCTCAAATGTGCTCTTCTTACGTGAAAAAAACTGGTACCGCTATAGGCAAGCTTCTCTCTATACGAATATGTACGGCAATATGCCGCTTGCAGGTTGGGCTGGAACTCAATTCACACGGATGAATACAGGAAATAGACTCCCGGGCGATAGGCCTACGATGTCTGTAATCACATCATGCGTAGACGCGATTGTATCTAGAATCACCCGTGATAAACCAAGACCTTTATTCCTGACCGACAATTCAGACTATAAGCAGCGAAAAATTGCGAAAGAGATGAATTCATTTATTCAAGGGGAATTCTGGCAAACTAAAGCTTACCAAATCTGTCCTGAGATGTTTAGAGACGCCTGTGTGCTTGGAAGTGGCGCAGTTAAGATTCTAGAAGATGAGAATAAAAGAGTGGCTCTTGAAAGACGACTCACCACTGAGCTTCTAGTGGATCCTAATGACTCAATCTACGGATTCCCTAGGCAACTCTATGAGATGAAGTTAGTAGACCGTTCAGTGCTCATGAGTCAGTTCCCGAATTATAAAAGCTTAATTGAAAAAGCTGAACCTGGCTACGTAGATACCTGGGGAGAGACCGATAAAACGATTTCTGACATGATCTTAGTGGTGGAAGGTTGGCATCTAAGATCAGGTCCTAATTCTAATGATGGGATGCATGCGCTTGCGTGTTCATCTGGACTTCTCTTTGAAGAAAGTTACAATAAAAAAACATTCCCATTCGTATTTAGTCATTACGCATCTCGTCTCATGGGATTTTGGGGACAAGGATTACCTGAGCGTCAATTTGGAACCCAGATGGAGATTAATAAACTTTTAATCACCATCTCAAGAAGTATTAATTTAATTGGAGTTCCTAGAATCTTTGTGGAAGATGGATCTGCGATAGTACAGTCTCATTTTAATAATGAGGTGGGAGGAATTATTAAATACCGGGGCACTCCTCCAAGTTTTCAGGTAGCTCCCTGTATCGCTCCAGAGATCTATCAACAGCTCCAGCGTTTGATACAATTTGCGTATGAGCAAGAAGGGATCTCTCAGCTCTCAGCTACTAGCCAAAAGCCTGCGGGCCTTAACTCAGGAGAAGCGATTCGATCTTATGACAACATTCAAACAGACCGCTTTGCGTCTATTGAAAAAGCTTATCACCAAATCTATATCGATCTGGCCTATCAGATTATCGACAAAGCCAAAGATATCGCAGAAAGAGACGGAAAATACCAAACAGTATTTCCAGATAAAGATGGAGTCAGACAAATTGACCTTCCAAAATTTAATCTAGCTGAAGATCCTTTTGTGATCCAAGCATATGACTCGTCATCTTTGCCTAAAGAGCCAGGAGGTAGGCTTGAGAAGATTGTTGAGATGATGCAAGCTTCTCTCATTGAGCCTCAAGAAGGAAGACGCTTACTTGGATACCCTGACATTGAACAAATAGATAAACTGCAGAACGCTCCTGAAGAAAGAATCTATTCCATCTTAGATAAGATCGTCGAAGACGGAGAAGTCACTCCTCCAGATAGCTTCTTAAATATTGAATTAGCTATTAAGCTCACTAATCAATATTACAATCTTTATATCAATAATGGTCTTGAAGAGAAAAAAGCGGATGCTCTAAGAACCTTTAGTAGATTACTCAATGAAGAAAAGATGAAAGCAGAGCAGTTTGCACAAGCTCAGATGCAGGAGCAGCAGATGCAAGCTCAAGGAGGAGGTGAGCAGATGCCACCTCAAGCGATGCCAATGGCTCCTCCACAATCAGAATTATTACCAACCATGTAAATAAACCCTAATATTAGGAGATATAACTAATGTCAGAAGCTCAAGTCCAGGAAGGACAGGCACCAGAATCAGAGTCTGATAAACAAATAGACACGGTTAATGAGACAGCGAAAGCTGAATCAGTCCCTGCTGAAGTGACAGCAGATGGCAAAGACGAAGCGCTTAGCTCAAAGTACGCTGCTCTTGCGAAAAGAGAAAAGCTACTTCGTCAGCGGGCCATGCAAGAAAGAAAAGAGATTGAAGCTCAGAAGGCTTCTTTTTTAGCTGAGAAAAAAGAGTTAGAAGCTCAGCGAGAAGAACTAGCCAGATATCGAGCTTGGAAAGAGCAGATGCAACTGGATCCTAAAGGAGTATTGGATCAAGCTGGAGTCTCTTATGACAAGCTCACTAATCAATACTTAAACGCAGATCCTCAAAGCCAAGAGATTATGGACTTAAAGCGTGAGCTCATGACGATTCGTCAAGAGCAAGAGCAAGCACGCCTTCAGTACCAAAAATCTCAAGCAGAAAGTTATGAGCAGGCTAAGAAGCAAATTAGAACTGAAGTAAGCCTGCTTGTAGATGGCGATGAGAATTTTGAGGCGATTCAAAAGCAAGGGGATATTGCCATTGACGCTGTAGTGGAACTCATTGAGAAGACCTACAACGAAGATGGGTACATTATGCCTATTGATCAAGCGACTCGTGAGGTTGAAGATTATCTGGTTTCAGAAGCCATGGAATTCATGAAGCTAAAAAAGATCCAAAGTAAGCTCAATCCTCCTAAAGAAAAACTAAAAGCTCCTGAGGAATCAGAAGCTAAAGAGAAGACACAAACTAGCCAGAAGACACAAACACAATCACCTACCTTGTCAAATAGGCATACGCCTTCGGCAAGGCGTTATAGCGAGAAGGAGAGGCTCCAGAGAGCTATCTTACGCGCTCAAGGAATCGATCCTGACTCTGCTACACATTAAAGGAATAATATGTCAGCAACTTACGCAAATGTCGTAAATCAGTTAGCGGGCTTAAAAGAGCTCTATCCAAAGGATGGGGATTTTTTACAAGATACTATTTATAAAAAGAATCCACTTTTTGCCCTTATGCCTAAAAACGAGTCTCCTCAAGGAATGGGCGGAAAATATATTCCTTGCCCTATCGTATTTGGGGGACCTGCGGGCGGTAGAAGTGCTAATTTCTCAAATGCTCAAGGAAATCAGACTGCACCTAATTTGGATTCTTTTTTCGTATATAGGACTTCAAACTATGTTGTGGCAACAATTACTAACGAGCTTTTAGAGGCAACGGCGGGAGATGCCGGGGCTTTCATGAACGAAGCAAAATTAGTGATGGACACGGCATTCAGAATTATTACCAATGACGTTGCACTAGATTTATATAACGGTGGAGCATCAAGTGGTGAAAGGGGTACTTTTGGATTAAACGGAGGAAGTGGAAGCATTTCTTCTGGCGTAATTACTTTAGATAGCCCTGCTCAGATAGTTAACTTTGAAGTTGGAATGCCATTAGTCAGTTATTCTGTTAGTGGTTCGACACCCACACAATCTACAGGAGCTGCTGTAGGTTATGTGGTGGCTATCAACAGAGGCACTGGGGTTCTAAGTGTTAGTACCACACAAGGTGGTTCTGCTGGCACTCCAAGTAACTGGAGCACGAGCTTCCCATACTTAGCAGTCCAAGGGGATATTAATTTCGTATCCAGTGGTCTTGCTACTGCTAATGCGGTTAAGATCTCAGGGCTTGGTGCATGGTTACCATCCGTTGCTCCATCTCCAGGAGAAAATTTCTGGGGAGTCGATCGATCAGTTGATTCTAGACTTTATGGACAGATCTTTAACGGTTCAACAGAGTCAATTGAAGAAGCATTAATCGATGGGGCATCTTTATGTGCGCGTGAAGGTGGACAACCTGATTATGCATTTATGAATTTCACTTCATATGCATCTCTCGAAAAATCACTTGGGAGTAAGGTTCAATATGTGAGCGTCAAGCATCGATCGTTATGTTAGTGCTTGTAAAATTCTCTCTAATTGACTTGGAGGCCCGACAGGGTAACAAGGCGGAAAACGAAAGTTGCCGTGAACGACTAAACGAGAGAACCTGTAAACAGGATGCGATAGTCTGAACTGCATGAATAAATAAAGATGCAGAGAAGAATCCGAAGAGGTTCTTCCCTCTGAAAAGAGAGTAACAAAATGGACATGGCTGATATTGCTTTTCAAGGGATCACCATTAATGCTCCGTTAAATTCCTAGCGGAGGATAAATTCTCTCTGATTGACTTGGAAGTCCTGAAGAGGATGACAAGGCGGAAGACGATGAGTCACCGTGAACGACTGAGTGAGAGAACTCTAAATGAGATGCGACAGTCTGAACATTGGATATAACTAAATGAAACCAGTGAGAGAAATCCGAAGCGGTTTCTCCCGTCGAAAGATGAGTAACAATGTTGATGGACCTATTACAGTGATTCCGGACCGAAATTGCCCAGCCAAGACAGCGTTTCTACTTCAGTTAGATACTTGGAAGTTAAGATCGCTTGGTAAGGTCCCACACGTACTTACGTACGGAATGGAAGGGCTTGAGGCTTTGCGAGTTGGTAGACATAGTGCCCGTTTGGTGAGGAATCACTAAATGCATAATCCCGAATATCGGTTAAAATCTGGAAGCAGACAAGACCGAAGCGTAAAACATTTGAACTACGCTCGAACGACTGACAAGGGCAACGAGTACCGTTGGATATACAGTCTCATCTCACACTATAACAATATGAAATGTGAGCTAAGATCCATGACTGCAGACGCTAAACAATCTATGGCGTCTATAAACTTTCACTAATTGACTTAGAAGCCCTGAGAAAAAAAGAATCAGGGTGATAAGGCGGAACTTAACAAGACCGTGAACGACTAAATGTGAAAGCCCAGAGATGGGATGCGATAGTCTGAACACTAGCTATATATAAAACTAGTGAGGAAGATCCGAAGAGTTCTTCCCGCCTATTGAAAGATAGGTCATTAAAGTAACAGAATGTTAGAAATAAGAATCGGACTTTACGGAAATCTCACATGTAATGCCCCCTGCTATAATGCAAACGTGGCATTATCACAATAGAAGTTGTATTACTCCTTAGTCATCAAACCTTGAGGATGGGGGAGCAGTTTAGAGATGTGACTGCTTCCTCGTCCTTCTTGCCTAAAAAACAAATAGACATGCATGAAAGAATTAAACGCGGACCCCATATAGAATAAACAGCTGCAGGCTATATGGTGAATCGTTGGCAGCGAATGAAGGTCTATTTCCATGGCAAATGCAAGAATGCCCCAGTTTCTTTGGTCATACCAAAAAATGCTTACAATGATTGATGGCACAGTCACCTTTGGTGCAAGCGGTGCTGTCTCGTCCTATACAGGACGTGGAATATCATCTGTCACAAAACTAACAACCGGCATTTATCAGATTCAGTTGACTGATGATTTCAATTATTTCGTAAATGGTGATTTCAGAATGGAATCTGGAGTATCCGGAGGCGCTGTCACTGATGGCTCTTTTGTTACAAATACTCTTTATCAGATTCAAACTTTAGGAACCACAAACTGGGGGGCGGTAGGTCTTCCTTCGGGTTTAACCCCAGCGGTTGGGATGGTCTTTGTTGCAACAGGCGCAGGTGGCAGCGGTGGGGGAACTGTTAAAGCTATTGGAGTAAGTGGAATTAACAGTGTTGAGATTGCTCAAAATGTACAGACTGAGCTCTATAATACTGGAACCAATATCGGATCCACCATCGTGGTTCAGACCCTTGCTCCTACAAGTAGCTCGGTCACTACTCCGATCCCTGCAAGTCCGGCAAACGGATCTATAATGGCTTTCACATTATTTTTCAGAAATTCAAGCGTCCTTTATTGATCATTAAAATGGGCGCAAAGATCTTCTCCTTCTTTGCGCCTTTTTCATACGAGGCAAATGGATGGCAATACTTCCTTTAGTACCTCAAAACGTCTATGTGCAAGCAGGAAACGGAAAGATCTTAATTTCTTGGTCAATCAGCTTAGGCGCTACTAGCTACAGCGTTCAAAGATCCACTGATGGGATTAATTTCACAACTGTTGGATCTCCTACTGCGACCCAATATTTAGATTCATCTATTACTGTAGGGGTTCAGTATTATTACCAAGTAGCAAGTGTGAATTCTACAGGCACTAGTGGCTACAGTGCTCCTCAAAGCATCATTGCTGCTAATGAAGGTCAGCTTCCGCTGGGTAATCTCAGACTCATGTGCCAGCAAAGAGCAGACATGGTGAACTCTCAGTTCGTGAGTCTTCCAGAATGGAACTCATTTATTAATCAGGCTTACTATGAGCTTTACGATTTACTGATTAAGACCTATGAATACTACGCCGTTCAGGCCCCTTATACATTCACAGCTGATGGAGTGAATCAACAGTTTGACCTACCTAATGACTTTTATAAGCTTTTAGGAGTAGATCTATCATTAGGCACAGGAGCTACTGCGTGGATCAGTCTAAAACAATTTAATTTTATTGATAGAAACTCTTATGTTTATCCACAACTTCAAACGACTGCATTAGGAGTGTTTAACCCAAGGTATGAAATCATCGGAAATACTATTTTTCTTATTCCTATCCCTCCAGGAGGGCAGCAATTTCGCCTTTGGTATGCGCCTAGGCTTACTCAGCTTTTACAAGATACTGATATCATGGATGGCGTTAGTGGTTGGACTCAATATGTAATAGCCAGAGCTGCTAAATATGCTCTTGATAAAGAAGAATCAGATACGACTAAGCTTGATGCTGAGCTTTTATTTTTAAAGGACCGTATTGAATCCACCGCTCAGAATAGAGACGCAGGACAGCCTGCCACAGTTGCTAATACCAGACTTTCTTTTAATAACTGGGGAAGCAATGGAGACGGATGGAGTAATGGAAGCTGGGGTGGATTCTAAATGAGTCTCCCTATTTATAAGACAGATCTCATGGAGTTTAGCTTCTTTCAGACAGCTTGGGCGCAACAGTTAAATCCGGTAGTTGCTAGCCCATTTGTGAACGGAAACTTTCTGAAACAGATCACTCTGACCGCTGGAACTCCTAATGTGATTAATCATCTTCTTGGAAGAAATCTTCAAGGATGGTTTTTAACTCGGCAAAGACCATCTACTGACAGTCTCCATTTCGCTTCTATTTATGATGGTCAAGATAAAAACACGACTCCAAACTTAACTTTAATTCTTAATACTAGTTTTACTGTATCAGTTGATATTTTTGTCTTCTAAGAGAGGGAACTTATGGCAGGTGAAACATTTACTCCAAATATGAATCTTCCAGTTCCCGCTGTGGGAACCACAACTGGACCATCTTACGCTGATGATATCAATGATTGCATGGATGTGATTGATTCACACGATCATAGCAGCGGTTATGGGGTCCAAATTACACCTGCGGGCATCAATATTAATTCAGACTTTGATATTAATAATTACAATATAACTGAACCTAGAACTGTTAGATTCTATCCTCAGACATCAACCCTAATCGGGGGTTCTGATTTATGTTGTATTTATTCAGTCGGTCCTGAGCTTTATTATACAGACGGTAATAATAACCCGGTTCAAATAACTGATAACGGATCTATAGCTGGTGCTACTGGTACTATAGGAGGATTAACATCACCGGCATCTGCTTCTTATGTTGCCGTTTCTAGCACATTCATATTCCAATCCAATGCAAACGTTGCAGCAAGCTTAGACGTACGAAACGTCATTTTAAGAAACTCAGCTGCGAGCTCTTATGGATTAACTCTTTCTCCTCCTGCTTCCATGGGGGCAAATTATCCGATCACATTTCCAACACTTCCATCTTCTCAGAAAATCATGACGCTTGATAATTTGGGCAATATGGCAGCTCCTTATACTGTCGATGGAAGCACAATTACCATTAGCTCAAACGTAATAGGAGTTCCAGCCGGTGGAATCACTTCTACACAGCTGGGTACCGCATCTGTCATAGCTGGTAAATTAGGTGGGGGTGCAGTTACGACAGGAACTATTGCTACAGGAGCTGTAACTGCAGCTACCATTGCAACTGGCGCTGTAACTGCAAGCGCTCTTGGATCTGGATCAGTAACTTCAGCCGCATTAGGAATTGGATCAGTCACCTCTGTTGCTATTGCTGCTAACTCGATTGCAACAGGTGCAATTCAAGCAGGTGCCGTTGTAAGTACTAATATCGGAACCAACACAATTCAGACTTCAAATTACCAAGATCAAAGCGTGACAGCCACTAAGATGGCTCTTAACACAATCACAAATTCACAATTAGCTGCAAACTGTGTTCAGTCATCTAATATTCTGGCTGGAAATGTGGGGACCACACAACTTGCTTCAACCTCAGTGACTCAAGATAAACTTCAGGCAAGCTCACTCGGCACTTCAGCCACTTTAGGCAACGTGATGGCCAGTGCTGATATCATATTAGATAATTTCACAGCCACTACTTATACAAACATAGCAAGTGGCACAATTGTCACTTCAGGAAATAGACCCGTCATGTGCATTATGTGTTGTTATCCGTCCGGAACTGGATTTCCTGGAAATATCGAATGGGGTGATCTTTCTCAACTTGGGGGTAATGTTAATTTGGAGCTTCAAGTATTAAGAGATACTACTCCAATAGGCTCTTATATTACGGCAGAAGGTATTGCTTCTAGCAATTTGGGTTACCATACTTCTTGGAGTTACTCTTGGATTTGGGTCGATGTACCTCCTTCAGCCGGAACTCACACTTATTATTTACAAGCTTCTATTACAGGGGATGCTACAGGGCTTTATATCGACATAAACTATTATCGTTTTATAGTTTATGAACTTTAGGAAACTAGTGAATGGCGCTTAACAAACAAGTTATTAATATTAACTTCTCTCAAGGACTTGATCTTAAGACAGATCCCTGGCAGCTATCTTCTGGGCGCTTTTTGATATTAGAAAACAGTGTATTTGATAAATCAGGACGATTAACCAAAAGAAATGGATATGGTGCTCTTGAACCACTTCCAGACAAGTCTTACACCACAATAACGAGCTATAAAGGTGATTTGATTGCAATCGGAAATAGTCTGCAAGTTTATGATGAAAAAAGTAATATATGGATCGACAAAGGTTATATTAGGACGGTAAATTTTTCTGTTAAAGAACTAGGTAGATCTGAAACGGGAGTTAAAACAGTATTTTCAGATGTTTCTAGTAATTTGATTTGTTGCAGCATCATAAAAGATAACGATGGAACACTTTATTATCAAATAGTAGATACGACTAGCGGTCAAATATTAGTTGATTTAACAATAATCGGAAATCCGGTATTCGGTTATCCTATAGATACAGCCTATGTATATGCAGTAGGTAATTTTTTCTTTATTCCTTTTAATTATACAACCGGAGGACTTTATTATTGGTACTGTCTAACTGTATCAGCTCAAACATTGATTTCTTCTCAACAAGGAAATAATACAGGATATAAACTTTTAGCCAGTAATGTAGGTTCTGGAAGTTATTTTTCGGGATGTGTTGCAAATAATTATTTATATTTCGTATATACATTTGCACCTAACGGATACATGAATTTTCAGACATTAAGTTCATCTATCGTTTTATCAACTAGTGTACCTATTAATGTCACTCCATTAGCCGGAAGTTTAACATCTCAAGATGTTATTAAAATGTGTGCAGATGTATCTGGACAGCAACCAATTATTTGGATCAATTATATTGCTTTTAATTCATCGACTTCTAGTAACAATCTTTTCACAAGTGCCTATAATTCGGCATTAATTCAAGTACTAGCCCCAACGGCGATAACCGATACATTAGCAGTAGTAAGTAATATAAAACAATTTACTTCTTCGGTAGACAGAAACCAAAATTTCATTTTTTTTGAAATTGCAGATACTTATGATGGAACAATAGTTAGTAATTATATTTGCGTATTTTCCATTTATGTTACAGGTCAAGCTCTGAGCGCAGGACGGGTAATTGCCTATGGATTAGCATTAGCTTCAAATGCTTTTGTTGTCCCAAATATTATCGTAGAGCCATTGTCTGGTTTTCCCTTAGAGTTAGGTTATGTACAGTATAAAGTTTTTGTTGCTGCTTATTTTCAAAATGATCCACAAAAGACTCTTTTTATTTTAGATTATTTAGGAGACGTTTTAGCGAAATTGGCTTACGGGAATTTCTTTCCAAATAGCCTTCTTCCAGTAGTACCGGTAATAGGAAATAATGCCTATTGTCCTTATCTTTTTCAATATCAGACAAATGGATTAGTTTCTCAAGCAAACCTAGCACTTATAAATTATTCAACGTCAGAAGTTCCAAGTTATGAAATAGCTAATTGCCTTCATATAACTAGTGGAATTTTGTGGATGTACGATGGAACTTTCCCAGTAGAATTGGGATTTCATTTATATCCTGATTACGTCAAGGTCGTTACTGCTACTACTGGAGGCTCCATTACTCAAGGAACTTATACTTATTATGTCACTTATGAATGGAGTGATGCTCAAGGAAATATACATAGAAGTGCTCCATCCTTACCAATCAGTATTGTTGTTCCTGCCGGAACTTCAACCAATAAAAATACGATTACTGTTTCAAATTTAAGAGTGACTTACAAAGTAAGTCCTTATCCTGTATACATTGTTATCTATAGAACTTCCGTCAATCAACCAATACCTTATTGCGTAAATAGCGGAAGTAATTTAATTGTAAATAATACAAGAACTAATACGGCAACTTTTGTAGATACTTTAATAGACAGTGATATTGCAGGAGAAACAATTTTATATACTTACGGAGGAGAAGTCGAAAATATAGGTCCTCCCGCTTGTAAATCAGCCACGATTTATAAGTCAAGAATGTTTATCATTCCTTCCGAATATCCAAATCAAATCTGGTTTTCAAAATCAGTACTTCAAAATACACCCGTGGAATTTTCGGATGTATTAACAATATACACGGGTCCTGTCATCTCTGGACAAGACGTCGCAGGAGATAATGTCACAATCACTTCCATGGATGATAAAATCATCTTAGGAAAATCAAACGGCGCCTTTTGCTATCTTTATGGAAATGGACCAGATAATACTGGCGCAAATAATGATTTCTCAGAACCTCTTCCAATCACTTCACCAGTGGGATGCACCAATCAGTTAAGTATTGTTCCTATTCCTACAGGTCTTATGTTTGAATCAGAAGGAAACGGCATCTGGATCTTGAGACGTGATCTCATTACCATGTTTATTGGCGCAGATGTGGATGATTATAAAGATAGACAAGTAGTAACTTCTATTAATATTCCACGTCAAAATGAGGTGCGCTTCTCATTAGACGACGGAACCATCTTAGTTTACGACTACTTCTATAATCAATGGACTACGTTTGAAGATAATAAAGCGATTTGCACTGAGAATATCAATGGGCTGCAAACTCTTTTATTAGCTGACGGTACTGTAAGACAAGAGACTTTAGGCTCTTATCATGACGCTGGTAAAGCAGTTTACATGAAGTTCCAAACCGGTTGGATAAACGCGGCTGGCATCCAAGGATTTCAAAGAGCCTATTACATGTATATTTTAGCCAATTATCAGTCTCCTCATAAGCTTTATGTGCAGATTGCTTATGACTATAATCCATCTCCTGTTCAAGCTGAACTCATCACTCCTATTCAACAAAACTTAGTTTATGGAGAGGATCCTGTTTGGGGATCAAGCAGTCCTTGGGGAGGCGATGGAACGGTTGAGCAATGGAGAGTCTTTTTCCAAAGGCAAAAGTGTCAGTCCTTTCAAATTACAGTCACAGAAGTTCCCTATCCGGGATTGGCTTATGATCCAGGAGCTGGGTTAACGATTTCATCACTTAATATCGTTGTAGGAATAAAATCAGGTTATGCAAGACTCAGAACAGGCGCATCAACACAAACCGGGTAAGTTTGTTACCGGTCCTTTTATTGAAAGTGAACATAGAGAGTATCTTGAGACGTGGCTAAAGGAGCGCTCTTATGATCCTTCTCGAGCAGAAAATTTACCCAGTCTGGGACTGGTTTGTTTTTATGACAAAGTCCCTGCAGCCATAATCTTTTTAAGAAATTGTGAAAATGGAATCGGGATGATTGATGGATTAACCAGTGATCCAAATCTTCCATTTGAGATCAGGAATCAGGCTGTTAGAATCGCGGTATCTAGGCTTCTTCAGATTTGTCAGGCTTTAAATATAAAACAGATCATATCTTTCACGGATTCAGAAAGAGTCATTGATCTATCAAAAGAATTTGGCTTTTCAGAAACAAAACATAAGGTCATTTGTAGAGAGATTTAATCCCAAGGAAGGGGTTTAGTGATGGGTTTTGTAAAAGACGCAGTATCTGGGGTTGGTAATTTTTTTGGGGGTATAGGAAAAGGAGTAGGTAGATCTTTTTCAGGGACTTTTGATCCCGCCAATGGCTCTGGGTTTAAAGCAAGCTATATCAATCCTGAGACCGGACAAAACCTAGCTCCAATGACTGATTTAAGATCTGCTATTCCAGGTGTAGCAGCTAATGATGTCCTGCTATCCGGCTACGGGGTGGGTGATTCTATAGGCAATCAGCAAAGATTCGTAGACGCCCTCCAAAGGGCTAATTCCATTGATCAATGGGGATCTGCTTTACAGAACCTAGGCGGCCTCTATGGCCAGCAGCAAGGGTTAGCAAATCAGCTCCAGGCGCAAGCTAATGGACAAGGTCCTAATCCGTCTCAAGACATGCTTAATCAAGCCACCCGTCAGAATGTCCTAAACCAAAGAGCCATGATGGCGTCTCAAAGAGGCGCAGGTGGAAACCCTGCGCTTTTAGCCAGGCAAGCTGCTCAACAAGGCTCCATGATTCAACAACAGGCGGCAGGACAAGCGGCTACCATGAATTCTCAACAGCGCCTAGCTGCACTTCAAGCGCTTCAAGGTCAGCAAGGGATGATGGGCAATACCTTAGGTGCCCAAGGACAGATGGCTGGTCAAATTGCTGGGATGCAGGGTCAAGGACTCCAGAACATCACAGGCAATAATATGAATATGTACAATACTAAACAAAACTTATTTGCCAATCAACAGAGGAATCAGCTGGCACAAGAAATGGCCAGAAATGAAGCATTAGTAAATATGCAATCGAATGTGAATAATGCGAATGCTGGAATTGGACAAGTAAATGCCGCTGCTCAAGGGCGTATGTGGGGAGGATTATTTGATAAGGCAGGATCTGCTGTCGCCGGAGCTGCTATGGCCGCTCATGGTGGGAGAGTGGGATATTGGGATGGAGGATCGGTAGGAGCTGATCAGATGCCTTCTGAATTTGATCAGTTAAAAACTCCTGAAATGGATTCTAAAAATCCTCAAAACCTGGCTAAAAATATGGTCCAAAAAGACAGCATGGCAGGTCTTGAAGGAGATTATCAAAAAGTTCATCAATTTACTCCGATGATGTCTTTTGTCCATTCTTTCTTGTCAGAATATAGTCATCCATCACAAACGAAACAAATGGCTTTCGACGGCGGTAAGATAGGTGGAACTCCAGAATATCGTGGAAATGATTACAGAAATGACCGGGTTCCTATCATGGCATCTCCGGGTGAAATCATTATTCCAAATTCAATTACTCAATCAAAAGATGCTGCAGAAAAGGCAAAACGATTTGTAGAAGCGATTATGATGCGCGAAAAAAAACAGTCTTAAAAAATACGAGAGGCTGAAAATGAATTTCAGTGGGTATAAGAAAGTCAAGGAAGACGAAAAGATAGCAGTTTTAAAGCATCATGATGGTCATGAGATTAGGATTGCAAAAAAAGCTCTATCTTATCCTATGAGAAAGAAGCTTTCAGCTCTTCCTCTTCACATGAAAAGAGGGGGAAGGATTCCGGGACTTGAAATTGATTTAGAAGAAAGTTCATCAAGAGATCCCGTTTTAGAGATTGACAGATACGAAGAAGCGCCTCGGTCAAGCAGGATGGAAGATGAGCGTAGAGAGCATGAACCTGAAATAAGAGAGGTTAGACAAGAAATTATTCCTTCTGAAAGTTCTATTTCAGGACCCTATGATGTTGTGACTCAAAGTCAAAATGATCCAAATAAATCTTTTTTAATTCAAGAAGGTCAAAGAGAACCTGAACCTCAAGTTCTAAGCTCAATATCAGGTCCATATGATGTTGTAAAACAGGGTCAAAATCAAAATACTCAAGAATCTCAAAAAGGTCCTTCTGAGTCTTTCATGAAGGATTATTACGGTACAGGTAATCAAAATAACCACGTTCAACAGATGCAACCTCAAATTGATATTAATCAGATGGTTGCTAGGAAAGAAGAAGTTTTAAAAACATTAGTCGGAGAATGGAAGCATCTCCAAGATTCTTATCATAATTATAAGATTGATCCTGAAGCCTATATGAAAAAGATGAATCTAGGCGATAAAATCTTAATGAATATTGGGATGATTATTAGCGGCGGTGGAGCTGCAATGGCAGGGATTGAAAGCACGGCAGTTAAGATGATTGAAAATAGGATCAAGCAAAATATCGCTGCTCAGGAATCAGAACTTGGTAAAAGAAAAAACATGCTTGACGATTATGTTAAGTTCATTGGAAATTTACCTGCTGCTAAAGAAATGTTAGGCGCTATGCAACTAGCTAGCGTTTCTGAGTATATGAAAGGCAAAGCTAATCAAATTCAGGATCCTCAGAAAAAACAAAGAGCTCTTGAATTATCTGGAAAAGTGGATCAAGAGGTTCACGGGATGCTCCAAGGAATTGCTGTTAAAGAGGTGGAACAGTTAGCCAAAGCTCAACAACAAATGCAACAGATGCAATCCATGGATCCAAACGGCATATATGCAAAAGTTCCAAAAGAGCACCAGAAGGAAGCTTTTAAAGAAGCTGAAGAAAACGAAAAGATAATTAAAGCTAATAATTATATATTAAGAAAAATGGATGAGATTAATGAATTAAATACTATTGGAAGAAGAACATTAGAACCTTTCCAAGTTAAATCAAGATTAAATGCTGCTCAAACAGCACTCGCTTCTATATTGAGTCGCGAATTAGCAAATAAATTTACAGAATTTGAGTTTCATAAAATGCAAGATTTGTTTTCTTCTTTAACCGATGATCCTGAAAGTTATCAATTTAAAAGAGACCAAGTGGAAGAGCTTATTAAAATGAAACTGGGAGGTAGCAGACTTAAAGAATTTAATGTTAAGTCAAATTTTCCTCAATATAGAAGGCCTCATAAAAAATAAATATGGTAACCATCTACAGTAAAAAAACTGGCCAAGCAGAGAGTCTTCCAGAAGAAGAAGCAAGACGAGCGTTGTCTGAAGGAACTCATGAGCTTTATTTCAGATCTCCTGAAGGAAAAATCATATCAGGTCCGGCAAATGAATCTCATCAAATCATGTCAGAAGGCTATCAACCTCCTTCTGAAAAAGATTATGAAAAGCTTTTAGATTATGCCAAATATGAAACTCCCGAAGAAGGAGCTAAGGCCTTTTTACAAGGAGCCGCCAAATCTTTATCCGGAGGCTTATCCACCGGTCTTCAAATAGCGGCGGGGGATACTCCTGAATCGATTAAAAAAAGAGAAGAACACCATCCGGGTAAATCTCTTGCCGGAGAGGCTCTCCCCTACTTAACTCCTTATGGCGCTCCTGGACTTATTACCAAAGCAGGAGCAGGGGCTGCTAAAGCTTTAGGGTTAGGAGCAAAGGGCGCAGGATATATTAATAAGTTAGGCTCTTATGCCGTTAAAGGAGCTGTAGAAGGCGCTTTAATGGCAGGCACTGATGAAGTGTCAAAAGCCATGTCTGGAACTCCTGGACAGACTTTAGGCAGTGCTGCAGCCCATATGGGGATGACCGGGATCTTAACAGGAACACTTTCAGGTGCTGTTGGAGCAGCTCATCCTTTATGGTCAAGTGCTAATGAAAAGCTATTAGGCGACGTTCTAGGCGCTTTTAAAGATAAAGCCAATGGAGTTGAAAGCGCTATTGAGCCACTTATTAGAAGCTCCGGGATGGATATTGCTCCTGAGATGAAAGCCGTACTAGAAGGAAATCCCACTTTCAAAAGATGGTATCAGACCATGATGCATGGAGATACTATCGGAGCAAAGAAACTCCAAGATGAATCAAAAGAGTTTACTAAAGAAACAGTCAAAGAGATTTTAAAAACAATCAATAAGGATGAAGCTTTTTTAACATCTTTACATGAATTTTCAGTCAATGACGCTGGAAACGCCATCAAAGAGCGAATGGTAAGAGAGCTTGAGGCTCTCAAAGATAAAAGTGATCTTTTATATAAACCCATTAATGAAGCTCTTCCTAATATTATTATTCCTGAAACTATTGGTCCTTATGGACAGGTGATTGAATCTCCACTCAGGGATTTAGAAAGAAAGTTTGGTGAGATTTCAGAAGAAAATGGATGGAATAAAATTTCAAGCTCTCAAGAACAAAAAGTGATTAATGATTATCTGCCAGACATTAAGCTTCAAAAAACTGCTGATGATTTAAAGAAATTAGCTTCAAATATCGGAAATAGGACGTTAGGAAGAAATACTCCTGAGCTTTGGTTTGTAGGAGGGAAATTGAAATCAGCAGTAGAAGATGCTTATCAAAATGTCTTAACCAGAGTGGTAGATAAAGAAGCACCTTTACTTTCAGAACAGTTAAAAAAAGCGAATGCTTATTATGCAGAACTGAAGAAATTAACTCAGACTTTAAATGAAGAATTCAGGGTTGGAAAGCATTCCGGAATTAAATCTTTTATTTCTAAATTTAAAGAGCTAACAGGAGAAGAAGTTTTTAAAAGAGTCTCTCCTAAAGACAATGCTGCTTTTTTAGAAAAGCTATCAATGGAGTTTCCTTCTTCGTCGGAACTAGTAAAAGAATCCTATATCCAGCAAGCTTTGAAGTATGCCAAAACAGATACTGAAGAGCTTTTAAGTCCTAAGAAGTTTTTTAATAAAGTATTTGATGGCTGGACACCTGAAATAAGAGATTTCGTCTTAAATAAAGAAGTCTCTCAAGGGGTAACACAAAGTCAGAGACTAAAAGCAATTCAGGAGCTCGTTAATAAGGTTCCTTCTAATGCTAATCCAAGTGGGTCTGCAGGGATGATTCAAAAACTCATGAAAAATACTCCTGCTGAGGTTTTAGCAGTGATTTCATGGTTAACAGGTCATGGTTTAGGATCCGGATATGTCACTGCAAAGCTTGCTAAACTTGTAGGAACTGAAGGACCTGATTACGCAAAAGTAGCTTTACTTAAATTTCTAGGAAGTGATCAACCCGTTAATTCAGCTGCTTTTAAAGCGATGTCTGAATTTATTACTTCAGCTACTAAAGGACAAAATAAGATTATCAATGCGTCAAAGGACTTATTTAAAGGCGGAACTGGAGTGATTGTCTCTCAAGCTACAGAAAACGAATTTAAAAAAACTGAACGTGATCTTCAGAAAATGAAAAGTAGTCCTGAAAGCTTTTTAGATAAGTCTGAGAATCTCACTCATTATCTTCCAGATGTTGGAATTGAAATTGGATCTTTAGCAGGAAGCGCTCTTGATATCTACCAAGAAGGAAAACCTTACCCTGATTCAAATTTGATCTTAGATGAAAGTGTCATGCCATCTAAAGAAAAAGTAGCAGAATATCAGAGAAAACTAGGTCTCATGAATCAACCTTTAAGGATCTTTAATTATATCAAAGATTCTACCATTACTGACCAAGACCGTGAAATTATCAAAAAGATGTATCCTGGGTTTTATCAAACTTCGGCTCAAGCTTTAGTGAATCAGGTGATGGATCAAAAGGAGAAAGAAAAGTTAATCCCTTATAAGTTAAGACTTTCACTTTCTAAGTATTTAGAGATGCCCCTTGATTCAAGTATCACTCCACAAAGCGTCTTTATGAATCAGCAGTCCTTTGGGCCTTTAGCATCTTTGACTCAGGAAGAAAAACAGCAAATTCAAAAGCCTACTCAAGGGGGACTTAAAGCTTTAGGGAAATACCCGGTACAAAATCAAACGGCTTTACAAGCAAGAGAACTTCATCAGGTGACTAAAAACTAAACGTAAATACAACTTTTGAAAGAGGCTAGATATGTCTAGGAAAATTTTACCCCCAACACAAATCATCACCAATCAGAGCATGACAGGTAGTTTTGTTTCAAGCGTGATTAATACTCAATTTTATGATCGCATCTTTTTACAAGTCACTTGGAGTGGCGCTGCTGTAGGATCTGCTGAACTTCAGTATTCAAATGATGGCGTTAATTTTACCGCTCCCTCAGCCAATAAAATTACCATTAATAATAATCCTTCAAACTATATTATCGATATCTCAGCAACAAGCGCTCCAATGGTGAGGTTTTCCTATACCGCAAGCTCAAGCACAGGAAACATGAATGTTTGGATTTCGGCTAAGGAATCTTCATGAAAAACGTCTTAGCAAAGACTCA
>Ga0134128_10001016_pt1 | contig 37616 bp, 31 predicted proteins | sample KB31754_FD_96462 | JGI IMG/M metagenome (GOLD analysis project Ga0134128, IMG submission 96462) | Terrestrial soil microbial communities with excess Nitrogen fertilizer from Kellogg Biological Station, Michigan, USA - KB3-175-4 | ecosystem: Environmental > Terrestrial > Soil > Unclassified ...
ACGAGGAGGAGTCTGCCGACATCGCTTCCGATGAGGATGCGAGCGAAGGCGACGGCGCTCCCGAAACTACGGACAAGGACAAGGGCACGCCCAAGTCTTAATCCGGTCAGTTAACCGGCAACGGTCGGACGTGGCGTTGTGCCCGTCCGACCGTTCTTACTTGCAAACCCCCCCAACTTAGTGGAGGTTGATGAATGAGCGCAGACGAGGAGAGCCAAGGCAAGCGACCCTTCGAACCGATCGTCGTCAGCGACGAGAGCTTCGAACACGACGTGATGCACGAAGAGCTGCCGGTATTGGTGGACTTCTATGCAAAATGGTGCGGTCCTTGCCGCTCGATTGCGCCTGTCCTCGACGAGCTTGCCCGCGAATTCGGCGGCAAGTTGGTAGTAGCGAAAGTGGACGTCGATAAGAACCGCCATAAAGCGGAATCGTTCGAGGTTCACGGTATTCCCCATCTGCTCTTTATGCACAAGGGGAAAGTCCTCAAGCGCGTTGTCGGCAGCAAGAGCAAGAATGTGCTCAAAGCCGAAATCGAAGCGCTGATTTCCGCGTCCAAGCGTTGATTACGAACGGCGCCAGCTACAACAATAAGCGTAGCGCCGTTTAGGTGGCTTCCGTCTGACCGGATTGGGCATTCACGTGCGCAGTCCGGTCAGACTTTTTTGCGACTTCGGATCGCTGTATTTCAGTCTTATGCTGGATTTTTTTATGCCCAGCGCTGCTACTAGATAAGAGCATAGAAATCACCATTGACCGTCTTTGAAGCGATCTCGATCGGGTGTGCGAGAAACCGCAAAAATTCACTTGCCAAGCTGTGGTTCTTCAGTTTTTGCGGTTTCTCGCACATTGCCCGTCGCTAGCGATTTCTCGCACATTGCTCTCTCGTTGTAAACGCGAGTAAACCATCGCGTAGAGCGAAAAACCGCGACAGGGGTTGGTTCAGAGTACGTTCTACCCACTGGGTGGATGTCAGGTCGACGCTAGTTGGGCCAGGTGAGTGTGTGACGCACAGCGACATTCTGCTTGTGATCATCTGTGCGCAATCGCTAAGTTGTCGTGTTCTCCTTTCGTTTCCCAAATCTCTTTGGTTCATTTCAAAAAACCCATAAATTCAGCTACGCCTTCGGCAGAAAGGGATCACATGAGCAACGCTTGTTGTGGGAAGGAGCAGGCTGGTTTGCGAACTCGCCGTTTGCAACCGCCCACTGTTGCCGCCGTGACTCGTCTTGTGACGGTCGCCGCCGCCATCGTCGCGCTCTGGCTGACTCCTTCAGGGAGACAGCCATAGCCATGGATCGGGCTTGCTGCAGTGGCAATCTGCGGCTACCCGATTTACAAAGAAGCGCTCACATCGCTCTTGAAATTGCGGATGAGCATGGAGTTGTCGATGACAATCGCACTAGTTGCGGCATTGGCCATCGGCGAAACCTTTACCTCGCTCGTCATTATGTTCTTCGTTCTGGTCGCTGAGGAGTTGGAGCATTTGACGGTACAGCGAGGGCGAACATCGATTGCCGGTTTGCTTGATTTGCTGCCCAAACAAGCGCTGGTGAAAATCGATGGTCAGTTTACTGAGGTAAAGATCGAGGCCGTTCGCCGTGGGGATGTCGTGCTCGTTAAGCCCGGTGCGCGCATCGTCGTTGATGGCGTTGTCGAAAGCGGCGACTCGTTCGTCGATGAATCGGCAATTACAGGTGAATCTTTCCCGGTCGAAAAGCTGCCCGGTCACCGCGTGTACGCCGGCACCATCAACCAGTCAGGCGCATTGGAAGTCGTTGCCGAGAAAATCGGCGCCGACACCGCGTTTGGCAAAATCGTCAATGCCGTCGAAAATGCCGAGCGCTCCAAAGCCGGTGTTCAACGACTTGCTGACCAGCTTGCCGGCTATCTGGTGATGTTCGCCATCGCAGCTGCCGGATTGACCTATTTGATCACTTGGGACGTGACGGAAACGATCTCGGTAGTGATTGTGGCCGGTGCTTGCGGCATCGCTGCAGGAACCCCGCTTGCCCTGCTCGGCTCCATCGGACAAGCAGCTAAGCGCGGTAGCATCATCAAAGGCGGAAAATACCTGGAAGCGCTGGCGCAAATCGACACGGTCGTGTTCGACAAGACAGGCACGCTCACCAGCGGTCAGCCGCACGTGGCTTCTGTGCAGTCGTTCAATGGACACAGCACGGGCGCAGTGCTGCGCGCGGCCGCTCGCGCTGAAGTGAAGTCCGAACATCCGTTGGCTCGCGCAATCATGCGGCGAGCGGAGGAGTTGAAATTCGATGTCACAGAACCGGCCAACTTCGACTACGTGCCCGGACGCGGCATCAGAGCGGACGGATGCCACGGCGAGATCCTCGTCGGCAATCGTGCGCTTATGGAAAGCCATGGCGTCCGCGCTTTACCGGCTGAATCAAACAAGCCGTCCAATCGTTCGCAGGTACTGGTCTCGTGCAACGGCCAACTGGTCGGAATCATCGAAATCGCAGATACGCTCCGACCTGAAGCGCGGCAGGCAGTGGCTGCACTCAAGAGCCTCGGAATTCGGAGTGTGCTCCTTACCGGCGACGCTAAAGCAGTGGCTCGATCGGTGGCGACGCAGCTAGATATAGACGAGCACGCTGCCGAGCTGCAGCCGGAGGACAAACGAGCGTGGGTGTCCAAACTGCAAGCCGACGGGCACCGCACGGCGATGGTAGGCGACGGCATCAATGATGCCCCTGCGCTTACCGAAGCGGCCGTCGGCGTCGCCATCGGCTCGGGCACGGATGTCGCGCTCGAAAGTGCCGGCGTCGTGCTGATCGGCAACGACCTGATGCGTTTCGTCGACGCCGTCAAGATTGCGCGCCGGTGCCGGCGAGTGATCTGGTTTAACTTCGCAGGCACGATTGCAGTCGATGCAGTCGGAATGTGTCTGGCGTTCCTCGGTGTGCTCAACCCGCTTCTGGCGGCGCTTGTGCATGTCGGCTCGGAGCTGGCCTTTATCCTGAATTCGGCGCGGCTCTTCCCGCTTGGGCGCGATCCAAAAGACGACGGGCACTGTCATTGAACAAGAGGGCGGAATGCATGTTCCGCCCTCGCCTTCGTTCGCTTTGTCTGCCAAGCACCGTCTGATTTTGTTTTGTATAATTTTAGCTACAGGCTACTAGGCGATATAGCACAGTTGGGCTTGCGGCTGAAACCGCCAACTGGCTCGAAAAACGGAACGATGGCCGACCGGTGCGCGGTTTCGCCGTTTCCTGGGCACAAAATAACTGGATGGGACTGCTTTTGCGGAAATTTTTCCATGGCTACTGGTGAAAAGATAACAACTGAAACCGACACCGACGCTCTCTTGTGCGTGACTTGCAAGCGCACATTCGGCAGCAACATGAAGGTGTGCCCGGACGACCGCACGCTGTTGGTGCGGTCCAAAGGCGATCCCAACCTCGGCACCACGCTTTCCGGTTTGTACGATATCGTTTCCGTTCTCGGACGCGGCGGCACCAGCGTCGTCTATAAGGCGCGCCACCAACTGATGGATAGGCAAGTCGCCATCAAGATGTTGCTGTGGTCGGGCGACGCTCTCCATGACGAGAAAAAAATACGCCGATTCCAACAAGAAGCTCGCACCACCAGCCGTCTCAACCATCCCAATATCGCCACGCTGTACGACTTCGGGGTTTCGCCACAGGGACAACCGTTCTTGGTCATGGAATACCTCGAAGGCAAGAGTCTTGAGGAGCTGATCGGACGCGAAGGCAGGCTGAGTCCGGAGCGCACCGTCAAACTGTTTTCGCAGATTTGCGACGGACTGGAACACGCGCATCACAAGGGCGTTGTCCACCGCGACATGAAGCCGAGCAATATTCTTGTGGCCACCGGCGACGATGGCGAGGAGCTGGTCAAGATCGTGGACTTCGGCATTGCCGAGTTGATGGGAACGGTGACCGGGGACACTCTCAAACTGGCCGGCACCACGCAGCAGGTTTTCGGCAGCCCGATTTATATGAGTCCGGAGCAGTGCTTGAATAAGGTGTCGGACTCCCGGTGCGATATCTATAGTATTGGCGTTTCCTTGTTTGAGACATTGAGCGGTGCTGTCCCGTTTGAAGGACAAACCATCGTTGAAATGATCAACAAGCACGTTTATGAGGCCGCGCCCAAACTGCGAGTGTTGTGCCCGCACGTGCAACTCCCGGATGCGCTCGAGGCTATCGTCGCTCAGTGTCTGGAAAAGACAGCCGGCGACAGACCACAATCCATGTCGCAATTGAAGGAGATGCTGCAACAATCGGTTGCCACTCCCGGCGATCGCGAGGCGCGTTTCATCCGCCTCAGCCGCGTCTTGATCGTTGACGACGATAAAGCGGAAGTGGAAAAAATCAAAGAGCAGCTCGAACTGTTTCAGGACGTATCGGTAGTCGGTGCTGCCCAAGATCGCGAAGAAGCGATGAATTTAGCGCAAGAGCTGCAGGCTGACATCATCCTCATGGATATGAACATGAAGGATTTAAACGGTATCGAGACCACGCGCGAACTCAAACAAACATTGCCGAAGGCGCACGTTGTGCTGATGGCCGAAGAGGAGAACGAGAAGGATATCCTCGCGGCCTTGCACGCCGGAGCCGAGGGGTTCATCGTTAAGAAGCAGGGGAGCGAAAGCAATAGCGATCTGCCTCTGGCGCTACGAGCGGTTATGGATGGCACCATCTGGCTAGACCCGAACATCACAAGCAATGTCCTGGAAATTTATCGCCAATCAGCCGCCGACCTGGTGGGAAGAACCGCGCATGGCCTTCGTCGTCAGGACCGTTCCGACGACATGTCGTTTCTCATGTCGTTAGCGCAGTCTTTCGCCCAAGCTCGCAAGTTCGAAGAAGCGGAGTCTTTGTACCGGATCGCGCTTGCACTTTTGGAACGCACGCGCAAGCAAAACCACCCGGAAGTTTTCAAAGCATGCCTGAAGCTTGCGGATACGTATTTCGTGCAGGGTAAGATGCAGCAAGCAGAGCCGCTCTATTTCCAGGCGGTGGAGATCCAGACGCAGGTGCTCGGTCCTGAGCACCAACACATCGCTGCCACCCTGGAAAAAATCGGCGAAGTGCATTACGTGTTGAAAGATTACCCGCAGTCCGAGCGCTTCTATTATTGGGCGCTGAGCATTCGCGAGAAAGCGCTGCCGCCGGATCACGCTAAGGCTGCCGTCGTCAGCGACAAACTTGCCGAGCTTTGCAAACATCAGCAAAAGTTTGGTCAGGCAGAACAATACGCGGTGATGGCGCGCAAAAAACGGCAAGCGCTCGAAGACGGCAAAAACACCGGCTCCGTAAGCCGCACAACACCTTCAAAGGGCGATTAGTAGTTCATCACCAGAAGCTCGCTTATGCGGCCGCGACGATCGCCTTTGCAGTTAATGGCGCGCGTGGCATAGACGGTCTCTATGTGGAACTGTTTATAGAGCTTGTGAATTAGCTCGTTGTCGGAGTTGCTGAGCATGATCAGGCAGCCGCGTGCGTCCAGCGCTTTCACGACTGCGGCGAGCTCTTCTTGATCGCGCTCGCCAAAACAGCGACTGGTGTAGCTCGTGAAATTGGCGGTGGCGCTCAGAGGCTGGTAGGGAGGATCGAGATAAACGAAATCCCCGCGTTTGGCCTGCTTCAGCGTTTCTTTGAAATGTCCGCAATTCAGTTGAACGTTTTGAAACGCTTCTGCCGCAGCGCGCAAGTTGTCTTCGTCGCAAGTGCGCGGATTTTTGTACGATCCAAACGGCACATTGAATTGTCCGCGACTGTTCACGCGGTAGAGACCGTTGAAGCAAGTCTTGTTGAGATAAATAATCCGCGCCGCGCGCTGGGCGCGATTGAGCGCGGTGACGTCGAGCGCGCGCACTTGATTGAAATACTCGCGCTCGTTGCGATGTTTTTTCAAGAGTCTGATTACCGAATCGACATCATCGCGCACGGCTGAGTAGCAGTTGATCAATTCGTCGTTGAGATCGCCAAGAAACGCTTGCAGTCCGGGATATTGGCCATAGAGATGGAAAAACATGGCACCGCCGCCGACAAAGGGCTCGAAGTAGCGTTTGAACTTTGGCGGCAGATGGTGATTGAAGATAGGCAATAGTTGCGCCTTGCCGCCGGCCCATTTGACTATGGGGTGAGGGCGACCGGCACCGCCGGTGGAGGCAAGAGACTTGCGATTATCAGACACAAATGACCTTTGCTAGGGATGCGCATGCATCCATACGGTCATTATAAGCACAAGGGGATCTATTTGGCTATGCGCTGCATATTCGAAAGCTCCACCAATCGGCGTACGGCCCAATAGTGGACTTCCCACACGTCCGGACCATAACCACCGGCGAAAACCATAGCCAGTGGAACTCCCAAGCCGGCGAACGTTTCCAACACAAATTCGTCGCGCCGGCGCATTTCGCCTAAGGGCAGTTTGATAAAATTGGTTCCTGGCAAAACATCCAGTTCGTAAGGATCGCTGCCTGCGATAAAGAGCACCAGTTGTGGTGCAAACTTCTTGAGCGTCTGCCTCACTGCTGCTTCCAGTTTTTCGACGTAGAGATGTTGATCCGCCTGATAAATCGGCACGTCGAGATCGCTTTTTTGTTTTTCTTCGGGCCAACCTTCTTCCGAGTGAATTGAAAGAGTAAACACGTCGGGATCGTCCTTGAATATCACTGCGGATCCGTCACCTTGATGAAAGTCGACGTCGACAATCAGCACTCGGCGAATACGCTTTTCTCGTTGCGCGCAGCGAATGGCGATCGCGACATCGTGCAAAGCGCAAAATCCCCGGCCGCGATCCGGAAACGCATGATGATAGCCGCCGCCTAAATTCGCCGCAAGCCCGTACTCGAAGGCCAATCGCGTCGCCAAAACGGTGCCGCCGGATTTGAACGCAATATCATTGAAGAGCTCATTGAGCGGACGCACAGCCTTTTGCGGGCTGTACTCATGCGGCTTCAATTCAAAAATCTGGTGCCATACCGCCGGATCTTCAAGGCTATTGATGTAAGGCTCGGTATGGACGAGCAGCGCTTGCTCTCTGGAAATCGGCTCCGGCTCGCGCGCAACCAGCGCCGGATCTACCTCGCGTTTCAATCTGTCCATCACTAATTGTCCGCGGTCGAGCGCGAATGGTTTGTTGATGCCGAATTCGGACAATGGTGTTGTGTATTTGCTCGAATGAACCAGCATACGCATATAGTAGCAGGCAGGGCGCCTCGCGCCGCCGATCGCGCCGGCGTAATCGCTCATTGCGTGCGGCCGGAAGGCGCGCTAAAGTAGAGGGATAGGGTACGACTCGAGTATGGTCTTACAAACACTGCCACGAGAAATTGCGCTCTTCCCGTTGCCAGAAGTGGTACTGTTTCCCGGTTGTCTGCTGCCCTTGCACATTTTCGAGCAGCGCTATCGTGACATGCTCAAACACATTATGGCTACCGACAAGCTTTTCGGTGTGCTCAACGTGGATCCCTCGACGCGCAAACCCGCCGACATCGGCTGTGCTGCCGAGGTTATCGAAGTCGAAAAGCTCCCCGATGGTCGCAGCAACATACTTTCCATCGGCACCAGCCGCTTTCGCGTCATTGAGATTAAGCGTGAGATGACGTATCTGACTGGGCGTGTCGACTGGATCGAAGACAACGATTCCGACAAAGACCTCAGCCCCCTTGCTGATCAGATGACTCAGCTTTTAAAAGATGTGGTCAGATTGTCGGCCAAACTGGCGGACAAGACAGTGGAGTTTCCCGACGATCTTCCGAAAGCGCCTACCGACCTGTCTTTCTGGATAGCGGGCAGCTTCCCCGGACTGCCGGACGAACAGCAGGCTTTGCTGGAGATGCAAGAAACGGCCGCGCGGCTGCGCCGGGAATCGGAGATTCTTACTTCGGCATGCAAACAGTTGGCTGCGCGCACGGCGCTGAAAGACGCGGTCGGCTAAAGCGGGCTTGCGCCCGCCGGTACAGAGGAGCGCAGGCGCCTCGCCTGCCGGCTTCCGCCGGCTGTCAGCGCGAACTCAATACGACGCAGGTTGCCTATCTGCAAACACAGGCGGGTAATCTGCGTACAGCCGCGTAATCGTATTCTTGTCGCGCTTGGTTAAAGCGGCCCACACAGTCGGCGATTCCGAATAGAACATCACATCCTTGTTATTGTTCGAATGTCCGGACAGTCCCATCGCATGCCCCAGCTCGTGCAAACAAGTTTTCTTGATCTCGTCGTCGGAGATCGCTTTGCCGGTGGTTGGATTGACGATAAGAATGATCACGCGTGCGCCTATGATTTGGCTCAGTCCCGGCTGTGGTAATGGTCTGGTCGCCACACGCGCGGCGCCCTGCTCGACAGCCGTTTGATCGCTCAAGAAATCGCGATGATTGGTCCACGTACAAACAATGTCCGCCTGGCGGGCGTCATCAACAAGAACGTAGCCTAGTTTGTGATCGGCTGCTCGCATCCAGATGTCGAAACACTGCAGCAGGATATCGTTGAAGTAAGGCTGAAAACCGTCGACAAAAGCCCCGCGCTCGTCGGTGCCGTTGGAAATGAAAACTTTCAACGGCAAGCGATTGAGCTGCCAGCGCTCAGCACGCCCATTGCGCAACACTGATGGGAAGTAATCTTCGCCTTGCGGGTCTGACATAACTTGTTTTGACGCCGCTTTCTCCAATGCGTTGATCATTCCTTTTACTTGCGGCGCATCGGCTGCTTGCGGTTGCCTGCGCAAGTATTCTTGGAAATAAGAGATGGCCGAGTTGTAGTCGTTCATCAACTGGTAGCAGCTTGCTATATCCGGCAAGCACTCCGTCAGCGAAGGATTGCCTTTCATTGCTTGCTGGAATTCTTCGATCGCCTTCGGAAACTCACCGACCTGGGTCATACAGACGCCAAGATTGAAATGCACTTGTGGCTCTTCGGGCCATAAGGCCGCAGCCTGTTCGAGAATCGGGCGTGCTTTGAACGCCTGCTTTGCTTTCAACAAGTTGGACCCCTGGACCAAAAGCTCTGCCGCCAAAAACTGCTGCTGCGATTTCGGTTTTAAAACGACGTTGTCCGCCGCCCTCGTCGGCAGCACCCACGACAGCAGCATCCACGACAGCAGCAGACAAGCCACGATCATGGCCATTGGACGATATCGGCAGTTGGCTCGCACTTTCTGCATCACAGCTAACATACCCGGTCGACGAACAGGGTGGATCATGGCCTCCGGAGCGATCGGAAAGTTTCGTCTGACGAAACTCGTGTTTCAGGTGACGGATAAGACAGGCAGGGTGTTTGCATAATTTTGTGATTGTCGAGGGCGTTTCATCTGACGAAACTTTCCGATCGCCGACCAAGGGGTGCAGGCCGCCCGGCAAGATGATCTTTGTTTCATGCGTTGAACTTTTTTGCTATTGACGTCGTTTCAACAAATAGGAGAGCACGAGTGATTGCAAGGAGGGCTCAATGAAAACGTCCACCGTGAATAAACGCCCGGCCAAACGCGCTGACGGCGACAGTGAATATAGCCGCACCACAAAAAGAATTAGACAACATATCGCTCGGTTGAAGAAAACCGACCTTTTCACAAGCAAGGATCTTTCCGACTACGGGACACGCAACAGTGTCCATCACGTTATGCACAGGCTTGTCGAGCAGAAATTGATCAGGCGCATTGCGCGTGGTGTGTTTGCCAAGTCGCAAGGCAGCCTGGAAGAAGGCGACATCACCGCTCTCGATGTGGCCAAAGCGAAGGCGAAAGCGTTCGGCAAATGGTGCCTTTGCCAAACTACAAAGTGCTGCCCAGTGGAAATCATCGAGGAGACCTTGCCCAATGGACGGAAGCAAGTCACCGTGCCGGTGCACGGCTGCTCCAGTTCATTCATGTTCGGTGACGTGCGCATTGTTCTGCAAGGCGGCAACAAACTACGACGGTGACGTGCTCCCGTTGATATGCGGTTGACGGCTGCTGCGCGGGTCGACGGCTGCCGCGCGGATCGTCTGCTGCCGCGCGGTGCGGAGCCTGTGACGCTGGTAGTATGTCGCTATATAGTAGGTAACCCGCCAAAAAACTATGCCCTGAGGCAAAAAACGTGGTGGCAGTTATCCGCGAGGATTTCTGCCACCACGTGTAGGCAAGACGCGATGCGTTGCCCAGGATGCCGTTTGCAACAAAAGCAGTCCGCCACTACGCCGTTCACTCAGGGAAGAAGCAGTGAACCGTGAAGATTGCGGCCGTTCCCACCAGAATGATCGCCACCTGAAGCAGCGAGTATTTCCAGCGAGTTTCCTTGTGCAATTGCGGCATCAGCCCTGACAGTGTGATATTCAATACGATCGCAGCACAAAGCGGCGTCAGCCACACGGATAGCCCCTGCACCCGGCTGCCCAGCCACAACGTCAGAAGCGTACCGCTGGTTGCCACCATGGCCGAGCCAAAATTGATACCGATTGCTGCCCAGCGGCTGAAGCCGGCGTTGATCAAGACGCCGAAGCCACCGAACTCCATCGGGATCTCGTGCAGCACGATTGCCAGCGTCGTCGCAATGCCTACCTCGGGACTGACCTGGTAAGCAACAGCGATGAGCACGCCGTCCATGAAGTTATCCATTGCATGCGACACCAGGCTCATCCATCCGGTGTGATGAATGTGGCCGGCAGGAGCACCGCTCAGCGGCGTGTGCTCGCTATGCGAATGACCGTGGTGGTCGCCATGGTTATCGCCGTGATTGTGTCTGGAGCGGCGCACCTTGTTGACGACAAACCAGAGCAGCACTGCTGCGCAAACCAGGCCTGAAGCCGGCGTACGATCGAGTCCCACCCCTGCCGTGAGCAACTCGTACGCGGCGATGGTTGCGACGGGCGGTCCGAAGCTGATAGCGGCCTCGCGCAGGAACGAGGCGATGCTCTTAATCGCGCAGGCAGGGCCCTTGCAGAGTTTCTTCGCTTCGCACTTGCAGTGCTCATCTCGGCAATGCCCACCGGTGGCATGGTGGCAACCGACGTTGAGCACTTTGTAGAGAATGAAGCACAGCATGATGCCGACGAGCGACAGCGACCAGACGACGGCCGTGGAGGCGTTCTCGAATGATTCGGGAACGAGATTCACCACTGCGTTGCCGAGCATTGCGCCGGTAGCTAGACTGAGCAAGATGAAGACGACCCGGTTCAACGTCGAACGCTGAATCGGGATGGCCACCACCCCGCTAAGCGAGATGGCCGACACTATCGACACGCTCGCGAGCGAGGAGAAGAAGACGGAACTGTTCATGGCGGGATTCCTGAAGGAAGTTGCAAACGACCCTGCAGCCACAGCAATGCCTCACCGAACGTCGAGCGACGACGAGAGGTAATGCGCAAAGCGAGCTGCTTATTTGTTTTGGAAGTTAAAGACCTCGGGATCGGTCTTAGAGGGAATGGACTTCCAAACTAAGGGCCGGCGTCACTTGAAAACAAGGTGGCGCACCGGAGATCAGATGGCAGAGGACGATCTTTAAGTTGTGCGAGCTCCGCCACTGTTTGGAAAGGCTCGCCCAGCTGGCGATAGCGAACTTCGACTTTTGTCTGCCGCTGATTTAAGGATTTCCAAAAGAAAATGAAAACGATTGTCATTTATAATGGAGTCAATCCCATAGAAGCTGCATATGCGCAAGCATTCCCACAACACTGCAAGATCAAGGAGCGGAGCCGTTTGGCTCTTGCCGCATGCCGACACGCTCGGCATCATCGCCTCGATGGCTTGCCTGGGGCATTGCGTCGCCATGCCGCTGGTGCTCGTGGCCATGCCCGCTGTTGCTCCCAACTTCCTGCACAACGACTACACGCACTTCTTCCTGGCATTTTTTGTCGCCAGCTTTTGCTTGCTCGGCATTTTGCCCGGCTATCTGCGCCACAGTCGAATGAATGTGTTGGTTATGATGGTGCTCGGTTTGTCGCTGGTTCTTTTCGCGACGTTCGCTGCCGGACTCGTGTTCGGCGAGCGCTTCGAGATGCCGATCATCACTGCCGGTAATCTCCTGGTCGTCCTTGCTCATTATCGAAATCGCCGGCTGCTCGCCTGCAGCCACTGATTTATTGCCAATTACATGCGTACACGTCCCATAGACAGGGGATGCAGGCAGACCTATTCTTGAAGCTTGTCTAATGACAACCGCTCGGAGGGTTTGACCATGCTGCGCAGCTCGATCATCGGTATCAAGCATTTGATGTGGCTTACCATCGTGGTTTCACTGCTTATCGGCTTTTACTTCTTCGACAAACTCGATCTCAACTGGATGGTCATTATGTACGGGCTCGGCGCGATCATCATCGGCGTGCTTGTCTTCGCCGGCGATCTCGAAAAGACATTCCTGGTAAAAGACAAAGACACGAAATTGGGCGCCAGCTACTGGGGTGTGTACGAGGGACAAAGCTTCACCAACGAAGAGACCACCGTCCAACCACCTAAGCCGTGCAAGGACATCGAAGGAATTGCTGGTAGTGGTGCGTATGCCGGCGGCCAAGCCGTGAAGAGCGCGCGATAAAAGGTTTCGATACAAGACGATCACAAATGAAAGGCAACTGAAAGATTGAAGCTGTGCGGGTTTCTGATAACTGCTGATTGGCGTAATAAGTGTGACTTTTAGTAAGCATTTGTTTGAAATCGGCTACAGCAGGCAGTTTCAAACGATCAAATTTTCTGTGATCTAGGCAAAAATTTTTCGATTTTCCGTTTGGCGCATCCCTCCCCGGGCATATACTTCATAAGGGTTAACGCGGCCGCGCATTGCCGCCTAATACCAGAAGGCTTGGAAAGAGAGGGATCACCATGTTTTTCACCGGCAGCTCATATATCAAACGAATCACCAGTGTCCTGGGGTCTCTGTTGTTCGTGAGCACCACAGCTGTGTCCGCGGCCTCTAAAGACGTGGCCACGACAGCTGGAATGCCCGCCGGACAAGGACCGATCAAAATCGGGTTTATTGTCCCATTGACCGGGGCTGCAGCGGCTGCCGGACAAAGCATGGTCGACGGATTCAATCTTTATCTCGACCAATGCGGCGACAAGATGGGCGGACGCCCCGTGAAATTTATCGTCGAAAATGACGACGGCAACCCGGCAACCGGTGTCGCGAAAGTGCACAAGCTGGTTAAAGAAGATAAGGTGGACGTCCTGAGTGGACAGTACTTGTCCAACGTCTGTTATAAGGTTGCGCCGGTGGCAAACAGCTATGGGATTCCTTTTGTAGATTGCGTATCAGGCGCCGATGACATCACTCAACGCAAACGGTTGAAATGGGTGATTCGCACCAGCTGGACATCCAGCGGCCCCAGCCACCCCTTCGGCGAGTACGTGGCGAAGACGCTTCACTATAAGAAAGTGGTGACGATTGCTTCCGACTACGCGTACGGATACGAAGTCGTCGGCGGCTTCCAGAAGAGTCTTGAAGCAAACGGCGGAGAAGTAGTCCAGAAGTTGTGGGCGCCGTTGGGATTCACCGACTTCACCGAAATGATCAAGTCGATTCGCCCTGACGCGGATGCAGTGTTTATGTGCATCGTCGGGCAGTCGGCCAAAATTATTCCGAAGCAATACAAACAGTTTGGACCGCACCTGCCCGTAATCGGCGCCACGACCAGCTTTGACGAAGCGATTCTGCCCACCGTCGGCGAAGATTTGTTGGGAGCGTACAGCACCAATCCATGGGCATTGTCGTTGGCCAGCGCGGCCAATAAACGTTTCGTGCAATCATTCCGCTCTAAATACGGAAAGGATCCAGGATGGGGCGCCGAGTGCGGTTTCACAAACGCCATGTGGATCGCTAAGGCCGTCGATGCTGTGAAAGGCAACGTGTCCAACCGCGAAGAATTGATGACTGCATTGCGTCATGTCGAACTCAAGGACGCTCCGCGTGGCGAGCTGAAGCTGGATCCTTACGGCATGGTTCTCGAGAACATTTATGTCCGTCAGGTGAAAAAGGTGAACGGCAAGCTGCAAAATACGGTTGTAGCCACCTATCCAGCCGTGTCGCAGTTCTGGACCTGGAATCCGGAGGAATACATGAAGCAACCTCCGTATGACAGGAACTATCCGCCCTGCACGCACTGCGCGAAGTAAACGATCAACCAGCTCTACAGTTTAGCCGCGCACCACGCGCGGCTATCTGTTCTTCAATCTGTTTGATAGCCAATCTAATTTCGTCGGCTTGCTTTTGATTGCCGCGTTGTTGGTAGATGCAGGCCAAGATCTCGAGCTCACGAAGTCCCTGCTTAATTTCGGCGTCGAGATTTGAAGTTGACGGCCCTGACCATCGGCGCTGTGCGACCATCTTATGACCCTCGGTTGTAGTCATAGATTACTCCTCATCGACAATGCCGAGCATAAGGATTTGCCCTAGATTCCCTCGGGGAAATTTGTATTGATTTGAGCCTATGTCGTCAAACGTATAACCTGGAGTGCAAACAAAAGTGATACCAAATATAATGGCACTTGTTATCAACTAGTCAATATAGAAGCAGTCGTAAAAACGCAAAACAAGAAAAACGACAAGGGGCACAACGCAATGATAGCGCCCCTTGTTCGTTGACTCAGGATTCCGGCGTGTCTTTATCTTCCACAGCCAAAGCCTCGCGAGGAAGCAAGGGCACAAGCAAGAAGCACAGAGCCGTGCAGCCGGCGCTGATCAACGCCAGCGGTGCCAGATGGTGGTTGAATACGTGCTCATACCACGATGCGCCGATGTTAGACGACATCTGGATGGAGACGTTGTAGATGGACATGATTGCCGCATACGTGAAGCCTTCCGCCTTGTCCGGACACGCGCGTGCCGCCAGCGTCAGGCTGGTCAACATGGCGATTTGCGCGGGAATCGAATTGAGAACAGCCAGCACGATGGCGCTGTTGAACCCCGAGAGGAACACGTAGGACAGCTGCACGCTGACGCCACAGAAAAGCGAGATGTAGATGAGCGCTTTCATCACGCTCATTTCCTCCAGCTCATGGGCGTAGTTCTCGAAGAAGGGCGTGAGCGTCGTTTTCATCCAGATGCCCGGGTTTCTCTTTTCGAGGCCGAACATGCGGAAGAAACGCTCGCACGGCCCGCTGAGCACCGTGCTGACGGCGGCAAGCGAGCGGCCGATGAGATTTACCAGCAGCGTCAGACCGGTCACTCTGCAAAGCCAGACGGCTGCGCGTGATGTACGCGGATGCCGCAGGTAGAACATGTAGAGAACCGAGCCGATGATGGCGCCGACCATGCCGATCATTCCCAGGATGCCGATGAACTGCTGGCTGAAGCCCAGTTCTCTCGTCTGGAAATAATAGAGCGACATGCCGAACGCCGGCGAAAAGTACCACAAGGCGATGAACCCGGCGACCAGCCAGAGCGTTCGCGACGCGAAGGTTCGTCCCAGACCCTTCAGGGTCGCCCAGAATTGCGCCACGCTTATTTTCTGCTTTTCCTCGCGCACAAAAAAGATGCTCGCGAGAATGACGCAGATAGGCGGAATGCCCATGATCACAGCGGCGGCGTGCAGTCCCGTCAGTGGGCCGAAGTGATCTGAGAGAAAACCTCCCAGAGGCAAAACGATCATGCCGGCGACGGAAAACCACAGCCACTGCTGGCTGACAAACTTGCCCGTCAGTCCGGTAAGCTTGCCGCTTTCCACCATAACCGCCTGGCACAAGGCGCTGGATGCCGCGGTACCCAGTGAGATGATGAACAGCGGAATAATTAGCTGCGCAGGATCCGACAACGTGGACAACCAGAAGCAGGCAGCGCTGGTAGCAAAATTGACGAGAACCAGATAGCTTTTCCGGCGGTATCCGAAGATGGGAAAGAAGTCGCTGATGGCGCCGTACAGAGGCTTGATCACCCAGGGCACGAGCAAGATGAGCACGTAGTTTGCCGCTTGATCGGCGGGCCAGCCGAGCCCTTTCGACAGGTAATAGTTCAACGTCTGCTTCGACAGCCCATCAGGGTCAACCATGCCCTCATAGAGATACACAGTCAGAAAGAACATCATCAGGCCTCTGATCATGCCTGCCGGCGTTCCCGTATCGAACGCGCGAAACAGGCGGCGCAGAAGCCCCGGAGATCCGGGATCTTTTTGCATAGCATTTCCTTGCAACAAACGACGCTAGCGCCATTACGGCGCCGGCGCCATTCGGTAACGGCGGGCGTCAGCCCGGTGAGCGGAGAATAAATGTGCCTGCGCAGGGAGGCGCAACGCGCCTGCCCTACACGGCGTGCTCCACCTCGAGATCGATCACTTTCGGATTGACCATGAGCAGATACACAGGACAACGTTTTCCGATGTCCTTCAGCTTTGCCAGCTGCTCGTCGGTGGCGCCTTTGACGGTGATGCGCTCGACGATATGAGGGATTTTCTTCTTGGTGCCCTCGCTGGTATCGGCGGGATCGTCGATTTTGTCCTCGGTCACTTCCGTGAGCTCGAAGGTTACCGACCAGCCCTTCTGAGCAGCGTACATGGCCATGGTCATGACCGTGCAGCCGCCCAAACCGCCAAGTGCCGCTTCATGCGGATTGATGGCAGTATCTCCGCCTTTGTGCGTAGTTTCGGCGTCGATGTCGAAACTATGGGTGCGCGCAGCCACTTTGTAGGCGTACTGCGCGCCCTTGGACGTTATGCTGACTTTCAGCATGGCGTCTCCTTTACAGACCGAAGGTCTGCCTCAATGCATCGTTGACGTTCTCGAGAATGGTGACGCGGCTGTATTTCTTGTTCTCACTCGAGATGATGTGCCAGGGCGCGAAGCTCGGGCTGTTGCGGAAGAACATCTCGTTGGCATAGCGCTTGTAGAGATGCCGCTTCGCCTGCGCTTCCTTGTCGTCCGGAGAGAGCTTCTCGCGGGCGTCACGGGCCCGATCTTCGAAGCGCCGGTTTTGCTCGGCCTTGCTGATGTCCATCCAGAACTTGACCAGGATGACTTTGTTGACGTGCAGCAGCCACTCAAAGGCGGTGATTTCGGCGTATGAGCGCTGCAGATCCTCCGGCGAAGCCAGCTTCTTCACGCGCTCGACGAGCATGCGCTCGCACCAGAAGCGGTCTAGCACGCGCACTTGACCCTTTCCGGGGAAGCGCTCATGGTCGAAGAAGCGCTTGAAGTGCGGAAAGCGGAGCTCGACTGGATCGGGCTTGCCATAGGAGGCAATCTTGAACACCTTGGAGTTTTTACCGCTGCCTTGCCACAGCAAGTCGGCAGCGCCGGACTTGCCGGAGGCGTCGTAGCCTTGCAGTCCGACCACGAGCGAATAATCGCTTGTCACCAGGTGGTCGAAAACCAGCCGGCGAAACTTGTGCTCTTCATCGGCGATGCGCTCGATGGCTTCTTTCTTGCCGATGCGCAGGCTGTGGTCCACAGCTGAAAGAACATTGGGAATTGGGTCTTTGCTCTGGGGAACAAGCGCAGACTGCAGCGACACATCGCGCGAGACGACGATCGTGCCGTTTTTCTTGACCGCATAATCGCGACCAAGCACCGGTTTGACGTACTTCTTGGACATTTGATCCTCGTAGGAAAGCAGACAGACGGATAAGTCCGCCGGTAAACCAACGCCAGGGCGTTGCGCTCGATGTCTGCGAAGGAGCGCGTGAATGACAGATCAAAACTTCCCCGCATGCCGTTTTAAGCAAGCTAAAGTCTCAAAAGCGGGAAAGCACTTGATCTGGTTTCGGGAAATCTGATCAGGCAGGGAATAAAATCGAGCTTTAAGTTACTTGAGCGCGAAACCTTTATTCAATAAGGCTTTAGTCTTGTCAAGGAAACTAGCTATGGCGCAGTTGTGCTAGCAGCTGTGTGAGCGACAGTTCAGCAGCAGTCCTGCAGCGCCGTTCAGCAGCCGTGGCCAATTATTCTTTCTCGTTAATAACCGCTGTATAAAGCCGTGTAATTGCAGGCAAACATGATGAGCACGGCAAGGATAAACACTATCCAGAAGAGTTGGACGAATGGCATCTCGTTAATGTCCATAACTTATAATTGCCTTGCCTTAGCCGGTGTCCAAGAGCTTCTGTAATTGAAGCACTCGATAAGCGGCTGGCCTACCGTATTTCCACTTATCTCTTCAGGGACGCCGGACACACTATGACCAAGCAAGATTTGCCGCAGGTATTGGGCATCGTCATGTGCGAGCGGGTGCTTCAGGACGTCCTTCGCAAAGACCATATTTCTTGTATCAACATCCACAACGCTTTGTTCGTGGCCGATTTTCCCTGGGTGGTGCCGATGATATTCGCCTTCGCCCAGGTTACCGGCTCGCACTTCGAGTTCAGTTACCAGTTCAAAATTGTCGACCGCCAGTCTCAGGTGATCGCCATCTCGCCGGTGCAGAAGGTTCCACCTCTGGTGAACAGATTCATGACCCACAAGGTGATAAGCGCCTTCAGCAATCTCGTTTTTCGCGAGGAAGGCATGTACAACGTCATTCTCGCGCTCGACGGAGTGGACGTCGGCACGCTGCCTTTCTACGTCACACTGATGCCGGCCGCCGCTCCGGCATGATGCGCCGCACCGCCGGCGGTGCGCTTACGTTGATGTCGGAACGCTTTCCGGCGGCTCAGATGCCGGCTCGGCGGCTGTTTGCGGGCTCGCCGCTTGCACGGTCAAAACCGGCTGCAGCTCGCCGTTTATCCACGATTGGTATCGCTTGGTTCTGGCCATAACGTTCAACAAAGCAACGACGGCGACGCCGTCCCACAGCTTCTTATAACGCCCTTCCATGACGGCCGATTGCTGAAACATGAAGAGCAGGGTGACAGCTAAAAAATAGCCGGTCATAAAGTCACGCTTGCGCAACCAGATAAATGCACCGGCGATAAACAAAGTAATCGGCAGCCAGAGGAACCTGTGGAACGTGTCCAGGTTGCGCGGGAAAGGATCTTGCCAATTCTGGTCTTCGGGCCATTGGTATTCGAAGAAGAAAAATATGATGTTTTCCCAGGTGTAGTACAGGCGATCCCGAAGGCTCATCTTGATGGGTGGGCTTGTTTCCCTGAGCCCGCGGTAATTTACTTCCATTTTGTATCGCCCGGTTCGCTTGCTCAGCCAATTGCTGAAGGGATAAAGCGGCGGATAACACACCGATGAGCTGCCCCAGATAGAGCCCTGAACCCACTCGCCGCCGTCGCGGTTGTAGAGAGAATCCACCTCGATATCGTGGGCGCCCGACTCGAAGTAGCGAGCGTTGTAGATGCCGTCTGGCAAGAGCACGATGCATCCGGTGTGGGTCCATACCTTGAGCGGCCCCAATAAGTAGAAGCAACCGACGATGGCCATGCCCGCTGCCGCCATTCTCAGCGCGCGCCACTTGGGCAGCTTTTTGTACAACTCGTACGCGACATAGAGCCATGGCAGCCCCACGATCGCCAGCGCCGTTGATTTTGTGCAGCAAGCGGCACCGCAAAATACGGCGGCCACAGCGCAGGAGCCCCAAGTGGCTTTGCGGGCTGCGCGCCAGGTTAGCCACAAAGCAGCCCCGGTCAGAGGCAGCAAGATCACCGAATCCATAAAGTAGCCGAAGATCTTGAAGAAACTCGGCAGAAAAGTCAGAAGCATGTATCCGATCAATGAAATCGTTTTATCTTTCGTCAACTCGCGCAGCCAGCGATACCAGAGGTATGGCGTGGCCACACTCAAGAATGCCATCACCAGCGATATCAACGTTCGGTTTTTATACGTGATGCGAAAGACGGTGGAGAGGAAAATCTCGAACCCCGGCGGATTGAGAATGCTTTCCACGTCATCGCCCTTCACGTCGAAGGCATTGTGAAAGTGGCGTTCGTTATCCGACCACAACGACTCAAGCGGATTGTAGATAAAACAATGGCCGACGCGCATCAGGGTGCCGACCACGATCAAGGTGATCAAAATCGTGTGGATTATCAGCAGGCGTCTGGAAACTGGCATACCAAAATCACTCTCTTACCGGCTCGGGTGGCCTTTAAATGGCTGACGCCACCGTTTTGCGGTCTTTAGCAGAAAGAGGCAGCTCGAGTCCTTCTTTCTGCAGGTCGCGCGCCTTCTGCGGCAGGTTGTCGAGTACGTAGAGCCTGATTAGAGCGACGCGAGGCTCGGCCCACATTGGATCTGTTGCCAGGCACTCATTGAGAAGTTTGGCTGCCCGGAACCTATCTCCTTGCGCTTCTTCCACCTGCGCCAGCGCGAACATCTCCTGAGGATCCAGAGGGCGATGGCCTTCGACGAGGGTGAGAATCGCTTTGGACGTCTTGGGATTTTTTACCGCCAATCCGGCCAGAGCGACGTCGGTAACCGAAGGAATGTCGGCGCCTAGGTCGGCGATTTCCGCGATTGTCTTCTCGTCCGGTTTCCCTTGCAGGAGAGGCTCGAATTCTTTGCGCGCCGCTTCTCTGTGCCCCGTGGCGCTGAGCAGCGCGGCGTGCAGAGACTTAACGGCCACGTCGTTCGGTTGGATCTTCATAGCCCCATCCGCGTCCGCCAGGGCCTTGTCGAATTCCTTCAGTCGCGCATAGCAAGCGCCACGACGCACAAGCGGGCGCGCATCCGTGCCGGCATGGGCGGTCGATTCCGACAAAATCGGTAGAGCCTCGCGGTAGCGGTGCTGGTCCATAAGCGCCAATCCAGTCAGCATCTTGACGTAGGCCATGTTTTCTTGGGGTGCCAGCTTGGTAGCTGTCTCGAGGTCTGCAATTGTGCGGTCCGGTTTGTGCATGACGAGGAAAACCGTCGCCCGCCTGACGTAATTCCGCGCCACCTCTGGGCTGTAGCGTATCGCCAGGTCGGCATCTGACATGGCATCTTCGTAGTGGCCGGCCTTGAAATTAGCCTGCGAGCGTTCGGAGTAAGCAAACGAATAAGTCGGATATTTTTCCAAGATCCTGTTCAGACGGTTGATTCCATCTTGTAGGTTGCCGCCTTCTACCTCTGTGGTGGCGCGCGCATAAAGTGCCGGCAGCGAATCGGGATTTTTCTGGAGGTCTTCGTTGAGCGTTCGGACGGCGGTGGCGTAGTTGCTCGCCATTAATGCTCCATATTTGCCATTGCGCGGGTCTTCCTTCAAATTTGGACCGGAGCAGCCGGCAAGCAAGCAGAAAACGGGAATAATAGAAACGGCGGCTTTTACTGGATAAATGCGCAAGGGATGTTCCTTTTAAGACCTGTGAAGCGATATTGAAACGAAGATCTAAGCCAATTTTTGCAGTAGTTCTGTTGACGCCAGCATCTGTTTGATGGATGCTTAGTAATATTAACTCATACTAACCTATCTCTGTCATCGCAATGAGAACTAATTCGGCCAGACGCACCAGTGGTACTTCGCTTGCGGAGTTGCCCCTTAACCTGTGGGTTTTTATCTTCCTTTTGCTGATTCCGTTTATCGACTTCGTCACCATGGGGTGTCGCGGCTCGCTGGCTTACTTCGGAGTTCGCGATGCGACGCTGCAAGCTTCGATCCAAAACACTTTTACCAACGCGGCCGCTACTGCAAACGCTGTCCTGGCCAAAGATGCAGGTTCTTGGACCGGAATCGGTTATGCATCGACAAACGTCTACGCCGTTCAAGTAGACCAGTCCGGCGTCGAAACGCAGGGACCAGCCAATGCTCCCTGGCCGTCCGTCATTAATTCCGCTGACGTTTATCTGATTCGCGTCAGCACCAGCGCCAGCTGCTCACCGCTGGTCAATATGGTAGCGTCCGGCACTTGGGGCTCGGTGCCCGGATTGACCTCGCCCATCACTGTCACCTTTACGTATCAAGTCTCAGCCGAAAACCCGTCGGGATTATTGAAATGATGAAAACTAAACTTCGCAACCAACTAGGTGTAGGCGCGCTCGTGATCGTAATGGGCACCGCGTTCTGCATTATTTTGCCGCTTGGGTTTTTATCGTATGAGTTTTTGCGATATTCAAGCGTGCAGCAGGAATTGCGCGCGGTGTGCGACGCAGCGGCCCTTGCCGGCGCCGTCGGAATTGCCACCAACGGCGGTGCCAACTCCAGTGGCGGCGTTGTGACGATTGGTTTCAATACACTCTGGCAGCAAGACAAGCAGGCCATGGCCGGCGCCTACAACCAGTTTTGCGTCAACAGCATCACGGATTGTCAGTTCGTCCCAGTCGGACAATCAGGCGCCGATGTGAATCCGCAAGAGCCCGACGCTTCTCTGCAGCCGCTTCATTTCAATAACAGCACGCCCTGGACCAACGTCACTCCTCGTACCGCGCAAGTGAATTTTGTCCTTCTGGACGGCAGCGGTAATCAGACCAACTGGAGCAATGGTGGCGGCCCCAACCAATCCGGCTTGACCTCAGCCACCAAGCTGCGGGTCGATGCGTATTATGGATATTCTCCTCCGATTCTGGGCGGAGCCGGCATCGGCCCGTTTACCATGAACGCCTCAGCAACCGGAGGATTGCCGCAACTCGACGTCATTCTCTGTTTCGATATTTCAGGATCGATGGATGATTTCACCAACATATCCATCGTCAATCGTTATTGGATTGACACCAGAAACGGCACCATGACCGATCATGACGTCACTAAGCTTGGCCTCGTCCCCGGCACTTTCGTCGGTGGCTGCATTGAATACGATATTCCGTCCTCCTCGGGTAGCTGGAGTTCCAACCCCCCATACTGGAGCTCGGGTCCCGATGGTTCGGCGAGTGGTCCTCTCTATTACGTCGCCGGTTGTAACCAGAGTGCGGGCAGCGTTCTGGGTACCTGTTGCAACGTTCAGCCGCCGATGAATTTGAACTGCGAGGCGCTGAATCCCATCAAATTTATATTCCAGGCTTCGCAACGCAACAGCAACGCGCACCAGCCACCGGGAAATTATTCGCCACTGGCGGCGGCAACAACCAGCCAGTTCGGTTTGCCATGCTACACGGATCTGATCGTTAATCTCACCGGTGATGCTCACTGGCCTGTGAACTCGTCCCAGTCTTACAACAGTCTGACCTTCAAGGATATAGCCTGGGCTGTTGAGGCCTCGCGCGGCAATCTTGAAAGCGGTACCTTCCTGCAAACTACCGTCAACCCGTTGGCAGGAACGGCCGGTGACAATCATTACGGCTACATCATTAACTATAATGGCAAGAAAAAGTGGGAGGCCAACGGGTTCAAAAGCATCTCCGGCGGGGGACAGCTCGGCAGTCAGGGCGCCTACTGGTTTTATGTACAAAACAACACGCACCCTTTGTCTGACGCGATTGTTGCAGCCCAGGGATTTTTCACATTCCTCTACCAGAGCTGCGACGTTCACCTCGGTCTGATTTGCTTCTCGGATGGTATCGGAAAACAATCCAACGATACCTGGGCCGACGGCTGGGAATCGCCGCCCGGAAGCACGCACATCAACAGTTGGGCGACGGCATCGGCTACCGGTGCGGTGCTAGACCCGCCGGTTACAGCGAATATCGCCGGACCATACGTTGGTGGCTCAGCGATGGGCGCACCCGACAATACGCAAAATCCTGGCTACGATGCTGCCGGCGGCGACGGCACCTTCTTCTTGCCGCTCATACAGTTGAACAACGGACAAGTTTGGAGCAACAGTTCTAACTACGACAACTATCAGACAGGCACTCCGGTAAACGGATATATGCTGGTCGGGAATGGAACGGTCTTCGGCACTCCCAGCCAGGTGGGCAACAGAATCGTCGCCACCGGCGCCACAGATATCACTGATGCTTTGGCGGAGGCTGTCCGCGAACTGCAGCCTGCAAATGGACTTACTCGCCCCAATGCTACACGAGCAATTGTCTTGTTTACCGACGGCAGTCCGAACATCGACAGTAGTGCCCAGCCGCCCAACGGCAATTTCACCACATGTATGAACGATTGTGCGACACAAGCCACAAATGCCTTCAATACGAGTCCGTCAATATCAATTTTTTCAGTTGGGCTGGCGATGGATCCTGGTATGGTTTCAAACCAGCAGGCCCTGCTCAACTCCATTACAACCGCTGCCAACGGCGGGGCCGCCACAGGGACTTCTACCTGGCAGCAAATTACCTCGGCAGGACAGATACAAACGGCTTTCGAATCCATCGCTAAGAACCTTGTGGTAATCACCAAGTGAGCAATCGCAGCAAAAAGGCAATGTCAACCATTGAATTGGCGTGTACCGCCATATTCATTGTCATTGCCGCTTTGATAACGATTGACTTGTTTGTGGTTTGTTGGGCGTTTACCGTCTGCGATTCCGCTGCTCGCGACGCGGCTCGCGCTGCCGCCAACGCCCAAGCCAACCAGAATCCGGTGGTCCCGTATACGCCACCTTATCCGGAGCCGGATCCAAGCGATGCATTGGCCCGCGCCAACGCGGCTTGCGCTGCTCACCACACCGGTGGCATATTGATCACGCAACCGAAGATAATTAGTGCCGGCGCGCCCTGGACCAGCGGTGACTTGATATGGAACGATCCTCCGCCCAGCCCGCCTGGCGGTGCGCCTTACGTCACCGTTACAGTCCACTGTACCGCGGTGATTCCGGCGGCAATCAGTTATGGCGGCGTTGGACTTGGCAATAATCAGATTCAGTTTGCGCGGTCTTATAGTTTCCCTCTTCTCAAGGGCACATTCCTGTCGCCCACCCCGACCAATAGCTCCTCGACTACGAGCTTAAGCTCCAGCTTGGCGTCTACCGATTCGACTTCCAATACGAGCAACAATAGCGTCACGTCGACTCAAAACAAGAGCAGCAGCAGCAGTACCACGAGCAGCTCAACGAACAGCACTACTTCCAGCCAAAGCTCGAGCGCCAGCACCAGCACCGCGGCGCCGAGTATCTCGTCAACGACGACCACGGCGGCCCCGAGCACGAGCAGCACCAACAGCACGGCCTCCGTCAGCAACACATCGGCCGGCAGCACAGGCAGTACCAACTCCACCTCCGTCGGCACCACAAGCAGTACTGCCAATACAACTGTAGGCACCACCGCTAGCACGGCCGGCACCACCGGTAGTACTGCCAGCACCACTGCGGCTCCCAGCACGAGCAGCACCGATAGCACAGCCAGTAGCTCCGGCTCGACGGCCGGTACTACCAGTAGCACGGCTCAGAGCACAAGTGATAGCACCAACAGCACGGTAGGCACCACGCAGGCACCGAGCACCAGCAGCACAGACAGTACTAACAGTGCTTCCACCAACTCAAACAATACCAGCGCGAACACCACGGCAAATTCCGACGCCAGTACCTCGGGTACTACCAATGCCAGCACGCAAAGCACAGCCAATGGAGGATTCGGCGCCGGAGGTACTGGTCCTGGATAGAAGGCGTCTGATGGCCTGGCTGGCGTTCGCGAGCGTCGCGATGTACGCGGCGCTGGTGAATTTCGAAAAATTCGCGGTTCTTCCGAGTTCGCCAAAAGATTGGCTGCAAGAGAGAGAAGACGACGCCATTGCACTTGCGAGAAAGATAGACAGCGAGCCCGGTGCGCCGCGGCAAGAGGATTTGCGCAATTATTTTTGGTTGTTGCTCGAGGCCGCTAACGTCGAGCGACCCAACAGGCGACATGGGCATGATATTGCCGCTCGTCTTGCCCCTGTGCGACCGAACCCTGCCGGTTATGATGCCGAATACGTCGAACGTCTGCGTCGCCTGGCTTGCGGTGAGCTGATGTTCGATCGCGTCGACGACATGTTGGTAACCATGGAACACATTTATCACTACGACAAAAAATACTTCGGGCCGTCGGACATCAGACTTTTGCGCGATTACAACAATCTTGGGCTGGTTTGTTTGATGGTCGGACAGCATTGCAAAGACGAGCAAGTGCGTTATGGCCTTTATCGGCAAGCTGCCGATTGGCTTCAGAAGGCGGAATCCGGTATGCCTGCCGACGCCAAAACGGATCTCGTCAGCATCAAGGAAAACCAGCTTATGCTGGCAGAGGCGATGAACGACCGGCAGTTGGCCGGTCTATACCGACATCGCATGGATTCACTGCTTCGTCAGATAAATGGACCAGCGCCCCTGGTTACTCTCGACTAGCAATTATCCGTGGGAATTGGTCGGCAGGTCGGCTGGCCCGCCTTTAAACTGGCGCTGATTGGCGCCCGTGTTGATCAAGTCCAAGAACTTCTGACGATCTTCGAAGCTTTTCGCTCGCGACAGCCCTGTCTCAGCAATCTTGTCTCCGTCCTTTTGCTGTCCGAGACGGTAATAAATTTGTGCCAACTTGACGCGCATCGGTGAGCTGTTCTCGTTTGCCGAAAGGCAGTGGTTGAGAACTTGAACAGCTTGAGCGCAGTCGCCGTATTTCTCCAGTGAGTCTGCATAAATCAGCGCGTCGTCCTCCGACAGGCATTGCATCGATGTGAGTGCTTTGAACTGCGAATTAGCGCTGTCGAAATCTCCGGTTTTAGCGAAAGCGTGCGCCAGATATCGTCGAGCGTCCGTGTTGTTGGGCTCTTTCTTAACCGCCGCACCCAGAGCATCGATTGCTCCGTCAAGATCGCCTTGAGTCATGTCGTTATATCCGATGTAGACTAGCTGTTTGGGATCGCTCGGCAATTTGCTGTCTTTCTTGAGCACTAATTGTTTTGGCATGTCCTTCTTCGCTCGCGCGTATGCCATCATTAGCTTTTGATGCGTTTCTTCTACCGTCGGATTCAGGTCCCACGCGGTTTGCAAGTCGGTCATCGCCAGTCGATAAGCGCCCAGGCTCAGTTGCAGAGACCCGCGTTGAATCAAAGCCTCGACGCCATTGGGATCGATATTAAGCGCACGTCCGAAATCCTTGAGCGCGGCTGATTGCTGATGCAGCGCAGCTTCGCACATCCCGCGCGCAACATAGGCGTTGTAGTTTTTAGGATCGAGTTCGATTACGGTATTGTAGTTTTGCATGGCATCGTTGTAGCGAGTGACCTTGCGATAGGCATCTCCCTTCAACATCAGAATGGCTGTGTCGGGATGATCTTTGAGGATTGCGTCGAAATCCTGGGCGCCCCCTTCAAAGTCCTTGAGTTGGATCTTGGCAAATCCACGATCGGCAAGGATCTGGCGTTTCTGTTCGTCATCGTTAGAGACGCCGAGAGCATTGTCGCAATCATCTTTGGCTTCCTTGTATGCACCGATATGCATATAGGCATTGGCGCGCAGGCGGTACATCTCCGGTGTTTTCAGTCCGTCGGAAATTGCGTGAGCGCAAATATTGATCGCCGTCTGCCATTCTTCACGGCGCACTGCAGATCCAGCTTGTGCCGTGGCGATGTCTGCCGCTGGTATTCCACTGTTTTGCGCCGTTTGGAAATCGGCTTGCGCCTCTTTTTCCAGTCCCATTTCTTCCTGAGCGATGCCGCGGTAGAAATACGCGCGCGCATTGCCTGGATCTTTGGCGACTGCATCGTTGAATACCAAAAGCGCGCTCTTCCAGCGTTCTGCTCTGAGGTGCTCTCTGCCTTCCTTCAGGCAGTTGGCGACGGCAACCGAGTTTAGTTGCGACGAGATGAATGAGATTAACCCAGCGACGACCAATAAGATACCGAGCGCCACCATCGTCCGGCGGTTGAGCCACGGATGTTCTCTCACATCTTCTGTAGCAGTGCCGGTTTCAATAAATTTCTTAGCGTCTACAATCCGCACCGAGCTGGTCACCAAATCCTCGCATCCGGTGAGAAACTCATTGGTTGTGCGTACCGGTGCGCCGACTTTGAACTCGCCGCTGGGATCCATGTGCCGATTCCTACCTGGATCTTGTTTGGCACGTGGAGTCGGAATATCGTCGAGACCTTTCCAGCGCTGCTGCATCTCTTCTTTCTGGTGCTGAAGCATCTCGCCTTGCTGATGCAGCATGCCGGCAAGCAATTCCATATCTTGCAGCGTCTGCTTAGCGACGGGATCACTGGCAGCTCGCTCGAGAGTTTTTTCGATGTCTTTGCGGACTTTGTCCTCTTCGTGCTGTATTGCCGACCGATAAGCTTCCAGGTCTAGCGCAACTTGCTCTTTTTGTCCGGGTTTTTCCGAGCGGCTGCGTGTGGCTGGCAGCAATATTTTTTGCAAGGTATGCGAACTTTTATCGCGGTTTTGATTCTCAACCCAACCGAGATAGTCGAGGGTGCCGCTCGCGGCCGGGCTGTCTCCGTCTTTAGGCTTGTCGACTTTAGCGGGTTTATCTTCGGCGGCTTGAGGCGGACGCGGTGGCGGCGCAGTGGGCAGCGGCGGCGGTTTATCTGCCGCCGGCTCTTCAGTCGCCTTTGATTGCTCTTTTGATTTCGATTGCGCCTGTGCTTTGGAGGGTTTATCTTCAGACTTAGCGGCGGCTTCGTCTTTCGCCTTCTCCGGCTCGTCCAGGCTCGCTTCGATTTCCGACAGCTTATGGACTCCGGTGTCGACTACGGCAGCCTCCACCGGTGCCTCGGCAACATCGCTCAGGAAGGTGCCATTTACCGCATCTTGGACCTGGCGCAATTTGATGCGTGTCAGGGTATCGGCCGGGATTTCCGCCGGCTCTTCGTCGTGCCTGAGTGCCAATACCTCTTTGATGCTAATTGAAATCTTTTGTCCAAGCTCGGAAGTTTCATCAGCCAGGCAAGGACGGAAGCAAAACATGCCCTGTTTGACGGCAAGTAAAGACTTAATTGCCTTGATGCCGGTGTCACTGCTGGCGTCGACTACGCCGCCGGTTATAGATCGATTAGAGAAGACGCCCAGTCGCCCCGAGGCTTCCTGGGAGAAGACGACGAGCACGCCGTTGCGGACGGCATCGGTGCCCGCGATCTGCTCGAGCGCGCCCCAAAGGCCTTCGCCCGGCTTGATTTTGCCGACCACCAGAGAGGCTTGTTCTTCCCCTTTTGTGTCTGCTTTTGTTGCTGATTTGCTGTCTTGAAAATCGCCCATGACTACGGCTGAGTCACCCCTATTTGACCCATAAGCTACATTCCCAGCATTTGCGCCGGATCAACGCATAAATTGAGTGATTGAATCTAATTTCGAATGGGGCACAATAATTTAGTCAGTACTGAGCTTTTATGTTCGACAAGATTCTCACACAACTAAAAGAAACCCGCGATCGGCAGGCTGTCATGATCCTGCTGCAGGGGCTTGATGTCCCCATGGCGGTGCTCACTATCAAATCCGATTTGGCCACTGGCGAACTCTGGATTGAGAAGGGCAAGTACATTGTTTATGCCAAAGTGCTGCCCAACGGCGACGGCGGGCTCATGGACATGCTGCGCGTGCTCGCCATAGCCGAAGGCGAATTTGCCCTTGAGGTTCGTGATGAAAAGCCGCCGCCGTGCCAGGTAAGCATCCAGTTGTCGGAAGTAGTCGCGGACGAGCACGCTGTGGCCCGCAAAATCAAAAACGTCCTTTGGCCCGTCGAAGAGTCGGGTGCAGAGGAGACGAAAGCCGACGAGTCCAGCGCTAAAAAACGCAAACGCAACAAGAAAAAGACTGTTGAGGAGCTGGAAATCACGCACGTCCGTGGCGCCGCGACCGACCAGGCGCTGGAGGCGTACGTCAAGGAAAAGAGCGAGGCCAAAGCGCCGGCAGAACAGGCGGCAGATAAACCGGAAGGTAAACCGGAAGATAAACCGGCGGAAAGTAAGCAGCAAGAAAAATCGGCAGACAAATCTGCAGATGATAAGCTGCAGGACAAGCCGGCAGACAATCCGGCGGACAAACCTGCCGAACTTGCCAAAGCAGAAGGGTCTGAAGAGCCCGAAAAATCACCGGTCGAGCCCACCACCGGACTACAACCGGAAGTGGCGGAAGCAATTGGCGATCGATTGGATGAGCTGTTTTCAGATGGCGATAAAGACGACAAGGCGAAGTCGCAGTCGCAGCCTCAGTTGGCTGATGCCGCTTGGCAGAAAATTGATCAAATTCTCTCCGATAAGCCGGCGGCAGGTGAGCGGGCAGATGCGGCTGCGCAGTCTTCCTCATCGCTGTCTTCGCTGTTTGACGATGACGATGAATCGGAAGCGGAAGCCACGCCTTCAACCGCAGCGTCCACACCGGCGGCAGCTGGTGCCGCGCGGCAGGGATTGACGGCTTTCGAGCTGAACGCACAAATGATTAGCGCGGCAGCCAAAAAGGGACTGCGGAATACATGGGAAGGACTTACTGCCAAACAACAAGCGCATTACGTGGCCATGAGTGCGTTGCTGGGCGAAGAGCCCGAGCAATTCTATGCCGAGGCCGAGGCCCACTCTCAGATGACCGAAGAAAGCCTGGCCGAACAACGTAAGGAAGAAACCGCGGCGCTGGCGCAGGCGCTCGCAGAAGATCCCGAAGCTTTTCAAGTCGGCAAGCCGAAAATTATCGATCCCAAACAAACAAATGATGAACTCAAATCCAGACGGGCAGCCGATTACGAAGCACTGAAGCTGTTTTATGCCGAAGAGCCCGCTAAGTTTGAAGACAAAGTCGGACTCGACGACACAATTGGTGATGGCGGACTTACTGATTTCCAGAAACGGATTCTAGAGATAAGCAGTGAGGAAGGTCACGGCCGCGATCAGTTCGATCAGGTTGATGAAAAGCTGACTGCCGGCCCGGATATACGCCCCGCCTGGGATCTCGGTGAAATCCCTTCGACTCACGCTCTCAATGCGATTCCGACTCCGTCCCCGACTACAGCGGACGACGTCCAATATGTCGCCCAGAAAGTTGATTCGCCGTACGCCGACAGTGCGCCCGAAATCAGCCTCACTACATCTTTGCGGAAGAAGCTTTCGCTCGAGGCTGAGCAGCAGAGCACGGATTTGATCACCCGCATCGCTCGGGCAACGCACCTGGTTCCTGCCGGTGAGGATGCGGATTTCAAACGACAGCCGATGCTCCGCTTCGTGGTTGCCGGATTGGCGGGCACCATTTTGATACCACTTTCGGGCTTCGTCCTTTGGCATTACTATGATGCTCAGACAAACGAAGAAGTGGAATTGCGCCGACAAGCGGCTGAAATGGCAGAGCGTTCGCTGGCTAAACAGTCAATGGTAGTCAAACCACAAGAGCCTTTCCGAATGCCGGCTGCGCCTCCGCAATCCCCGTTAAGCGGCGGCAATAGTGGCGGTTCAACAGCCGGAGACCAGGGTGTTTCCGCTGCGCAAAAATCGGCTAGTTTCACCTGGCATCCGCCGAAAGAGGGCAATGGACCTACGCCGGATCAGGTGGTGGGTGCCACCCAGGAAATGAAGACCGCAGATCAGTTTCTCGCTGCCGGCAACAGAGATCGTGCCGTGGCTGTTTACATCCAGGCGATTCACAAATACCCGTCGAACGCACTGCTGAGGGCTAAAGCCGCGCGTGTTTGCATATCGCTGCACCAGTACAAGCAAGCCTACATGATTTGTTTTACGGGCTTGGATGCATGTCAAACTCGTGCGGATTTCGATATGCTTGTAAGCATCATCAAAGAAATACCGTAGCGCCGCGTAGTCATGAAGGCTTTTTTGAGTTTGCAAGCAAATCACGTTTTCGAATGGTGGCTTGCCCATAAGCCGATACTGGTGAAGTTTTTGATCTCCGCCTTTATCCTGTTTTACTACGCCGTCACCTTGATCAATATCTCGCCCAGCCAGGATGGGCCGCTTCCTACTAAGCTTAGAGAACCCACGAAAAGCCTCTGCGAGTTTATGGGCTGGATGCAAAATTGGCGCTTGTTCGGACCGCAGATCCGCAACAACAACTTTCACACGTTCGCGCTCATCGGTTTTGAGGACGGCACCATCGGATCGTGGGAGCCGCCTCGCTTTGACCTGCTGACGCTCAATCAAAAATTCCGCAAAGACAAGTTTCATAAGTGGGATCAAGATTGCGTGCCATGGGCTAACTATAGAAACTTTTGGCCGGGGCTTGCTCGATATATCGGACGGTTGCATTACGACCCGAACAATAAGCCCGCGTGGTTTATGTTGCTGCGGCTTGAGGCCGATATTCCCGACCCACGCTTCGGAAGAATTGTAGATCACGAGCGATTTCCGCCGCACACGAGGTTGCTCAATTCGTTTCTCTACCACTATCGCGCGGAGGACTTTCAATGAGTCTTAGAGCGCTATTAAAATGGTGGGACGAATTTTTCTTCAAGCCCACGTCACCACTGCCGGTGGCAATCTTCAGGATTGCATTCGGCTTTTTGATTTGTGTGATGCTGGTCACCGAGTCGATGCCCGACTGGGATTTTTGGTACGGGCCGCATTCGCCTGTCCAGATGGATTTGATTCGCGAATATTTCTATCACTGTCCGGTATTCAACTTTCTGGACATTGTCCCGGCCTCGGCGAATCATGGCTTTATGTGGGTGGTGCTGGCTTCGGCAGTGTGCATGACAATCGGTTTGTTCACCCGGATGAACTGCATTTTCATCTGGATGATGCTCACCTCGCTCGATCATCAAAACCCTTGGAACATAAGCGGCTCCGACGACTTCATGCGTTTAATGTCCTTTTGCTTGATGTTCACGCCGTGCGGCGAAGCGCTTTCGGTGGATGCCTGGTGGAAACGCAAGCATCACCCGGAAAGGGTCAAGACGGCCTACGCGCCTTGGGGACAAAGAATGCTGCAAATTCAGCTGGCTTTGTCTTATTGGGGTGCATCGGCAGCTAAAATCAGCGGCAACCAGTGGATAGACGGCACCGCGGTTTATTATTCGTCCCACCTGCAGGATTTCACCAGGCTGCCTGTAGGTCATCTTTTCGACAGCCTGGCTATGTGCCAGTTTCTAAGCTGGAGCACCCTGGTTATTGAAACCTCCCTGTGGCTGCTCATCTGGTTCAAAGAAATCCGGTATTGGGTGCTTCTGGGTGGATTATTGCTGCACATCGGCATCGATTATTCAATGACATTGCCGATATTCGAAATGCAATTTGTCGCTGCATACATCCTGTTCGTCGAACCTGAGGATATCGCGAAGATGGGCAACTGGCTGCGCTCTTTGGCGCGGCTGCCGTTCAGACCACCTGCGAAGCAACCGCAGTCGGTAGCGGCGGCCGCAAGCCCGCTTGTGGAATATACTGATTAAAGCTTCCGAGAGGACGTACAGATGACCATTAGAGCGATGGTAACCGGAGGATGTGGCTTTGCCGGGCACCATCTCGTCGAGCAAGTTTTGAAGAATACGGATTGGCAAATCGTGGTGCTCGACAGGCTCAGTTATGCTTCGAAGGGATTCGACCGGCTGCGCGATATCAAATGTTTTACCGACAAGCGCGTCACTGTTCTCACAGCGGATTTCTCGAAAGACCTCAGCCCCGGATTGGCTTATGAAATCGGCGAGCTCGATTATGTTTTTCATCTCGGTGCTGAAACGCATGTAGACCGCAGCATCGAATGTCCGGAGGAATTCGTCGAAGCTAATGTTATGGGCACCGTGAAGGTCATGCAGTTTGCCCGCAAGCAGAAGAATTTGAAAAAGTTCTTTTTCTTCTCGACGGATGAAGTTTTCGGACCTGCGCCCCAAGGCGTCGCCTATAAAGAATGGGACCGTTATAACTCCGGCAATCCTTACTCGGCCTCGAAAGCAGGCGCGGAAGAGCTTTGCCTGGCGTTTGGCAATACTTACGGACTGCCAATTGTAATTACCCATTGCATGAATATCTTCGGTGAGCGTCAGTTTCCCGAAAAGTTCATTCCGCTTGTAATTCGTAGCGTGCTTGCCGGCAAGAAAGTGCTTATCCATGCCGATGGCACGAAAACTGTGCCCGGCTCGCGTATGTGGATTCACGCACGCAACGTCGCGGCCGCGGTCATGTTTCTTGTCGAGCACTCGAAGATGCAAGAGAAATACAATATCGTCGGTGAGAAAGAACTGAACAATCTCGAGGTCGCTCAGTTTGTTGCGAAAGTGGTTGGCCGCCCGCTTGATTATGAGCTTGTCGACTTTCATTCCAGTCGCCCCGGCCACGACCTCCGCTATGCTCTTGATGGAGCGAAAATGGCTGAGATGGGGTGGAAAGTTCCTATGAGCTTCGAGCAGTCTTTGGAAAAAACCATTCGCTGGTATCTCGAAAATCCCAGATGGTTGGAATTTGATAAGTCGAAAACCGATCCGTTGATGCGCTCGAGCGTGTAGATATGACAATGTACGGAAAGAAAGTCGTCGTCGTCATGCCCGCTTACAACAGCGAGGGCACCATCGAGAAGACTTATCGCGAAGTCGATCGTAATATTGTGGACGAGGTGGTGTTGGTTGATGATGCCAGCAGCGATCGCTCTATTGAAGTCGCGAAAAGGCTGCCGATTCACGTACTGCGTCATAAGAACAATCTCGGTTACGGCGGCAACCAAAAAACGTGCTATAGCTACGCCCTGTCGCTGGGCGCCGATATTGTAATCATGCTTCATGCCGATTATCAGTACAATCCGAAGCTGGTGCCGGCCATGGCGTGCATGATTGCTTCCGGGTTGTACGATTGTGTTCTTGGCTCTCGCATTCTCGGCAAGGATCAACTGAGCGGCGGGATGCCGCTATACAAGTACATTGCCAACCGGGGTCTCACGTTTGTCCAGAATCTGTTGTGCGACCATAAACTTAGCGAATACCATACCGGCTATAGAGCTTTCTCGCGCGAAGTTTTGCTGAAGCTGCCGCTAAACAACAACGATGACGATTTCATTTTCGACAACGAAATGCTGGCGCAAATTATCGTTGCCGGCTACCGCATAGGCGAGCTGAGCTGTCCGACCGTGTACATGCCGGATTCCAGCTCGATAAACTTTTGGCGCTCGGTAAAATATGGTTTTGGCGTCCTGCACGTGAGCATTCTGACCTTTCTTGCGCAGCGTGGTATCAAGCTGTCCAGAATCTTTGAGTTCGGTGATGCCAGCCTGTCCGACATCCAGGCGCGAAACGTGGAAGTCGTTCAGGTGCCGACAGCTACCGGCGGCTGACCCAGCTCTCAGGCGACGGAGGCGTTTTCTATTGCGCGCGCGCCTGCATTGCATACTGCCGGCGAGGCGGCTGTCGTCCGTTGAGCCGGTGCGGCGCAGGCGGGCCGCCAAAACGTTGCCGACGCTACTGTCTGGACGCGCTGCAGCACTTCGAGATTGTCCGGCGCTCCGGGGCAGGCCTTATGGGTGACGGCAAAATTGTCCAATATTGTAATATCGCCGGTTCGCCACTCATGTTTGTAAGCAAAGCGATCGAGCAATTTCTTGATGTTTTGTTCGACGTCCTTCAGATGTTGTCCGTTTGGGGCGACGACTTGGGAGTACATATTGGTATACAGTCCGATGCGACCGGTGGCTGGGTGCCGTCGTACTAGCGGTTGGATGACGCCGCTGGAGTTGGCGCATCTGAGCTGCGCCAGAGCTGCGCGCAGTTTATCATCGAGCGAATCGAAAGCGCTGTAAAGATCGCAAAAGGACAATGCGCCACCGGCCGCGGTGGCCATATTGGTGACCGTGATTCCGCAAGGATCGGGAAGATAATGACCATCGCAGTGCCAGTCTTCGCACGCGCAATTATGCACTTGGGTTGCTTCGTTGGTTAGCTTGAATATCTGCGGATAATTCTCTGAATACCAGAAATCTTTTCCTGTCGTCAGCAGCTTGTGCCCGAACATATGACCGGCTTTGACGAGCTGGTCCGGCGTCAGGACATGTCCGCGGATCACCAGCGCGTGGAATCGTAGCAAGGCGTTTCGCAGGCTGATTATCGCCTCTTTGTCTTCGAACAAATCGGGCGACCAACCAATTACTTCTGCGCCGACCGGTAGCGGTGAATATACGAGTTTCATAGTGAAATTACCTCTGTGCATTAAGGGAGGGGCGACGCCAGGCGTCGCCCCTTGGAGATCCTAAGTTACCAGCCGCAGCCACCGCCGCCGCCACCACCGCAGCCACCGCCACCGCCACCGTTTTGTCCGGGCATGGTGCCGTTAGCTTCCAGTTCTGCCTGGTACTGCGGGGTAAAGCCGAACCACAGTTGGTCGTTATTGGTGGTCGGATCGCCTGTATCATATGCGGATCCCATGCCGTGTTGTTGCATGAATTGTCCAATGATGTCGGCGGTAAGGACTTTGCTGACGGCGTTTTGCATTGTGCCGCTGTCGCCGTTGAGCGCGTCGAATTGGTTCATCAGACCTTCGACGCCGTTAAAGTTTCCTGCCATCAATTGCTGTTCGACTTGTTGAGCTAGTTGCTGATCGGCCTGCAGCATCTGCGGCGTGGACATTGATGCCAATGCTTGCATGCTCACACCGGTGTCGGTGCCTTGAGGTCCCCAGGCTCCGCAGCCGCCGGCAGCACCGCCGCCGCCGCCGCCCCAGGCACCGCATCCGCCTGCAGCTTGTCCGTTCCAGTTGAGGCTGGCGCCACCGTTCCAATTCAGACTGGCGCCTGTAGCGTTGCCGTTCCAGTCCAGACTTGCACCGCCGTTCCAATTCAGGCTAGCGCCTGTGGCGTTGCCGTTCCAATCGAGGCTGGCACCGCCGCCGCCTCCTCCCCAGGCTCCGCAACCGCCGGCCGCGGCGCCGTTCCAGTTAAGGCTTACCCCTGTGGGATTGCCGTTCCAATCGAGGCTGGCACCACCGCCGCCGCCTTGAGGAGCGCCGTTCCAATCCAGGCTGACGCCTGTCGGTTGGCCGTTCCAGTCGAGGCCGACTCCGCCACCACCGCCTTGCGCGGCGCCATTCCAATCCAGGCTTACGCCGGCGCCGCCTTGAGGAGCGCCGTTCCAATCTAAGCTGACACCGGTCGGTTGTCCGTTCCAGTCGAGGCCGACGCCACCACCGGCGCCACCACCGCCGCCCCAGGCTCCGCAGCCACCGGATGCAGCGCCGTTCCAATTCAGGCTTACGCCGCTGCCGCCTTGAGGGGCGCCGTTCCAATCTAAACTGACGCCCGTTGGCTGGCCGTTCCAGTCGAGGCCGACGCCGCCACCACCGCCTTGCGGATTGCCATTCCAATCAAGACTAACTCCGCCGCCACCGCCTTGCGGATTGCCGTTCCAATCAAGACTAACTCCGCCGCCGCCGCCTTGGGCATTGCCGTTCCAGTCGAGGCTGACTCCACCACCAGCACCACCGCCTTGCGCATTGCCGTTCCAATCGAGGCTGACTCCTGTCGGTTGGCCGTTCCAGTCAAGGCTAATGCCATTGCCGCCACCGCCGCCGCCGGGCCAAGCACCGCCGCCTTGGGCATTGCCGTTCCAGTCGAGACTGACACCGCCTCCACCACCACCTTGAGCATTGCCGTTCCAGTCGAGACTGACACCGCCGCCACCACCACCTTGAGCATTGCCGTTCCAGTCGAGACTGACACCGCCGCCACCACCACCTTGAGCATTGCCGTTCCAGTCGATAGTAACTCCGCCGCCGCCTGGATTCATGCTGAACGGCAGCATGGATTCATGGTAAATATTGTCGGACGCCGGGGACGAGAAAACTTGCTTGGGAGCGTCGGCGAAGTAGTTTTTATCTCCAACGGTGCCCTTAAGCCCAGCGTCTTTTTGAGTGGGCTGCTCGATATTGATTTGCAGTTGCTCATTGCTGTCTTGATTGGAAGCCATAATCGACACCTCTTCTGCTTGAAAGTGAGTTGGATTGTTAGTAAAAACACCTGTCCGGCGGTTCACCGCGCGGGGCGATGTGGTAAATGTCAGCCCGAATCATTTTGATGATCAGCAATTGCCGACCATTGGGGGCTTTTTCTTGGGCTCGATTACATCCTACAGCGCGGTCTGGGCAACTTAAGGACAAATAAATTAAATGCGCCAGCGATGCG
>Ga0134128_10001017_pt1 | contig 37610 bp, 37 predicted proteins | sample KB31754_FD_96462 | JGI IMG/M metagenome (GOLD analysis project Ga0134128, IMG submission 96462) | Terrestrial soil microbial communities with excess Nitrogen fertilizer from Kellogg Biological Station, Michigan, USA - KB3-175-4 | ecosystem: Environmental > Terrestrial > Soil > Unclassified ...
TGCCTTTCATCGCCGGTAATGAAAGTGCCGGCGAAGTGATCGCAGTCGGCCCTGGCGTCACCGATATCAAAATAGGCGATCGTGTCGCCTTTGTCGGGCCGCTTGGAGGCTATGCCGCGGAGCGGCTTGTCCCGGCCGATCGTGCGGTAAAGCTGCCTGATAACATTTCCTATGATCAGGCGGCCGGCATGATGCTCAAGGGTATGACAGTGCAGTACCTGCTCAACCGAACCTATAAAGTCGGCAAGGGAACGATCTGCCTAATTCATGCGGCGGCAGGCGGAGTGGGATTGATCGCATGCCAGTGGGCGAACCATCTCGGGGCCACTGTCATCGGTACGGTCGGCTCGAAAGAGAAGGCCGAACTTGCCAAGAAGAACGGGTGCCACCATACGATTCTGTATCGCGACGAGGACTTTGTCGCCAAGGTAAAAGAGATCACCAGCGGGAAGCTTTGTGACGTTGTCTATGACGGTATCGGCAAGACGACGTTTCCCGGTTCGCTCGATTGCCTTCGCCCGCTCGGTTATTTTGTCAGCTTTGGCAGTGCGTCAGGTCAGATCGACGCCTTCAACATCAATATCCTGCAGACCAAGGGCTCGTTGTTCGCGACGCGGCCAACTCTCAATCACTATGTTGCAAAGCGCGACGATCTCATCGCGACCGCGGCGGACCTCTTCAAGGTTGTCGGCTCCGGTGCGGTGAAGATTCCGATCAACCAAAAGTACTCGCTCAAGGATGCCCCCAAAGCGCACAAGGAAATGGAAGGCCGTGACACGACCGGCTCGTCCATTCTTGTGCCGTAGTCGCTTGGGACATGTCAGGGCGCGCGGTGGCGATTATTATGATTTGCGCCGCCGCGCCGCCCGTGCATGCAGGCACGATCGCGGAATCAGAGGCTCTAACAATTGTTCAAAGACATTGCGTGATGTGCCATGCAATGAGGCCAAAGCATGAAAGTTTTCAGGAAGCACCGAAAAATATTTCGCTGGAGACCGTTGCTGATCTCAGGAGGTATGCGGCGGCAATCTATGCACAGACTGTTCAAAGCAGAGCGATGCCGCTCGGTAATCAGACCGGCATGAGCGATGACGAGCGTAATACGCTCGGCCGCTGGGTGAAGGAATTGCAATGACAGTCGATGCAAAGCCGTGGGGAATTGTTTCGACCCTGGCGCTTGGCGCGATCGCGTTGCTGGTCAGCCAACTATCCGGCGTTGCCGCGTTGATCGAATGGTACGGTCTTGAGGTCCGCAATGTGCCGACGATGACCCAGCACGGCGGCGCCATTGTATTGTTCATCCTGATATCGGCTCCGGTGCAGATTGCGATGCTTGCGCTCGCTGCAAGTGCCAAGGGCAATGTGGCTGAATACCTCGGTTACAAATTGCCAACGAAGGGCGAGCTTATATTCAGCGTAGCGGTGCTGGCGGCGATGATCGCGGCAGGTGATGCGGTGAGCTGGCTGGCCGGCCGGAATGTCGTCGACCGCTTTCAAACGGACATTTATCAGTCCGCAAAGAGCGTGAGCCTGCTGCCACTGTTGCTCGTCGCCATAGCGGTTTTCGTTCCAATCAGCGAAGAAACTCTTTTTCGAGGTTTCCTCATGCGCGGGTGGCTGCGCTCGCATCGTTCGGCATGGCCGGCGATCCTGGTGACCGCGGCGCTTTTTGCCGTCATCCACGTACAATATGATTGGTTTCTCATCGGTCAGGTGTTCGCCTTCGGCATCCTATTCGGGTGGACCCGGTGGGCCACCGGTTCGACCATTTTGACGATGGTACTTCACGCCATTGTCAATCTTGAGGGCATGGTGGAAACGTTTTTGAGCTTTAGCAGTTGACCGGGCGGGTTTGGAGTCACAACAACGCCGCAATCCGCATAATCGCCGGGTGATGTTTGATGCCAGCCGGAAGACGCGGCAGACCGACCACGCCGGCGGATCCGGAAAATCGCGCAATGCTGGCCACCGTCTCGTCGAGCTCGACCGTATCGCGATCGCCCTCGCTGACCACAATTGCGGCAATCGTGAGTTTGCGTTGCGCGAGAACGTCGAGCGCAGTCAACGTATGGCTGATAGTACCAAGATAGCCGCCAACAACGAGCACAAGCGGGATGTCGAGAACGGCCATCCAGTCGAGCACAGTTCGTTTGCCGTCAAGTGGAACCATGATTCCGCCAACGCCTTCTATAAAGAGCGGTCCGGTCGCGGCGTCGATCGCGGCACGGCTGAACGCGATCAGTTGGTCAAAATCAATATTGCGGCCTTCGCGCGCGGCTGCCAGGTCGGGCGAGACCGGCGCGCGAAAGCGCCACGGCGCAATCCGGTTGACTTCGGCGGCTGTGACGGGACGGCCAAGTGCCGTCAGCAGAACCGCCGGATCACTGGTTTCCACCACGGATGAATCATACCCGCTTACTACGGGCTTGAGTGCGGCCACCGGCTGATTAGATTCCCGAAGATAACGGATGAGCCCGGCAGTGACGAAGGTCTTGCCGATGTCGGTGCCGGTCGAGGTGATGAAATAGGCAGACACCAGTTCAGCCCAATATCTTTTCGCGGACGAAATCCGCCAAATTCTCGATTTTATCGTCGGGGTGCTGGGCCGTGAACGTCAGGCGAAGGCGGGCGGTCCCCGGTGGGACAGTCGGCGGACGAATTGCCACCACCAGGTAGCCCTCGTTTTCGAGCAGACGCGACGCTGCCACGGCGCCTTCTTCGTCGCCAATCACGATGGGAACAATCGGGCTTTGTGCTGGAGGAAGGCCCGCCCGCTTTGTGAATGCCTTCGCCTTCTCAACCGGCAGCGCGGCGTAGGCGGGCTCCCGTTCAATAAGATCGAGTGCCGCAATCGCAGCGGCGACGCAGGCCGGCGGCAGGCCCGTCGAATAAATCAATGTGCGCGCGCGATTGCGCATCAGTTCGACAACGGGCGCAGAGGCGCACAGATAACCGCCATATGAACCGATTGCTTTTGACAGCGTTCCCATTTGCAGAGGGACGGGAATGCGCGCATTGGCTGAGAAGCTTGAACCGCGGCCGCCTCCGACCACGCCAATGCCATGAGCATCGTCCGACATCAGCCACGCATCAAAGCGTTGACCAAGCGAGAGCAATTCATCGAGCGGCGCAAGATCGCCATCCATTGAAAAAACGCCGTCCGTCACGATCAAGGCGTGACGATGCTGTGAGCGATGTCTTTCCAGCAGCTCGTTTACATGGTCGATGTCATTGTGACGGAAGGTGATCACCGTTCCGCGCGACAATTGCGCACCCGCGTAAATACAGGCGTGGGACAGTTCATCGATCAATACGAGGCCATCCTGGCCGATCAGAACCGGGATGACGCCGGTATTGGTGAGATAGCCGGACCCAAACACACAAGCGGCGTCGGTTGATTTCAAATGTGCAAGGCGAGCTTCCAGCTTTGCGTAGAGCGGGTGATTGCCGGTTATGAGCCGGGAGGCACCCGATCCTGCCCCGTATTCCTCAATTGCGGCAACGGCTGCCTGCTTGATCGATGGGTGCTGGGTCAAGTTGAGGTAGTCATTGCATGAGAACGAGAGAAGCTGACGCCCATCTCGTTCTACCCAAATGCCGTCTTCCCGCAGTGTCTCGCTCAGCGAGCGGTAGAGCTGCCGCCGTTTCAGATCGTCGAGTTTGTCTTGCGCGAAACTATCAAGCGAGTGCATCAGTGACCTTGCCATGCCGCGAGCGAGATGCTTAGCACGATTGGGCAGGGAAGCGTCAGATGTCGCCTGAATTCAGCAAAAACATTGCGATGCCGGCCTGGTACGCGGCCGGTCTCGATCACGTCTGGCTTCCCTATGCACAGATGAAGACGGTGTCGCCCCCGCTTCCGGTGGCACGCACGGCAGGGGCCCGAATTGTGCTGGTCGACGGCCGAGAGCTCATCGACGGCATCGCCAGTTGGTGGACCGCATGCCACGGATACAATCATCCGCATATCAAACAGGCAGTTGAGGCGCAGCTTGCGGCAATGCCCCACGTCATGTTTGGGGGCCTTGCGCATGAGCCAGCGTTGCGGCTAGCGCGGCGTCTTGCGGAAATGCTGCCCGGCAACCTTGAGCGGGTTTTCTTTTCCGAATCAGGATCGGTTGCGGTCGAGGTTGCCCTCAAGATGGCGGCACAATACTGGGCGAACAACGGTGCGCGCGGGAAAAACAAATTTGTCGCGTTCAAGGACAGCTATCACGGAGATACTGCCGGCGCGATGGCGGTCACCGACACTGGTACCGGCATGCATGCGACATTCCAGGGCATTCTGCCGGGGCATCACATCGTGATTGCTTTGCCGGACAAAGCAGAAGCAACCGCGGAAATTGAGACATTGCTCGATAAGCATGGCGATACGATCGCCGGCATCATTGTTGAGCCGCTGGTGCAGGGTGCCGGCGGAATGAAATTTCATGACGCGGCCATTCTTCGACGGCTTCGCAATCTCGCCGACCGGTACAATACGTTGCTGATTTTCGACGAAATATTTACGGGATTTGGCCGGACGGGGATGATGTTTGCGTGCGAAGAAGCCGAGGTGGCTCCCGACATCATCACGCTGTCAAAGGCGCTGACTGGCGGCACGCTGCCGCTCGCTGCGACAGTTGCCACGCGCAAGATCTTCGACGCATTTTGGTCGGACGATCCAAAAAAGGCGTTGATGCACGGTCCGACTTATATGGCCAATGCCCTTGCTTGCGCAGCGGCGAACGCGTCGCTCGATCTGTTCGAGCGGGAGCCGCGGTTGCGGCAGGTGCGTGAAGTCGCGGAAGGGCTCGAAAACGGTTTGGCGCCTTGCCGTGAATTGCCACGCGTCAAGAATGTGCGTGTGAAAGGGGCAATCGGTGTCGTGGAATTGGACCGTATTGACGACCTGGATAGCTTGCGGCTTCAATTTATCAATGAAGGTGTATTTATCCGGCCGATTGAAAATGTCGTCTACCTGACGCCGGCATTCACGATTACCGAAAATGAACTCAGTCGGTTGACCGATGCGGTTCACCGTGTCTTGCGCGTGTAGTTCTTTGTGATGCGAACTCAATCCTAGAAGCCGACAACAGATCCGTGCAGGTCGTATTGATCAACGCGTTCTATTTTGACTGTTGCAATTTCGCCAATTCGCAACGGGCGACGGCTTGCAACATATACGGCCCCATCGATTTCGGGTGCATCAGCCGTTGAGCGGCCTTTGGCGACTGAAGGTCCTATTTCATCGATGATAACCCGCTGCCGTGTTCCAATCTTGCGCTTGAGCCGTCGCGCAGAAATCGCTTGCTGTGTCTGCATGAAACGATGCCAGCGCTGCTCCTTAATATCGTCAGGCACAGCAGTCGCCGTACCGTTAGCGGCGGCCCCCTTGACTGGCTCGTACTTGAAGCAGCCGACGCGATCAAGCGCGGCTTGATCCAGCCATTCAAGCAGCATTTCAAAGTCGGCGTCGGTTTCACCCGGAAATCCGACGATGAAAGTCGAGCGCAGCGTGAGGTCGGGGCACTGCTCGCGCCAGCGCGCGATTCGCTCCAATGTTTTCTCCTGCGCAGCGGGACGGCGCATGCGCTTTAGAACGTCAGGCGAGGCGTGCTGAAAGGGGATATCGAGGTAGGGCAATACTTTTCGATCCGCCATCAGCGGAATCACGTCGTCGACGTGGGGATAAGGATAAACGTAGTGTAATCGAACCCAAACGCCGAGTTCACCCAAAGCACTCGCAAGGTCGACGAATTTCGCGCGGACTTCCTTGCCGCGCCATTGGCTGCCCGCATATTTGATATCGAGACCGTAGGCGGAGGTATCCTGCGAGATGACGAGCAACTCCTTCACGCCCGCGGCCACGAGCTTCTCCGCTTCGCGCAGAACGTCGGCGGCGGGGCGCGATACAAGGTCGCCGCGTAGCCGTGGAATGATGCAGAATGTGCAGCGATTGTTGCAGCCTTCTGAAATCTTCAGATAAGCGTAGTGCCGGGGTGTCAGTTTGATGCCCTCGGGCGGAACGAGGTCCAGGAATGGATCATGCTTCGGCGGCAGGGCCTTGTGCACGGCCTCAACCACGCTTTCGTATTGCTGAGGACCAGTGACCGCTAGGACGTCCGGATAGGCGGATGAAATTGTTTCAGGCTCCGCGCCCATGCAACCCGTGACAATGACCTTCCCGTTTTCTTTCAGCGCGCTCCCGATCGCAGCAAGAGATTCGGCTTTGGCGGAGTCGAGGAATCCGCAGGTGTTGACGATGACAAGATCGGCACCCTGGTGCTGCCGCGAAAGTTCGTAACCCTCCGCGCGCAGGCGTGTGACGATACGCTCGCTGTCGACAAGCGCCTTCGGGCAGCCGAGAGAGACAAAACTGATCCTTGGCGCAGCGTCTTCAGCTTGGCGGATTTCGTCTTTCATTGGGGCACGGGCTAGCCGCGAATGGCGGCAAGATCAAGGGCGGGGAACCGCCGTCGCTAGACACCGATTAATCGACGATGAGTGTCACGTGGAAAATGCGAGCCTAATCAAGCGTTACGCAAGGCTTCTGCCTCTGCGTAGAACTTCTTTTCCCAGGCCTTCTGGTTGTCCATGCCCTCGCGAATGAATGGAGTGAACATTGCGAGATGCAGCAAAAGCCAATTGAACAGGTTGGCGGGGAACCGCAGCGGCTTACAGAAATCGACAAACAGGACAACGCGGGTGTGCGGTGTGTTATTCCAGGCTTCGTGTTCGTAGGCATCGTCGAATATGACCGCCTTGCCTTCCTGCCATCGATAGAGTTCGTTCTCGACACGAATGCCGAGTTGCTCGCGCGGGTTGGGGATGATCAAGCCCAGATGCAGGCGGAGCACACCATTATATGGGCCACGATGCGGCGGGAGATGTTTGCCGGGCTCGAGGATCGAAAACATGACCGTGATTACCCCAGGAATATTCTGGCAGATGCGCCAGGTTTCCGGACACTGTTTGATGTTATTCTCAGAGCGGTATCCGTAGCCCGCGAGAAGGTAGGTCTTCCACCCTCGGTCCGTGCTGATGGTGGACACGTCGGCGGCAAGTTCGTGGAAGCCGGGCAGTTCTTCCTTGCGCGTGAGCACCCGGTCAAGTTCGCTTCGGATCGCACGCCATTCACGCTCGATCGACTGGCTCCACGGAAAGACCGCGTTATCGTAAATCGGCGGATTGCCGACCCTGCTTTGGGCAAGATTGAGTTTCTCGGCCGATGCGACGATCCGCATGAAGACTCGCGTCACGAAGCTCGGCCTCGCGAGCGGTTTTAGCCCGGTCGTGCCGAATTTCTGGGCGGGATTATTGTCGTGACTGGATTGGTGTTCTGCGACGGTAGTCAATGGCAGCGTCCTCCGCACACCCCTTAGAATTACATGATTTCTCTTGTCAAAATAGCAAGGGGTCTGGGGCGCGGAAGCTCTTACTGGCGGGTGATGATTGGCGAAGCGTCGCGGGTAGGGCTATCGTATGATTCGGCAATGGATTGGACATGACTCGCTTCCTCATCGTGATTGGGCTGTTTTTTGCGAGCATTTTGGTTTGCACCGGCCCAGCCGGCGCTGGCGACACTAAGGGCCTATCGTGGCGCTATGACAAGCACAGCCAGGACCTGCCGTTTCCGCGCAGTGAGCGCGCGGAATCGATATGGGCATCGGGACATTGCTGGAGCGAATGCGGTTCATACTGCGCATCGGGGATGGCGGGCTGCCTCAAGGTCGATTCCCAGGGACGCTGTCTCAAGGTAACCGATAAATGCGACCGCTATTGTCAGCGCGAATGCCGGACGATGGGTGGACCGCTCCTGCCAATCGAGTTTCCTTGGGAATAGACAGCTGCCTCAGCACAGCTGCGTTGCCTAACGCGAGCGACTAGCGCGCAGTAATTCTCGGCCGTAGTCGTTTCCGTTGGGCGTGCGGACGAGAGCGTGCGCGTGCCGGCGATTGTAACCGGTGTTCGGCAACGCGACTCCGGGCTGATGATAAAATTCAATGAATATGACTGGGCTGTAGATGCGGTAATAAAACGGGCTGACTGGGTCGAACTGCCCGATCCACGCGAAAATAGTACGATGAAGATATTGCCGAGCTTCGTCTAGTCGAACTTCCGCATGGCCGGGCGGAAGCCGTTCCGTATATAGCGCAATCAGTTCGATGAACTGATCCTGCTGCGCCGAATTCATTTCAATGAATGACAGCCCTCGGTAAGGAACGACAATGTTATCCTTAAATCCTGATGCAAAGCCATCGAAGGGCAAATCCATGCCGATCATTGCTGTCGCCTTTTGCGCGGGTTCTAGCGAGTTCATGAATTCCCAGCCTTTGGCTTCTTCCTCCCCCAGGACGGTTGTACCTTTGTAGATGCCGAATTCCGCGAAAACGGGCTCCGACCCCAACAGCATCGGCGTGAGCACGATTTGATCCCCCAAGACAAAGCAATTGATGTTGCAATGATGGCCGTCGATCTGCCAGCCCCAGGGTTTGTCTTGTGACGGCTCACCGAAAATGCTGAGCCAGTAAAAGTGCTCGCCGAATTCTTCGGGAAGCCCGGTGAGCTCAGCGAGATGTTCGTTGAGCTTCATGGCATTGCGCGCCGTTTCAAAAGCGCGCACACCGGTGCCTGTCCGCAATAGGCCATGGGCAAGTTCTCGCTGTCGGTCGGTCAATTCGGTGAGGCAAAGGCCGTGTCGCATCAGATTCCGGTGGATATTGCTCCAGGCCCGCCATGCCTCATCGGCCACGTCGAAAAGAACAGCCTCTCTCTGTGCTGGGTCAAGCGAAGCGAGAAACGTGCTTGCCGCATCGATCAGCGGTTGAACCGTCACACCGGATTTGCGCAAGGGAAATAGCCCGTGTTCGACCTCTCCGGTTGCCGTGATGCCCCTGAAGGGTTCCTTGAGCGCGATGCGCCACCCGGCGAACAGATCCTGCAAAGCCTGCGACACCTTCGTTTCGTCAATACGCGGCGGTGCAGGGCGGCGGCGGACAGACGCTGAGGATGTGGTGCTGCTCATCGTGCGTTCTGGGTTTACAATTCGAAGCATCACCCGGAGAGCGAACCGGCGCAATCTCGTTGCAGAGCTGCCGGCCGCTCTCTCCGGTTGGCCGCGGCGCCAGCAATGTGCTGTATTACAAAAAACGACCGGGGGAAATTGTGAAGCTTGTCCTTTTCCAGACATCTGAAACCGGGGAAACCTTGCCGGGTGCACTGACTGACCGCGGGGTGGTCGACCTTTCCGGCGCAGTACGCAAGAGCCACACGCCGCAACTGGTGATGCAAGGGATCATCGGCGAGTTCGACCAGTTGCGCCCGGCGTTTGAAAAGCTTGCGAAAGAGGGTTCTGCCTTTCCGTTGGAGACAATTCGGCTGCGGGCGCCGTTGCCGCGACCCGGAAAGATACTTGCGTGCATTGCAAACTATTGGGAGCACGCGCAACGCGAAGCTCGCCCCCTCAATATGTTCATGAAGAATCCAGACGCAGTGATTGGGCCGGGCGATACGATCATGTTGCCCGAATACACCGTCCCCTGGGTGTTCATGCACGAGGCCGAACTTGCGTTGGTGATTAAGGGTCCGGCTAAAATGGTGAAGGCGAAGGATTGGAAGAAAGCTGTATTCGGCTATACGACGATGATCGACGTGTCCGCGCGCGAACAGGGCCGCCGCACGTGGCCGGCGACCCCACTCACGAGTTGGCTTGGCAAGTCATTCGACACATTTGCCCCTATTGGTCCTTGCATTGCCACTGCCGACGAAGTGAAAGATCCCAACGATCTTATTGTCCGCTTCTGGAACGATGGGCAGCTCCGTCACAATTACAATACCGACGACATGGAACATCGGGTCCCTGAGCTGGTGGAATTTGCAACCACGGTAATGACAATGAATTCAGGTGACCTCATCGCCTGCGGGACTAATCACGAAGGCCTGGGCGCGCTCCAGGACGGGGAAACCGTGGATATTGAAATTCAGCACATCGGCAAGATGACGCTGAAAGTGTTCGATCCTCTGAAAAGAAAGTGGGAGCGCGGTATCTATATGGGTGTCGACTCAACAAATCCCGACGCCGTCAAGCGACACCGGCCTCAATAACGCGCCTGCTCCATCTTACTACGCGCTGGTTGCAACACGGTGCGATCGCACTGTGTCTGTCGCACGCGCTTATATCGCGCCGATGGACAACCTCGTCGCCTCCAGACATAATTTGCTCAAGCAAAAAAGGAAATGGGGGAGAGACGCCATGCAAGTCTCTGCGAGTGCGGTAAGCGCACGCAAATTGGCCATGGATCCTGAAGAATGGAAGGTTCGGGTCGACCTCGCCGCGGCGTTTCGACTTGCCGCCTTACAGGACTGGGATGAGTTGCTGTTTGCGCATTTATCGGCGCGCGTTCCTGGTCATTCGAACCAGTTCTTAATGCATCCGGCGGCAATCCTGTTTGAGGAGGTCACCGCATCCAATTTGCATAAGCTTGACGAGCACTGCAATCACGTTGAGCCGAGTGACGAGTTGCCGCACAAATTCGCATTTCCATTTCATAAGGGCATTTACGACGCGTTCCCTCAGGCACAGTGCGTCATGCACCTGCACACTAAGTATGCAACCGCCGCGGCGATGCAGGAGCAGGGGTTGGTTCCCGGCAATCAGTATGCGATGTGGCTCGGCCCGATCGGCTATCATGATTATGAGGGCCTTCTGTCTACTGATGAAGAGGGCCAGCGCCTGGCCAAGAATTTCGGAAATAAGCAGGTCGTCTTGCAGCGCGGTCATGGCTTCGTCTTGTGGGGACACTCTGTTCACGAAGCCTACATGCTGGCATTCTTGGTCATTCGTGCCTGTGAAACTCAAGTGCGTTCCAGCGCAGGAAGTGTCAAACCCTACGTGCCTCCTCACCACGTCTTAGAAGCAACTATCGGTCAAGCGCGGATCATCACGGATGGTAATGCGCCGTTCAATCAAATGACCTGGCGAGCGTTACTCCGGAAGCTTGACCGAGACGCGCCGGATTACAAGACCTGAGGTTTAGTCGCCGCTTTGCAATGAAGCGACCGTCGGCGCCGAATTCACAACGGAGAATGTAATGTCCGTCATGGAGCGATCGCTCACCGAGAGCTCGCTGCCCATCTATCACCGCTCGATCGACTGGGAGGCGTTGTACCGGCGCTATCCGGTACCCGATGTATTCGCAAATACACGCTGGAAATGGTCGCCCGCCGAAATTTGGGCGTTTCAGAACGAACAGTTTCTCGATCTGATGAAAGTCGGCTGGCAGAACGCCTTCTACAATCGGCGCTGGAAAGCCGAGGGACTGGAGCCCGGCGACATCAGGAACATTGACGATATTGTAAAGCTTCCGATGTTTGACTCAGCGGATATCAAGAAGGACCAGGAGGAGAACCCGCCTTTCGGACTGATAAACGGTGACGTCACCAAATGCATGCAGACGACGCCGATGAAACTGCAGACGAGCGGCGGCACGACGGGAAAACCGCGGCCGACGCTCTACGCTCCGCGGGAATGGGAGCTAAACGGGCTCACGCATGCGCGCGTGCTGTATATCTGCGGCGTCCGGCCCGGCGATCGTGTGCAAATTCCCCACACTTGTTCGCTCGGCAATGCCGGGTGGTGTTGCTACAAGGCGTGCCATGATTACTTAGGTGCGTTGCCGATCACCACCGGCACTGGGGCGGTGACGTCGTCGCGACGGCAAATAGAAATCGCCCAAGAGTGGGGGACAAATGTCTGGTATGTCCGCCCGGAATACGCAACACAACTTGCCAAGGTCGCACGCGACGAATTGAAATTCGACGTACGCGATCTCAAGACAAAATTTCTCGGTTGCGGCTTAGGCCCTGACACCGACAATGCCTTCCGCAATCAGCTTGAGGGTTTGTGGGGTTGCGACGTTTTTGACATGTATGGCACCCATGAGATGGGCATGGGTGCTTTTGAATGTCGGCATAAATCCGGCATGCATTTTCACGAGGACAGTACCTATTTCGAAATCGCAGACGTGGAGGACAACAAACCAGTCGCTAACGGCGAAATCGGCAACATGGTTTGCACGATCCTACATCGCCGCCAGCAACCGATGATCCGTTTCAACCTGCGCGACCTCACCCGGATCGTTTCAGTCGATCGGTGCGAGTGCGGGAGTTGCTTTCGCCGCATGCAAAAGATGCTCGGTCGAAGCGATACCATGGTGCGGATCCGTGGGGTCAGCATCTGGCCACAGGCGTGCCTGCCTGCGATCAAGAGCGACACCCGCACAACCGGCGAGTGGCTGTGTATCGCAGAACGCAATGTCGCTGACGGCGTTGTACGTGATGAGATGACGATCAAAGTCGAAGTCCGCGACGATTCCCCGGGATGGGAGGGCCTAAAGGAGCACATCGAAAAGCGGCTGCATTCCGATCTAGGCTTGCGACTCAATGTCGAATTGGTTCCGGAAGATGCCCTGATCGAGTGGTCAAACCGCGGCCGCGAGGGCAAGCCAAAGCGGATCCTCGATCGCCGTTACGAGAAAAAGTGACGGCTACCATGCGTTATTTTGATTGCCATTCGCATTTTTCCACTAAGGCTGGCCTGCATCACGGTTCCCAGGAAGACTACGAGCAGGCGCAGCGGGTATTCAAACGTAAGCGGACGTTCGAAACCGAGGAGCAGATGGCGGAGGGATTTCGTACGCGTCATGTCCGCACGATCCTGGATATCTACCGAACATGGCGGATGACGGACGAGGATGAAATTCGCGCGTCCAACGATTATGCAGCTGATTTCGCGCGTAAGAACGCGGACATCGTCTACGGCAACTGGCTCGCCATCAATCCAGCAATGAAGGATTTCTGGCTGAAGGAATTTGCGCGCCTCGCGGCAAAGAAAGCCGGCTTTCTCGGCTTCTGCCAGAGCCAAAACAGCCTAGGCTATCCGGCCAGCGATCCGATATGGGATCCGTTCTATAAATTGTCGATCGATGCCGGCGCGCCGGTGCTCCTCATGACCGGTCTCACCGGTATTGGGCAGGGAATGCCAGGTGGCAAGGGCATCTTCCTTGAAGATGGGCACCCCCGCCACGTAGATCGCGTTGCGGCGCGTTTTCCTGAACTAAAGATTCTCGCCGGGCGGCCAGCGTGGCCGTGGCAAGACGACATGATCGCTGTGCTGCTGCACAAGGCGAATGTCCATTACGAAGTGCATGGCTGGTCACCGAAATATTTCACCCCGGCGCTAAAAAAAGAGATTGGCTGGCGTCTGCAAGATCGTGTCATGTTCGGCTGGGACTGGCCGACGCTGACGCTGGAGCGGTTGGTCGATGACTGGCGGTCGCTGGGCTACACTGAGGAAGTCTACGAGAAGATTTTTCATCTCAACGCCGAACAGTTCTTTCCCGGCGCCATGCCAAAGTGACGGTTTACATGTCCGATATCGCGGCACTAACGAATGAGTTGCGGTCGATCGCCGGCGATGATCGGGTGAAGCCTGAAGACCTCTCGGAAATTGTATCGGATGTCTTCGAGCATTGCGGCGTTTTGCGGCCTGATGCGCACACCGCGGCGGAAGTGGCCCTGTGGGCACAACTGCATGGATCCGACTCGCACGGCGTTGTGCACCTGCCCTTATATGTGCGGGGGTTGCTCGATCGCACCATCAAGGCGCGCCCCGACTTTTCGACACAGCGCACAATGGCCTGCTGCGCCGTGCTCGACGCCGATCACGGCCTCGGACTCGTCGCATGTCAGCGTGCGACAGACACGGCGATCGATATAGCGAGGGAATTTGGACTTGGCGCGGTTGCGGTGCGCAACAGCAGTCATTTCGGCGCGGCCGGGTACTATGCCGAACGCACGGCCGAGTCCGGCATGATCGGCCTTGCATTTACCAATGCCATGCCGGCGATTGCTCCGACCGGCGGCACTGAAGGGCTTCTCGGTACCAATCCGATCGGGGTCGCATTTCCGATTCCGGATGCCGAGCCGATCATTGCCGACATGGCGACCGCGATGGTGGCACGCTCGCGGATCCGCCATGCCTTGGCGGCCGGAGAAAAAACAATTCCGGAAGGGTGGGCGCTTGATCCGACCGGCCGGCCTACGACCGATCCTGCGATCGCGGTCAAAGGTTCGTTGCTCCCCATCGGCGGGCCGAAGGGCTATGCGCTATCACTGATGGTCGAAATCCTTTGCAGCGCGCTATCCGATGGCGAACCGGGATTTCAGGTGACATACGAAAACATGGTCAAGCGACCCAGCAATATCAGCCAATTTTTCCTCGTGCTCAATCCGGCCGGCTTCGCCGGGAGCGAACGCTATGGCGCGCGCGTCGCGCATATCGCCGCCGTGGTGACACAAGCGAAACCCATGGAAGGTGGCACACAGCCGCGGCTGCCAGGTGCGCGCGGCCATGGGATCAAGTCCAAAGCCACAGCCGAAGGCATCGCCATGTTCGGCAATCTGCGAAGTGCGCTCAATAATGTTGCGGGCATGCTGGAAACCCATATAGATCCGTCATGAGAGCGTATGAGGTGCTAGGCGAGCAAATGCATGATCCACAATGAAATGGCGGGAATGTAGGTTACGAGCATCAATGCCAGAATTGCAATTCCGACGAACGGAATGAGGCCGACATAGAGCATCGCCGACGGAGTCTTGAACAGGGCCTGACATACAAAGATGTTGAGGCCGAAAGGAGGATGGAACGTGCCAATGGTCAGGTTCATGACGACGATTACGCCGAAATGAATTGGGTCGATGCCGAGCGAGGCCGCCACGGGGGCGAGCAGCGGCGTGAGCATGATTAACGCCGAAGCCGGATCAAGGAAGCAGCCGACGAAGAGCAGAAAAGCATTGATGACGAGCAGAACCACCCAGCGCTCGGAATGAAGCGCAGTTATTAGCGATACGGTGTCCTGTGCAATTCCGCTGATCGTCAGTAGCCAGGCATAGAGGCCGGCGACCGACACGATGATGAAAATGAGCCCTGTCAAATACATTGCCCGCGCGCCAGTCTCGAAAATCTCGCGCAAAGTTGTTTCGCGGTACACAAAAAAACTCACGAAGATCGCGTAGACGCTGGCGATGCCGGCGGCCTCGGTGGGAGAAAACACCCCGGAATAGATCCCGCCGAAGATGATGCCAATCGCACCGATCGCCCAAACTCCATCGCGGGTGGCGATCAGGAATTCCTTGAGCGAAAACTTGCCGGTCTCCATGATTCCGGCGCGCCACGAGTGGTAGTAGATGTAGACGCCGAACATGCCGGCGAGAAGAAGCCCAGGTCCTATTCCCGCGGCGAATAACTGAATGACGGAGGTGTCGGACGCGATACCGTAAATAATCATCGCGATAGACGGCGGGATGAGATTGTCGAGAGCACCTTCGGCGGTGATCAGGGCCGACGCAAATCGTTCGCTGTACCCGGCTTCGCGCATGCGGGGATAGGTCAGGGTGCCGATCGCGGCGGTTGCCGCAGTAGTCACGCCCGAGATTGCGCCGAAGAGCGCCGCAAATCCCAGCGAAGTCATGGGAATGTGCGCGCGAAATCCGCCGATCATTGAGGCAACCCACCTCAGAAGCCGGGCCGATATTCCGCCGCGCGACATGAGGTCACCGGCAAAAATAAAAAAGGGCACGGCGAGCAGTGCGTATTTATTGAGGCTGTTGAAGATATCCTGATGCACCACCGCCATCGGGAGATCGAAAAAGCCGAGCAGGATCACCAGCGAAGTGGCGAGAAGCAGAAGAAAAATTGGAAATCCCAGCAGCAGCAGCACGAAAGGCAGGATAGCCATGACCCAGTACATCGTGCTGCCCCGTCAGTCGAACTTGCCGGTGATGTACGACCGGATCCGCAGGAGTGCTGCCAAAGCCATGAAACTGAACCCGAACAGCAAGGCCGTATGAGGAATGACGAGCGGGATATCGGTGCCGGCTGTCACGCCATGATTGCGATAGTGCAGCATGACCACTTTCCACGACTGCATCGCCGTGTAGATCGTGCAGACGATGAGGGTCAGCGCTATCGCAATATTCACGACACGTTTCCAGAATGTGCTCATGCCCGAGTAAACAAGATCCATGTTGAGATGGCCGCCGCGGTAGGTGATCGAGCCGGCAACCAGAAATACAGCCCAGATGACCAGAAAAATGAGAATCTCTTCCGCCCAGAATATCGGGTACGAGAAGACATAGCGGGCAACCACATTGATGACGTTGATGGCGGCGGCGAGGAAAAACAAAACGCCAGCGGCAACATGTGGAATCTTGAGGAAGACGAATTCCTCGACTTGCTTTGCCTTTAATGGCTTGGGGTCGTCGCTCATACGGTCTCAGGCTCCGAAACAGCACAACGCTTTGCGGCCGGGGCCTGAACCGTTTCGGCCGAGTCGGTGGCCCAAGTTACCGGTGCGCATGTGAACGCGCGCCGGGGATTCGATTTGTTGTTAGTATTTTTTCGCCACCGTCTGGATTTTTTCGTAGAAGGCTTTGAGTGCGGGGTCACCCTTGGTCACATCCGGACCGATCGGCTTGAGACGTTTTTCAAGTTCGGCCTGCTCGGCCGGCGGCAGGGTCACAATCTCCCCGCCGCGTTGTTCGGTCCATACTTTGCGCAGCGCCGCCACTTCGTCGATCGCGGTCTGCCGCGCCCATGGCTGCAGCTTGCGGGCCTCCTCAACGATGATTTTGCTCAGATCAGGCGGCAGCTTATCCAACCAGGCTTTGCTCAACCCGCCGAACGAGATCAGCAGGGTGTCGTGGGTCTCGAGTAGCGTCTTGCCGACATTCTGCAGATTGAAATTGGTGTAGATCGACATTCCGCTCATCGTGCCATCGATCACACCGTTTTGCAGCGACGTAATCATCTCCGGCAGGCCCATCGGCACTGCTGTTGCGCCCAACGCACCCATGCGCGCGCGCTCAGCCGGCGTTGCGTTGACACGCAATTTCATGCCCTTGAAATCATCGATGTGACGCAAGGGTTTCTTGGCACCAAAATAAAGGGATTCCGCGGCGACAGCGAGATTAACGCCGACGATGCCTTTGGCCTCCGCCATTTTGAGCACGTACTCGTTGAATTCAGGATCGGCCAGAACCTTGTTGGCCTGCGCGGTGTCACGGAAGAGAAATGGAATGCTGAACTCGCCAAAGCGCGAATCCACGCCGACGAAAAAATCCGCCGGATTTTCGTAGCCCTCAACTGTTCCGAGCTGGAGGCCTTCGATCATGGCGGCCGGGCTGCCAAGCTGACCGCCCGGAAATACCTTTACTTCGACACGGCCATTGGTCGCCTTTGGAAGAACTTCTGCAAGCTTATGTCCGAATTTTTCCTGCATGTCGCCGCGCGTGACGACGGCCCATTTCAGGGTGTACTCAGCGGCACGAAGAGGCAAAATAAAAGCGGCCGACGCAGCCGCGAAAACAACAACGGCAACTGCAAGACGAACACGGATTCTCATGACGTCCTCCCCAAGGACAGCGGCTGGTTTTTATTCTCTGGTAGCCGCGCGATTTGCTAGTAGCATCGACACGATACAGACTATCCCAGCAAAGAACGCTGTCAAACAAGACTATTTGTCTGATGTATCGGGCAGCCACGACCGTGCGTTGCATGACTAATACAAGAGCAATAGGGGAGATCACCATATGAAAATCGGCCTGGTCGGACTTGGTCGCATGGGCACCGCGATGTCCCAACGCCTGCGCGAACAAGGTTTTGACGTGGCGGGCTGGGACGCCAGTGGCGAAAGAAACAATGCTCTGGCGGACGGCGGCTTACCTATCGGATCCAATCCGGCCGCTTTGGCAGCGGGGGCCGACATAATTATTTCGATCATCACCGAAGATCACGGGGTTCGCCGAATATTCAACGGCCCCGGTGGCTTTCTTACCACCAATGTAAAGGGCAAGCTCTTTGTCGAGATGAGCACGCTACAGCCGATGACCGCACGCGCTCTGCTGCCGGATGTCGAACGCGCCGGCGCGCGGCTTATCGAATCCCCGGTTCTCGGCACAATCCCGCAGGTGCGGGACGGAAAGTTGGTAGCGCTTGTCGGCGGTCGCGATGAGGACCTCGACCGTGCCCGGCCTGTCTTGGAGAAGTTGACGCGCCGTATTGTTCATATGGGACCCAATGGAAGCGGCTATGCAATGAAGCTCGCCGTCAATCTCGGCTTGGGCGCCTACATTCAGGCTCTGTCGGAATCGCTGGCGCTCGGCTCCAAGGAAGGCCTCACGCTGGATCAGATGCTCGATGTGCTTCAGGAAGCGCCCTATGCCAGCGGTTGGATGAAAAGCAAAATCGGTGTGATGAAGGGGGAGAAGCCGGAGATGACCCTCGACATCCGGACGCTTCGGAAAGACATCATGTCGGCTGTCGCGACTGGCGCACTGCGGGGCGTGCCGATGCCGCTCACGGCAGCGACACTCACGTCATTGTCGGCGGCGGTCGCCAATGGATACGGTGCCGGCGATCTCGCCGAGATACCAAGATTTTTACGGGAAGCGATGCTGCAAAATTTCGATTGAGCCGAAAACCTGTGACGCGAAAGACTATGACCCAGACAAAGAGTGAAATTCGTGACGGAATGCGGATCGAATGGGATGTGCCGATCACGATGAATGACGGCATCGTGCTTCGCGCCGATATATTCCGGCCGACAAACGAGGGCCGCTATCCCGTTATTCTGAGCTATGGGCCTTACGCCAAGGGGCTGTCGTTCCAGGAAGGCTACAAGGGAAATTGGGCACGACTGACGAAGGCTGCGCCTGAAGTGTTGGAGGGATCCAGCAATAAATATCAGAACTGGGAACTGGTCGATCCTGAGAAATGGGTCCCGGACGGCTATGTTTGTGTTCGTGTCGACTCGCGCGGGGCGGGACGCTCACCGGGCATTCTTGACGTCTGGTCCTCACGGGAAACGCAGGATCTTTACCTCTGCATCGAGTGGGCGGGCACGCAATCCTGGAGTAATGGCAAAGTCGGCATTAATGGCATTTCTTATTATGCGATGAACCAGTGGACGGTCGGGGCAATGCGTCCGCCCCATCTTGCAGCACTGTGCATTTGGGAGGGATCGTCGGATTATTATCGCGAGCTTTGCCGGCACGGCGGGATTCTGAGCGATTTTTTGAATAGCTGGCATCCGCGCCAGGTCGCCAGCGTTCAGCATGGTGTGGGAGAGCGTGGCGCGAAAAGCGTCGTGACCGGGGAGCCGGTCGCGGGACCCGAAATGTTACCGAAGGAGGAACTTGCCAGAAACTGCGCGGATACGCCTGGTGAAGCCAAACGTCGCCAGTTCATCGACGACTATTATGCGGCCCGCACGGCAAAATTCGAGGACATCGAAGCGCCATTGTTGTCGGCCGCCAATTGGGGCGGCATGGGGCTTCACCCGCGCGGAAATTTTGAGGGCTGGCTGCGTGCAGGCTCGAAGCAGAAATGGCTCGAGGTGCATGGCGACACCCATTTCACGCATTTTTACAGCCGCTACGGCGAGGCCTTGCAAAAGAGATTCTTCGGTCACTTTCTCAAAGGCGAAAATACAGGCTGGACCAAGCAGCCGCGCGTATCGCTCAATATCCGTCATCCCGGCGAAAAATTTGTATTGCGCGATGAAAAGGAATGGCCGCTCGCACGCACGCACTGGACCAGGTATTTCCTGCAGCCTGACGGTTTGGGCTTGAGCGAGCAGGAACCAAAGCAGACGACGGCCGTGGGCTACGACACGATGGGCGAGGGGTTGACCTTCAGCACACCAGCACTGGATGAAAGCCTCGAAATCACCGGGCCGGTCGCCGCCAAGGTGTGGGTTTCGTCCGAAACGACGGACGCCGATCTGTTTCTCGCTTTGCGCGTGTTCGATGTTTCTGGCAAGGAAGTGACCTTCATAGGTTCAAATGATCCGCGTACGCCGGTCGGTCTCGGTTGGCTACGTGCCTCGCATCGAAAGCTTGACGCACGACTTTCTCGGCCGTATCGGCCCTGGCATACGCATGATGAGGCATGGCCGCTTACTCCGGGCGTACCGGTCGAGCTCGATATCGAAATATGGCCGACGTCGATTGTCTTGCGTCCGGGCGACCGCCTCGCACTGACGGTGCGCGGAAAGGACTATGAGGTCGATGGCACCGATATCGCGCTGCCGAATGCGCCTTATCCGATGAAAGGTGTCGGGCCCTTTCTTCATATCGACAGCGACGACCGGCCGGCCGCAGTTTTCTCCTGCCGGAACTCCCTGCATTTTGCGTCAGGCCGGCAGCCCTACCTCTTGTTGCCGATCATTGCGGCAGCGTAGGCTTCAAGAAAAACGGTAGCCCGGGAGGAGACAATGATGAGGCGTATTGTTGCGGTTTTGTTGGCCGTTATCGGCTTTGGTGCCGCTTCGGTGCCCGCTCGCGCCGACGAGTATCCAAGCCGGCCGGTCACGATTATTGTCCCATATCCGGCCGGCGGCCCCACCGATCAGGCCGCACGTCAGGTCGCGAGCGCGCTGTCGAATCTGCTCAAGCAGAACTTCATCGTCGAAAATGTGAGCGGTGGCGGAACCATCATTGCGACGCATAAGGTCGTACAGGCGGCGCCCGATGGCTACACGCTACTGCTGCATAACCTCCAGATATCCGCAAACGTCACACTTTACAAAAAACTGCCGTTCGATACCGAAAAAGATCTGACGCCCGTAATGTTCATCAACCGAAATCCGCTGGTGCTGATCGGACGAAAATCACTTCCGGCGAAAACGCTCCCCGAGTTGCTTGCTTTGATGAAATCAAGCACGCTGAAAGCGGCCATCCCCGGTTACGGGGCGACCGGGCACCTCGCGACATCGCTGCTTGCACAGGAAGCGAAAGTGAATGTTGACTTGATCCCATATCGCGGCGCGGCGCCGGCATTGCAAGATATCATGGGCGACCATGTCGACCTATTTTTCGCGACCCCACAGTCGGTCGAGCAACAGGTTGCCGCCGGCCAGATGACGGCTTACGGGATAACGGCAAAGGAAAAATCGGCTAAACTCCCGAATGCTCAAAGCTTCGTTTCCCAATTCGGGCCGAAGCTCGAGATCCAGTTCTGGCAAGCCGTATTTGCGCCGAGCGGAACGCCGGAGGCGGTCATCAACAAGCTCAATGCGGCGCTTCAAACCGTCGTCGCCGATCCAGCTCTGCTCAAGATCTGGGCGTCGACCGACGTTGAGGCGTATCCGAAGGCTGAACAATCAGTCGCGGCAGCAAAGACGATATTCAAAAGCGAAATCGCGCGCTGGAGCCAGGTGATCCGCGACAACAATATACATATCGACCAATAGTTGACGCCGGCGCGATTCATTGCGTTGGCTGCAGCGTTTGTTCGAGCCAGTCCCACATATAGGCCGAACAAATGCTCTGGTTGTCGATCTGGCAGTGGTGATAACCGCCCTCTTCGCGGGTGAAAACCTTCATTGTTTTTGCTTTCGAGCCGACGGCGTCGAAGCATTTCTGCGCCTCGGCGAGCGGAATCTGTTCGTCACCTTCACCATGCACCATCAGAAAGGGGCAGGCGATTTTTTGCACGACCCCATCGAGCTTGAACGGCTCCAAACGCTCGAGCACATCGTCCTGTGAAGTCGCGTTGAGCACCCACGCGATATGTTGATGGGCAACCGAGAGGGAAGGGGTATCCGCACGCGCCAGACGATCAAAGCGGTCACGCCAGATCTTCTGGTAATCCCACTGGGCACCCCAGGCGAGACAGCAGGCATAGCGCGAGTCGAATGCCGCCGCGCGCGGCGCGTAGTAGCCTCCGAGGCTGATCGCCATGATGCCGATGCGCTTGGGATCGACTTCGGGCCGGGCTGCGAGATAGTCCCACACCGGCGTCGCGTAATGTTCGGTGTCGTGGCGCAAATAGAGATCGCGAAAGCGGATGCTTTCGCCGTTCCCCGGCCCATCGACGATCAGGCACGCTATGCCGCGGGCGGCGAGATCAGCGACTCCCTTGAAGTACTGAATCTCCTTGGTGACATCGAGGCCGTCGAAGAAAACGACGGCCGGTCCTTTTGATTTATTGTTGACGCGCTCGGCGTGAACGAAAATTGCCGGAAGGCTCGTCCCCATGTAGGGGATCTCGACATGTTCAAGCCGGGGCCGCTTGATGTATTTGGCGGCGTCGCGAAGACAATGAACGCCGCGCATATAGGCCTCAAGCCCGGCCTTGCTCTTCGGCTGAAGAAATCGTTCGCCGACATGGTAGTAGGCGCTCGCGCGCTGGAGATATTGCGCTCCGCTGACTGTGTTTCCGTCGTGGATGCGTTCGCGACCCCAGTCCTCGACCGCGCGAGCTTCCCGGCGCCACTCGTCGAACCAGGCATTATCATCGCCAATGCGGCCCTTGAGCCGGAGCCCGATGCGGTTGATCTCGCCGATTTCCGCGCCGCCCCATGGCGCCATGTTGAGGCCAATAAGAAGACCGTGCGACCACCGATAGTTTTCCGGAAAATAGGTGAAGGATAGATCGCTCTGTTTTTCGTTCATGCAACGTCCATTGTTGTCACGGGATTCAAGCCCTTGCCGGACCAATCCCATTATTCCATGATCCTAACCTTAGAACGATAGAAACGGGTAGACGGGAGGAGCCGCAGCGAACAATGGCTGACGGCGGCGCCAACGAAGATTTCCGGACTATGCTCGCGCGCATGGAACGCGACGGCCATCTGCGCCGCATAAAAAGGACGATCCGGCCGGAACACATAACGGCGCTATGTGGCAAAGCACCGGCCGCACTGATGTGTGAAGCAGTCGAAGGCTATGAAATCCCGGTGGTCGGCGGGCTTTATTGGACTCGGCCGCGAACTGCGTCGGCGCTCGGTTGGCGCGAAAGCGAACTCGGCGCACGTTTCGCCACAAGCGTCTCGCGACCGATTGCGCCCGAAACGGTCAATAGCGGCGTCTGCCAGGATATCGTCATCACAGGCAACGACGTCGATCTGACCTCTCTGCCGATCCCGTTTATGCACGAAAAGGATGGCGGGCCGTATATTTCCGCCGGCGTTGCATTCGCCAACGATCCACAATTGGGACCGAATGCCGGGTGCTACCGCTTGATGTTCCGTACGCAGCGCGAAATGGGCATCGATTTATTTACCGCGTCAGACTTGCGCCGATACTATCAGGCGGCGTTCGACAAGAACGAGGCGCTGCCGGTCGCAGTTGCGATCGGCGTGCATGTGTTCGAGCACATGGCGGCGGCGTACAAGGCGCCGGCCGGGATGAATGAAATGCACATCGCCGGAGGGTTGCGCGGCGAACCACTCCGGATGGTGCGGGGCAAGACCGTCGACGTGATGGTACCCGCGAACGCCGAAATTGTGCTTGAGGGCGAACTATTGCCGAACGGCTGGACAGCCGATGAGGGCCCGTTTGGCGAGTTCGCCGGTATGCAGGGCGATCTCAAGTACAATCCGCTGTTTCGCGTCACCGCGATCACCCATCGCAAAAATCCGATCTTCTACGCGTTACAGATGCCGTGGGAGAACGACTGGCTTAACGGGCCTGCGACGGAAGCCGCTTGCGCGCGGGTCCTCGGCCTTGCCGGGATCCAGGTCACCGCGGTACGCGCGACTGAAGGCGGCTGCTGCGGCTGGTCCGTGGTGGCGGCGATCAAGAAACGCGCCGGCGAAGGCAAAAATGCAATTGCAGCGCTGCTGTCGCTGCCGGTCGTAAAACAAGTCATCGTCACAGATGACGACATCAACATCTACAATTCCGACGAAGTGGAATGGGCGGTGACATTCCGCTGCCAAGCCGACAAAGATATCGTGATTCTTTCCGGTATGAAGGGGAAACATGTTGATCCAAGCGTGCGACCCTGGGAGCTGAAGCCCGGCGAGCTGCCGACTACGTCGAAGTTTGGTATCGACGCGACGATCCCCGAAGGCATTCCCGCGTTCCGCTACGAACGTATTGTGCCGGCGTTTCGGGACGACATTCGTGCTGAGGACTACCTATGATGCCGGGCGCTGATGCGCGGCTGGTGGCCAAGATCGCAGGGCTCTTGCGGCAGCCAGTGTTCTTTCGGGACGTGCTTGTTGCTACACGCGATCAACCCTACCGCGCTATTTTGTGTGCATGGAGTGAGATCCGCACGAGGCACGCGCTCGCACGCGACGAGTTCGGACGGTACTGGTTGGAAGAACAATAATACTTTGAAAAAGCTCTGGGGAGGGTTCCATGGTACTTCGTCACATCGCAATCCTGATTACTGCAGTGTCGAGCCTCGTGCTCGCGTTGATCACGGGCGCCCAGGCCGAAACAAAAATTCGCTTCACGCTCGATTGGTTGCCCGGTTCCTACCATGCGCCGTTCTTCATCGCGCTCTACAAGGGCTATTACAAAGCGGAAGGGCTCGACGTCACGATTGATCGAGGCAAAGGCTCTGGTCAGGTTGTCCAGCAGCTCGCGACCAACGTTTATGACATCGGCTATCCGGATATCAACGTATTGATGGAATTTAACGCCAAAAATCCGAGCGTTGCGTTTCCAGAAGTTATGATTGGTTACGAGCAAAATCCATCAGGGCTGTTTTTCCTCAAGTCGAGCGGAATCAAGTCGATCAAGGACTTCGAAGGCAAGACACTCGGCCCGGTCGCAAACGATTCCACTTACAAGACATTGCCGGTTTTTGCGAAGCTCAATCATCTCGATCTTAGCAAGATTAAAATTCAGTATCTTGACCCGGCTTTGCGCGAAGCCTTGCTGATCAAAGGGCAGGTCGATGCCATCACCGGCCAGTATTTCCGCTCCGTTATCGATCTGCACGGCCGTGGCGTGAAATACGAGGATATTGGCTCTTTCATGTACAAGGACTACGGGCTGGACATGTATGGCAACGGGGTCGCCGTCTCGCGCAGCTTCCTGAAGGAACATCCGGAGGCGGTGAGGGGCTTCCTGCGCGCCACTATCAGAGGCGTAAAGGACATGATCCACGATCCCGAGACGGCGGTAGAGATGGTTGCGAAAGCGGAACCGCTGTTAAAAAAGGACATTGAGCTTGAGCGCCTGAAGCTCGCGTTGAGTTGCTGCATAGCTACACCGAACGTGCTCAAGAATGGCTATGGCGGTGTCGATCCGGCGCGACTCGAGCGCACAATCACGCTTATTAGCGAGGGCTTCGGGTTGCCACGCAAGCCAACCGCAGCCGAACTGTTCGACGGTTCGTATCTGCCGCCGGAAAAAGATCGCATGGTGAAGTAGCCGTACACGCCCTTGAGACAAGAATATGCGCGCTAGGTAGGAAGAAGCATCCTTGCGCCTGGGAACAACTGGCGCTCAGTCGATGCATGATTTAGTTTATCGTGCAAGCGTGTGAGGGAGTGGAGCAATGCAGGCGATGGCACCCGGCGTAACCAAGGCCAATTCGGGCCTCGACGGAATTGTTTGGAATATCCTGGGGCAGACCTACGTCCCCAAGCAACTCACCGAGGCGTCGTTTGCCTGGCACGCGACGCTGCCGCCGACCACTTTCGTGCCGCCGCACATACATCCGACGCAGGACGAATTCGTGTACATGCTGGAAGGACGCATGGATGCGCTGATTGACGGCAAGGAATTCGCTGCCACCGCTGGCGACTTAATCAAGTTGCCGATGGGAATCCCGCACGGCCTGTTCAATAAGTCAGACCAGACCCTCAAGTGTTTGTTCTGGGTGACGCCGACACGCAAGCTGTATGACTTGTTCTGGGCGATCCATTCGATGAAAGAGCAGAACCCGCCCGAAGTTGTTGCGCTGTCGGCCAAGCACGAAGTCAACTTCCTGCCGCCGCCTCCGGGCGCTTAAGCAACCTTGCCCGCTGCGTTGACCTGCTCCTTGGCAAATCCGGCCTTGGCGGCGTAGCCGCGTACGATCGCCTTACGTTCCTCATACGACAGGACGTTGTCGATATTGTCGAAGCCGTCCGGAGCGCGCTGTTCGACTGCATCGATCACGCCTTCCGGTCCGCCGGAACGGTTCGATTGTACGATCTGCGCCGTCATGGGCAGCCGCTCGCGCTCATAGGCCCACAGTGCCTGTCCGACATGATCAGCCTCGCGCAAACGATCGGCAAGACAGCGCGCATCGAGGATCGCCTGCGAGGCTCCGTTTGAGCCGACCGGATACATCGGGTGCGCGGCGTCGCCGAGCAGCGTGACGCGGCCGTGCGACCAGTGCGGCAGCGGATCGCGGTCGCACATCGGATATTCCCAGAATTCAGGCGTCGATTCGATGAGCGCCTTGGCGTCGACGAACGGTATATGAAAGCGCTGCACATGAGGCATCAGGTCTTCGAACTTGCCTGCGCGCGACCAGTCTTCCTTGCGCGGCGGCGCGCCGGCTTCGGCGACCTTTACCAGCACGGCCCAGTTGGTGAGCGGTTTATCCTGTCGGGCACCTTCGCCGATCGGATAAATGACCAGCTTGCCGGCCATGCCGCCAGCGATCACCATCGAGCGTCCCGTCAGAAATTTCGGCCAGTCGATTGCGCCCCGCCACAGCATCGAACCATTCCAGCGTGCCGGGCCCTCGTTCGGATAGAGTGTCTCGCGCACGGTCGAATGGATGCCATCGGCGCCGATCAGAATGTCGCCGCGAACAGTTGTGCGGTGCGAGCCGTTGCGGCCGAAGAAGTAACAGGTGACTCCGCCTTCGTCCTGGGTGAAAGAGCCAAGCCGGCAGGCCGTATGGATGCGCGCTTCGCCGAGCCGCGACCGTACGGTCTGGTAGATCACCGACTGCAACCGGCCGCGGTGGATCGAGAATTGCGGGTATTCGAAGCCGGCATCGGTACCGCGTGGCTCGCGCCATATCTCTTGCCCGATACGGTTCATATAGAAGAGTTCGTGGGTCCGAACCCCGGCCTGGTCGAGTTTCGAGAGCAGCCCCAGTTGCGCTAGCTCCTTGATTGCGTGCGGCAGCGTGTTGATGCCGACGCCGAGCTCCCGCACCGCTTCGGCTTGCTCAAAGACCTCGCAGTCGATGCCACGCGCGTGCAGCATAAGGGCCGTGGTAAGCCCACCGATACCGCCGCCGACGATAATCGCCTTCATTGCCCAAGCCCGACGCCAACAAACTATGGGTGCATCATGCGACGTGCTGGCCCCCGACGCAATTGGGCCGCGCGGCGCGGCGATTGACTCTCTTGCGCTTTATTGGACCAATAGGGATATGAAAGTGGGCGTTTGGGGAGGAGCTGGATCATGCGGACTTTGGTATTCAGGTTAGCGGCTGCCGCGGCACTTGTATTTATAGCGAACGCAGCAACGGCACAGGACAAGATCCGCATTGGTCTCATCTACACGCTGTCAGGCCCGGCTTCCGCGCTCGGCCAGCAGTCGAAGAATGGGTTCGAACTCGCGTTAAAGGACCTCGGCGGCAAAATGGGCGGGAAGGACGTCGAGCTCGTCATCGCCGACGACGAGCTCAAGCCCGATGTCGCGATCCAGAAGGTGCGCGGCATGATCGAGCGCGACCATGTCGACTTCGTGGTCGGTCCGATATTCTCGAACGTTCTGGTTGCAATCCATAAGCCGGTGATCGATGCGGGCAAGATCCTGATCAGTACCAATGCCGGTGCGTCGTCGTTTGCCGGCGAAGCCTGCGATCCAAATTTCTTCGTGACGTCGTATCAAAACGACCAAATTTACGAAGCGATCGGCGAAGCCGCCAACAAGCTCGGCTACAAGCGGGTCTATGCCCTGGTTCCAAACTATCCCGCCGGCAAGGATGCGATTGCCGGGTTCAAGCGTACATACAAAGGCCAGATCGTCGAGGAATCCCTGGTGCCGCTCAACACGACCGACTTCTCGACCGAAGTTTCGAAAATCTCCGCGTCGAAGTCGGACGCACTGTTCACTTTCATGCCGGGCGGCCTCGGCATCAATCTTCTCAACACGTACATTCAGGCCGGACTCAAGGGCAAGCTCCCGGTAATTTCCGCATTCACGGCGGATGAGGCCACGCTGCCGGTGCTCAAAGACAATGCGATCGGCGTCTATGGCGTGCTGACCTGGGCGCCGAATATGGAAAATCCGGCCAACAAGAAGTTCGTTTCCGAGTACGAAGCTGCCTACAAGGCAGTGCCCGCATCCTATGCCATGCAGGCTTATGACGCGGCGACGCTGATCAACAGCGCGGTAGCCGCTGTAAAGGGCAACCTTGCCGATCAGAATGCCGTGCGTGCAACACTCAAGAAAGCCGCCTTCACCTCGGTACGCGGTCCGTTCAAGTTCAACATCAACGGCTATCCGATCGAAGACTTCTATCTCACGAAGGTGGCCAAGCGCGCCGACGGCAAATACGAGACGCAGATCGTCGAGAAGATCTTCTCGAACCACGCCGACGGCTACGCGAAGGCCTGCAAGGCAAAGTAAAATCCGTTTTCAGTCTGGTTCGCGCGCGAAGGGGCTTGCTTCGGCCAGGCCAATTGCTTTAGGTTTAAAAATTATAGGGTTCCAATAATTCGGCGACCTTGCGGCAAAACGACTGGATCTGCCCATGCGCGCGGTTTGTCTCGGCGGCGGTCCTGGCGGGCTTTACTTCGCGATCTCGCTGAAGCGGCGGGATCCGGCGCACGAAGTCGTGGTGATCGAGCGCAACCGGCCGGACGACACGTTCGGTTGGGGCGTGGTGCTGTCGGACGAGACGCTCGCCAATCTTCAAGCCAATGATCCGGAAAGCGCCGCGCTCATTCGTGAGTCTTTTGTCTATTGGGACGATATCGCGGTGCACTATCGCGGAAAAACAGTGCGTTCAGGCGGTCACGGGTTTTGTGGTATTGGGCGCAAACGGTTGCTCAACATCCTTCAGCAGCGTGCACTCGCTCTCGGCGTCAGGCTCGAATTCGAGACAGAGGCCAAGGAAGTTTCCGCTTACGCCGATTTTGACCTGATCGTCGGTGCCGACGGTGCCAATTCGCGCGTACGGGCCGCCCTGGCAGACGTCTTCAGGCCCGACATCGACGTGCGCGCCTGCAAGTACATTTGGCTCGGCACGCACCAAAAGTTTGACGACGCCTTTACTTTCATCTTCGAGCAGACCGAATTCGGTTGGATCTGGGTGCATGCCTACCAGTTCGATGCCGATACCGCGACGTTTATTGTCGAATGCTCGGACGAGACCTGGCGGCGTGCCGGCTTCGACCGGATGAGCGTCGAGGAAACGATTGCGGCCTGCGAAAAGCTTTTTGCCGTTAATCTCGGCTCCAACAAGTTAATGTCGAATGCCCGTCATTTGCGCGGCTCGGCCTGGCTCAATTTCAATCGTGTCCTCTGCGAGCGCTGGAGCCACAAGAACGTCGTCTTGCTCGGCGATGCCGCCGCAACAGCACATTTCTCCGTCGGCTCGGGCTCAAAGCTGGCTCTGGAAAGCGCGATTGCGCTCGCCGGTTATCTGCAGGAAGAGGCAATCATGGCAGATGCGTTCCGCCGTTATGAAGACGAGCGGCGACTCGAAGTGCTGCGGCTGCAGAGTGCGGCGCGCAATTCGACCGAATGGTTCGAGCATGTTGAGCGCTATCTCAATCTCGATCCGGTCCAGTTCAATTATTCACTTCTCACGCGCTCGCAACGCATCAGGCATGAAAACCTGCGTGAGCGTGACAGGAAATGGCTTGGCGATGCCGAGCGATGGTTCGAGAAAAAAGCCACCGGCCAAGAGCCGACAACAGGCCGGGCACCGATGTTCGTGCCGTTCCGCATGCGCGGTGTTGAGTTAAAAAACCGCGTCGTGGTGTCGCCGATGGCCCAATATCGCGCGGTCGACGGCATGCCGACTGATTGGCATTTGGTCCATTACGGCGAGCGCGCCAAAGGAGGGGCGGGCCTGGTCTTTACCGAGATGACCTGCATTTCCCCGGAGGGCCGCATTACGCCTGGTTGCGCCGGGCTTTATCGCCCCGAGCATGAAGCCGCGTGGAAGCGGATCGTCGATTTCGTGCACGCGGAAACCGACGCAAAAATAGCCATTCAACTCGGGCATTCCGGGCCGAAGGGCTCTACACAGCTCGGCTGGGAAACGATGGATGCGCCGCTGCCCTCCAGCAACTGGCAGGTGATGGCACCGTCGGCCGTGGCCTGGAGCGCGGAAAATCAGGTGCCGCGAGAAATGACGCGTTCCGACATGGACGGAATTTGCCGCGACTATGTGAACTCGACGCGGATGGCGGCACGCATCGGATTTGACTGGCTCGAGCTTCATTACGCGCATGGCTATCTGATGTCGGCGTTCATTACGCCGCTTACCAACAAGCGAACGGACGACTATGGCGGCAACCTTAAAAATCGTATGCGGTTTCCGCTCGAGGTGTTTCGCGCGGTTCGTGAAGCATGGCCCGACGACAAGCCGATTTCCGTGCGCATCTCCGCCAACGACTGGATGCCCGACGGCATTTCACCGCCGGACGCGGTTGAAATTGCGCGCATGCTAACCGATGCCGGCGTTGACATGATCGACGTATCCGCCGGTCAGACCACGAAGCAGGCAAAGCCCGTCTACGGACGAATGTTCCAGACGCCGTTCTCCGACCATATCCGCAATGAGGCGGGTGTCGCGACGCTCGCAGTCGGCAACATCTATGACCCCGACCATGTCAATTCGATTTTAATGGCCGGCCGCGCCGATCTGGTGTGCCTGGCGCGGCCCCACCTTGCCGATCCGTACTGGACGCTGCACGCGGCAGCCGAGTTCGGCTACGAAGGCGCGAATTGGCCAAAGCCGTACTGGCCCGGCCGCGATCAATTGCATCGGCTGAAGTCACGCCCTGACGTTATGACGGGAAAAGTATGATGGGCGCGCTCGACGGCCTGCACGCATTGGTCACCGGCGGCGGGAGTGGCATCGGCGCGGCGATCGCGCGGGCGCTGGCGAAAGAGGGCGCAGCCGTGTCCTTAGTCGGACGACGCAAGATGCGGCTCGAGGAGGTTGCACGGAATTTACCGGAGGCCGTCGCCATCGTCGCTGATGTAACGAATGCGGCACAGTGCACGGCGATGGTGACGGCGGCACACGCCGCGCATGGGCCGATCGATATCATCGTTGCCAATGCTGGAGCCGCGGAAAGCGCGCCCGTTGCGAAAATGTCGGTCGAGCATTGGCAACGCATGATTGATGTGAACTTGACTGGCACCTTCCTGACCGTGCAGGCGGCGCTGAGTGACGTCATGCGCAAAGGCGAGGGGACGCGACGGATCGTGTTCACCGCGTCGACTGCCGGACTGAAGGGCTATCCTTATGTTGCGGCTTATTGCGCCGCCAAGCACGGCGTCGTCGGTCTCGCGCGCGCCCTGGCGGCTGAACTCAAGCCTGCGGGCGTAACCGTAAATGCGGTGTGCCCCGGTTACACCGATACCCCACTTTTGGACGCATCGGCGGCGGCGATTGCGGGCAAGACCGGCCGCACCGTGGCCGAGGTGCGCGCAGCCCTCGCCGACGACAACGAGGATGGCCGGCTGATTTCACCGGATGACGTCGCCACCAAGGTCCTGTGGCTGTGTTCGCCGGCGGCCGCCTCGATTAATGGCGAAGCCGTCGTCATCGCCGGGAGTACAGCATGACAATCGCCACGAAGACCAAGTCGCGTCAAAGCGCGCTGTCGCTGAGCAAGCAGAGGCTCCGGCTCTGGATCCGCATCTTGCGCACCGCGCGCGCCATCGAGGCTGAGGTGCGCGAACGGTTGCGTGTCGAATTCGCGGTGACATTGCCGCAGTTTGACGTGATGGCGGCTCTCGAAAGAAAGCCCGGCGGCATGACAATGACGGAGTTGTCACGATTCTTGATGGTATCGAACGGCAATGTTACGGGCATCATCGATCGGCTCGAATCAGACAAGCTCGTTACGCGTCAGCCGCCGGCGGATGATCGGCGCGCCATCATCGTGCGGCTGACGCCGCGCGGGCTCAAGGAGTTCACCGCGATGGCGAAGGCGCATCAGGGCTGGGTCGACGGACTCTTGTCGGACTTCGGTGCGGAGGACGCCGACACGTTGATCCGCCATCTCGACGGATTATCGGGCCGCATTCGCAGCGGAGGACCACGCCCATGAACATGAGCGACTTCAAGCCGCAACATTTCAACTGGCGGGCGCAGAACGGCATCGCAGTGATCACGCTCAAGGGCCCCGAGCGGAAGAACCCCATCACCTTCGACAGTTACGCCGAACTGGGGCAGACGTTCCGTGCACTCTCACATTCCAACGATATCAAGGTGATTGTCTTCGGATCGAACGGCGGCAATTTCTGCTCCGGCGGCGACGTGCACGACATCATCGGGCCGTTGTTGAAGCGCGACATGAAAGGGCTTCTCGAGTTTACCCGCATGACCGGCGAGCTCGTGAGGGCGATGCGCGCTTGCCCGCAACCGTTGATTGCTGCAATTGACGGCGTGTGTGTCGGTGCAGGCGCCATGATCGCGCTGTTTTGCGATATCCGCCTCGGTACGCCGCAAGCCAAGACCGCATTTTTGTTCACGCGCGTGGGCCTTGCCGGCTGCGATATGGGTGCTTGCGCCCTGCTACCGCGTGTCGTTGGTCACGGACGCGCGTCGGAACTGCTGTATACGGGCCGCGTCATGACCGCGGATGAGGGCGAGCGGTGGGGTTTCTTCAACCGCATCGTAGAGGCAGGGAAGCTTGAAGCGGATGCGCTGGCGCTGGCGCAGGAATTCGCCGGCGGTCCGACATTCGCGCACAAAATGACCAAGGCCATGCTGCATCATGAATTTGCGATGCCGCTCGATGCGGCGATCGAGGCGGAGGCTCTTGCACAGGCGGTCTGCATGCAGACCCAGGATTTTCGCCGCGCCTATGAGGCCTTCGTCGCCAGGCAGAATCCGCAATTTGCCGGGAATTGAACAATGGCCGACCGCAGTTTCCTGTCTTGGCCGTTTTTCGAGGAGCGCCACCGCGCGCTGGCCGATCGGCTCGAAAGCTGGGCCGCACAACATGGTGGACAGGTCGATCACCGCGACGTCGATGCAACCTGTCGCGCGCTGGTGCAAAGGCTCGGGCGCGATGGCTGGCTGACACACAGCGCGCCGGGCGACGATCCTTCGGAAAGAATCGATGTCCGAACGCTGGCTTTGATCCGCGAAACTCTGGCGCGCCATTCCGGGCTCGCCGATTTTGCTTTCGCGATGCAGGGTCTCGGCGCCGGCCCAATTTCCCTGTTCGGTACCGCTGACCAAAGGGCGGAATGGCTGCCGAAAACCCGCAGTGGCGGCGCGATTGCGGCGTTTGCATTGTCCGAGCCGGCATCCGGCTCCGATGTGGCCAATATTTCAACGACCGCGCGGCGAGAAGGAGACGGCTATGTTCTCAACGGCGAGAAAACATGGATTTCGAATGGCGGCATTGCCGATCTCTATGTCGTGTTCGCCCGTACCGGAGAAGCGCCGGGCGCAAAGGGCCTTTCGGCGTTTATCGTGCGCGGCGACAATCCCGGCCTCGTGATCGCGGAGCGTATTGAGACGATCGCGCCGCATCCACTTGCGCGCCTCGCGTTCGAAAATTGCCGGGTTTCAGCCACCGACCTTGTTGGGGTGAGCGGCGAAGGATTCAAGATCGCAATGGCAACCCTCGACGTGTTTCGTACATCGGTCGGTGCCGCCGCGCTCGGCTTTGCACGCCGCGCGTTTGACGAAACGCTCAAGCGTGCCGGCAGCCGCTCGATGTTTGGTGCACCGCTGTCAGAATTGCAGATGGTGCAGGGCCATATCGCCGACATGACGCTCGAAATCGATGCCATGGCGCTCCTTGTCTACCGTGCGGCCTGGACAAAGGACAGGGGTGCCGAGCGCGTGTCGCGGGAAGCGGCGATGGCGAAGCTCTACGCCACCGAAGCGGCTCAGCGCGTAATCGACATGGCCGTGCAGATTCACGGCGGCGACGGCGTGCGCTCGGGTCACCCGGTCGAGATGCTCTATCGCGAAATTCGCGCGCTGCGCATCTACGAAGGTGCTTCCGATGTCCAGAAGATCATCATTGCTCGATCTTCACTTTCAGCTGCAGCAGGCCATTGACATGACCCGAAACGCAGCACTTGGTCCATCCGCGCATGTCGATACGTTCACGCGAGACAATCTTCCGCGTTTCGATCAGTGGCCGGATATTCTGTTAGAGCGGCCAGAATTTCGCTACCCGGAGCGTCTGAACGCCGGGGTTGAATTGACAGATCGTATGGTCGAGCGTGGGTTCGGCGACCATGTTGCGCTGATCGGCAATGGCCGCCGACGCACCTACAAGGAGCTGTCCGACTGGTCGAACCGGCTCGCCCACGCGCTCGTTGAGAACTATGGAATTAGGCCGGGCAACCGCGTACTCATCCGCTCGGGAAACAATCCGGCGCTGGTTGCCGCCTGGCTCGCCGCCACCAAAGCGGGGGCGGTCGTCGTCAACACGATGCCTATGTTGCGCGCCGGCGAACTCGGAAAGATTGTCGACAAGGCAGAGATTGCGCTTGCGCTGACCGACAGCCGCATCGCGGACGAGATTGTGGCCTGCGCAAAGTCCAGCAAATTCCTCAAACAGGTTGTCAATTTCGATGGCACATCCAACCACGACGCGGAGCTTGACCGCGTGGCGCTCGACAAGCCTGTGAAGTTCGACGCAGTGGAGACCGGGCGCGACGACGTCGCGTTGCTGGGCTTCACCTCCGGAACGACCGGCGAGCCGAAGGCCACGATGCATTTCCATCGTGATTTGCTCATCATTGCCGATGGCTATGCCCGCGAAGTGCTCAACGTCACGGCCGATGACGTATTTGTCGGTTCTCCGCCGCTTGCGTTCACGTTCGGGCTAGGCGGGCTGGCGGTGTTTCCATTGCGTTTTGGCGCCACGGCGACGCTTCTGGAAAATGCTTCCCCGGCCAACATGGTTCAGATTATCGAAACTCACAAGGCGACCATTTGCTTTACTGCGCCCACCGCCTATCGCGCGATGCTGGCTGCGATGGACAAAGGCGCAGACCTGTCGTCGCTGCGTATCGCGGTTTCGGCCGGAGAGACCTTGCCTGCACCGGTATTCGATGAGTGGACGCGAAAAACCGGCTGTCCGATTCTCGATGGAATAGGCAGCACCGAACTCCTCCACATCTTTGTCACCAACAGGATCGGCGACGCTCATCCGGGTATGACAGGCTGGCCGGTAACAGGTTACGAAGCAAGAATTGTCGACGATAAGATGAAGGAGGTCGAACGGGGCGCGCTGGGCAAGCTTGCTGTCCGCGGCCCAACAGGCTGCCGTTATCTCGCCGACAATCGGCAAGCCAATTACGTGCGCGATGGCTGGAACCTGACCGGCGATACGTTCATGCAGGACGAAAGCGGGTCGTTTCATTTTGTAGCGCGGGCCGACGATATGATTTTATCAGCGGGCTACAATATCGCCGCTCCCGAGGTCGAGGTGGCGCTGCTCACGCACGCTGATGTAGCCGAATGCGCCGTCGTCGGGTCTCCGGACCCTGAACGCGGACAAATTGTCGAAGCATTTGTCGTCCTCAAGCCGGGTGTCAGCGGCGGTCATGATTGTCGCAAGCGGCTGCAGGATCACGTGAAAGCTGTGATTGCACCTTACAAGTATCCGCGCGCCGTGAATTTCGTCGAGGCTTTGCCAAAGACGCAAACCGGAAAAATTCAACGATTCAAATTACGGAAGCAGCCATGAACGACAGTAATCTTCAGATATTGCAGCCGAAGAATTGGATTACGCCGCAGGGATATGCCAACGGCGTTGTGGCCGAAGGACGCCAGGTTTTCATTGCCGGTCAGATCGGATGGGACGAGCAGGCACGGCTGGTCAGTGACGATTTTGTCATCCAGGTCGAACGGGCATTGTCGAACGTGATCCGAATTTTGGCGGAGGCGGGCGGCATGCCACAGCATCTTACGCGCCTGACATGGTATGTGACCGACAAGGCGGTGTATGTCGCGCGCCGAAATGAAGTTGGCGACGCCTATCGTCGCGTGCTTGGCCGGCATTTCCCGGCAATGACGCTTGTCGTTGTTGCGGCTTTGCTGGAGGAAGGTGCAGTCGTTGAGATCGAGGCGACGGCCGTCGTCCCTTCCAAACAAAATTGACGTGTCCATTTAATCCAGGTCGCTTCGTCGATCAGGCCGCTTGTTCGATGTCGCTAATGAATGGCCGCTAACATCGAACCCGACATGAACAGCGAGACAAGCTCGATCACAACCACCACCACCAGCAATAGCAGCCAGATCGAGGCTATGGCCGCGTCCGAGTGATGGTCACGGGCTGTTTGGGGGTTCTGATTGTTCATCATAGTCGCCTCCTGATGGTGACGACTACCATGTGCTCAAGTGCAACGAGGGTGAGCTACTTCACAGTCGCTTGCATCCAGCGGATCCTGACCCTGAACGCACTTTGGATTGCCAGGATGGAGAAGGATGTGATTGGCGGACTGACCACCGCGGAAGTTGAAAGCGAGGCAGTTTGACGCGGCTCGTTATGCCGCAGCGGCAATCGGGTTCAAATCTGCGTGAGAGAACATTCGCCAAGCAGAATCACGCGCTTACTTTCAACTCGCGACTAGTCGCTCAAAGTCTTGCCCGAGCATTCGTGAAGCTGAATTGGTTGCCGCGTTTAGCCCCCACGCTTAGCTTACCTTTACGCTCAAGTCCCCAAAAAGAGCGCGGCCTCGGTCTAACTCCGCCCCCAGGTTCCCCATAGATCGGGGCTGATCTTTTTGTCCTGGCAATTGCGGCGCGCGCCTTTAATCCCATGTTGAGAGAAGGGTCGAAAATCGGCTGAGGAGCGGTCAGTCGTATGTCCAACTTTGACGATGAGATGGCCCGCTTCGAGGAGCAGATTCCGGATTGGGCCGGACGTAAGCTCAAGCGCCTTCGTAGCCCGCAGGCGGTCTGGGTGCGCGTGCCGGCCGGTATCGCACTCACCGGGGGCGGAATATTGGGTTTTCTTCCGGTGCTCGGAATTTGGATGTTGCCGATCGGCCTTGCGCTGCTCGCTCAGGACGTTCCGGTCGTACGAAGGCCGGCTACGCGCATGCTGCGTTTCACAAATGACAAGATCGAAAAGAGAAGAACCAAAAAAAGCGCACGAGCAAATTAAGCAGTCGCGGCTCCCACTACCTGCCGCTCCCCCCTAAACGCGATTTTTTTACTCGCCATGTGACGGGAAGGGGTGCAGATTTACGCGAGAGGTAAGTTCCCAGAGATGAGGGGTTTGCCATGGTAGCGTCAGCGCTCACCCGAAATTCCACCCGTATTCCGAATGTAATCTGCGCAGTGTGCGGCTCGCGCATGAATCTTGTGACGATGGAGCCCGCGGAGTCGCCGGATAGCAAAGTCACGTTTGATTGTGCTTGCGGCCATATTTACGAACTTTCCCGGCGCGCCCTTAACGAACTGGCGTGGGATAGTTCGGATCGCTGGTGAAGTTCAGCCACGGCCGGCCGTCAGGCCGCTTCGCGCTTGTGGCTTTGTAAATGCAACGCGGCGGTCTTCGGCTCGTCGATCATCCATCGACGAAGCAAGAGACTTCCGTGAAATCAAAAGTTGATGGCGGAAGGGGTGAAAATACCCCGTTCTAAGGATTCCAATCACTTAGAATGGCAACCCCCGGTATTTCCGTCCATTGGAGTCAAAA
>Ga0134128_10001018_pt1 | contig 37609 bp, 33 predicted proteins | sample KB31754_FD_96462 | JGI IMG/M metagenome (GOLD analysis project Ga0134128, IMG submission 96462) | Terrestrial soil microbial communities with excess Nitrogen fertilizer from Kellogg Biological Station, Michigan, USA - KB3-175-4 | ecosystem: Environmental > Terrestrial > Soil > Unclassified ...
CTGTGATTTCACTTTGCTCGTTGCGCAAAATCCTCCCGTACCCAGTCGGATCCGGTAGCTCTACAGTCAGCAGTCCTAGTGTTTCTTCGCCCGTTATTGCAATCAATCTTTGCAGTGTTTCCGTGCTCGTCAGCGGCACATCGCCATACAGGACAAGTGTAATACCTTCTTCCTCGATATGAGGTAGCGCCTGCATCACTGCGTGACCCGTGCCGAGTTGCGGAACCTGTTGCGCCCAGACAAGGCTTTCATCCGCTATCGTTTGCGGGACTGTCTCACCCCCATGTCCATAAATGACACAGGTTGTATGGGGCGATAATGCGCGGGCGGTATCGAGCACGTGCATCAGGAGAGGCTTGCCTGCCAGGGGATGCAAAACTTTCGGCAGCGCAGAGTACATGCGCTTTCCGAGGCCGGCAGCAAGAACGACAATATTCAGTTTGGACACATTCATGAAGATATTAGGACATGCGGGAATGTGTAATATTCGACCCGCAAAGGTAGATCAGCTGCAGGAAGTTAAGGTTGAAGCGGAATTTACGAACGGAAACCGGGTTAATTTATCATATAGTTGGCACAAATCCAAATGAAGTGTCCAACTGAAGCCGTCGGTCAAGCTGTCCTGATTGAAGTATTCTCCGCCCAGACTTCCAGCAACGAACAGGGACACTTGAGCATGCATACTCAAGTTCGGCTGTGCCTCGAAGCAGAGCTACTGCTGCCTTTCCAGAAGATAGGCGCTTCAATCAAGCGTAAGCTGTTGACGTCCGCCGGTTTCAATTTCAGAAATTGATTCGCACAGAACTGAAAAAGGGCGGTATTTCCGCCCTTTTTCAGTTCTGATTCTAAATATCAGTGTCCGCGTTTCCGTAATTTCTGGATAGCGGCCAATTGCGCAATCGCTTCGCTCAACTCCGCCTGTGCCCGTGCATAATCCAGAGCTGAGGCTCTATCCCTCACTGCTTCTTCCGCATGCTTCTTGGCCTCGATCGCTTTTGCTTCGTCGAGGTCGGCGCCGCGTACCGCGGTGTCAGCAAGGATAGTGACGACATCCGGCTGGATTTCAAGCATGCCGCCGGAAACATACACCAATTCCTCTTCTTTCAGCGGCGCCTTGATGCGTACTGATCCTGGCTTGATACGCGTCAGCATGGGAGTATGCTGGGGATAAATGCCCACCTCACCTCCTTCTGCCGGCGCAACCAGAAATTCAGCCGGCCCGGAGTAAATGGATTCCTCCGCGCTGACGATATCAACGTGAAACACGCCCATTTTAGTTCCCATTCATCATTGAATCGGGATGACTGTTTTATCCGGTCATCCGATTCATCAACTCGATTATTGCAAGGTTTTGGCTTTTTCAACCGCCTCGTCTATGCCGCCAACCATGTAAAACGCCTGCTCGGGCAGGTGGTCGTATTCTCCCGACACAATGCCCTTGAAGCCTTTGATGGTCTCTTTCAGAGGTACGTATTTTCCCGGCGCGCCGGTAAACACTTCGGCCACGTTAAAGGGTTGTGAAAGAAACCGCTGAATTTTGCGTGCCCTTGCCACAGCCAGCTTGTCTTCAGGAGAAAGCTCATCCATTCCGAGAATTGCAATGATGTCACGCAATTCCTTATAGCGTTGCAGGGTTTGCTGCACGGCCCGGGCAGTCGAGTAGTGCTTTTCGCCCACCACGAGAGGATCAAGCTGACGCGAGGTCGAGTCGAGAGGATCAACCGCTGGATAGATTCCCAGCGAAGCAATATCACGCGAGAGCACGACGGTAGCATCCAGGTGACCGAAGGTTGTAGCGGGTGATGGGTCGGTCAGGTCGTCCGCAGGCACGTACACGGCTTGAATGGAGGTAATGGAGCCCGACTTGGTGGAGGTGATGCGCTCCTGCAAACGGCCCATTTCCTCAGCCAGCGTTGGTTGATAACCCACAGCCGATGGCATCCGGCCCAGCAACGCGGATACTTCCGTACCGGCCAGGGTGAAACGATAGATATTGTCCACGAACAGCAACACGTCCCTGCCTTCGTCACGGAAGTGTTCTGCCATGGTGAGACCTGTCAACGCCACCCTCAACCGGTTGCCGGGCGGCTCATTCATCTGGCCGTATACCAGCGCCACCTTGTCAAGCACGTTGGAATCCTTCATTTCATGGTAGAAGTCATTCCCTTCCCGAGTACGCTCCCCCACACCCGCAAATACAGAATATCCACTATGCTCAATGGCAATGTTGCGGATCAGCTCCATCATGTTCACGGTCTTGCCCACGCCGGCGCCGCCGAACAGTCCCACCTTGCCGCCCTTGGCAAAGGGACAAACGAGATCAATAACCTTGATCCCTGTTTCCAGCAGCTCGGTAGACGCGGACAATTCGTCAAAAGCAGGAGCTTTCTGATGGATCGACCTGTTCTGCTCGGCACCGATAGGTCCCATTTCGTCTATTGGCGTACCCAGAACATCCATGATCCGCCCCAAGGTTTTGGTACCGACAGGAACACGAATCTGGTCACCGGTGTTTGTTACCATCATGCCGCGCCGCAACCCCTCGGAGGAACCGAGCGCAATCGTTCGAACTACGCCGTCACCCAGCTGCTGCTGCACTTCGAGCGTGAGTTCCGATCCTTCAAGAACGAGCGCGTCATATACCTTGGGCATTTCTTCCCGCGTAAACTCGACGTCGACCACCGCACCGATACACTGAACAATTTTTCCCTGGTTCATATTGTTCCCTAAAAAATCAATTCAAATTATTTAAACAGCCGCCGCGCCACCGACAATTTCGGACAGTTCCTTGGTAATGGCAGCCTGCCGCGATTTGTTGTAAATCAGCGTCAGTTCGTTGATGACATTCCCGGCGTTGTCCGACGCCGCCTTCATCGCTACCATGCGCGCAGATTGCTCGGATGCAATATTTTCCGTCAATGCCTGGTAAATCAGCGCCTCCACGTATCGCACCATGACGTCATCGATGACGGGTTTGGCTTCGGGTTCATAAATATAATCCCACACGCCGCGTTGTCCGGTCGGTCCATCACTGGCTCTGAGACGTTCATCGGAAAGCGGAAGCAGTTGCTCCATCACCGGTTCCTGTTTCATGGTATTGATGAAACGGGTATAAAAAAGATATACGCGGTCAAAACGATTCTGGTTATAACCATCCAGCAATATTTTTATTGCACCGATCAGCCGCTCCAGATCGGGCGCATCGCCGAGGCTCACGACATGCGAGATGACATTGGCGCCCATACGGTTCATGAACCCCAACCCCTTGTTGCCGATGCAGCACACCTCGATCTGCTCGCCTTCGGCTTCCCAGGCTTTCATCTTACTTACCGCCATGCGCAGCACGTTTGTGTTGAGTCCACCGCACAAACCCTTGTCAGAGGTAACCACAATGATGCCGATGCGCTTTACCGTATCGTGTTCTAACAGGAACGGATGGCGATATTCAGTGTAAGCACGGCTCATGTGGGCTGCCACGTTGCGAATCTTCTCGCCGTATGGTCGGGCTTTTTTCATGCGTTCCTGTGCTCGGCGCATCTTGGATGCAGCCACCATTTCCATCGCGCGCGTGATCTTCTGCGTGTTCTTCACGCTTTTGATCTTGTTGCGTATTTCTCTGCTGCCTGCCATCGGTCAGTATGTTCCGTTCTTCTTGAAATCCTGGATTGCCGCATCGAGTTCCTTCTCGGTTTCCGCATCCAGATCCTTGGTGGTCTCTATCTTGTCCAGAATCGCCCCATACTTGCTACGGACGAAGCTCCTCACCGCAGACTCAAAGGCCAATGCACGGCTCACTTCCACATCATCCAGGTACCCTTTGTTGACGGCAAACAGGGTAAGCGCCATTTCAGACACGCTCAGCGTGGAGTACTGAGGCTGCTTCATCAGTTCCGTCACCATCTTACCGCGCTCCAACTGCTTGCGTGTCGCTTCATCCAGATCGGAAGCGAACTGGGCAAATGCAGCGAGCTCCCGGTATTGCGCCAATGCGAGACGCACGCCACCACCGAGTTTCTTGATGACTTTGGTCTGCGCGGCCCCCCCTACGCGAGAGACTGAAATACCGGCATTGATAGCTGGCCGGATACCTGCATTGAACAGGTCGGACTCCAGAAAAATCTGGCCATCAGTAATGGAGATAACGTTGGTGGGAACGAATGCAGTCACGTCACCCGCCTGGGTTTCGATCACAGGCAAGGCTGTCAGCGAACCCGTCTTGCCTTTGACTGCGCCATTCGTCTCTTTTTCCACATAGGCCGCGCTGACACGGGCGGCGCGTTCCAGCAGCCGCGAGTGCAAATAAAACACATCTCCAGGATAGGCTTCCCGACCAGGAGGGCGTCGCAATAACAGGGAAATCTGGCGATAAGCCCACGCTTGCTTGGTCAAATCATCATAAACAATCAGCGCATCCCTGCCGGTATCGCGAAAATACTCACCCATCGTGCAACCGGAATAAGGTGCAATAAACTGCATCGCGGCAGACTCAGAAGCGGTGGCAGCCACGACGATGGTATATTCCATCGCCCCATGCTCTTCCAGCTTCCGCACCACGTTACTGATCGATGACGCTTTCTGACCAATCGCAACGTAGATGCAAATCATGTTCTCACCTTTCTGGTTGATGATTGCATCCACGGCCACTGCCGTTTTTCCCGTTTGACGGTCTCCAATGATCAGTTCACGCTGTCCGCGTCCGATGGGAACCATTGCGTCGATCGCTTTCAGTCCGGTTTGCACCGGCTGATTCACCGATTGACGCCACACCACGCCCGGCGCAATCTTTTCTATCGGCTCGGAGCGCTTGGTGGTTATCGGTCCCTTGCCATCGATCGGCTGACCCAGCGCGTTGACTACACGGCCGATCAGTTCCTCTCCTACCGGAACTTCAAGAATGCGACCCGTGCACTTGACGGTGTCGCCCTCGGTAATGTGCTCATACTCACCCAGAACAACGGCACCCACAGAATCGCGCTCCAGATTGAGCGCAAGACCGAAGGTATTACCAGGGAACTCAAGCATTTCGCCCTGCATCACATCAGACAATCCATGGACACGCACGATGCCGTCGGTCACGGAAACCACCGTACCCTGTGTCCGGACTTCGGCGGTTGCTTCAAGCCCTTCAATTCTGCTTTTGATCAGTTCACTGATCTCGGATGGATTTAAATGCATTTTTCAGTTAACTCCTAGCTTTTAAGTGCAACAGCCATGGCTTCCAGTTTTCCTCGCACGGAGGCGTCAAGCACCTCATCGCCTATTTCGACTATCACGCCGCCTATCAAATCTGCGTCGACACTCACTTTTGCCTCTATCTTGCGCTTGAATTTGGCCTCGAGATCAGTCACCAGATCCCTCAATTGAGCATCACTGATGGCAAAAGCAGAAGTAACTTTGGCATCCAGCACGCCTTCATAACGGGTCTTGAGTTGCTCATACAACTCATTCACCTCCGGCAAAATTTCAAGCCTGCCGTTTTCCGCCAGCAGTAAGATGAAATTGCGACCTTCTTCATTGAGTCTGTCCCCGCAAACACCCAAAAAAAGCTCGCCCAGTTTTCTGGAAGATACCTTGGGGTTGCCGATCAATGAACGGATATTTTCGTCGGCTGCGACAGCGGCCGCCAACTGTAGTGTGTCCGCCCAACGGGCGAGATCGTTCTGGTTTTTTGCAAGTTTGAAGACAGCCTCCGCATAAGGCCGGGCAATCGTGCGAGTTTCGGCCATTGGCTAGAGCTCCGCCTTGAGGGATGTAAGCAGTTCGGCGTGCGCTTTTTCATCCACCTCGCGCCGGAGGATCTTTGCGGCGCCCGCCAGCGCCAAGTCCGCCACCTGCTGGCGCAAAACTTCCTTTGCGCGAAACACTTCCTGCTCCACCTCTGCCTTGGCACCCACAAGAATGCGGCCGCCCTCTTCTCTTGCGGCCACCTTGGCTTCATCCACGATCTCCGCGGCACGCTTTTCCGCCTGCGCGATGATATCAGACGCTCGCTGCCTGGCCTCCCGGACGACGTCGCCTGAGCGCTGACTTGCCAGTTCGAGTTCGCGCTTGCCACGTTCGCCCGCAGCCAAACCCTCGGCGATCGTTTTCTGGCGATTCTCGATTGCGCGCATCAATGGAGGCCACACAAACCTGACTGTGAACCAGATGAAGATGGCAAACGCCATTGCCTGAGAAATAAGCGTGAAGTTTATGTTCATGGCCAGCCTCTGGGAATGATACCGGGAGCAATCACTATTACTTGATCACGGCCAGCAACGGGTTGCCGAACGCGAAAAGCATCGCGAGACCCACGCCGATAATGAACGACGCATCGATCAGACCGAGCAGCAGGAACACTTTTCCTTGCAACGTCGGGATCATTTCCGGCTGACGTGCGGCGCCTTCCAGGAAGCTGCTGCACATAATGCCGATACCGATACAGGCACCGGCTGCGCCGAGACCGATCATCAGGCCGATGCCAATGCCCGTGTATGCCTGAATCATAGCCAGGAATTGCAAATTCTCCATCTGGTTTTCCTCTCTAGTAGTAATTGAAATTGGTTAAGAACAGCAACGCAGAATCAGTGTGACTCGTGCGCCATGGAAAGATAAACCACCGTCAGCATCATGAAGATAAATGCCTGCAATGTGACGATCAGGATATGGAAGATGGCCCACCCTGCATTCAGCAGCGTGCCGAAAAATGTCCCGGCAAGGCCGGTTGCAGCCCACATGCCGAGCAGCAGAAAAATGATTTCTCCAGCATAAATATTCCCGTACAGCCGCAATGAATGCGAAAGCGGTTTGGAGATGTATTCAACCAGATTGAACAGGATATTGATCGGCCACAATAGAGGATTCTTGCCGAAGGGGCTGCAGACCAGTTCGTGTATCCAGCCACCCACGCCCTTGACTTTCATGTTGAAAAAGATCATCAGGAACCATACGGAGAGCGCCAGCGCGAACGTCGTATTCACGTCGGCAGTCGGGACGCTGCGCCAGTTATGCAGCCCCATCAGTTCGTATACCTTCGCCATGATATCGATCGGCAGGAAATCCATGGCGCTCATCATGAACACCCACACAAACACAGTGAGCGCAGCAGGCGCTACAAATGCATGCCGGTCTCCGTGAAAAGTGCTTTTAACCTGATTATCGATGAACTCGATGGCAAGCTCCACGAATGCCTGCCGCTTGCTGGGAACACCCGAAGTCGCGCCGCGCACCACCCACCAAAGAAAACCGAGGCTGACGATACCGGTCAGCGCCGCCATGACGAGCGTATCCACATGCAGCGTCCAGAATTCACCTTCACCGATCGAACTGGTCAGATTGGTCAGATGATGCGACATATAGGAAGTTGGGGTAAGTTCTGTGCCTGATGCCATTTATTTTTGCCTATCTCAACTGTTTACTGCTTTATTTGCGCAAACCTTTGCATCATCCGTTACGAACAATGCCAGCCCAAAGATCAGAACCGTAAGTACGAAGGTCCCGATAAAGCCGACCGCCACGACATCCTTGTAAAGCGTCATCACGAGCCAGAGCAATGTAACCGTGATGACTATTTTTACCGCTTCTGCTTTCAGGGCCGTGACCAGTATGCCGCCCGCGGTGGAGCCGCGATACCTGGAGACAATTGCAGAAAACGCCGCGGCAGAAACAATGCTGACCACACCACCCAGAAAAGCCGAGGCTGCGCCATGGAATCCCCATACCAGACCCAGCGTTAGCACCATCGCCAGTGTGACAATCAACTGCCAACGCATGACAACGCGTACCGGCTTGTTTCGTATCCAGGGCATTTACTGAGCTTCGTCGGAAAGCGCCCGTCACAAAAACAGATGTTGAGAGTGACTTTGGCTCGTTGAACGTGTATTCGTGGAAGACCTGATTTTAATTCCTTACCTTGGCCAGCGCGGCTTGTTTCCTTCTTCCAGGTCTCCTGAATAATTAAATCCGGCTGACCTATTTAAAACACGCGGATTCTAATCTGCTTACGCACAACAGTCAATGGAAAGACCTCTTTTCGTTCACGGAAACTCTGCAAAAAATTTAATATGGTGAAGACTCCACCAGGATACGAGCATCGAGAGGTAGAATACGGTTAAAAGCGGAAACACCGATTGAATCATCAATCGGCATTTACATCTCCCCCGCACCACACTCATTACGAGAATGCCTGAAACGATAGTTTCCCATGGTCAAACAAGGGAGACAGAGATAGGAAAGCGCTGACCAATCCCTGCAGGCGCGACGGAGGATTTGCTCACCGGTTCTTTAGGTTTCTTTATCCGGAGCGCGGTAAAATTCGACGAAAAAGCGGACCGGACCTTGAGGTTCTACGTTGTGGAGAACTTCAGGCACAACTACTCCAGCCGTTTCTGCCGACAGCTCCGTATCCACATTCAGCATATCGACGCGATAGCGGAGCTTTCCCGCTTCCACAATGATCTTCCCCCATACGCCGGTTTTGGTCGAGTGGTCTTTTCTCAATGCGGCCGGTAGCGTTTCCTCGGTGAAGACGGACGTCCGCTTGTACGGAACAAAGTAATCGGGCAACTCGAACTGATCGCAGCGAACACAGTTAAGCGTCTTTCCTATCATCTCTTCGCGCCCCCGCTCGGATGTAACCCAGGGGCGATTGATAAACGGCGGATTATGCCGCACATGTTGGGCATGTCCGCAAGTCAGAATTGCGATCGGATCTCCCTCACTATCGGTATCAAATCCTGTAATAGGTCTTTCCATAGATTGAGCAAATGGTCGTGGGAAACTTGATTTATATGAACTTCTCAAAGAAGAAAGGACTCCAGGCTTTCCTTCTGTTGCGGAGAAGCCAACATTAACTTCGAAGGTAAAGAAAAAACCAGGAGTCCCTATATGATCAATCGTTAAACTGTTTCTCCAGTTTTCAGCATATTTCGCGCCATCAGAAGGGCGAATCGCATTGGGCGCTGACCCCAGGGAGTAAAACGGGGTAGCTGATGGAGGTCGCTGTCTTTTCTCGCTGCTCCATGGGCAGTTGAGACTGCCGCATCAAATCCCAGCTTCTTTACCATCCGGACGTGATCGGGCAAATAATCCCTCCCCGGCTTCCCATTCGGGTAGGCAAAAAACCGCACTGGAGCACGAATAATGTCCTCCAGCATCTCTTTGCCGGTAGCAATGTCAGCACAGGCTGCGCTGTTTTCCATTTGTGCCAGGATAGGATGACGGGCGGTATGTCCACCTATTTCCATTCCTGCATTGTGCATCACTCTAACCTGCTCAGAGGTCATCATGAGATTGTCAGGCAGCATGACTGGAATCAACGCCGACATCGCCTCCACGGTCGATTGCCGTAACTCGGAGGGCAGATACTTGAGCCTGCCGAGGAGTTGATGAATAGTTTGACGACGCTGGGGAATAGTTCCGATCGAAAACCTTCCCAGGCCAAGCCTGTCAAGATCAACGGTGCTTCCCGGCGCACGACGGATTAATTCTATCACGGTGTCGTTGAACATCCGACCTCCGTCAAGAAAACCGGTTGCCACGAAAAAAGTGGCAGGAATGCCACGTTTTTTCAGAATCGGCAAAGCGATTTCCGCATTATCGGCATAACCGTCATCGAAAGTGACACAGGCAGCACGTGGAGGCAGAGTTCCATTACGGAGGCCCCGAATCGCCTCCCCGAGAGATATGACCCTGAAACATGCCGCAAGCTGCTCCATCTGCTGATCGAAGGACTGGGCGTGACTCTCCTCCGGAAAAAGTGGATCCTGGCAAGGCAGCACCCGATGATAAATCAGTATGGACAGGCGAGCGCGCCGACCTCCGGGGGAAAGCAGATGCAACATTGCACGACCCATCAGCAGCGGCCAAAGTGCCCTACGGTCTACCGCGTCGTCCACAGGGTTATATTTGATCCTCATGGGAGAAAAACCGAAGGGCGAGCAGAGAGTTTGTAGAGCAGTGGCCTATTCGACTCTTCTCTCATATCCTAGCCTGAATCCCCCGCAACCGGCTGCGATTGCGGGGGATTCAACTGTCCAAGCTGACGCGGAGAACCGGAGGCTTTTGCTGCGATTGCCGATATGGTTTTTTGCCTGAGTTCTTTTTCCACCAGGACACGAGTCGCAACCATTGCTCCCATGAGGTAGTAAGGCACGTCAAAATAAAGAAGACTAAGGAAAGTACCCCCTATAGCGAAACCGATGAACGATACCTGAATCATCATTGCCAGATTGGAAGCCCATCTGTACTCTTCGAGCTTTCTCGTGTTGCGTATAATCCATGAACCCGTTCGCCAGGTGAGCCATCCGAGCAGCAAGTAAAGCCCCAGCCCCACGAAACCGTGCTCACCGAGCGCCTGAAAATAAATGCTGTGAGCAGCATGTATGTCCTCTGGAATGGGAGCGTAAGCGTAGAATAGTTCAGGGGTAATAATCTCGAAACCACCCCCCGTGAGCGGCCGGTCCTTGGCCAGATTGTAGGCCATCCACCAGGCATTGAAACGACCCTGAACCGACGCGTCCTCTTCATAGGTATTGATGCTGTCCATTCTTTGCATCCACTGCTCCGGCATATACGCAATTGCCGGGAGAATGGCGAGAATAACCAGCAGGGCGATGCGGCTCTTATGCTGGCTTTTGAGCCAGAGAAACGCTCCCATTGCCGCAATGGCCAGCAGAGCGCCCCGTGAATAGGAACCCAGTGCGGCAAAGGCGGATAGCAGCATGACCGCTGTCATGGCATGCTTCACCCAGGTCTTCCGGGAAATCATCTGCACATAATGCATGAGAGGAATGGTCATGATGAGCGCCAGGGCGATCTCATTATTTCCCTCGATGAAGGTGCTCTCGGGTCCCATGACGAGATCAACCCCTCCTCCCATCAGCGTAAAAATGCCTCCCTTGACTCCGTAATATCCCAGCGAGATAACTATTGTCCAGATGAGCAACTGAATCTGCTTTTGTGTCCTGATCAGCATGATAACTACAAAACTCATTGCCATGATTTTCATGACCTTGTTCCACTGCCAATACGTGCCGTCAGGATAAATGGCAAATACCGTACTCAGATTCATCCAGAACACAAAAATTATGAAAGTCCAGATAACCGGGGTTAGAGGAAGATTCTTTGGCTCTTTGGTAATCAGGAGACTCGTTATTGTGACTCCGGCAATGATCGCCGCAAAGGGAAATGTGGTTGCAAATCCCCATCCCTGAGTATGCGGATTCATGACGCTTATCCACACCCACATCAACGCGCCCATATACGGCTTTTTAAAGACGATAGGCAGCCATCCGAAGACAATCAGGGTAACAAGGATATCCCTCATGTTCTTACCGCATCCTCTGAATTTTGTTTTGTCATAAAGACACGAAAAATCCCTTTATCCGCAATGCGGAGATCACGCTTTATCTAGAGCCAGTTATCATTCCTTGACAGCATCAATGGACAAATGGGAAAGATCCTGGGCACCATGGTGGCTGAGGCTTTCTCGCAGCTGAGGCTTCCTCTTGAAAATGTCCCGCAGCTCCATGAATTCGATTACCTGCGCAACACAATCCTCCAGCCCCAGCTCGCCTGTTCGCACGATCAACTCGGGATTGTCAGGCGCGTCGTAGGGCGACGATATTCCGGTGAATTCCTTGACCTCGCCCGCCCGGGCCCGTTTATAAAGTCCTTTCACATCGCGCTGCTCACATACGGCGAGACTGGCCTCGCAAAAAATCTCGATGAAATCCCCGTGAGGAAAAATACTGCGCGCCTTTTGCCGGTCAGCCCGAAAAGGTGAAATAAAAGCGGTCATTACAATCACGCCCGACTCGACCAGAAGCCTGGCTGCCTCGCTTATGCGGCGAATATTTTCAGAACGATCCTCCACGGAAAACCCCAGATCGGAGCATAAGCCTTGACGCACATTATCTCCGTCAAGTACAAACGTGCGACAGCCCAACTGATAAAGCTCTTCCTCTACCGCATGAGCCAACGTCGATTTGCCGGAACCGGAAAGCCCTGTAAACCAAAGGACCGTCGACCGGTGCACGTTCAGCCTCTCCCGGTGCGCGCGAGTAATGGTGGCGTTATGCCATACAGTATTGGTATTCATATTCCGATCTCAGATTCCGATTTTTGGATAAACCGAATTATATCGACAGCGATTCGGACTTATATCTGGACCGAAGTACAGGATACAGAAGAACAGAGCGTAATCGGTAACTTCCCACTGATCAGTTTGTCAAGATCCAGGATTAAGGGAAAACCTTTGTTGATGGAAGTCTTTAGAGCTTTCCTGGCACCCGCTCTCATTCTGAAACTGATTACGATCCATATTACGCCAGAAACCGCACAAGAACTGAAGTGGAAACGAAGGGGTTCAAGTAATTATGGCAGCAAGCCGTTAGGTCTACAACTTCGAATTATAATTGCTTTCAACCCTTTCATTACCTGCCCGCTTCCTTGTCCTGACCGACTTTCGAAGAAGAACGACAACATGGCATAAAATCCCATAAAATCCGGATTTACCGTTCATTGGTCGTTCATCAGACAAGGATTTGTTGTTTCAAATAGTTTCGATAACGAATGTTTCATGCCGCAATATATCCGGCGCCTCGCAGGAACAGGGATGAAAACAGGGAGATTGAGTGAAAGATAATGCTGCGTTGATCATCCTGGGAATGCACCGTAGCGGCACATCGTTGTTAACGGGACTCCTGGGTCAGGTAGGGGTCAGGATGGGGCGCAGTCTGTACGCCCCTCAAAAAGGCGTAAACGAGAAAGGCTTCTGGGAGCACGAGGATATTGTCGACACGCATGACGAACTGCTTCTGCACCTGCATTCACAATGGGATGATTTGTTGCCTTTGAAGGACAAGTGGTGGGAAGACGAGGCGGTTCAGCCGTATGTTGCCCGCCTCCAAAGCCTCGTGAAGCGGGATTTTTCGGAAGCCCCTGTGTGGGCATTGAAGGATCCCCGAATGTGCCGGTTGCTGCCATTGTGGATGCCTATATTCAAGACGCGGCAGATCAGGCCTGTTTTTATCTGCATGAACCGGAACCCTTTCGAGGTGATCGCATCCTTGCAAAAGCGCGACCGGTTTTCACGGGAAAAGGCGCTGGTCCTGTGGCTGAGTCATACGCTATCCGCAGAGTCATACTCAAGGGGAAAACCACGGATTTTCATCAGCTTCGACCAGGTAGCGGCTGACCCGGTCCGGGTACTGCAAACAATAGAACGGGAAGCGGACATTGTCTTCCCCATACCGGTAAACGAAGCAAACGAGAAAATTGCGACGTTTGTTTCTCCTGGTCTCCGTCATCATAAAGCCAATAAAACCGACGATGAAGCAATACGATACCAGGGGCTTGAAGGGATGGCTTATGAACTGTACAGCGCCCTCAGTGAAAAAGCCGTTGAAAGCGGAGGCCCCCATAGCGGGAATCTGGATGAGCGGATTGACAGTATAGCGGCAGAGTTTGCCTCCTATCAGAAAAAATGGAATCCGGAGTTGATTGAGCAGATCCGTTATCTCAACCAGGAGCATGCCGACTACCGGATCAAATTTTTCCGTATTTACCGGTCATTGAGCTGGCTGCTGGTCAAACCTTTCTGGCTGATCGAAAAAATATTACGCAAGTACTGACCCTCACCACTTCGGCCGCCATCCCAGGAGGCCGGCGGGGACATAGGCAAGGGTTTTCAGATTGGCGGGATGGTTCAGCCAGGCCTTCCATAAGGAACGCATGGCGTACCTCAAGTTGTTGGATGCAAGATGCTTCAGCCCAAATTCCATCTGGTAGCGGGCAATGTTTTGCATGAACTGCTGTCTTGAAATGCATCGACCATCTCGGCTGCATAAGCCCCATCTCGCAGCGGCATCTCGCAGCAGCACGGTCCGATAGTCGATCTCCCTGGTAAGACGATTTCCTTGTTCAGGATGCTGGCGATATAAAGTGAGTCCTTTATTCAGCTTGATAACCGGATATTCCCGCGAAATGCGCAACCAAAGGTCCCAGTCTTCGCTATAGGGAAGGGATTCATCGTAAGCGCCGCATTTATCGAATACCTCTGCCCGTATCAATGCGGCGCTGGTCAGAATCCAGCAATCGAGTAGAAGCAGATGGTATATCCACCCTGAAAACTCCTCGTCGATCCCCCCAGGCATTTTTTCTATATCGAAGCTCTCCGGACCGGGAAATAGGCCCTCGCCGTCGGGATGCCACCAGATAAACGTACTGTAGACGAGACCAACTTCCGGATGCGAAAACATTTGCTCCAGCTGCAGCGCCAGCTTCTCGGGAAACCAGTAGTCATCATGATCCATGAGGCAGATATAGCTTCCCGCCGCTTCCCGGATCCCGTAGTTGCGCGCTGCGCATACTCCGGAATTGGACTGCGACAGGAGCCGGACAGGAGCACCATACGAAGTGACGATTTCCCGTGTGCGATCTGTGGAACCATCATCAACCACAATTAATTCCAGATCCGTGAACGTCTGGCCAAGTACGCTGCCCAGTGTTTCTGCGATATAGGGCTCGCAATTATAAGTCGGAATAATGATGGAAACAGTTGGCTTGAACGCTGCCATGGGGAGATTTTAAAAAAATAGTATATCCGGAAGGTTTAACCTCGACATCCGAACTTCAAACGCTAAAATCGGATTTCGGCGGTCAACTCAGGGGCAATAATCATTATAAATCAGATGTCCGCGTAGACCTCCTTCCTTTTTGTATATCGTATATCCAGTATCAGGAAAATTACGGGAATGAGGACTGGCTGCGGTATTGACTATTGCACGAAATCCCGCTGGCTGATCTTGAAATGAGCGGTAAGAATATACCGATTTTCCGACAATGGATGCTCAACTCGTCCGACGAAAATCGATTTGCTGTTTCTGTCGATGAAGTAATATCGATCTGGGGCAACCGGCGTAATTTTTGTGGAAGGGCTGCGAAGACATGCATATATGCTTATGAAGCAATTGCCATCCGTGGCATGATCTGGTCATGTCCACTTAATGATGAAATATTCTACAGAGTTTATGAAAGATAGCACACTGCGAGTCGGCATCTATCAGGGCCCCGAGATTCCCCAGAGCTTCAGGGTTTATGCCGAGAATGTATGGAGGCATTTACCGAAGCAGGATATAGCGATCATTCCTTTCAAGGACAGGAAAGATTTGCCGAAATCAGCGGACGTGCTTTGGGATATCCGTTCCGGGGGAGGCAATCCTCCCCCTGATTTTCTCCTGGGACACCCTCTCCCCCCCCTGGTAGTGACCGTGCATGGCTTCGCTCCCGTCTCACTTAACGGATGGGAGTATTTTCGAACCCTGAAAGGTCTGATCATGTCGGGACAATATGCCAAACACAAGCGTGAGCGATGGCGGGAAGCCCGGACCGCAGTGGAGAGTATTATCGCTGTTTCTGCGTTTGCGAAAGATGAGGCGATTCGTTTTACCGGCGTTCCTGCTGACAGAATCCATGTATGCCATCATGGAGTCGATAGCAACGCCTTTACACCTGACTCTGATACGGGAGCGGAGCCCTACTTCTTCCATGTCTCCAACGACGAGCCGCGCAAAAACGTGCGTGTGATTGTACAGGCGTTTCGGCGGCTCCGGCGCCATTGCCGCGTTCAGCTTGTACTCAAGCTCCCGGATAAGAGTGCGAGGAATTATGAAAAAATCGAAGGCGTACGGGTACTCGGGGGCTTTCTTGCAACCGAGGAACTGGTTGGCCTTTACCGTCACGCTCTCGCTTTCATTTTTCCGTCCCTCTATGAAGGCTTCGGCCTGCCCATTCTGGAAGCCATGGCTTGCGGTTGTCCGGTCATCACTTCCAATGTTTCTGCTTGTCCCGAAATAGCCGGAGAAGCGGCTCGTACCATCAACCCACGCAACGAAAGCGAGTTATTGGAAGCAATGGAGATTCTTTACCGAAACCCGGAAGAAAGGTGGGAGCGCGCTGCAGCGGGTCTCCGCAGGGCACTCGGTTTTTCGTGGGAAGAAAGTGCAAAATGTCATGCCCGGGTTCTGTATATGACGGCAGGCAGGAATGCGCCGATAGCACGACGTGATGAATTGCAATGAACTGGCCAGCACCCGGTTTATCAATGATGAGGTCTAAAGATTGAGAATATCGAGAATTCGAGCACGCTTGTTGCAGGCTATCGTACGCCCTGCCCTGAAGACAGACCTTTTAAAACATGCGGCGTGGCGGCTGATACTGAAGCTTCGAAATGAATTTGCTCAAGCGGTGCCTCCCATGGAACTGGAAACGACTTTCGACGAGAATGTCCGGATCGTCACCTCCCTTTCCGACCACATTGAGGCTCAGGTATTCTGGCAAGGCTTTCAAGAAGCCGATGAAGGAGTAATCCTGCTTCTTAAACGCTTTTTGCCCCCTGATGGCAGCTTCATAGACGTGGGAGCAAATATAGGTACCTTTACACTTGTGGCAGCCCGCCGCGCCGTTAGAGGGCAAGTGCACGCTTTCGAGCCAAGCGCGCATCATTTCACGCGGCTAATGCATAATGTTGAATTAAACGATTTCAAAAACGTAGTTCTCAACCGGAAAGGACTTTACGACCAACCTGGCGAAGCCGTCCTTTTTCTGCCTTCGCACGCGGGAGAAATGAATAACAGCGGTGCAGCCAGCCTTTATACATCCGGGCTTGAAGAAGCGAGACAGGTTTCAGAGGCTGTTTCTTTAATCCGTCTGGACGACTATATACAGGACAGAAGCATAGGGCGCGTCGATATCATCAAGTTCGACATCGAGGGAGCGGAACTCAAGGCTCTGGAGGGCGCCAGAGAAACGATCGCACGCTTTCGTCCTCTCGTTTTCATGGAGCTTGACCTGGACAATTTAAGGCGTGCAGAGTGCTCTCCTGAAGAGGTTCTCCAGCTTTGGAAATCCCTGAACTATGAAGTTTCGATCATCCTTGTAAACGGAAAAACCGTGCCGGTCACAAGTTCGAAAGAATTCGGATCACACCAGAACCTCCAATGCCGTCCCTTTTAGTCGTTTGAGATGGACACTTACCTCTCACCCTTTTTGTGAACAGAGAAAAAACAATGCTGGAGAAACTGAAAAAACTGATGCATCACTTCACTTTCTCGCTGGATAACATCAGTGTCGAAACAAGCCGCGCTCGTCAGCTTTCCATTCGCACCGAAATCGATCGCCTGCGAAGCAATGAGCGTTACAAGGAGCCACAAAGCCTGATTCCTTTCGGGGGGAAAATATATTCGCAAAATGATGAAGACGGGATTATTCGGGAAATATTCAACAGAATTGGTACAACCAATAAGGTTTTTGTGGAATTCGGAATCGGAAATGGCCTTGAAAACAATACGCTTGCCCTTCTTTTTGAAGACTGGCAAGGTTTGTGGATCGATGCATCGTCCGATTCGATAACCACGATACGTAACCATTTCTCAGGGATTATAAAAAGCAATAAACTGGCTGTCCTCGAATCCTTTATCACACAAGGAAATATTGACAACCTGATTGCCTCGAACGTAAGACACCGCGAAATTGATCTGCTATCGGTGGACATCGATGGAAACGACTATCATGTTCTTCAGGCCGTCTCCTGCATCACTCCACGGGTGATCGTGATTGAATATAACGCCAAGTTCGCGCCACCCGTCCTGTTTTGCATGGATTACACTGAAACCCATATGTGGAGGGGGGACGATTGTTTCGGCGCCTCCCTGAAATTTCTCGAAATAAATCTGGATAGAATGGGATATTGCCTTGTAGGTTGCAACCTGACCGGAGCGAACGCTTTTTTTATCAGAAAGGAACTGGTTGCCAATAAATTTCTGGAACCTTTCACGGCCGAAAACCACTTTGAACCTGCACGGTATTATTTATCCGGTTACGCTTCGGGACATACTCCCGCTTATGAGACCCTTGCGCGCTCGCTGACGATGCGCGCTATCTGAAAGACTCTATCCGGAGGCAATCCGGAGTCCATATACCGCAATGCATGAATTTATGAGACACCCGGATACCCATCGGAGGAGGGCGTCGGTTGATACCACTTTGTGGAGATGATATTGAATTTCACTGAAAACAGTCCCGAATCGCACCTCAGTTTCCTGGTCGTAAAATCCGTTCTGTTCTGGCTGGTCGCCCTACTTGCCAGCATGACGATACTTACCCATATTGCCCAGGCTTCCGGTATCACTTTCAAAACTTATGCTTACTTCGGACTTGTTTTAATGCTGGGAATGTCCCTGCTGGCATGGATTTTTTCTCGCCGCCAGTACGGTCAGGTAGTCCGGCGCGATCTCGCAACCTTATCGCTTCTGATCCTCACAGGTCTTGGCGGCGCTTTTATTTCAAGCTTCTTTCACACCGGGGCGGAGAAAGTCAGCTTCGATCTTTTTTATTATGTTCCCAATGCGGTTTACCATCTTCAAAACCCGGACTTACCGATGGGTTTTGCAATTCATTTCCTGGAGGCTGGAAGCGAGCCTATCATATCCTATTTCGGCGCCACTTCCCTCCCGTATGAATACACACTCGCGGTAATAGCATACTTCCTGAACATTCCTTACCTGTCGGCTTTTTTCCTGGTTTCTCCCGCTCTGCTCGGCTTTCTTATTCCATTAACCCTGTTTTATCTTGTCGCTCAATTTGTTGATCCAAAGCCAGCCGCGGTTGGCGCCCTGTTCGCGGTTATCGTCATCCTTCTTCTTGGAGAAACGCCTCGAACACCGGGCACCTGGTCATTCCCAAACATTTTTATCGGAAAAGTTTTCTTCATCTCGATAGGCATATCCCTGTTTGCCGCCGCCACAGTCAATTTCTTTCGAACTTCTTCTCCGCTTGATTGGCTGCTTGCTTTTGTAGTCACTACAGCGATGGTAGGCGCCACGAGTTCCAGCATGGCGCTCCTTCCGCTCCTCACAATAGCGGTCGTTATCGCCTGTGCCGCAGCAAGCGGAGAAAACTACAAACGATTCCTGAAAAAGTCGATAACGTATGCATTCAGTTTGAGTTATCTGGTCATCTATACCTTGACGATGTTTTTAAACTATCACTCGGATGTGAGTGCAAACAGTCCTGTCAATGAAGATTTTCCTGTCACTTTTCTGGGGCATGCGGGGTTCTTTTTTGAAAAATCGGGACCGGCCACACCACTTGTCTTGCTTGGTGCAACCGTATTGGGACTATTGATGACTTCGGGCAAGACCCGCCGCTTCCTGCTGGCGTGGATTGGCACTGCCCTTATTTTATTCCTGAATCCGATTGTTTCCCCCTATATCATCAAATACCTGACCACCCCCAACATCTACTGGCGGGTGTTTTATGTCTATCCCCTGCCACTTCTGCTGGGCTTGACCGGAGCCGGACTGTATAAATATAAGGAGAAATATTCTAGAACGGCCCGCCTTGCTTTCATCTCAGGCGCAGTTTTCGTGCTTTTCATTGCTCATTTCGTACCGTTTACCACTTCTGTCTTGTACTTGAGAACTGAATTCGGGTGGCCACGCTATAAACTGCCTGCACGGTTTGAAAAGGCGGCGGCAGAGGTGATTGCGGTTGCACCGCCGGGGCCCATGCTTGCCCCGCTGCCTGTCAGTGGCATTATTACCATGCTAAGCGGAAACTATCCGCAAATGCGTGTTTTCACTGACGCTGAGAGGTTGTGGTTTAGGGAACGGGGACTTGATACCGCAATCAACCAGCGAATCTGTGCATCGGAATTTGTAAATGGCGATAAACCGGATTGCTTACCCGCGTTTCAGACTCTGCTCGGGTATGAAAATCTTCATTCCGTGGTTATTGCTAAAAACGCCGCTACTGATCCCCAGGTACAGGACGCCTTGGACCGGAATGGCTTTACAAATTTTAAGGAAATCAGGAATTTTCTGATTTATTGGAGATAACCTGCCCCAATCTGTCCAGGCTGATCAAGACTTCACGAACCATTTGCTAGACGAACAAACCCCCTTTGCGGCCCAGAAACAGCCGTATAGTGTCATCCAGCAGTTTTCCGTAGAAAATCCGCAACGTCAGGAAATAAACAAGTGCGCCGAAACTGATTTCGATGAATAATACGCTAAGGCTGGCGCTAGCGCCGGATGCGCTGACAAAGGCTGCCTTGGCAGCCATCAGGCACGCTGCCATCACTGTAGAACCGACTATGGCGGGGCGAAGACTCAGCGCAATTCCTGTAAAAGACGTATGCAGGACTGCCTTACTCATGCCGATAGTCAAAAAGACAACGATCAGTTCGGTCACCACCATAGCCATCACCAGGCCCATTACTCCGTAATGAGCACCGACCAATACCAGAGGCAATAAGATAACCAAGGCAAAAACAGCTGACTTCAATGAAAGGTCAACTCGTCCCATGCTTGCCAATACCGGCCGGAGAAAAGATGTCGTCATCCTGAATGGCATCACGGTAGACAATAATGCGAGCGGCAAAGCCACTGCCGTCCATTTATTCCCAAGCACCGTAGCCACGAACTCCTGTGCGATGCAGGCAAGGCCTATCATGACAGGAAATAAGGCGAGCGAAACAATACCGAGAGATTTACCCAAATAGTACGTCGCTACCCCAGGTTGATCCTGGAATTTGGAAAATGCGGGAAAAATGATGGGGTTAATTACCGGCATCATCTTGGCGAGCGGCAACAACGCAAACTGAAAGGTAACGGCAAAAATACCGAGCAATTCCGCGCCCAGAACAGGGCCGGCAATCAGGGTGGCAAGCTTGTCAGTAATGAGTACAACTGCCCCGCCCAGGGACAAAACGCCGCCGAAAGCCATCATGGCACGTACGGCCGAAAAGTTCAAAGAAGGTATGATGAACCAAGGCTCCAGGAACATCAATATAACTGCGAGAAGAATCCGGTTGATCAGCATCCCCCACACCAGGGCCCAGACTCCCCAGCCGAGAATTGCAAGCACCAGTGTTGCGATGGCGGCGCTTATGTTTGCAATGAACTCGGCCAAAGCGCGCAGCTTGAACTTCAGATTACGATCCAGGAGAGCGTTCGGGATGACCCGAAACGGCGCCAGGATAAAAACGAAGGCCAGTACCTGAGCCAGCGATTCGAGACGAGGTTCATCAAAATAAGCAGCCATCACGCTGCCGCCAAAGAAATAGACGAGAAAAAGGAGCCCGTTGATAACCAGCAACCAGCCGAAGACGCTTCGCAACTCCTCATGCTCAATCGTTTTCCACCGAACCAGGGCCAGGTCAAGGCCGAACGTGCTGAGCAGCATGAGGAGCTCGAGCGGCGCTTCCAGCATGGCGTTGAGTCCGTAATCCTCCGGGCGGATGAAGCGCACGACGATGATCGTGCTAAGCCAGCTGACCATTTGGCCTGTCACCCGAAGCATGGCCGACCAGCGTGCGCCGTACAGCACCTTCGCGGTAATATCGGATTGATGTTGCTGCTTATCCATCGATTTGCATTGCTGAAAGAATGTGCCCTTCCATCATTCCAGGTAATCGAACTGAAGTCTTGTCAACTGAGGTCTTGTCAGACGGAGAAATTGATAGTAGTGAGAAGTGAACGTATTGCGAAGCTCTTCAAGTTGTGGCGATTTTACTTACTACATAACGAAACTTGCCGGATTTTTCTGCTGGAATTTCAGGCATCTCCTCGATCAGGACATCAACAGACTGCCCTAGCCGGGCCTTGAATTCTTCCTCGATTTTCGCAGTGATCTCCCGATCGAGCTTTGCTCCGGAAACTACCCATACATGAATAAGGTTCAGGCTCTCCTGGGTGATCTTGAAATGACTGATCTGCGGCAATTCTCGCAGGATATATATCAAGGCCAGGCCATGCATGACCGTCCCATCCTGGGCGACGACAAAATCCGTGCTGCGGCCTTGAATTTCGCGGAGAAGGGGAAGTCCTCGCCCGCAGCGACAGACTCCATCATCCAGTATCCCTATATCCCCCGTGCGATAGCGAATGAACGGAAATTCTCCGGTAGAGAGGTGGGTGACTACGATCTCTCCTGCCTCTCCAAAGGGTAGCGGGATTCCCTGTGGATCCACGACCTCTACGATAATATCCTCCGCCGTGATATGCATGCCGCCGTCCGGGCATTCATGGGCGATGAAACCTGCATCGCGTCCTCCATAGCCATTGGCAACAGGACATCCGAAGGTTTTATTGATCTGTTGTCGCTGTTCATCGTAAAGCCGTTCCGAAGTAACGAATGCCACCTTGATACCTAGGTCGTCCATTCGCTGCCCTCTTGCCTGCGCATGACGGGCAATATGGGACAAGGCCGAAGGGTAGCCGAAAAACATTCTGGGAGGCACGGCGCGCAGTTCGTCAAGGAAGCGGTCGAGCTTTTGTTCCGACATTTCGAACGCCGGAAACAACCTTGTTCTGAGCAGCCGATCACGCAGCATGCGAAGACGATCCTGCGCGCCGAGTTCGATGGGAGACCCCCAGACCACCACCTCAGGATCGCCGATATCCACGTTCCACCAGCGCGTGGCGCGCCACTTTGCCGCTACATCATGGCTGACGCGCTCCTTGCCGATATAAAAGGTGAGCGGTTCCCCGCTTGAGCCTCCAGTATTGAAAGAGCACAGGCTTCTGGCTTTTTGGGACTTCAATGCCTCTGTATTGGCGCGAATCGCAGGTTTATCGAGCAGCGGCAAACGCGCCAGATCGGCAAGGCTGGACACCTCGGCCGCCTTGAAGCCAACCTCCGCAAATATCCTGCGGTAATAAGGTACGTGCACTTCTGCTTCAGCCAGCAGATGTCCCAACTTCAACAACTGCAATTCCTCCAGGCGCTCCCGGTTCCACCACTGAGACGCCTCCAGCGCCTTGCGTACCGATACCGTGGAATGATCCTTGAGACGCTCTTGCAGCGGAAAGAGAAGACCCGATACGAGCGATGTATACCAGTCCCTGTTTCTCATTTATCAGGCTTCAGCGCCGCTCAATGTGATCTGCCGGGTGTGGCGAGAACCTGCTCATAGACACGGAACAAGGGAACGCGCACGTTTGGCCAGGTGTAGCGCTGCACACATTCAATGCCGTTCTCGATCAAACGCCTGGTCCTCGCCGCATCATTGAGTAGCCGCAGGACTGCATTGGCCATCGCCTGGGGGTCGCGCGCAGGTACGAGCAAGGCGTTCTTTTCATGCTCAATGAGATAGGGGATACCGCCCACATCCGTACTCACCACCGGGACGCCGCTTGCCAAAGCTTCAAGTATCGATATGGGCATATTATCGGCGAGACTTGGATTGAGCATCACACTCGCGCTGCGATAGATTGCAGCCATGCCCTCGTTGTCCACACGTCCGGTGAATGTCACGGCATCCGCCATGCCTAATGCATAGGCGAGTTGTTCCAGCGTCTGCCGCTCCGGTCCCGATCCAGCCAGGGTAAGCTTCGCGGCGGGGTAGAAGCGTCTTACGATGTGAAAGGCGCGCAATGCAGTCTCATTGTCGTAAATCGGCTCCAGATTGCGGGTGACGATGATATGAGGAAAATCAGGTCCGACTGCCGCAGAAGAGGCACCCGGTCGCATCCCTGCTCCGAAACGACTCAGGTCGATGATATTGGGAACGATACTGACCGAAAAACCGCGTTTACCAAAAACCCCTTCCAGAAACCCGGAAGGAACAATAATTGCACTCGCTCTTGACAAGCTCGGCCTTACCCACGAAAAGACGTTATCAAAGAAGGAGTCCGCCTCACCCCCCCGGTAATTGATAATCACCGGCTTACCCCTGAGCCGCGCAATCCAGATAGCGGGAGCAGCAAACAAGTGCCAGGACCAGCCGGAATTGGCCATCACGTGAAATAATTGCACTCTGCCGGCGGAAAACCACAGCTGGCTGACATAGGGCAGTAGCCGGAAACCCGCCCTTATCCCTTTGAATCTTCCAATCCAGCCAGGCCGATAGGGACGATTGACCTGGATCAGTTCCACCTCAATGTTCTCTTCTCGCAGAAGCCCCGCCAGCTGCAACGTCTGGTTAGCCATTCCCCCGGAAGGAGGAGGTAAAGGTCCAACCAATCCAATGCGCAAGCCAGCTTTCATGACGGCGCTTTCCTTGAGAGGAGGGTGCGATAGATCTCCTTATAACCGGCCACGCTGCCAGCCCAATTGCGCTGTGTTTCGACAAAACCGCGCGCCGTAGCCCGAAGACCAGCCCATGTATGGGAACTGGATATCAGATTCAATATCCGGGCTGCCAGAGCGTCAGAATCGCCAGCCTTGAAAAGTACACCGGTTTTTCCATCCTGGATGAGTTCGAGATGTCCGCCTACATCTGAAGCAGCAACGAGCCTCCCCTGCGCCATGGCCTCCAGCGGCTTGAGCGGCGTGACGAGGTCGGTAAGCCGCATGGGCAATCTCGGATACACGAGAATATCGATCAGATTGTAATAGCGCCGAACCTGGTCATGAGGAACTCGGCCTGTGAAAATAACCTTGCCTTGCAGGCCCATTCGGGCTGTGAGAGACTTCAACTCGCCTTCCTGCGGCCCTCCTCCGACCAGAAGAATGCGGATGTCGGGATTTGCTGCCAACATCCGGGGCAGTGCGCTGAGCAGCACGGTCAATCCTTCATAGGCGTAAAATGAGCCAATGAAGCCGAGTAACACCTTGCCCTCCACACCGAGAGCGTTTGCAAGTTGCAAATCCCCGCGCTCGCTCATCCTGAAATTTTCGATATTCACCGCATTGGGAATGACAGTTACCTTTTCTGACGGAATGCCCCGCTTAAGGATGTCGCCGCGGAGTCCTTCGCAAATCGTGGTTACTGCATCAACACGCCTTAAAGCATAACTCTCCAGCTCACGGGTGAGACGATATCGCGCTCCCCATTCGCGGTGGGTGCCGTGATCCACGGCCGCATCCTCCCAGAATGCCCGGACTTCGTAGACGACAGGAATACCCGATCTTCGTCCCACGCGCAAGGCAGGCAAAGCGTTCAGGACTGGAGAATGCGCGTGCAGGATATCCGGTTCAACAATCTTGACCACCTCAGTCAGGCGGTGAGTAAGCGCCTCCATGACAGCTAGCTGGTTCAAGACCGGCAGTCGTGCCCTCAATCCGGACGGGGCTGAGGTACGATAAAAATGCCACCCTTCCACGAACTCTTCCGGCACACTGCAATTTTCCTGCTTCGATCCGGTCAGGTGAAAGGTTTCCCACCCCAGGTTCCGTTGTTCATTCAGGATCGAAAGAGTTCGGAAAGTGTAGCCACTGTGCAGGGGAATGGAATGATCAAGGATGTGCAGAATTCGCATCAATTTTTTGCAGTGTCAGGTCCAGCATGGCTTAACGGAAGATTTACGTGAAACTCCAGTCAGGAACGTATAGAAAGCCGTGCCAGATGACTTATGCAGGGGATATGGAAGCTGAAACGTGGCTTTTTTCATAACTCGGCCGCGACATGCTGAATAACTTCGTTCTGGTATTCCTCGAGCCCAAGCCACAGCGGCAGCCTCACCAGCCGGTCGCTCAACTCTTGTGTCCGCGTTAATGCGCCTGACTTGCGGCCCCACTTTTCCCCCATGGGAGAGCTGTCAAGAGGAACGTAATGAAAAACTGTTCCTATTCCCTTCTGCCGTAGCACATTGATAAAGGTAGTACGCTTGTCCAGGTCGGGCAACAGGAGATAGTACATATGCGCGTTATGCACGCAATCGGAAGGAATAATCGGGCGCCGGATCTTCCCCTGCTTTTCCAAAAGCTCGAAATTAGCGTGGTAGACATCCCAGATATCGAGGCGGCGTTGCGTGATTGCATCCGCCTCTTCTATTTGAGCCCAGAGAAAGGCAGCAATGAGTTCACTGGGAAGATAGGATGAGCCGAAATCCACCCAGGTATACTTATCTACTTGGCCGCGAAAAAACTGACTGCGATTAGTGCCTTTTTCCCTGATTATTTCCGCTTGCTCCGCAAAGCGTACATCGTTCACCAGCAGAGCCCCCCCTTCTCCGGAAATGATGTTCTTGGTCTCGTGGAAACTCAGCGCAGCCAGATGGCCGATGCTGCCCAGTGGTCGCCCTTTGTAGGTTGACATAATGCCTTGTGCTGCATCTTCGATGACCAGCAAACCGTATCGTTCGGCAATGGACATGATGGTATCCATCTCGCAGGCCACTCCTGCATAGTGGACAGCAACGATCGCTTTGGTTTTCGGAGTGATGGCGGCCTCGATCAGGGCTTCGTCGATATTGAATGTATCAGGCCGGATGTCCACGAATACAGGCACGCCCCCTCTCAATGCGAACGCATTGGCGGTGGAGACGAAAGTATAGGAAGGCATGATGATCTCATCGCCGGGTCCAATCTGCGCAAGAATGGCCGCCATCTCCAGCGCAGCCGTGCAGGAATGCGTCAGCAACGCTTTTTTACATCCGATACGACGTTCCAGCCACGCGTTGCACTTCTTCGTGAAAACCCCATCGCCGGCCAGGTGTCCGTTCGCATGAGCCTGGCTGACATACCATAGCTCCTTCCCGGTCATGTAGGGTTTATTGAAAGGGATCATGACTGAGTTTTTTCTTGTTCAGTGGTAAAAACAGCATGGTCAGGCGCGGGCAATGACAACCAACCCCCCGACGACCATTAACGTCCCGAAGATGCCTTGTGGCGTGAGCGGTTCGTTCAGGAAAACCACCGAAAAAAGCATCACGATGACGAAAGCGAGACTCATGAACGGGTAAGCATAATTAAGCTCAAAGCGGGTCATAGCGGCCATCCATGCAAGAGAGGCAAGAAAGGCGGAAAATAACCCGGATATAATCCATGGATTGAAAAACTGCTGAAGCAGAAATAATATTTTGTCGCCCCCCCCTTCCGGCATGGTGCCAGCCTGACCCATTTGCCACTTGAGCACCAGTTGGCCATAGACTGTAAATAGCAGGGTTAAAACGATATAAAAATGTCCCGTGAGATCAAAACGTTCGTTCATCTTTTCCTCGCGCATGGATAACCATGCAAATTTCGACACCTGCCTCAACCATACCAGCGCCCGGAAAACACGTTATTTTGTTTATCATTCCCTCTCTGATCCTCGTCTCGATTCCAGAAAATCCTCGAATACACTGAATTCCATTGACCCTTCTCGCCTAATTTTCGGCATTGAGTATACGTCCGATTCTCCTGTAACTTTTCTTTTAATCGCGCCACCCCCAGATATAGTCGGGCGCTTCGGCCCGACATGAAACATCAAATCGAGAATAGTTACGCCATGTTCAAAGGATGGGCAATATCTCGAAATGGGCACACCTGATGCCGGATAGAGCTTGCAGGGGCTGGCAAGAAACCGGCCAAAAAACTGTCGCGACCGGTACATGGTGGAAACAATACTGATTTCCCGCGGCATACGGTTAGATCCGGATTCCTTGTTGGCCATATCGTTCCCGGGGGTGACCTACCGTGACCATGACGGCTGTCCACGCTGCATACATGATGACCCATGGCATGACCGGAAAATGAAATCTGGGTTGTCCGGAAAAGACTACGGATATCAGGGTCAGGTAAATCATCAGGCAGTATCCGAGGAGCGCCCAGGGCCAGGTAACTTTATCGCGATGCTTTATCAACAGGAAAGCTGCTGCGAACGAGCCCACAAGCAGCAGGGCATAAAAAATCTGGTTTATCCATCTCACAGTACGGAAAATATCCCTATATTGTTCATAGTATCGGTAGCCCCCCTCGTAGGCCCACTCTGCTTCGCCATTTCTGGACCATAGGTGCCATATCTTCAGAGGGATAAGTTCTACAAACCGCATGGGGTTTTCTCTTATCCAATCGGTTGCCAGCTTCTTTGCGCGCCGGTCCGATTCCACCTGATCCTGAACGGAGAAATTGCGCTGGGCCACTAATGGATCGTTTTCCTCGTAGCCTCCGCTCGCTGTGGGATTATTTCCCGTCAGGAGCGTTGCGCCGCCGTTAGTGGAAATCAGGACGAGCTCCCCAAAAACCATCGTGTTCCGCACTGCCCATGGGACCAGCACCATAGCCATTGTAAGATAGATTGCAAGTCCCTTGATGAGGTGGGGTCGTAGCCTACCCTTTCTTTCTGGGCCAAATACATGAAAAAGCACCAGCAGGCCAGGCAAGAACACTACCTGCGGTTTAGTCAGCGCTGCCAGTCCGAAGACAATGCCGCAAATCCATATCCAGAACCAGTGGCTCCTTGTGATGTAGAGGTATACGGCAAGAAGCAGTAAAAAGGTAAAGTAAATTTCAGTTAAGATGAAAGATGTATAGGCTGCATGATTCGGATATAGGGTAAGCAGGAGGACGCCCAGGCGCGCCGCGGCTTCGCTCCGGAAAATTTGTCTTGTCAGCTCGAGTTGCAAAAGAAAACTCATCGCTGCCATTACTAAATTAGCTATCTGCCCTACCAATTGGTCCTGACCGAAAAGATAGAAAAGGATACCAAGAAAACCGGGATAGCCAACCGGCCAATAGGCTGTCGGATACCCGGCTTCCGAATAGCCCTCCCCGTTCGCTATGCTGATCGCCATGTTGAAGTACCAGCTTGCATCGGAGGTCATCTCAATGGGCACAAAGAAAATCAGCGCTACGCGCAAGGCCACGAAAAGTATGAAACACACTGGCAGGAAAACATGCGAATCGAGGAGCTGAAACAAGGGAGCGGCAACCATGGGCCAGCGTTGAAAGCGACGGACGCCCTCAATGTTACTTTCTGGATCTGGAAGTGTATTCAAAGCTGGGGATTCAGAAAATTAGCGCATACCTTTTAGCACAGGGTAAACCGGATATGTTGACAAATCCAGTCCAATGCTGCCAGTTTGCGCAGTTTAACGACGTTCTGTCGAGTAAAGAGCCGAAAGCAATTGAAAGCAGTGGTGAAATGCTACCCCTTCCAGTTTACTCAATCCTTGGGCGCAGGAGTATTCTTGAATGTCCAATAAGAATTCAGGAAGTAATTTATGAACATGGCTGGGGCAATCCCGACAAGCTGGTGAATTTCCGGCGAGGCCTCAGGGAACAGAATGGATAGCACTACAAAAGTGGAATAACTTACCCCCAGAGATATGAGAGAAACCATGTTGAACTTCAGCCCCTTGACACGGATATGGTCTTGGGACTTGCGCCAGCGAAAGGTCCAGTAGTTATTCAGCAGAAAGTTCGTGATAATCGATATTTCGATTGAGATAGGAGAAGCGATATACTTGTTTACATTTGCCTGGAGAAGCAGTGTAAACACGCCAAGATTCACAACAACGCCAGCCAATCCTACTATGGCGAACTTGATAAAGGTCTTTGAGCTGTGGAGACGTATCCACCAGGCGTTCAGAATAAACTCGATGATGTCCGAGATTCCGAGCTTCGACTCGCCCTTGGTGCGATCTACGAAGTCCACGGGAACTTCTTTTATGACTGCACCGAGAGATACAGCCTTGTGCAGCAGCGCAACCTGGAAGGCGTACCCCTGAACACGAAGATCGTCAAAAGCGACTTTTCTGAGGAGAGTGGTTTTGATCGCCCTGAAACCTGCTGTGCAGTCTCGAATTTTGTATATCCCGGCAACGTAGCGTGCAACGATATTACCGCCCAGGGAATTCATGCGGCGTAGAACTCCCCATTCCTTTGGAATGGAGCCGCCCTTCACATAACGGCTGCCAATCACAAAATCCGCGCCCCCATCGAGCACCGCCATAAGCCGAGGCACATCCTCGGGTTTGTGCGAAAAATCAGCATCCATCTCGAACACGACATCGGCATGAAGCTCATCCATCGCATGAATCATTCCGCGGATATAGGCGGCGCCAAGCCCTGCCTTTTTTCCCATCAGCAAATGCACATTCGGATGCATAGCTTGCTTCGCTTGAACTACCTCTGCCGTGGCGTCAGGTGAATCGTCATCCACCACGAGAATGTGCATATCATGAGGAAATTCCCGAGCCTGAACCTGTAGCGCCTCAATCATTCTGCCGATGTTATCCCGCTCATTGTAGGTCGGCAAAATCACTACAACTTTCAAAGTTGCCATAGAGTATCCACGGAAAGACGTAATTCCTTAACTTGGTGGGCAGTTTGGTGCAAAAAGGGCGGGGAATTATGAGACTTTGGTTGGTTGAAGATTCTCAGGATTTTGTGGGAAATCGCCCCATTGCAAGTGCCATCAATGCGGATCATCCACAATCATCCATAGCCAGCCAGTAAAAAGGAAGGAAGCTCCTGTGCCGAATGTCATTCCAGACTCACAATAACCGGGAATGCATTCATCCATTTCGGGGAATAACGCCCTGAAGACCTGTTAATTATTAGTATGCCTGATACCCTGCCAGTAAGCTTTCCCGGCTTTCTGCTCTTCCCTGGATACGGGAAAACCTGGCACGCACATTTATCGAGGTCGTTCATGAAAGACGGGCGCCATTTCCAAGAACCGCTGGCGCGAGCGCTGTATGCAGTTGTCCTTTCCCTATGATCCGTGGATGGCGGTTCAGAGGGCAGGGATCCAGAATTCGAAATACTGCGGTTCCCGGCGCAGGGAGAAAACTCGTTATCTGTGGTTATCTGTGGTTATTCGTTTATTGCCATGTCAACTATTAACCCGGACGACGACCACGGAGGGTCCATCCAATAAAACCAAGTCCTGCAAGTAAAAGTGCGTATGTCTGAGGTTCTGGAACGGGCCCTGCGACCGGTTTGTATAACCATACAGCTGCATCCCACTTGCCATTGGCCGTCCTTGCAGCCTCATCGAGCGCTATGAATGCACCAAGCGTAGGATCATATTTCCATTTGCCAAGAACCCCAGTCTCATGATTACCGAGGGGATGATCCGCTGTAGCGCTCTCTATCTCATGAATCACCCAGGTAGTATTGGGGCCAATGTTGCCATCCGCATCTGTAAGGACATTGGCTGACCAGACTGTTCCCCCGCCGTCGCGACCGTCCCAGAGTACGATCGAGTTGTTGGTAGAATCATAATCGATGCCGAAATATGACGTCATCACAAAGTCGCTACCATCCGCCTTTACCAGGTTTATTCCGATATCCCAGTTGTGGCTGGGATCAGCATTGTCCAGATCCCATATTGCCAGATCGGACGTATAGTTGGGCCTGGGATTGGCTGTTCGGATGTAAAGATTGTGGTCTGTATCAAGTGTTCCGGAGCCCTGGTATCCCACCGTGTTCCATGAGCGACCAACTATTTCCCAGGTATCCTGGCCGCCACTTCTCACGTCGCCCGCAGTATAGCGGTAAAGCGAAGGAAAACCCGATGCTGCCATATCCGCTGTGGCATAAACGACATCTTTACCGTTTTCCGTGCGATAGGCCGTTGTACCGTCAATATGGGTCGCCGTCGGTATGTGCCGATCGAGCCACATATTGCCTCCCTGCGCTACATTGGTCGTGTTCCAGCCCGAGCCGGTAGTACCTCCGACCTTGTTCGGATCGGCCTTTCTTGGATCCCACATAAAAGGTCCCGCGACACTCACACTCGTTCCATCCGTTTGGAGGAACGCACCGCCGCCTGGCGCTGCGGCCCCTCCGAATGTAAGGAACATGTCATTTACCGGGAGATAGACATTATTGTCATAGGTATGGGCGGATTGGGGTGCAGCGTTGTCGACAATAAAACCCTTCGAATCTATTCTGCTGGCCAAGGAACCACGGCCCCAATCTCCTGTAGCGCCGTTCCAGACATACATTTCGTTGCCCACGTAATTTCCATGGCCGCCACCCCATAGCAGCAGATCTCCGCGAGTGGAATCCCAGGCAAATGAACTCCATGCACGAACGACCGCGCTAGTCGGGCCAGGAGCCGTATCTGCCCCCGTTGCCCACGCATCGGAAAACAAGTTGGTACTCGCCTTGACCCAGCCTCCCTGTGGCGTCCCTGCCAGCAAGGACGATAACCGCTCGAACGAGGTTTCGGCGCTTGCCTGCCCCACAAAAGCCGGGAAAGAAGCGCTGACGAGTAAAACAGGAAGAATCAAACTGGCCGGGCGAATGTTGTTCGAGCCTACCGAATCCTTTCCCAACCTCAGCTTCAGCTTCCTGAATACCCTCAGTTTTTTCATGTTATTGTTTCCCTGATAAAAGACAAGACGTTCGAAGATTACAAGAAAATCCATTGAAAAGTAAAGCGATTTTTACCTTCAAGAAGTAACGTCGTGCGACTTGTAGTACTATTAGCAGATTTTTATCCAGGATAGCAAAATTACCGGCAGAAGCAGCAAGAACAGTGAAAGGAGCTTATCGCTGTCCGGCCAGCATATACTGAAGGAGCAGTGCTTTATAAACTCTTGTACTGCTACCGCGCGTTGCATCTTCGGAAAGATGAAGTGTTCCGTCCGCAGTCCTTATCCTGTTTTCATTTGTCCTGGCATCTCCGGTTCATTTTGAAAGTCTCATCTTGATACTCAGGGATTGCAGCAATGACGTATCCTCAAAAATAAACAGCTCGGAGTAAATATGCAGCATATTGAAGAAGTGAGAAATATTCTATCTGACGTATTGAGCCTCGGTGAAAGAAGAAACTCGCTCAATGAAGATTCCCCCTTGCTTGGGGCCATTCCCGAACTGGATTCAATGGCTGTCGTCAATGTAATCACTGCTCTCGAGGAGCACTTCGACATTACGGTTGACGATGATGAGATCAGTGCAAAAACTTTTGAAACAGTCGGCAGCCTGGCACAATTCGTCGAGCAGAAGCTGGCGGAATGAAAACGGATCCGGCTTCGGTTCATGCAGAGCCTTTCTTTTTGCAAACCAGCCTGGGACAGCGTTTCTGCCTTTTTCATCAGCCGCATCCAGGCAGGAAATGCCAGGGAACTATTCTATATATACATCCTTTCGGCGACGAGATGAACAAAACGCGGCGAATGGCCGCGGTCCAGGCAAGAGCTTTCGCCGCAACTGGGTGGGGTGTGCTGCAAATGGATCTTTTTGGTTGTGGCGACAGTAGTGGCGAGTTTCGCGATGCTCGTTGGGGTATCTGGAAGCAGGATCTGGTTTACGCCCGGCTCTGGCTTGAGAACCGCCTTACCGTTCCGGTAAGTTTGTGGGGATTACGTCTGGGCGCGCTGCTGGCCCTGGACTTCGCACAAGATGAAGCAAATGCCATTGACCGCATCATTTTATGGCAACCTGTTATCAGCGGAGAAATTTTCCTGAGCCAGTTTTTGCGGTTACGAATGGCGGGTGAATTGTTCTCCCCCGTCCCCGAGGAAAAATCGACAGGAACGGCTATGTTGCGCAAACAGCTGGAAAGAGGCGAAACACTGGAAATAGCGGGATACGAACTCGCGCCCGAGCTCGCGAAAGCGGTCGATGGCTTGAAAGCGGCTGAACTGGCGGTCGGAAAAAGCGTCGTCCACTGGTTCGAGACCATCCCTGGGCCGGGGCGTTCCATGACTCCCGCCGGGGCAAAGATAACCGAGAAGTGGAAGCAGAAGGGCGTCGATCTCCACATCCATCTCATACCGTGCCAACCGTTCTGGGCGACTCAGGAAATCTCGGAATGTGCCGAACTGATATCGGCAACGACAAGTGTTTTTGCACTGGCAGCATGATGAATTACGAGGAACGCTCCATTGTCTTTTGCTGTGGGAGCGATTGCCTTTACGGTATTTTAACCTTGCCTGAACACGCTGCTTCAAGAGGTGTTCTTATTCTCGTGGGAGGACCCCAATATCGCGCAGGAAGCCATCGCCAGTTTACCCTCCTCGCCCGCCAGTTGGCGACGAATGGCATACCGGTCTTCCGATTTGATTTCCGCGGCATGGGTGATAGTGAGGGAGATGCAAGGACTTTTGAAAACGTGGAAGATGATGTGCGCTATGCAATAGATCGTCTCTTCGCAGAAATCCCTTCCCTGAGCGAACTGGTGATTCTGGGTCTATGCGATGCAGCATCCGCCGCATTGTTTTATGCTTATCAGGATCGGCGAGTGACCGGACTGGTCCTGCTGAATCCGTGGGTAAGAACGGAGGAAGGCGCTGCCAGAGTGTATTTGAAGCACTATTACACTTCGCGCATTTTCGAGCGTGAACTCTGGGGCAAAATACGGAGCGGAAATTTCAACTATGCCGCGTCTATAAGGTCACTTTTCGGCACTATCAGCGCAGTCGTGACAGAAAGAAGGGAAATTGCACCCCTCGCTGCAAGGAATAATTCCAAGGATGGATGTGATTCTGTCTCCTTGCCGGAACGGATGTTTCAAGGGCTTGAGCGTTTCCAGGGAAAGGTGCTCCTGATACTCAGTGGCAATGATCTGACAGCTCAGGAGTTCTCCGACCTGGTCAAAGGTTCACGAAAATGGAAAAAACTCCTGGCTTCTCCGCGCTTTTCGCGCTTCAGCTTGCTGGAAGCCAATCATACCTTTTCCCGACGGGAATGGCGCGATCAGATAGCGCGCTGGACAAGGGAATGGCTTTATTCCTGGTAAAACTGATCTGAATTGCCATCCAGGCTGACCGATTCCAGAAAAATCCAGCATCAAAAATTCTCGCGTCGCTTGATTGAACTTGACAACTGCTTCCTTCTATCTTGAGAATGTTTAGAACCGTTTTAAGGGATGGCAGAAGGCTCGATAGAGCGGATAGAGCGGGTAGCTGCTGAATCAGGGAAACAACTGACTATTAGTTCGGCGAGCAAACAGTACAAACGTCATACCGGCGGAAGCCGGTATCCAGTAACGTTCAAAGCACGCCATTGTTGGGCGTGGGCTGGATTCCTTTGCTGGATTCCGAGTCAGGCCCCGAATGACGAGATTCATAATATTTTCTGGCCGGAGCAATAAATTCAAATCAAACCTGGGATTAAGGGAATCTCCCTTCTGTCAACGCAGGTTCTGAGCCAGATAGAGTTCAGAGCAAGCAAGTTTGAGAAGGAACGCTAATGAAAGTCATACCCGGCATTGCAATACTGATTATTTCATTAATCTCGACAGATCTTCGTGCAACCTCTTCTGCCTATTGTGGAGAATTGACAAATGTCCACGATTATATAGGCGGGGATAAGCTACTCCTGGGAACTGTTGAGCAGCATCACTTTACCTCAAATGTAGAAAGCTTGCGTCATGGCAATAGCGGTACCTTGGGTGGAGAGTTGAGCTATACGCTCATGCTTTTTCCAAATCATCATCGGGCGCTTGCAGCTTTCAGTAATCTTTCGTTGAGGGATAAGACTTTAAAACCAGCTGGCGCAAAATATTCCGTTGGGTGTTTTTTTGATCGCGCCATTCGATTCAAGCCAAACGATGCCATAGTAAGAATGGTATACGGCAATTATTTGCTGAAAGCTGGAAAGGCTGATGAAGCTACCGAACAGCTTCGGATAGCGGTCGGCCTTGAGCCCGAAAATCCCACTATCAACTACAATCTGGGCTTGCTCTACTTGAAACAGAAAGATTATGAACAGGCGAAAACTTATGCAAAGAAAGCGTATGAACTGGAATTCCCGTTGCCCGGCTTGAAGAATCAGTTGAAACAAGCGGGAAAATGGGATGAATAGCGCGAAAAGCGGGGATTAACGCGAATCGAAGTTCAACAAACGTTTAGACGCCAGTCGCCTCCTGTGTAGGGGCAAAATGCGCAATGTACCAGCTCATTGCCTGCCTGAGTCCTTCATCGATGCGGTGGGACGGCTCAAAACCAAGTAATTTGGCGGCTTTCGTAATATCCGCCTGCGAATGCCGCACATCGCCCTTGCGAAAGTCGACGTACGTCGGCTGATGATTCTCCAGCTCCGGAAACTTCTCCAGTAACAGTTCGCGCATCAGGCCATACAGTTGATTCAGGCTGGTGCGTTCATTCACTGCCACATTGTAAATCTGGTTCACCGCTCCTGTGTTGTCACTGAGAGCGGCGAGAAGATTGGCTTGCACTACATTGTCGATATAACAGAAATCCCGGCTGGTTTCGCCATCCCCATTGATGTACAGCGTCTGATTCCTGATCAGTGCCGAAACCCATTGGGGAATAACTGCAGCATAAGCGCCATTGGGATCCTGTCTTGGACCGAATACATTGAAATAGCGCAGCCCGATGGAGTCAAATCCATAGCAACGCGCGAACACTTCAGCGTAGAGTTCGTTCACATATTTGGTGACAGCATAGGGCGAAAGAGGGCGTCCAATTACCGCTTCCACTTTTGGCAGATCGGGATGATCTCCGTAGGTGGAACTGGAGGCGGCGTAGATGAAGCGCCTCACTTGCGCATCCCTTGACGCGACCAGCATGTTGAGGAATCCGGAAATATTGGCTTTGTTGGTTCGGATGGGATCTTGAATGGAACGCGGCACGGAGCCCAGCGCTGCCTGGTGCAAAACGAAATCCACACTCCGGCATGCATCCGTGCAAGTTTCCAGTTGACAGATATCACCCTCTATAAAGCTGAAATTATCCCAGGCCTTTTCCCCGACCAGGTCTCGTATCTGCTCGAGATTCCGCTGATAGCCGGTGGAAAAATTATCCAATCCGATTACTTTCTGGTTACGCTTGAGCAAGGCCTCCAGCAGATTGGATCCGATGAAGCCCGCAACGCCCGTGACGAGCCAGCAGTATTGGCGGTCCTCCAGATGCCGCAGCGCTCTTGGGTAAGCAGCCATACCTGACGGACTATCCTTCACAGTCTCCACACGTTTAAGCCAGCTTCTCGCAGCGCGCCAGGATCGAACTGGGATTTCACATCTATGAAAGACCCTTTGTCCGTGATTTTGGTCTGAAATTGGGCCAAGGGCATCTCAGTGAACTGGCGGTGGGCAACCGCGACAATCATTGCATCCGCGCGCGGAAGGTTCTCCCATGATTCAAGTTCCACACCGTATTCGTGGCGGGCTTCTTCGGAACTGGCTACAGGATCATGGACGTGAATCTCTATTCCATAGCTTTCGAGTTCATTGATCAGGTCGGCAACCTTGGAATTCCTGAGATCAGGACAGTTTTCCTTGAAGGCCAAGCCGAGAACATTCACGCGGGCACCGCGAACGTTGATATCGGCTTTGATGATATGCTTGATCGTTTGTTCTGCCACGAATTTGGCCATACTGTCATTGATACGCCGCCCCGCGAGGATGACCTGGGGGATATAACCGACCATTTCCGCCTTATGGGTAAGGTAGTAGGGATCGACCCCGATACAATGACCTCCGACCAGACCCGGGCGAAAAGGTAGAAAATTCCATTTCGTGCCCGCCGCCTGCAGCACTTCCAGTGTATCGATGTCCAGTTTGTCGAAAATAATCGCTAGTTCATTCATCAAAGCGATATTGAGATCTCTTTGAGTATTTTCGATCACCTTGGCTGCTTCCGCCACCTTGATGCTGGAGGCGCGATGCACGCCAGCGGTAATTATGCTCTCGTAAAGCACTGCAATTTTTTCCAGCGTATCCTCATCGTCTCCAGCGACGACCTTGAGAATTTTTGTGAGGGTGTGCTGCTTGTCGCCTGGATTGATCCGCTCGGGTGAGAAGCCAACATGAAAATCGTTTTTCCATTTCATGCCGGAATGTTTCTCAAGGACAGGAATACAGACTTCCTCGGTAGCTCCTGGGTAAACGGTGGATTCGTAAATAACGATTGCACCCCGCTTCATACGTTTCCCCAGGGTTTCGCTCGCACCCGCGAGGGGTCGAAAATCCGGCTGATGAGCTGCGTCTACAGGTGTTGGA
>Ga0134128_10001019_pt1 | contig 37595 bp, 30 predicted proteins | sample KB31754_FD_96462 | JGI IMG/M metagenome (GOLD analysis project Ga0134128, IMG submission 96462) | Terrestrial soil microbial communities with excess Nitrogen fertilizer from Kellogg Biological Station, Michigan, USA - KB3-175-4 | ecosystem: Environmental > Terrestrial > Soil > Unclassified ...
ATTCTGCAGCACCTCTTGTTCCGTCAGCGCAATCTAAAATGAGTCCGGAACAGGTGATCACATTCTCTCTACGAAGGAGCATCAAGACGGTTTGCGAAGTGCATGACTCAAAGTCTCGATCTTCGGAACGTGCGTACACGCACGCTGTCCTATTTGGTCTCCTGTTGGCCTCGCACTTCCTCGCTGCGCAAGCCTCCATCCTTACCGTTACTGTCCTCGACGAAAACTCCGTTGCCGTTCCCAACGTTCGCATCACACTAGAGCAGCAGAACGCGCCAACCCACCGTTGTGAAACCGCGTTCGAAGGACGCTGCCAGTTCCTCAATCTGATGCCCGGATCCGCTGAACTCCGCGCCGAAAAAGAAGGCTTTTACGCAGTAACGCTCCCTGTGATTCAGGTTGGAGTGACCGGCAGTATCGACATTACTCTCTCCCATCTCCAGGAGGTCAGGGAAGTCGTCAACGTGGTCGTATCTCCGCCTGCAGTTGATCCGGAAAAAACGCAGGCCCAAGAACAGCTCGCCGGCATGGATATCATTAATATTCCCTATCCCACGACCAACGACTATCGCAATGTTCTCAATTTCATTCCTGGCGTCCAGCAAGACTCCACAGGGCAACTGCATCTCGCCGGTGCCCAGACGTATCAAAGCCTTACTTTGTTCGACGGCTTCAACGTCACCCAACCCTCGAACGGCCAGCTCCTCATACGGGTCGCAACCGACGCTCTTCGGTCGGCCCGTGTCCAGACCAGCCGTTACTCTGCCGAGTACGGCAAAGGCTCGGGCGGCGTTCTCGAACTCAGTACCGGGACCGGCGATGACCACTTTCGCTTCCTGGCCACGGATTTCATTCCCTCTACCCAGAACAAGAAGGGACTCGACTTCAACGAATTCAATCCACGGATTATCTTCTCCGGCCCGATTCGCGCAAGGAAACTGTGGTTCTTCAATGCTGTCGATATCGATTATCTGAAAACAATCGTTCCCGAACTCCCCTCTGGCGCCGACTCGAGCCTCTCATCGCGTTTCGGCAACTTCATCAAACTCCAAGCCAATCTCACCTCCCGCGATATTCTTACGGGTGGCTTTAACTACAACTACTCCCACGACCCCCATTCCGGCCTCTCGCCCAGCAGCCCACAACCCTCCACCCCAGTCGTCGACCAGCCCATTTACCAGGCCAGCGTGAAAGACCAGCACTACCTCTCAGGAGAACTGCTCGAATTGGGGTTGGGATTCAATCGCTACGATCTCGATGAAGTCCCTCGCGGGACTAACTTCTACTTTCTTACTCCCGAGACCGCCGGAGGAAACTACTACCTTACGGCACATACACGCGCCGCCCGCTGGCAGGTTCTATCCAACCTCTTTCTGCATTCCCGGAAGTGGCACGGCAAACACGATTTAAAATTCGGCACAGACATCAACCGCCTCAGCTACAATGCCAGCTTCTTGCGCAGGCCCATCACTTACCTGCAGCAAGGAAATGCTACTCTGCCTGCTACCGGTTGCTTCGTCTCTCCCTCGCCTTGCACCCGCTACTCCCTCTTCCCCGGAGCCCCTTCCTCCGCCACCTATAACTCCGAGCTCAGCGCGTATGCGCAGGACCGTTGGGCGCCATCGGCCCGCATCCTTGCCGAACTCGGACTCCGATACGACTGGGACCAGATCGTCCGCCATTCGCTGGTCTCCCCACGTCTGGCTGTTACCTATCTCCTCGATCGCTCCGGCAAAACCAAGCTCTCCGCCGGTGCAGGAATTTTCCATGACGTCACTCCTATATTCCTCATCGCCCGGCCGCAAGCCGGTGTGCGACAGGATTTTTTCTTTTCGGCTGCAACCGGAACCGTGACCGGTCCGGTCGCCTCAAGCTTCACTGCTGATACTCGAACGCTTCAGGGCCCAGTTTTTACAAATTGGAGCCTCGCTCTCGAGCGTCAGCTTCCGGCTGCGATTTATCTCAAGGCCGAGTTCATAAGCAAGCGCGGCATCCATGGCTTTGTTTACAACTTGGCAAGCGCCAACACCCTCAACGGCAATTTCTTGCTACAGAACACGCGCCAGGATCACTACGCCGCCTTTCAGGTCGAAGCCCGGCGCACCTTCCGCAACGGCCACATGCTCTCTGCTTCCTACATGCGCTCGCACACTCGATCCAGTCAGGTCTTGGACTTCAACATCGACAACCCTCAATTCAGTTCGCAGCAACCCGGCCCCTATCCGTGGGACGCAACCAACCGTTTCCTCTCCTGGGGCCTACTTCCGTTGATCAGAGGTTTTGACTTCGGTTATTCCACCGAACTCCGCACCGGTTTTCCCTTCAGCGTCGTTAACGACCAACTCCGGTTAGTCGAACCTCCAGGCTCCCGCCGCTTTCCCTCCTGGTTTACGCTCAATGCCCACATCGAAAAACGCTTCCACGCGTTCGGCTATTATTGGGCCATTCGGGGAGGCTTCAACAACATAACTGGGCACCGTAACTTCACATACGTAAACAACAACATCAATGCTCCTAACTTTCTCACCTTTGGCAATTACGAAGGTCGCACCTTCACGGGCCGCATTCGCTTTCTGGGAAAGAAATAATCTCGATGGCTGTGCCCGTCGGGAGCGTGCCCTTTTGTGCCTTTTGCAGAACTTTGCGGGGTCGGAGCACGTACACCAGACTACGAAGAACAACGAGGATTCGCAGGTTGTGCAAGAACCATCGCGAGACGCAAAACCCAGACCACTCACGCCTGTATGCCAAGGAAGCAGGGGGAGAAGCGGCGGGCCCAGAGCACGTGGGAGACAATTTCATGCTGGCCGGTTTCTTGTGGCACCTATTCACTCAGTCTAGATTTCTCTTGCCGGGGCAGCTTTGCTTGGGCAGATCTCGACTGATTGCGAAAACGCGCTGGAGGACTATCAAATTCGCGTTTGAATGCCCGATTAAAAGCGGCTTCGGACTCATAGCCGACTTCCGATGCGATCTGTGCCACTGAGTAACTGGTGGACACAAGCATCTGAGCCCCGAGTTGCAGCCGCCAGCGCGTGAGATAGACCATTGGAGGTTCGTTGAGGAAATGGCGGAAGCGCTCCGCGAGCACCGATCGTGAAATTCCCGCTTCTCTTGCCAGTGAAGCAATGGTCCACGGATGGGCGGGGTTCCGGTGTATTAGCGCCAGGGACTTTCCGACCTCCGAATCGCGGGCGCCGGCCAACCATCCGGTTTGCTCAGGTGGAAGATGCGCAATGTAGGTTCGAAGTGTTTCAACAAACAAAACTTCAGACAGTTTTGCCAAGACTGCTTCCCCACCAGCGCGGGACGCATCGGCATCGTTCACCGAGAAGCGTATTGAATTCTCCAGCCATCTACCCGAGGCATCGTTGCGAATACCGACCTTGAACGCCGGCGGCAGGCCGCTAAGAAAAATCTGGCTAAGTCGTGGCTCACAGGCCATGAAGCCACACACAAATTTTGTAATTTCTCCTCCGCCGCCCAGACGTGACACCTTCAATCCTTGAGCAACAATTCGGGCTACTTCCTTTACCAGGTCCACAGACTTCGCCGGCGGGCCGTTTTCGAGGATGTGCGCATCGCCATGGGGAAAGATCACGATGTCGCCGGCATCCAGAGCAATGCGCTGGCCATCTACCAGCCGGGCAGAAGCGTGCCCCTCCGTAAGCAGGTGGTAGACAATGACGTGCCTCGCGCCTTGCGCTAAGTAGGGCGCAATCGTGACAGAGGACGGCGAACAAAAGCTCCATGGGGAGGAGAATTCTCCGTTGTAGAACATGGCCCCTTGGAGTTTCACCACTTTCAGGACTTCAGAAAGCACATCCATACAGCCTCCCCGGCAAACCCCTCCAGACGCTTGAGCAAATCATCATACGGCAACCAAGTCGTGAGCAAAGAAAGCGGACGTGCGGACAAGTATCGAAACGAAACCTTCTCCATAGTGACACTGTCGGACGGAAACTTTGCCGATTGAGGAGGAACGATGACTACCACTGCAACGGTGCCGGAAATCGACAGTCTAAAGGCACGACTGAAAGAAACCTGGATGGCGGGCGACTACGACCGCTTCTCGCGCTATATGGAGCAGGGTGCACGCATTTTCTACGAGCAACTGGACATTCCATCCGGATGCCAGATGCTCGATGTGGCCTGCGGCTCGGGTCAAGTCGCGCTCTGGGCAGCGCGGGATGGAGTGAACGCCACCGGCGTCGACATCGCACCGAACGTGATACAACGCGCGCAAGCTCGGGCCAAGGCGGAAGGTCTCAATGCCCGTTTCGTCGAAGGCGATGCCGAAGACCTTCCATTCGAAGAGGGAGGCTTCGATGTCGTAGCCAGCTTGTTCGGAGCCATGTTCGCCCCGCGACCGGACCAAGTGGCTCGGGAGCTGCTGCGAGTGTGCAGCCCCGGAGGCACGATCGCCATGGGAAATTGGACGCGCGAAGGGTTCGTGGGACAGATGTTCAAAACTTTTGCCAAGTTCATCGCTCCTTCCGGCATGCCGGCTCCGGTGTTGTGGGGTGATGAGTCAGTGGTGCGCCAGAGGCTGGGGCCCGGGGTTTCGGAACTTCAGATGACCCGACGTCACTACAACTTCACCTATCCCTTCCGGCCGGCCGAAGTGGTCGAATTCTTCCGCCAATATTATGGGCCGACAAATCGGGCATTCGCCTCGCTGAATGAAAATTCTGCGAAAAGGTTGCGCGACGAACTAGAAGGATTGTGGTCTGAACACAATCGCGGAGGGGATGAACTGACTGTGGTTGCAGCCGAGTATCTAGAGGTCCTTGCGATCCGCGCCTGAGGCCAGGGGTGCGGTATCAGGTGTGCAGGATGAAGAGGCCCAAGCTTCGTCTCCTACCCAGTAGGCAGCGACGAGCGCGCTCGAATTGGCCAGCGGGAGTTTGAATCCGTGATCGCCTTTGGTGATGCCATGAATATTAAAACTAAAAGCCTGAGACTCGGCTCTTTGATAGTCGCCGCGGTGCTCGGTCTCGAGAGTTGCTCAACTGAGCAGCAAGCGAAAGAGCCATCCCCGGAAGTCGTACGAGACGTTTCTGTGCTCACGCTGAAACAAACCAACGTTCCCGATGTGCTGGAGGCGGTAGGAACAGTACGCGCTGCGCAAACCAGCGACCTCGCGAGTCAGATGATGGGAAACATCGTCGAGATCAAGGTTCACGAAGGAGATCGGGTTCATCGGGGCCAAGTGCTTGCCATCATCGACGACGCCCAGCCGCGAGCCGCCGTAGACCTCGCCACTGCAGCCGATCTCGCTGCCCAGCAGCAACTCGTCGCAGCGGATTCCGACCTGGTCCTAGCGGAATCAACGTTGAAGCGTAAGCAATATCTCTACGAACAGAAGATCGTGAGTCAGCAGGAATTCGACGAGGTGAAGGCCCGTCGGCAAGCCAATCTCGCGCGGCGCGACATTGCAAGGGCGGGGCAGGCCGAGGCGCGGGCAGTATTAAATCAGGCCATGACGTCCCTAGACCATACGCGGATCCGAGCTCCGTTCAACGGTGTTGTTACCAATAAAAACGCTGATTCCGGGACATTAGCTTCACCCGGAATGCCGATCTTTACGGTGGAGGATACGCGTCTCTATCAACTGGAAGTCGCGGTCAACGAGACCGACGTGCGGTATGCACGAACAGGAGAGCCAGTTTCGATCGCGATTGAAGCCCTGGGCAACCCAGAGTTGAAAGGCAACGTAGTGCAGATCGTGCCGGCCGCTGACCCCGCGAGCCGCGCGTTCTTGGTGAAGATCCTGTTGCCCACCGACACTCGGCTGCGTTCGGGGCTGTTTGGGCGGGCTCAATTTTCTCGGGGCAAGCAACAGGCGCTGCTGATTCCCCACTCGGCAGTGGTCGAGCGCGGTCAATTGCAGGGGGTTTTCGTGCTGGATCAGAACAAGGTTGCAAGCCTTCGCTATGTCACATTGGGAAAGTTCTCCGGGTCTGAAATCGAAGTGCTCTCCGGACTTCAGGGCGGCGAGTGGTTTGTAGCCAATCCGGGTGAGCGCGACCTGAACAGCAAGCGCATCAAGGACGAGTAATGGCTGAAAAAGAATCCAAGTCGAGGATCAAGGCTTCACGAGCGTTCGGACTGGCCGGCCGCATTGCACACAGCTTCATCAACTCGAAGCTGACACCCCTGGTGATCGTCGCGGCGTTACTCCTTGGCGCCTTCAGCATTCTCAAAACTCCACGAGAGGAAGAGCCACAGATCGTGGTGCCCATGCTCGACGTGCTCATTCAGATGCCGGGTGCGTCAGCGGAGGAAGTCGCGCAGCGGGTTAGCCTACCGACTGAAAAGCTACTCCGCGATGTGCCGGGTGTCGAGTACACCTACTCCATTAGTCATCCGGGCATGAGCATGCTGGTGGTTCGCTTCTACGTGGGCACGAAGGAAGAAAATGCGATCGTGGAGACCTACAATAAGCTCTACTCTAACTTCGATCGCAATCCGCCCGGCGTCTCGCAACCGATCATTAAGGTCCGTGCGATTGATGATGTCCCGATCCTGGCCCTAACTTTGTGGGGGAAGGACTACGACTCGTACCATCTGCGGCGAATCGCTGGTGAGCTGGAAAACTCACTCAAGCCACTCGATGGCGTTTCTGAAACCAAGATCATCGGAGGTGAGCGGAGGCAAGTGCGGGTCGTGCTCGATACGCAACGCCTTGCAGCATACGGCCTCACACCGGCCGCGATCGTGGCCCAACTCCAGAACGCGAATATCCGCGGCCAAGCCGGGAGTTTTGCACGGGACAACCGGCAGTTTCAGGTCGAGGCGGGCACTTTTTTTACGAGTCTTGAAGATCTGCATCAGGTCGTGGTCGGAGTTCACGCCGGGCGTCCCGTCTATCTGCGTGATGTAGCCGAGAAACTCCAAGACGGTCCAGCAGAGCCGGACACTTACGTTTTGTTTGCGAATGCTCGCGGGGGAGCAGAACAGAAGCCGGGCGCTGAGTATCCCGCGGTGACCATCACGTTCTCCAAGCGCAAAGATACCAACGCCACCGATATTTCCAGACGCGTCCTGGACAATATGAATGCGTTGCGTGGTTACCTGCTTCCAAACGACCTCAAGGTTACGGTCACGCGCAACTACGGAGAAACGGCAAAAGAAAAATCCGACGAACTCCTCAAGCACCTATTGATCGCAACCCTATCGGTCACGTTGCTGATTGCGCTGGCGCTAGGTTGGCGTGAATCGGGGGTGGTTCTGTTGGCTGTGCCGGTCACGTTGGCCCTCACCCTTGGCGTTTTCTATCTGTCTGGTTACACACTGAACCGGGTCACATTGTTCGCGCTGATCTTTTCAATCGGCATCCTGGTGGACGATGCCATCGTTGTGGTCGAGAACATTGCCCGACACTTAAGGTTGCCGGAAAACCGAGCACGATCGGTCATGGAAATCGTGGTTGAGGCGGTCGACGAGGTTGGGACCCCGACGATTCTTGCTACCTTTGCTGTGATCTGCGCTGTCTTGCCCAATGCCTTCGTGCGCGGGCTGGCGGGCCCATACATGCGACCGATTCCTGTGGGGGCGTCGGCTGCAATGTTGTTCTCGCTTCTCGTGGCCTTCATCGTCCTGCCGTGGGCGGCATCAAGACTACTAACAAGGCACAGAGGAATTGGCCACAGAGGAATTGGCGGCCATTCAGGGCAACCGACCGAAGGATGGACCACCCGTCTGTATCGCCGGATGATGAATCCGCTGATTCTCAATGAGTGTCGCCGCTGGATGTTTCTTGGTGGTGTCGGGATCTTGCTGCTCGCTGCGATCGCGTTGGTTCCTTTGAAGTGGGTACGCCTCAAGATGCTGCCGTTCGACAACAAGAGCGAGTTTCAGGTCATTGTTGACATGCCGGACGGCACGCCGCTCGAACGGACAACGAACCTGGCTCAGAAGCTGGGGCAATATTTGGGCACACAGCCTGAGGTTATGAATTATCAGATCTATGCGGGGACATCCGGTCCTTATAACTTCAACGGCCTTGTGCGCCATTACTACTTACGCAATCAGCCCAATCAAGCCGACATTCAGGTGAATCTGCTCTCGCGGCACAACCGCAGTGCACAAAGCCACGACATCGCTCGACGATTGCGGCCGGAGTTGGATAAGATTGCCGATCCCTTTGGTGCCCGCATTAAGATTGCCGAGGTTCCGCCAGGTCCACCCGTATTGCAGACTCTGGTCGCGGAAGTGTATGGGCCCGACTATAAAGGCCAGATCGAGTTGGCCGCTCAGATCAAGAAGGTCTTTCAGCAGACCTCGGGCGTAGTGGATGTGGACTGGTATGTCGAAGATCCGCAAACCAAATACGACATGCAAGTGGACCTGCCGAAGGCAGCGTTGCACGGGATCTCGCCCGCTGAGGTTACGCGCACCCTGCAAATAGGTCTCGGAGGCGCCAATGCCGGCTTGCTACATGACTCCCATTCGCGCGAAGACATCCCCATCGAGGTGCGGTTGGCACGTCCGGACCGTTCGGCCATCGACCAGCTTGGCAACCTGAAGCTGGCCACCCCATTCGGAGGACAGATTGCTTTGCAAGAAGTAACGACCCTCCACCAAACTACAACCGATACCAGCTTGTATCGTAAGAACCTGCAGCCGGTGGTTTACGTGACCGGGAATGTCGCGGGAGAAGAAGAAAGCCCAGTCTACGCGATCATGAAGATGAGCGACGCGATTGACAAGCTTAAGCTGCCCGACGGCTATTCCGTGAAGCAGTACAAAGGCACCAGCATGCCCGAGCGCAGCGACCGTTTCTCCATGAAATGGGATGGTGAGTGGCACATCACGGTCGAAGTCTTCCGTGATTTGGGATTGGCATTCGCTGCGGTGCTTGTCCTGATCTATGTGATGGTCGTGGGTTGGTTCCGCTCATTCATCACGCCACTCGTCATCATGGCGCCCATTCCGTTAACCCTGGTCGGCATTCTCCCGGCCCACGCGATGACCGGGGCATTCTTCACCGCGACCTCCATGATCGGCTTCATCGCAGGCGCCGGAATTGTCGTGCGCAACGCGGTCATTCTAGTCGACTTCATCGAATTACGCCGTTCGCAGGGTATGTCGTTGGAGGATGCCGTCGTCGACGCGGGCGCGGTGCGTTTCCGTCCCATGTTGCTGACAGCGGCTGCAGTCGTGGTGGGAGCAAGTGTCATCCTGTTCGATCCGATTTTTCAGGGCTTGGCCCTCTCCCTGGTGGCCGGAGAAGTAGCCTCTACGGCTCTGTCAAGAGTCGCAGTCCCGGTTCTCTATTACCTGGCCAAAAGGGGAAAAGTTACGGCATCTGATCGCGTAACCATGAGCCCCGTTCCCTGCCGCTTATCGGTATTGGGCCGCATGGCTACTCAGCTGTAGCGGCGCAGGATTGTCCACCAGGCGAGCAAGGAAGCCGGACGCTGAGATAAGTAGCGACACCAATTTTGCCGCATACTGGCTCCATCGACGTAGCCAAAACTGAATGGCTACTCGAACCTAATTTAAGCAGAAAGGAAATGAAATATGTCATCACAGACCACCGCCACTACCGCAATGAGAGGCCCCGTTGATGGTCGTTCTTCCTTGTTGGCTGATCGCATCGAGGAAGGCGCTACCCTCTTGGCGGCCTTCGCTGAAGGACTCTCGGAAAAGGAATGGCACGTGCCGGTATCGGCTACCGACCGTCGTTCAGTTGGCCTAATCATCCACCATGTTGCCAGCATGTACCCGATTGAGATTGATGTCGCACGAGCAATCGCCAGCGGGAAGGCCGTTGCAGACGTCACCTGGGATGTCGTCGCCGAGCTGAACGCCAACCATGCTGAGCAGCATGCTCGGGAAACGAAGGCCACAACGCTCGAACTCTTACGTCGCAACAGTCGCGAGGCAGCCAATGCAGTACGCGAGTTCACGGACGAAGAATTGGATCGCGCAGCCCCCTTTTCGCTGAGTTTCGGCGCACCTGTCACCGCACAGTTCGTCGTTGAGGACCACGCATTACGGCACAGTTGGCACCACTTGGCGCGTATCCGAATAGCTTTGGGCCGGTGATTTTCACCGGTGGCACTCACTGGTCATCGACGAGCGTTTGCTTTAGACTCCGGCGCGAATTGGTCCCGTAGCGAATTCGCCCGAACGAAACACAGAAACTCATGCGAACACCAAGGTTAATGGCCGTGCTCGCGCACCCCGATGACGAATCCCTGGGAGTCGGCGGCACGCTTGCAAAATACGCATCTGCAGGTGTTGATGTCTTTCTGATCACTGCCACTCGTGGTGATAGTGGCCGTTTTCGAGGGTATCGGCTGGGCGATCCTCAGCATCCCGGCCGTTTGGCGCTAGCGAACATTCGGGAGAGCGAATTGCGCGGCGCCGCCTCGGCCTTGGGTGTGCGCGAAGTTTCAATCCTGGGCTATTCCGATCAACAACTCGACCAAGCGTCTCCCCGAGAGGCGGTCAACACCATTGCGAGACACATAAGACGGGCCCAGCCCGACGTAGTGGTCACTTTCGGACCCGACGGTGCTTACGGGCACCCTGATCACATTGCGATCTCCCAGTTCACCACAGCTGCCATCGTTGCCGCCGCCGACCCCACGTATCGGTGGAATGAGACTGAGGCTAAGCGATCCCATGTGGTGTCGAAGCTTTACTACATCGCCTGGCCGGAATCGACCTGGAAGGCTTACCAATCGGCTTTCCGGAGATTGGTCTCGACGGTTGACGGCATCGAACGGCAGGCAGTGCCGTGGCCAGACTGGGCGATAACCACTGTGATTGATACACGCAGCGTTTGGTCGACAGTGTGGCGGGCAGTCTGCTGCCACCAATCACAGGTGACCGCGTACGAGCGCTTGAAGGACTTGTCGCCAGAGGATCACGAAGCCCTGTGGGGACGGCAATCGTTTTATCGGGTATTCAGTACGGTTAGTGGCGGGAGAGTATCCGAGACAGATCTCTTAGAAGGAATAAATACGTGACTAAGGAATCGGAAGGAAGGGAGTCATTCGTGGATAGCAATTCCGGCCGGCATGCGCCGATCGCCATGGACGCAGCAATGTTTCGTAAGCTGGGACATCGACTCGTGGATCAGCTCGCGGGATTCCTGGAATCGTTGCCGCTTGGTCCGGTGACGCGTGATGAATCCCCGTCAGTCGTGCGCGACGCACTTGATCTCACAGGGCCGCTCCCGGAAACAGGGACGGATCCCGGCCCGCTGCTGGAAAAGACGGCAGAGTTGCTATTCGCTCACTCGCTATTCAACGGACACCCGCGCTTCTTCGGATACATCACCGCGCCGCCCGCCCCGATCGGTATTCTCGGCGACTTCCTCGCGACCGCGTTGAACCCGAATGTTGGCGCGTGGACACTCTCACCCGCCGCCACCGAGGTCGAGTCTCAGACTGTCAGGTGGATCGCAGAGCTCATTGGCTACCCCGCCAATTGTGGCGGGCTGCTGGTCAGCGGCGGCAATATGGCCAACTTCATCTGCTTCTTAGCCGCGCGAACCGCCAAGGCAGGCTGGGATATACGCAAGCACGGCGTTTGTGAAAATTCGGGACGCAGGCTTCGCGCGTACTGTTCGAGCGAAACGCACACATGGATTCAAAAGGCCACGGACCTTGGGGGCATCGGCACGGAATCGATCCGGTGGATTGCCACCGATTCCAAACTGCGGATGGATGTCCAGGCCTTACGCGGCCAAATCGAGGCGGATAGGGCGGCGGGAGATGTGCCATTTCTGGTTGTGGGAACCGCGGGATCGGTCAGCACCGGTACGGTCGATCCTCTCCCGGAAATCAGCGCACTCTGCAAGCAGTATGGCCTCTGGTTCCACGTTGATGGAGCCTATGGCGGCTTTGCGGCTGCCGTTTCCCAGGCGCACGATGATCTACGTGGCCTGGGCCTGGCCGATTCGGTCGCGGTAGATCCGCACAAATGGCTCTACGCGCCGCTCGAGGCTGGATGCGCGCTCGTCCGCGATCCGGAAATGCTGCGCGCAGCCTTCGCCTATCACCCTCCCTACTATCATTTCGAGGAAAAGGTGACGAACTATTTCGATTGTGGCCCCCAGAACTCGCGCGGCTTTCGTGCCCTAAAAGTCTGGCTTGCCCTAAAGCAGGTTGGAGCGGAAGGGTATCGCAACATGATTGGGGAAGATATACGCCTATCTCAGGCAATGGCGCGGGCGGTCAGCCGCCATCAGGAACTGCAGCTCATGACCGAGGAATTGAGCATAACAACTTTCCGTTACGTGCCGCACGATCTTCGGGGCAGACTGGGACAAGCAGAGGTTGAACTTCATCTCGACATGCTCAACCGTGAACTGCTCGATCGTTTGCAGCGTGGAGGGGAGACATTCATCTCCAATGCAGTGGTCGGCGGCCGATATCTGCTTCGCGCCTGCATTGTCAACTTTCATACCACTCACGCGGATGTGGAAGCAGTTCCTAGCATTGTTGTGCGCATCGGACGTGAACTGAATGCTGAGCTGCGCGCTGCCAATTCACTCCCGGACGCACAATGAACGCGAACGCGCCCGGTGCCCGCAATTTCTACAGCCGGAACCATCCTCCTCTGAGCGATAAATCAGGCAAAGCGACCCATCACATTCCATCCTGAGAATTGTTAGGATTATGAGTATTGAAGGATGGGACCGTGGCACCATCTGAGAATCTTAGCAAGCGGCACTTGCTTTTAGGAACGGTATCGTTCACCGTCTGCTTTGCTGCTTGGGGTTTGATCAGCGCGTTCGCTCCCAGCTTTCGGGAGAGATTCCATCTTTCTGCTACGCAGACGGCGTTGCTGGTTGCGGTACCTGTTCTTCTTGGTGCTCTCGCCCGCATTCCCATTGGCATGCTCGCCGACCGTTTCGGCGGACGCGTTGTCTTTACCGTGCTGATGGTTTTCGTCGCCCTTCCGGTGGCGTTAGTTCCATCAGCGAATAGCTATCGGGATCTGCTCATCGTCGCATTCCTGTTGGGAATGGCGGGGTCTTCCTTCGCTGTCGGTGTGGGTTACGTTTCCCGCTGGTACTCGATGGAGAGTCAGGGCAGCGCTCTCGGGACCTATGGCTTGGGGAATATCGGACAGTCAGCGACGGTGTTTTTCGGTCCGGTCGCGGCTACAGCCTTCGGATTCCGCTCAGTCTACCTGGGAATGTCAATCATCTTGGTCGTCTGGGCAGTCGTCTTCGCGATATTTGCGCGGAATGCCTCGCAGACGATGCGGCCCAAAGGGTTCTCAGAAATGCTCGGGGTACTCGCTCACGAGCCGCTGGCGTGGGCCCTCGCCGGTTTCTACTTTTTGACGTTCGGCGGGTTTGTCGCCTTCTCGATTTATCTCCCAACACTACTACGCGACCAGTTTGCCCTCACACCAGCCGATGCTGGATTCCGCACCGCAGGATTCGTCGTACTTGCGACTCTATGCCGTCCCATTGGCGGGTGGCTCTCGGACCGAATCGGAGGATCGCGGGTTCTTTCGTGGATTCTGCCGGCCGTGGCTGCTTTCGGACTGCTGCTTGCTGTGCAATCGATGCTTCCGTTCACGGTCGGTGCGCTGGGATCCGCTGCGCTGTTGGGAATAGGAAACGGTGCTGTGTTCCAACTCGTGCCTCGCTACTTCCCGAATCAGCGCGCGACTGTTACTGGATTAGTCGGAGCGATGGGAGGAATGGGGGGCTTTTTTCCGCCGCTGCTTTTGGGCGCATTTCGCGACAAGCTCGGAATTGTCTGGCCGGGATTTTTGCTCTTGTCGGTAGTGGCTTGCGTTCTTTGGTGGCTCAACGCACGGGTGTTCTTGCCACGAGAGGACGAACTTCAAGCAAAGCTTCCTGCTCATGTTATTCGCGCTGCCGATAGGGTCAGAGCTGGCGCGTGGGCAACGTTGTGGACCAGCGTGCTTGTCGCAGCCATCGTACTGGGTTCGCGCAACCTTCAGAATTTTGACGCGGCGCTCGTCATCTATACCTTTGCAATCATCTTCGCGACCTGGGGTGTGGTGTATCACTACTCGGTCTGGATTCGAAAGCCTCCGACACGCGTCTATTGGCAACGGGGTTGGCAGCTTTTCAAAGAGCGCGGAATATTTCACAGTTTCGGTCGAGTGGTGGCACTCGTCGCAACGCACCTGCTCTCCCAGACCTTCATTGCAAAACGGTCCACACTCCGTTGGGCTATGCATCAGTTGATTTTTTGGGGCTGCCTACTGGCGGCTGCCATTACGTTCCCGCTCGTCTTCGGATGGATCCAGTTCACCAGCGCTCCGAACGATCAAATGGTGTATACCATCTCCCTCTTCGGATACCCCGCGGGCCATTTTCACCTGCACACGATCACCGCATTATTGCTGTTTCATGGATTGGACATCTCGGCAATTCTTGTCCTCGGAGGAGTCGCACTTTCGCTGTGGCGGCGTATGCGCGATGAGGGCGCGCGTGCGGTCCAAACTGTGGCGATGGATTTCTGGCCGTTGATTCTGCTGTTCGCCATTTGCATCACGGGCCTTGCGCTAACGGTGTCTCAGGAGTGGCTGGGAGGAAGTGTCTACGGCTTTGTTGCGATTCTGCACGCAATCACCGTGATCGCCGCGCTGCTCTATCTACCGTTTGGGAAGTTCTTTCATATCTTTCAACGTCCTGCACAGCTGGGTGTCAAGCTTTATCAACAGGCAGGAGCAGAAGACCGCGGCGCGATCTGCGCCCGTTGCGGTGAACGCTATGCGTCGCGAATGCACGTAGACGACCTGATGAAAGTTCTGCCTCAGATGGGGTTCAACTACGAAATGTCTGGACCGGTTAGCAACTGGCAAGAACTTTGTCCGGCATGCAAGCGCAAATCGCTCTCCCTGGCCCAGCTCAGACTCAAAGAGGAAGCAAATGGCTAAGGCCCCGATCTCGGAAGAGGCACTCAAGGAACAGTTCGGGCCTCATCTGAATTACGTTCCACCTGGTGGATGGAAAGACGAATCGATCCATCCCGCCGAGAAACTGGTGAAGACTCACTGTTGCTTCTGCGGACAGCAGTGCGGCATTCAGCTCAAGGTTCGTGAGAATCGGATCATCGGTTTTGAGCCGTGGGAGGACTTCCCTTTCAACCGCGGCATGCTTTGCCCGAAGGGCGTAAAGCGCTACATGCAAAGCGGCCACCCCGACCGCCTGCTTACTCCTTTGATGCGCCGCGACAACGGTTTTCAGCCAGCGAGTTGGGACGAATCTCTCGATTTCACGGTCAGGCGCATTCGTGAAATTCAAGACACCTACGGCAAAGATGCCGTTGCTGTTTACGGAGGAGCGTCGCTCTCCACCGAGAAATCCTATTTGCTTGGCAAGTTTGCGCGGGTCGCGCTCGGAACCCGGCACATCGACTACAACGGACGCCTGTGCATGGTTTCGGCGGGAACCGCTTACAAGCTGGCTTTCGGGGTGGACCGCAGTACGATTCCGTGGAGTGAGATCCCCAAGGCCGAAGTCCTGTTTGTCAGCGGCGCCAACATTGGAGAGTGCGCTCCGATTACCACCGACTACATATGGCGCTGCCGCGACAATGGCGGACGCTTGATCGTGGCCGACCCACGCATCACGCCAATCACGCGCAATGCCGATTTGTATCTTCCGGTGCGTCCCGGTACCGACCTCGCCTTGCTGCTCGGCATGTTGCACGTGATCTTGCGCGATGGTCTTGAAGACCGCGAGTTCATCGGTCAGTACACCACAGGATTTGAGGATGTGGCCGCCTACGCCAGGCAGTGGAATCCTCACAAAGCAGCCGAGATTACTGGCGTTCCACCTGAATCAATTGAGAAAGCCGCGCGCTGGATTGGGGAGTCGAAGCACTCCATCCTGATGCATGCGCGCGGACTGGAGCATCATTCGAAGGGCGTGGAAAACTGTTCGGCGGTGATTAACATTGCGCTGGCGACGGGAAACATTGGACGGGAAGGGTCGGGCCCGACGATGATTACCGGCCAAGGCAACGGACAAGGCGGAAGGGAGCATGGGCAGAAATGCGATCAACTTCCCGGCCAGCGTTCTCTCGCGGACCCTGCCGCTCGCGAATATGTGGCTGGGGTTTGGGGCATTCGACCTGAGGAACTTCCTCAGCCCGGCTACAGCGCGCAGGAGATCATGAACGCGATTCACCAGGGCGAGATCAAAGGTCTACTTTCGACATGCTTCAATCCTCTGGTTTCGCTTCCCGACTCGAACTTCACACGAGAGGCGCTTTCGAAGCTGGAATTCTTCGGAGTGATTGACTTCTTCCTGTCGGAAACAGCCCACCACGCGGATGTAGTCCTTGCCGGCAGCTTGCATGAGGAAGAAGAGGGTCTCGGCTGCAGCGCCGAGGGACGCGTCATCCACTGGCAGAAGAGCGTTGATCCACCGGGCCAGGCGCGCCGCGACTCCGATATCATGATTGACCTCGCGCATCGTCTGGGCCGTGGCCAATACTTCCCGTTCAAGAATCCCGCAGACATTCTTGAAGAGCTTCGGATCGCTTCGCGCGGGGGGGTTGCGGACTACTACGGTATTACCTACGAACGTGTGGATCAGGAAAAGGGCATCTTCTGGCCGTGCCCCGATCTCAACCATCCCGGCACACCGCTTCTCTTCTCCGACAAGAATTTCTATACCCATGATGGCAAGGCGCACTTCATCAAGACGGAATGGCGGCCGAGCGGCGATCCGATCGACGGTCAGTATCCGTTGTACCTGACGACCGGGCGGGTCGTGAGCCAGTATCTGTCAGGAACACAAACTCGCCGCATCGGTGCCCTAGTAGACCAGTCTCCCGCTCCCCAAGCCGAAATTCATCCTCGCCTGGCACAGCAATACGGCATCAAGGACGGCGATTGGGTAACCGTGACCACGCGGCGCGACGATCTGACGGTTCGCGCCCTGTTGGTCAAGACGATTCGCCCGGATACTATCTTCATTCCCTATCATTGGCCTGGCACCCGGAGTGCGAATCGTCTCACCCACCGTACACTCGACCCACGCAGCAAGATTCCCGAGTTCAAGGTTTCGGCTTGCACCATCAAGCCTGCGCCGAGTCCCGATACCTCTCCTGATGATCGAGCAGCGCATCGCAACGATATCTCCAAAGGAGGGGTCTAGTGTTCGGATATGAGTTTTACATTGATCCGTCGCGCTGCATCGGATGCCAATCTTGTTTGCAGGCCTGCGAGGAATGCGAGACTCATCGCGGAAAATCGATGATCAACTTCGACTTCATCGAGCGCAGCGAAGGCATCACCTCGGCCGCGTATGTCTGCTGGCATTGCGATGAGCCGACCTGCGCTGAAGTATGCCCTGCGGATGCCATCAAGAAAGGCGACGACGGAATTGTCCACTCGTCTTTAAAGCCCCGCTGCATTGCGTGTAACAATTGTGTGCTTGCCTGCCCCTTCGGAATTCCCAAGATGATGGAACCCGAGCAGCAGATGATGAAATGCGACATGTGCTATGACCGCACGTCGGTGGGGAAACGCCCGATGTGTGCGACCGTGTGCCCAAGCCAGGCGCTCGCGTATGTCAGACGCGAAGAAATTGCCAGGCGCAGAGAAAAGCCAACGAACGTTTTCTATTTTGGTGAGCAGAAGATCACAACCAAGGTTTTCATGATGGCTCCGGCCGAGCGTGAGGGGATCGTTCTGGACGTCGTGGACTATATGTGGGGGGAGACAAATGAAGTGGCTGCGACAATCGAGTAGCGGGCCGCTATGGAAGGAAGAGTTTTCCGTTCGGGCCGGCGACGAACGCTACGTCACTCGCCGTCAACTGACGAAATTCCTCGTAGTCACCAGCTTTGGAATGTTCGTCGGAAACCTATGGATTCTGTTGCGGTCTGTGTTCTACAGAGCTCCCAGCTATCCGCAACAGACCGTGGCCCGACTGGGAGAGATTCCGGTGGGAGGAGTAAAGCTGTTCACCTACCCAAGCAAGGAAGACCGCTGCATCCTGGTTCGCACCTCGGAGGATGAGCACGTCGGCTACAGCCAGAAATGCACGCACCTGTCATGCGCGGTCTATTACTCGCGAGAGAGTGACCGGCTCGAATGCCCCTGCCACAAAGGGTTCTTTTCGATAGCGGACGGCTCAGTCCTGCAGGGTCCGCCGTCACGACCTCTTCCGAGAATTGTTCTTGAAAATCGCGGCGAAGAAATCGTCGCTGTGGACGTAAAGGTGTAACGTGTCATGACAATATCCAACAGCGTCGAACGTCCCTCTAAAACCCGCGGCCTCACTGCGATCACAGGAGCTATGTCATTGATTGCAGTATTGCTGATCGTGCAGATTTGGCTGCTGAGTGCCACTCTGGAATCCTTTCTCGCGGGAAGGCGGGGTAGCGCACTTCCGGGGGCTGTTTTTTCAGGCGTAATGTTTTTGATTTCCTTCGGCCTCTATCTGTTTGTTGATCGCGTCGACTCAAGTGTCCGAGAATCTTCCCGAGAGCGATAGCGTTTGGTTTCAGAGGTGGAGATGGTCCATTGTGTTCACTACGCTCTCCCGATCGAGGCCTTGGCTTGAACCCAGCAACGGGAATCAGTCGGCGGCTGAATCCATGCTGCTATTCGGGACCTGCGGAGAGGCATCGAGCACGGCACGCACGCGCCGGCCAAGTTCGGGGAATGTAAAAGGTTTATACAGAATCTCCTCTGGTGTCGCCACGGTGCTGTCGTCGGCGTATCCGGAAATGAAGATCACCTTGACGCCGGGACGTTGGGTTCGAATTTCCTTGACGGCGGAGTCCCCGCGGCGACGCGGCATCAGGAGGTCGCTAACTACGAGATCAATGGGGCCGGCATATTCGAACGATCGAGCAATCGCTTCCAATCCGTCTGCCGCCTCGAGTACACGGTAACCCATTGACTCCAGATATGCTCGCGTCATTGCTCGGATTCCGGACTCGTCTTCCGCGAGCAATATGGTTTCACCCATGCCTCTCGGATCTGTCTCAGCTAGACTGGATACAGGCGAGGTAACGCTCAACGGTTCTGCCACCTGAGGAAGCAGAATTCGAAAGGCTGAACCACGGCCAGAAGTACTTTTCACCTCGATGCTGCCTCCAGACCTCTGAACAATACCCAGCACGGTTGAAAGTCCAAGCCCCGTTCCTCTCCCCATTTCCTTGGTGGTGAAGAAAGGCTCAAAAATGCGTGCCTGCACTTCCACTGTCATTCCGAAGCCGGTGTCAGTCACCTCAAGGACAACGAACGCCTCATCATGATTCTTTTCGGTTTTGTTAGACGGGAAGGATGCAGAACTCGTGGCAATAAGAAGCCGACCGCCCTCTGGCATCGCGTCCTTTGCGTTGACAGCCAAATTCATAATCATCGTTTCGACCTGGGCAACATCAACGCGCACGAAAAGCGCATTCGGACCCAGTGAAACCTCCAGTTGGATCTGATCTGGGAGCAGGCGTCTCAGCATGGGTTCCAGGTTCATTACAATCAGGTTCAAATCCGTCATCACGGGCGCTTCAGGTTGTTTTCGGCTGAACGTCAAGAGTTGTTTAGTTACCGACGCTGCCTGCCTCGTAGTTGCCAATATTTGCTCACAAATCTCCCGTTCTCTGTTGTCAGAGACACTTTCCCTTAGGTCCGTTGCATACCCTGAAATCAACATCAAGAGATTGTTGAAATCGTGTGCCACGCCCCCTGCAAGCTTCCCAAGTGCTTCCATCTTCTGATACTGGTGCAACTCGGCTTCCAGATTTCTCGCGTGCGTCACATCGCGGAAGCTCCATACGCGACCCGTAATCTTGTTATTGATATGCTGGGGCTGCGAGTAACGTTCAAAAATGCGACCATCCTTGAAAAGCAGCACGTCGAAGCTGGTTGCCGTCGGATCCGCATATAGGGTTTGCACCTTGGTTAGAAAATCTCCCGGTTCTCGCAGTTGATCGGAAACCCGTGAAAGAAGAACTTCATCATCTTTCTCATTGGAGCTTGCGCAATCCAATTGCCACATTTCCGCAAATTTTCTATTACAGCTCGTGACCTTGCCTTCTGTAGAGACAACGAGAATTCCGTCAGCTGTGGAATCCAGCGTGGCATGCAAGACCGAAACCGTGTGTTGTAGCTGGCTTTCTGCCTGACGCCTGGCTTGGTTTTCGATCCGTAGTTCGGCATTCATCTTTATGAGTTCAGTGGTGCGCTTGGTTACCTCAGCTTCCGTGTCAGCGTTAGCACGTTGAATAGCGGCTTCGATCTCCTTTCGGAAGCGAAGATCGCGCGCCGTGAAAATAACCGCCCGGATCTTGCGGTCTCCGAGACGGTTATTGGCGATGATTTCAAATGGAACCCATTCACCGGAGCGGTCCCGAATCCTCAATACCGACGGAACACGCTCTCCTTCTTGGCGAAGGGTTTGCAGATATTCCTGAGCGGCCCGTTGTACGTCTGAGGGATGGACAAATTCGAAAATGCCTTGCCCTTCGACTTCGTAACGCCCATAGCCGAGCACTTTCTCAGTATGTGGATTGATATAGAGAATTTTCCCCAATGGGTCGAGGAGCGCCAAAACTTCGGGCGCGTGCTCGACAATCGCACGATAGCGAGTCAAAGACTCGAACGTATCTTGATTCAAGTCCTCGTAAGGTTGGGCCATAGAATCTGGCCCTCCTTTCAGCGAGTCAGCTCGACAGCTCGAGTGGCAATGTCTAGATTCTCGATGTCGATCGTCCCCCCGACACTGGCAAAACTACCAGTTGCGTTAGCGTTTATGGTGCCATGAGCAAGATCGACAATTAACGGGCGCGCACGAAGGCGTCCTGCGACGGTGACGGCATCTGTTAGGGAATCTGTGCTCAGCGTTCAACGGCTTATGTTTTTGTTTGTGGGCTTCGCGACTGTGCTCCGATTCGGAATGGTGAACATTGTGTTGCGACAAGGGAGCGACTTGCCCAATTTCTTAGCCATAGGAACGCTACCGTGATCTGCGGAGCGGCACGTCGCGCAACGCCATATGCGCGCCTAACCACCAATCTCTAGCAGCAGTGCAGTATCAGGCTCAGCTTGCAAATGCACGAATAGGTCACGCCATCGCAAAGGAAGCAGATTATTCGTATCGGAGCGCTTCGATGGGGTTAAGCTGAGATGCTTTGCGTGATGGGTAGTAGGCAAAGAAGATTCCGATCCCTGCTGCAAACAATCCAGAAAACAAGAGAAGTTGAGGACTAAGCTTGATGTCCCATTGCAATGTGCTTTGGAAAATGGAGGATGCACCCACGCCAGCAAGCACCCCTAAAAAACCCCCGAGGATACTGATCGCAATGGCTTCCGCCAGGAATTGAAACTGAATGTCCCCCTCTGTGGCGCCGACGGCCAATCGAACTCCGATTTCCCGCGTGCGCTCGGTAACCGAGACCAGCATGATATTCATGATGCCGATCCCACCCACGAGCAGGGCCAGCGAAGCGATGGTGCCGAGGAGCAAGGTAAAGATTTTCCTTGACTGTAACTGCGCTCGGATCACGTCTTCCGGGCTGCGAATATTGAAGTCATCGGGTTCCTCTGGATGGAGGTGGTGACGTTCTCTCAATAGAGCCACGGCCTGGCGGGTGGCGATAGGGATCGCGTTTCGCGAAGTAGCCGAGAAGAAGATATCGTCAAGCCAACTCGTTCCCCCAATGCGCTTCATGGCGGTTGTGTATGGCATCGCCACGAAATCATCTTGATCCCAGCCGCTGGCGGATGCTCCTTTAGGCTGGAATACGCCAATGACACGGCAAGGCATGGCCTGTACGCGAATGCTTCTTCCCACCGGGTCTTCGTTAGGAAAGAGATTCTCGAGCACTGTCTGACCGAGAATGCAAACGGGAACATCTCTTTCTACATCGTCGTGCGTAAAGATCGTTCCTGCCTTAATTTCCCATCTTCGAATGTCAAAGTACTCGGGGGCCACTCCGCGGTACGTTGTGTTCCAGTTCTGAGCCCCATAGACGACTTGAGCCCGTCCATCGACATTGGGACTCATGCGTTTGAGGCCAGGAATTTCTGCGAAGATGGCCCGCGCGTCTTCGACCGTCAGACTCTTTGTCTCTCGTGTTCCAAATCTAACCCCATTGGTCGCACGGCTACCGGCCTCAATCCAGATCATGTTGTCGCCAAGCTTCTGGAGCTCCTGTTCCACCTTTGCCGACCCAGCCTTGCCCACTCCAACGACACAGATAAAAGCGGCAATGCCGACCACGAGACCCAGGACGGTTAGAACAGTCCTAATCAGGTTGCGTCGCAATGACTTCATTGCCTCGCTCCAGATGGAATGGACGTAGATCATCATGTCGAAACCCGTTGTCTATTCAAATCGAAGCGCATCAATCGGGTTCAGCCGTGAGGCTCGTCTTGCCGGATAAAACCCGAAAAACAGCGCAATCGCGATCGCGAAAAGAGTTGAGACGGCTATCGAATACGGGGGAATCCGAACAGGCCATCCCAGACCATGAGAAACGGCGAGCGAGCTGGCAACTCCGAAAATGACACCGAGGGTTCCTCCGCTCAGGCCAAGCACCAGAGCTTCGATCAGGAATTGCAGCCGAACATCTTCCTCGGTGGCACCTACCGCCATCCTAACGCCGATTTCGCGCGTGCGTTCCGTGACCGATACCAGCATGATGTTCATGATGCCGATCCCGCCAACGAGCAAAGCAATGCTCGCCACAATAGTGAGCAGCACCGTCATGACCTTACCCTGCTCCGCTGCCGCATCCGCCATGTCGGCGAGATTGCGGACAACAAAGTCCGCAGGGTCGCCGGATCTGATCTTGTGACGGTCGCGTAATAGGCTCTCAATCTGCTGCTGCGCAACATAGCTTGCTTGCCGGGACAAAGCGGAAACCATGATCCATCGCAGCCACTCCTGACCGAGCAACTTCTTTTGCACTGTCGTTAATGGCGCAATGATGACGTCGTCCTCATCCTGATTGCTGCCGGCACTCGTTCCTTTTGGTGTGAGCACTCCAACAACCTTAAATGGCAATGTGCCGATGCGAATCGTTTCCCCAATAGGGTTGCGTGAGCCAAAAAGATATTTCCGAACCGTATCCCCCAACACCGCGACAGTAGCAGCTTGAGTGACATCGTCTTCAGTGAACGATGTGCCGCTGGCGAAGGGCCAGTTTCTGACTTCAAAATACTGCGGCTCAGTTCCAGTGATCTGTGTAGCCCAGTTTTCGTTCCCGTACACAACCTGTTGACCGGTTCCCGTACCAGGAGCAGCTGCAGAAACGGACGGACATTCTCGAACGATGGCGCCGGCGTCGGCCTGGACCAGGGTCTTCGTTTGAAAACTTCCTACGTGCAACCCGTATCGATTCACCGATCCGGAGCCGACGAACAACATGTTAGAGCCCATCGCTGCCAGTTGTTCTTGAGCCTTCGTTGCCGCCCCCTCCCCAATACCGATGACAGCAATCACCGCACCTACCCCAATGATCAGGCCGAGCATGGTCAGGCTGGAACGCATCTTGTTCCGTCCCAGCGCGCGGAGTGCAAGCATGAATGCTGACGATAAATCCATGGAGATGTTCTAATCCTTGATGGTGGGCATGGTTTGCAAAACCTGGCTGGCCACGTGGGGAACCTCAACGACATCGTCTCTCCTGATCTGACCATCGCGAAAGACGAGCTCACGTTTCGCAAACTGGGCAATGTCCGGTTCATGCGTGACCAGAATGATGGTCAACCCACTTGCGTTCAGCCTTTGGAAGATTTCCATGACTTCCACGGAAGTGCGACTGTCCAAGTTCCCTGTTGGTTCATCCGCAAGCAGCATCCGCGGCTGATTCACAAGCGCTCTAGCGATGGCCACTCTTTGTTGTTGCCCGCCCGAGAGTTGAGATGGAAGATGATCCGCCCGATCTCCCAATCCAACTTGGGTTAATGCCTCGCGGGCACGTTCCCGGCGCTTATTCTTGTGGGTCTTGGAATAAAGCATCGGCAACTCGGTGTTCTCAAGGGCAGTCGTACGACCGAGGAGGTTGAAACCTTGAAATACGAAACCGATCTTTTGATTTCTGATTTGTGCCAATTCCTTCTTGGTTAGCGCAGATACGTCAGTACCCTCCAGTAGATATCGCCCTGATGTCGGTTTATCCAAGCACCCCAGAATGTTCATAAACGTGGATTTTCCGCTGCCGCTCGCGCCCATAATAGCAACGAAGTCGCCTGGGTTGATTTTCACGCTGATACCTCGAAGCGCGTGGACTTCCGTCTCCCCCAGCTGGTAGTTCTTTCTGAGGTCATGCGCTTCGACGAGTGGCACGGTACGATCAGCCGCAACCATATTTGTTGTCGTGACTGAATTCTTAGTTGCCATTTGGGAGCCTAGCGTCGTTGAGGAGTCAGACCTGGGCCCGCAGTTTCCTGCTTTACGGTAGTTGCACCCGTAACCAGTTCGTCTCCGGGTTGAAGATCTCCAGAAATCAATGCTGTGTACGTGTGATCGGTTAACCCAACATGAATCTGGAGTGGCCTAAGTGACTTGTCCGCCTGTAGCTTCCAGACAACTGCCATATCAGACCCAGACGTTGTGTTCGGCTTCGGGACGGAACGCTCTTTTCCCATGGTGCCCGGCTGCTTCGCAGTTGTTGACACCGGTGCGGCTGCACTCGCAGTTACTCCGTACCTGCTATACAGCTCCTGCACTTTTTCTGCGGGTAGATCAGGCTTGTACCGTAGCGCGGCATTTGGAATCCTCACCACATCTGTGACCGAGGCAACCGGGATTGATACATAGGCGGTCATTCCGGGAAAGAGCTTCAACTGGGGGTTTTCGAAGTTCACAATGGTGTCGTAGGTGACAACATTCTGAATGCTCGTCGCATTCATACGCACTTGGAACACAACTCCGTGGAAGGTTTCTTTAGGGAACGCGTCGACCTGAAAGTCGCCTTTCTGTCCGGGCCGGATCTGGCCCACATCGCCTTCATCGGTCTTGGCATAGACCTGCATTTTGGTCAGGTCGAGCGCGATCATGAAGAGCGTTGGTGCCTGTAAGGAAGCAGCGACCGTCTGGCCAATATCGATGTTCCTGGCTACGACGGTCCCGTTGATCGGAGCACGAATGATGGTGTAGTCCAAGTTGGTTTGAGCGACCTTTAGAGTCGCCGTCTTCTGAGCGGCCTGCGCTTCCGCTTGTTGAATGGCTGCCCGGTCCGAGCCGACCTGCGCCGTTATTGCGTCGTAAGTCGCTTTCGCTTGATCGAGCTGCTGTTGGCTGTTCACTGATTCCCGCTGGAGGGCGACGGCCCGCTCATAGTCGAGTTTGTTCTGTTGCAGAGTGGCCTGATCTTTTGCCATGTTCGCTTTGGCCGCGGCCAGCAACGCTTGCGCGTTCTGGAGATCCGCCTGCGCCTGGAGAACTGCACCTTGGAACAGCTTGGGATCGATCTCCGCGATGACTTGGCCCTTGGTGACTTTTGAATTGAAATCTACGTACAGCTTGGAAATCATCCCCGAAACCTGGGAGCCCACTTGAACAGAAGTCACGGGGTTAATCGTGCCCGTGGCCTCGATGACTTGATGGATGTCTCCCTTCTCCACTTTGGCTGTGAAGTACTCGGGGTCCGTCTGTCTGGTGAGCTGGAATCCGGCGAATACGCCGATGATCACCAGGGGGACGAGCACCCAAATCCAAGTTCCTTTGAAGAGTTCCAAGGCTTTATTTGTACTTCGCCAGCGAGGAATTGCCCTCAGACAAGCGCCAACGAAGATCTTCGCTTCTCACATAAATGATACTAGGCGTGGAACCTGAACGTCCGCTGAATGCCGGTGCGCATCGCTCCGCCCCCCGTTCGTCACACTTTCTCTCCACCCAATCCACGCAGTTCTTCGTGCGGTCGAGACAGAAATGCTCGATCTAGCACCCATTCATTGGCGGCTTTCGTCCGCCCTTAGAATCTCCTGGAGGAACGAAATTAGCGATTGTGCGGCATGGGGTGTTAGAGATTTATGACATCCGTTGATAAGCAAGTTCGCGTTTCTTGCTCAAATGACGATAAATCTCAAAGTCATTGAGAGTGACAGTGAATTTGTCGGGCCCGTTGTTGAGGTCTTGAAGCAATGTGCCTACGAACCTCGATTGGTCAGTGAAAAGCCACCGTCGCAACAATCGCAGCCAGGTATCCCTTCGGGCCGCGCCAATAGGGGTATCAATTTACGAAAAATCCCTTTGTCGCCCATTGAGAAGCCCGTTCAGGGCCCTTGTGATAAAACGCGATGGATTTCGTCAGCTAGGTGACGGTTAACTCGGCTAGCCAATAGCCCGACATCGCGGCGGCCATCGTGGCTTGCTGGCGACCTACTTCGTCCATGGCCTGTAGCGCGGCCTCCCGCCGCTGCTGAAATACCTTCTCCAGATGGGCGCCATAGTAGCTCCCGTCCTGGCGCATAGCATATCTTCTAATCGATTCGGGGCTGCCAACCTTCAGCGTCTCACCTAGCTCCAACCCCGTTTCGAGGAAGAACTCACGATCGTTCCCGTCGGGCACACCGAACACGAAAGGCTCTCCCCAAGAGATGGCATTCTTAACCATTCCCATGGGATACTTCGTCAGGACTTCAAGCCCGCCACGGTTGAGATACTCAAGGAGAAGCGCACTGCCCGGAGCGGATTCCGCAGCGATCGCGCGCAGGGTTTCCTTCATACCCTCTTCGGGGACGTACATGCTGACGCCCTCGCAAATGTAATAGGTTTTGCGTCCGGACTGGAAACCGCCGCGACGCAATACTTCTCCCAGGCTTTCTCGCGCGAAGTCGATCGATGCATAGACCACGTTGGCGGGCGCGCCGCCCCAGAGCTGCTTCGACGCGCTGCTTCTTGTACAGCTGGGTGGCGCCGTAATCGATTTCGATGACCGGCGTGCCCTGTAATAGTTCGGCGAAGCGATGGGCGCGTGTATCGAACCCGGCTCCCATGATCACCACCTGGGTCGCTCCGTTACGGATGGCATGCTCCAACCGCTCGTCTATAAAGCGCGTCCGCACCAACATCAGCCAGGCGAAGCCAAAGACATCGGGATCGTTAATAGCATCTTGAAAATCCCGGTCGAGAGCCTTGCTGATGGGATGCTCAGCTATCAAAGCTAACTCAGCTGGGCCGATCAGTCGTTCAGCCAACCAGTCGGGATTGCGCACGCTAACATCTGGCTCGCGCGACCCAAAGGCACGCGCTGCGGCTGTCAGGATCGAGGTGCGGGAGGGTAATCCGTTAGCTTCCATTCAGGAATTATCAAACATTTCCGGATCGTGCGGTGTGACGGGTTTTACTAAAGCCCAAAAACCCATCGATGGCGAAAGATGCGAGCGGAAAGCGCAAGGTCGTAACATTGCCTGCTATGAACCTCTCTAAACTACAGCTGAGTCGGAGAGCCCAGAAGTGAGCACATGGAGCGACCATGAACGCTGGACTGCAATGTGTTCGGGCACTGCGTGCCCGATTTGCTGTCGGAAAGAACCCCTGGACGTTATTGCCACTCTGGAAACCTCTTGGGTCACGATGCAAGAGTTTGCCCCGGTCCCTGGGTACGTGTGCCTGGTGTCTCGAACTCATGCTGTTGAACTGCACGAGTTGGCGGAGCAAGTGGCTGTGGCATTCATGCGAGATGCACAAAAAGTGTCTAAGGCTCTTAGCGCCGCAACGGGGGCTGTGAAGTTGAATTATGAAATTCATGGCAACTCATTACCTCACCTGCACATGCATTTTTTTCCTCGTTACCGAGGTGATCGGTTTGAGGGCAAACCCATCGATCCAAAGACTGTCTTGGGGCCAGGGTACGCACAGGGAGAATTCCAGAGAATTCGTGACGCATTCCTGCTTTCCTTGGACCTCACCGTAGAGTAGTTGTCGGAAACTCTCCACATGGCTCATCGACCCGACGGGAGGTCTGGTTCAGCTTTTTCCAATTGAGAATCCCGCCATTCCGCGCCACAGGGATTGGCACTCCCACTTTAGGAACGCCTGTGGGCCAGAGCGCAAGGAAGCACGAAACGTTTGACATTGCGCTTCACGAGGGATTAGACATCTGTTTTGTGGATGGATTGGGTAGGGAGGATAAGAACCCGCTGCCCCTGATACAGCGGGATGTTGCGTGGGGTCTATCTACCACAAATCCTAAGACACTGGTTTGTCTTAAAAAACTGTCAATTTACACAGCTATACCAAAGACTAGGGCGATCTGGGCGTAAAGATTATGCCCACATCCTGGGCGGCGCAACGTGGTCAAAATCTATACCCACCTTTTGATTGGGCGGAATCTTCACCGCCGCCCCAGTGCGGACACTTCACGTTAAGGAAAGTGCGAATCTTCTAAGGTCCAGTTTTGCGACGGCCCGCCATCCGAAACCTTAAAGGCAAGGAAAAAGCGTATAGTTGCGTGTTCTCGCCTGCGATCTGCGCGCTCAGTTCGGAAACTCTACCCAAGTCCCACTGGCAATGTTGTCAGTGGGGTGAACGCATCCTTTAGGTCGAAGATTTAATCAAATTCAACTTCCAGTTCAAAGAGCCAGGGAGACTTGTTTATGTCAGCATCTTCGAATTTGCGCAGCGAGCTTACGGGCGACATTAAGAGTCGCGCAGCGTGGGGGATTGTCCTCGGTATCCTGACAGCAGTTCTCGGATTGCTCCTCGTTGTTTACCCACTTTTTGCCGCCAAGGTTACGACAATCGTTATCGGCTCGATCTTGGTCATCGCTGGCGTCTTCGAGCTTATCCAGGCGCTGCGTGCGCACACCGTGGGTGCGTTCTTTATGAGACTACTGCTCGGCGTGGTGTACGGCTTTGGAGGAGTCGTGTTGCTCCTGAATCCTCTCTGGGGTGTAGCCGTGCTTACTGTAGCCCTCGGCGTCATGTTGGTCGTTGAGGCCGGTGCTGCGGCAGTCCTGGCCTTTCAAATGAAGCCAATTTCAGGCTGGGGCTGGCTTCTCTTTGACGCAGCGATTACTGCGATCCTGGGATTTCTGATCCTTGCCCATTGGCCAGCAAGTTCCATCTGGGCGATCGGGACCCTAGTCGGCGCGGCACTTTTTATACGTGGAGTCACGCGCATCGCCCTTTCCACCCGCCTGCGCCGCGTCATGGGAAAATTAGAGGAAGTAGATGCCCGGCCCAGGCGCGCAGCATAGCGGAATGCCAACTAGACGAGTAGAGTGCATAACAATGTGTTCTTGATCGTGAATGCATATCCACGAACACCTGAATTGGCGCTAAATCGCATCAAGACTCAAATGGCTGGACAGGGATTTTGAGCGCTGATGCTGTTCCAGCTGCCAAAATCCATTCGTCGGTCTCATCATGTACAAACGTGATTCCCTTCTGCGCATGGCAGTCGTGATCGTCTTTGGTTTCTCGTGACCCATCGCACTTTGAGGGGCCGTTTCGCCAGAAGGCCTCGGTAAATGGCCTAGTCGACTTCAAGGAGCTCTATCAAAAGGGGATGTCAAGGAAGAAGTTCGGCGTTGCCCCGAGGCGGGATGTTTTCTCGAGATCCAGCCCACAATCAATTGAGAAGGATATTAAGGTAAACTCGCCCAAGCAAATGGTGTGGTCTCTCTTTGCCCACGATGTACAGAATATCCAGATCGATCATCGGCTTGTTGTTATGTAGCTTCTTGTTTGCGAACAGTTCTTCGCGGAAGTCTGACTGGCGAATTCTGGCTCTCGGGATGGACTTTCGATACATTACCCCCATCCATCCCAGCGCCATGGGCGATTCTCGTATCGCAGTACTGCGCATTGACCCCAAGCTTTGGGAACTGGAGGCGATTGGCATTGGTCAGACCGGGGAGAACGTCGGGCATACTGCGAAGGACTGGTGCAAGACGCACAAGTTCGCAGCAGCGATCAATGCCGGAATGTTTGCCGGCGACGGTAAAACCCACCTGGGATACTCCCGCTATCTCGATAGAGTCAGCAACAGCAAGATAAATAAGTATCAATCGGTAGCTGCTTTCAATCCCAGAACTGATAAGCTCCAGTCGTTTCACATCTTTGATCTGGATACCCCGACACTAACGATGCAAGGCATCCTTAAAAACTATGCCTCGGCGGTGCAGAACCTGCGACTGGTTAAAAGATCGGGATTGAACCAGTGGGGCCAGCAAAGTTACAAATGGAGCGAGGCCGCCCTGGGGGAGGATAGCGCAGGACGCATTTTGTTCATCTTTTCCCGCGCGCCATTTTCCATGCATGACTTAAACCAGGAGCTACTAGCTTCAGATATTGGACTGGTGGCTGCACAACATCTTGAAGGAGGGCCTGAGGCCCAGCTTTATGTGCACGCTGGCGAAGAAGAGATGGAACTGTACGGCAGCTTCGAGACCTCATTCAAGGAAAACGATAGCAATGCAATCGCCTGGCCGGTTCCCAATGTCTTCGGGGTGCGACCTCGAGCTGAGCATGGTCCCTGAACACAGTTGCGCCGGTTGAAGATTCGCGGCGCGAGTAATTGGCGCCTTTGAAAGCTCACTCCATCCTCCTCCCGAGATATCTGCGGGGATGGAGTTCTGAAAGTGTTATACGTGCTATGGACAACCGCGGTCGTCCGCGCGGCAGGCCGGCCGCAAAAGCGGTTCCACCACGGCCCATTGCTCATCGTTCAATTCCCAACGTCCGGCCATCGGCGCATACGGAGTCGCGCAGAGCGTTCCCAGAACACCTATTATCGCCTCGGCCATTTATGAGACTGGTTCCAATTGATCCAGGTCGAAACCCTCATCTTTCCAACCTTCGATCCCGCCGATCATCTTCTTCACCCTCCTTCCCAATCGCGCCAGATTCACAGCTGCACGATCGGAGCCGTTGCAGTGTGGACCATTGCAGTAGACGACGAAAAGAGTTTCCATTGGATAGGGGCTCAAATTTCGTTCGTTGATCTTGCCGTGCGGAAGGTTGATTGCACCCGGTACGTGGCCAGCCTGGAACGATTGCGGGCCGCGGACGTCCAGCAACACGAAATCAGGCGTGCCATTTTTTATGGATTCGTGCACGTCCCAACAGTCTGTCTCGAGCGTTAAAAGCCGCTCAAAATGACGAAGGGCGTCTCCCGAATCAGCGGCAGGGGTTTCTGCCACCCGCGATATTGCATTCATCAACTTGGACATTGTTTTTTCCTCCTGAATCTCATGTCTTCTACAGACCTAGGATTCTTTAACCTTCTTACTTCCCAGATATTCAGGACCTGACTGCAATAGTTTTTGGGTCACGGTCAGCTCGCCGCCGGAATGCCCTAGGCGGCGGCCTGCAAAACAGGAATCTCGGGCAAACGAAGCAAGCGCCACCGCATAGTGGCGGGGCTCGTCATAGAACAGGAAATGATTTGCGTTCGGTATCTCTAAAACCAAGCAGTTAGACCGCCGAAGATGCGGCAAATATGACAGGTGGCGGTTCTGTGAACCGTATATGAAGCATGTTGGAACTGGAAGGCTCAGAAAGTGTTGGAGGAGATTACCCTGGTCCGAATACTCGACCGTCTGGAAGTCGTAGTAGGCCCGGGGATCGGCATTCTCAAGCACTTGCGCATGCCATGCAAAGCCGGATCCACGCTTTGCCGCCACTGCCTTTTTGATTTGTGGGAACACTACCGTTTCGAAGTGGGCATAGGGATGGGGTATCACACTGCGGCTGAACATACAGTCTTCTGGGGCAAGATTGCCTTCTACGTTTGCGAATCCAACAATCTTGTCCGAATTGCGCTCGGCGTAGAGGAGAGCGACCAGTCCACCGAGGCTGCCGCCCACCAGAAGAAAGGGAGGAAGCCCGAGATTCTTCACAAAACCTTCCATCAACTCCACGATGCCATCAATATCCAGGGGCTGCTCGCTACAGTAGGGGGAATCGCCGCAACCGGGAAGATCTGCGCAGACAAGGCGAAATGGTTGAAGTTCTGGAATATCCGCGACCACCATAAAATCGGCCTTAGAGCAGCCGAGGCCGTGGATGTAAAGGATCGGAGAACCAGCGGCAGGCCGATTAAAGTAGCAAAGCTTATAGGATTGTCCAGCCCTGCTCACGGTCATTTCAGAAATCTCTGATCTCCGCGTTTTCATGGGTGAATCACTTCCAATTGGCAACCGAGTGCGTATCGATCTCCGGCTGACTTTCCTGCGTCTCGCGTGCGCACGGGCCATTCCATGTGACATCCGCTCCATACGTTGCTAGCTATTTCGGCGGCTTAGAACTTAGCCGCAACAGGTTCCGGAGCGAGGCCAAATTCTTCTCCCGTGATCCTTGACTCGGAATATTTTCAGCGGCTCTCACAATATCCAGGGCCGAGCGCTCATCGTCGCTCTCGGGCATGTTGGCGTCCAGTTCGGCCGCCAACAATCACCCATTGGAGCGCTGCTGTCTGGCGTTTACGCGCGACCTCGATGTACATGAGCGTGCCTTGAATCGAATCGCGGTGATCTCGGACCGTGATTGGAAGCGACAAGGCTTCCTCGGCCAGGGGCTGATTGCCTTGAACATCGATCACCACGGCGCCCATACCAAGATCGGTCGGTTCTGCTGCTTCGCTTCCATCGCGGCCCTCGGATGATCGTCACGAATGACGAACAAACCTCCTGGCGTCGCGCCGGGCACGCCACTGACGAAGATAAGCAACAGAACAATGATTACGCGGATCGTCTTCATTGCATGCTCCGCAGAACTAGGCAGTGCGTCCCCTCCACTTGCTTTACTGTGGGCTAATTGCGGACAGAATTCGATAGGCAGAAAAGACATTCTTCGCCAAAATCCTGCCAACCGCCTGGGAGACGAGGAGGTACTGGCAAAGGTCATAAATTGATTGGCTTTAGCATGCCCGAGCGATAGCGAAGGCAGGCGTCGTAGCCTATCCGGATCAGCGACGGAGCAGATGCTTCGAATGACGATTGTGGTCAGAAAAACCCTGGGAGAATCGCAGAAGATATGAATTAGCTAAATCGGAGAAATCTGTGGGTCACCGCGCCCGTCAGCGAATTCCGTGACTGAACCGTGAAATCCCGAAACCGGCGCGGCCCCGCCCTACGTGGTAGAGAACCGACGGCGATAGGCGGTTGGTGTCGTGTCCAGCGTCCGGCTGAAGTGCTGCCGCAACGTCGCCGCCGACTGTAGCCCCACCGCCCCGGCAATCGCATCGATCCCGTCGTCTGTCTTTTCGAGCCGCATCTGCGCTGCCAGGAGACGCTGGTGGGTGAGCCATTGGTGAGGCGTGGTTCCAGTCTGCTGGCGGAACTGGCGGGCGAAAGTGCGCGGTGACATCCCCGCGTGGCGGGCCAGATCCTCCACGCGCAGAGCCTGGCCCAAATGCAATTGCGCCCATTGCAAGAGCGACGCGAGCCCTCCGGCCTCCCGGCTGTAGACGGGCTTTTGGACGTATTGCGCTTGACCGCCGTCGCGGTGCGGCGGCATGACCAACCGGCGAGCCACTCGGTTGGCAATTTCGGCGCCATAATCGCACCGGACGATGTGCAGGCAAAGGTCTATGCCCGCGGCGCTGCCCGCCGAAGTCAGAATGCTGCCTTCATCCACGTACAGAACGCCTGGGTCGACGCGAATCTTCGGAAAGCGGGAAGCCAACTCTTCCGCGTAACGCCAGTGCGTGGTGGCGCGCCTGCCATCGAGCAGGCCGGTGGCCGCAAGAACGAAGGCTCCGGAACAAATGGAGACCAGACGTGCGCCGCGAGCATGCGCCGAACGCAGCGCTTTAAGGAGAGATTCCGGAGGAGGTTCGCTGGCTCGCTTCCAGCCCGAAATAACGATCGTTCCGGCCTGTTGCAAGGTCCGCAATCCACGACGTGCCTCGACGTGAACGCCGCCAGTCGTGCGGAGCGGGCCACGCTGGTGCGAGAAGGTCTCGAACTTGTACCAATCGACCTCCAGCTCCGGCCTCGGCAAGCCGAAAATCTCCACCACGATCCCGAACTCGAAGATGCTGAGGCCGTCGTAAAGCAGAGCAGCCACGCGGCGACGGTCCCAGGGGCGCATGGCAGGATTTTAGCGCATATTGGCATTTCTGCCTATCGACAAAGTTCTGGAATCGGGTAACAGTGGTTTATGAACATACGCACTGAGACCGCCGCCGATTCGCAAACGGCCCTCGATCACTTTGAGAAGCTCCTGTCTCTCAAAACCGACGGCCGGGAGGTTCAGGGGGCGTTGGCTTCGGGCGCTCCTTGGCCGGAAAGTGAAGAAAATCATCGGCGGCGCGGAAGGCTGGAAAGTTGAAGGCTTCGCCCTGGAAAAAGAAGCCGAGGTTCCACGAGATTCCATTCCAGGCGTTGACGGCCTAGTCTCACCGATTCAAGATCACCCGAGCGCCTGTTTCCCGCTCTCCAGGCGAAAAATTTTGGATTCGAGAAGGTGCAACGGAAGGAGTTGATTATGACGGCGCAACCGGGACTAGAGGTGTCGGCCCCATGGACCTACCGCGAAAAGCTGCTCAACCTGTTGGCTGGCAGGGATCCGATCGAGGTGTTAGGGCAGACGGCATCGACCCTGGCCGATATTGTGTACAGACATCCGGCGGAAGTCCTGCGCGGGCGAGCAATTAAAGGGAAATGGACTCCGAACGAAATCATCGGCCATCTCACCGATAGCGAATGGGCTTATGGATATCGCCTCAGATTGATCCTTTGCGAGGACGAGCCGGCTATTCTCGGCTTCAGGCAGGATGTTTGGGTAGCCTCCCTCCGCCACAATGAACGCGAGCCGTCCGACCTTGTCGAAATATTTCGGACGCTGCGCGTACTCAATTTGTCTGTTTGGAGACGAATGTCACCAGAGGATTTGCAACGCAGCGGGCAGCACAATGAGCGAGGCGCGGAGTCCTTGGCCGTGATGGTACGATTGCTGGCCGGTCACGACCTTTCCCACCTAAATCAGATCAGTCGCTATATTCAAGACCTTGACTCGCGGGGCTAACGCTGCCGCGACAGTGCACATTGATGCCAGCGACGACGGGCCTTACTACGAAGACCAAGGAGCAACCGGCGCTCACGGCGATAGTAGGCGTCCAATACCCTTCGTGGTAGCCTAGCTTCTATAACTTGACCCGCGATGGCATCATTTCCGCGCTGTTGGTCGTGACCCTGGCCACCTCGGCGTCAGCATGCGTCGAGGGCGCCGGGAGTTCCTACAGCAACGGTTGTGTCAGATCGGTGGGCCCAAGCTGCCAACGACAACTGCACGCTGCCAACGCTCCTCGCTGCAGCCCTTTTCTCAAGGCAGTACCAGCACACTGTGACATTCGCGGTCTGGTCCAAGTTCACATCGTCGCATTCACCAAGTTTGAGATTCCTAGTCCGCTGACGCTGGTGACTGCGCAGGTTTTACTTCCATCAGGACCCGCTCTGCGCAAGTCCTCGATCGGCTCACCTGAGACCGACCGCGGCCCCCCATTTTCCTAAAGAAAATTGATCTGTGAACTCGCACGACAGCACACGTGTGTGCACGTATGCCTAATTTCAAATTCATTTCTTTAGGAGAACTCATGAAAACGAAAATGCTATTCGTTCTGGTCCTGACTAGCGTTTGTTTTGCACAAACCTCAAAAGCAAAGTCGAACCGCACCAACACTCAAATTCTTGACTTCATTCTCGATTTTCAAGAGAAGAGGCTCATCGAGGTTGCCGACGCGATGCCGGCTGAAAAGTACAGCTTTGCCCCGAGGTCAGGCGAATTCAACGGCGTACGCACGTTTGCCGAACAGTTGAAGCACATCGCTGCAGATAACTATCTCCTCGGCGCGGGGATGCTCGGCGAGAACCCTCGGGGAGACGTGAATGATGACGAACACGGTTCAGCATCCGTGAAAACGAAAACGCAGATCATCGCGTACCTGAAAGGCTCGTTCGCATACATGCATCGCGCGGCTGCGGCGATCGATGAGGCGAAGAGTCCAATTCCGACTCCACACATCTCTCCGTGGCCGGACGGGACAGCAACTCGCCTCGGCGTTGCAATCGAAGATTGCGTTCACACCTGGGACCACTACGGCCAGCTGGTTGAATATCTGCGATTGAACGGTATCGTCCCTCCGGCCAGTCGGAACTAGCAAATGCCGCCCTAAACGTCTTCGTTTAGGGCGGTAGCTTTTAAAATGATTGACTCGAAAGGACGATGCCGGCCGAAATGGGAGAACACCAACTCACGATCCGCTGCGATGAGTTTGCGACGGCCAGCCACGCGAAGCATTATAGGCGAAGCAAAAGCGCAAGGTTGTGGATACGCCTGACCAGCAATTATGTTTCTGTTCAGAAACTGAGATTTCAATCATAGGAGGCTCCTATGAAACTCAGATCATTGCCAGCCCTCTGTACAGTTGTTGTTGCGGTTGCCTGCCTCACTTCTGGCGAGGCGTTAACCTCTGACCACCCCAAGAAAGAAGAGATCTATGTGATTAGGTCGGTACGGTTGTCTCGCGATATGCCGAGTGAATATTGTTCGGCTGAGCACACGGGTTTTCCTGATTTTTTTCGGAAGCCAAATTCGTGTTTCATCCAGTGACCACGAGCAAGAAGAATGGAGCCGTCGTTAGCACCGAGGGGCAAAAAACAGCATCTTTGCATGCCTGTTTCGGAAGACGGGCGATCCAAGAATAACGAGCTTCTACGGCGAAGGCGAAATTGCCGGTGCATCCTTCGTTGGAAAGGGTAAGTGCACTCGCTTGACAGCAGATTTCCCAGAGATGGGCATCAGCGTGTGGACGTGCTTTCTAGAGCTAAGCGGGCTGAAGGCCCCTTACAAAGGGGGTATCTTGACAACTAATACCGTGGATTCGCGGAACCCGCTCGGGGAAAAATCCGATCCGCCTGGCTATACGCAACCCTCAATCGCCACTGTACGTTTGTGGAGAAGAGGGCAGTAGTACTGAGTTTGACTAGCGGTGGCTCATCAAAAATCTCTATATTACTCATTGAGGGTTTCGCATCCCGGGAGAAATCATTCTTACCCAGTCTGAATCCGGCACATATTGAAACTCCGTGCCGCACGCTGATCAGATCGCAACGTGTACTTGTCCCTCCGAAAACTCTTCGTGTTCGATTACCTCACCTGAGCATGGTACCTCGGGGATCATTGAGTTGTGGCGCAAGCGCGGCTTGGTGTCCCAAATTGCGCCATCCCTGAATATTGCTTTAGATACATGTCGCATACTCATTCACTCTGATGACTCTACGCACGGAGCCGGAGGAAGCTTCGGTTGTGGCGGGAGCGACGCGCCTTGACATAGTCATTTGAACTGACAATCCGGCCCCTAATCCACTGGTATTGATCTTTGTGTCTGCTTTGACTATGCCAATCCAACTTTGCACCAGCCTCATAGGTTTTTCCTCTTGCACGCCGCAAGTCGACCTGCTATATACTGAACCATATGGTTCAGTATAACGAAACCCGCCTCGACGCTTCGTTCGCCGCGCTGTCGGACGCGACCCGGCGGGGCGTGCTGGAGCAGCTCGGCCGCGCCGACGCTTCCATCACGGACCTCGCTGGAAAGTTCCATATGACCCTCACGGGCATGAAGAAGCATGTTGGCGTGTTGGAGCGGGCAGCGCTCGTCACTACTGAAAAGGCCGGGCGCGTCAGAACCTGCAGGCTTGGCATGCGCGCGCTG
>Ga0134128_10001021_pt1 | contig 37541 bp, 43 predicted proteins | sample KB31754_FD_96462 | JGI IMG/M metagenome (GOLD analysis project Ga0134128, IMG submission 96462) | Terrestrial soil microbial communities with excess Nitrogen fertilizer from Kellogg Biological Station, Michigan, USA - KB3-175-4 | ecosystem: Environmental > Terrestrial > Soil > Unclassified ...
ACGGCGCCCATCTCCGCGTCGTAGTACACGCGCTTCATGGGTGAGACGTCGATGATCACGCGTACGTCGGGATCAGATACGAATCCTTCGAGGCAGTGTCCGCCGCTCGTAACTACGAGGCGCCGTCCTTCGCTCACGGCGTCCTGTACCGCCGAGACAACCTGATCCGTAGACCTCGCCAGCCGAACGTAGTCCGGGCTCGCGCTGAACCGCTTGTTGAAACGCTTGTCGACCACTGCGCGGTAACCTGCGTCACCGGGGCCGATTTTGACGGATTCGAGTTGTGTGTCGTCGGTCATGAGTTTATCTGCTCCACGGTCGCTCACGTCTCGGCGCCTTGCGCCAGTCGATTGGCTGCGTGCTGCGCATGGCGGCGCTTTCGGAAGATCAGGACAGTCACCGCGGGAACCACGTCGAGTATCGTCGACCACACGCGGGCGATGACGACGACTATCAGTACGTCCGCAGCGTTCATGCCTGCGTTGTGAAGTATCGCCTGCATCACGCCTTCTCTCGCGCCCAATCCGGCCGGAGACACGACCGCGATCAAGCCCGCGAGAAACGATCCGCTCCATGCGGCTATGTAGGAGCTGATCGAAGCTACAGGTGACGGCAGCAGCGCGCCACCGAGCGCGTAGAACGCGGCACCCCACATGATCCAGTTGCCGACCGAGGTCCAGATCAGCATCCACATCGTTCCGGTGGTTACCGAAGTCACGTGGGGCCAGTGCGGAGTGATCAACTTCCGCAGGCGCTCGGAGGATTTGATGATCGTCGGGCACAAAAGCAGCACAGTCACGCCGATCAACGGCAGCGCCAGCCACGGAGTGGGCAGTCCGATGATGGAGCCGCCGGCAGCGAACAACACGATCGCGCCGACACCGACGCCGATGATTCCCTGGAAGAGCGAGCTCGCGGTGATGGCGGCGGCCGGAAGGTCGTGCTCTGCAGCCATCACTCCAATGATGCCCATCTGCCACGCCTTTCCACCCGGCAGATAGCGCCCGAGATTGCTGACGAGAAAGAAGCGAATCAACTGCCACAACGGAACGCGAATACCCGCGTCATTCAGCAGGCGTCGCCATCCAATGACATAAAATGCGTGTCCTATGGCTCCCAGCAGAACGGACAGTGCAATCCACGTCCAGCGCACGTGCGCGCTGCGCCACGCGTCGAGTGCGGCTGGTCCGTCTCGCCGGATCGACTGGATGAGCACCACCAGGATCAGGACTGTGAGAATCGCAGCGACGATTCGCAGGATGCCGCGGAGCCGGCCTCTGGTCTTCATAACTGGAGTGGCGGGTCAGGAAACACGGGCGCGGACGATCAGAAACTCGGGTCGCTCGAGCAGTAGCTGGTACGTCTCCGGATCGACTGCTCGAAGCGCATCTGTCGGCATCGGCTCGACAAGACGGTCGATCACGAAGCCAACGTCCGTGAGCGCCGATGTTACCTCGGTGAGCGGCCGCCGGAAGAATTTCACCTTGCCGACCCACTTCCAGTCGTCTTCCACCAGCTCGGTCTCGAAGTATGTACTGCCCGGAAAGCGCGCCGCATCCGCACTGGGATGATGCGTCGACAGCAGCAACCAGCCACCCGGTTTGAGGGCCCGCCCGATCTCCCGAAGCGTGGGCCGCCAGTCCTCGAGGTAATGGAGGACGAGTGGTGACACCACTCCGTCGACGCTGGCGTCCGATAGAAATGCCAGCGGTTCAGCGAGATTTGCCACGCGTACGTGCAGAGATGCCGGCTCGCCTGTGAGATAGGACGAGAGCCGGCGGCGCGTGTGCTCGACGAGCGCCGCGCTGGCATCGATCGCCGTCACGCGCGCGCCGCGAGTCAGGAGCTGCTCCGAATACCATCCACCACCACAGCCAGCGTCGAGGATGTGGCAACCCGAGACCTCTGGAAGGAGAGCGAGCATCGCCGGCCGTTCGTACAACGCGTTGTACGGAGCCTGATCTATCGCCGCTGCATAGCGCGCCGCAAAATCGGGGTCGACGTACGAGTCAGTAATGCTGAGCAGTGCTCCGCCGGTGCTGAAGTGTTCTTGTCGATGTGTGTTCCAAGCATGCAGTTCGGGCCGCGTCGCGATACAGTCCGACGGGCTACGAGGCACTAATCTGCTTTTATGTCCCCGGCTCGCACGATGCGTGTCGTCACCGATAGCTGTCCGACATGGCGCATCGAGTGTTCCGCGCCGTGCACGAGACAGCCGATCACTGTCGACGGAAGCTTGGCGCGCCCAACTTCGCGAAAGTCGCCCAGCGTTGCGGGATCGGTCGTGCGTAGCTCGGCCAATGCGGAATCGACCCGTGCGGATAGCGCGCCAAGTACAGCAGGGACGTCAGCTGCGGGCAGGCGATCGCCTTCCGACCGAATCGCCGCGAACTGTTCCGGCGACAGACTCTCGCCGCGCGCGTACGTGAAAAGGCGGTCGATGACACCGGCGACGTGTCGAACGTGAAACGCAGACGATGCAACGTTGGCTGGCCGGGCGTTCCATTCGGTCTCGGTCAGGTTGGCGGTCAGCTCGTTGACGCTTTCACGGACCTGAAGAAGAATGTGTGCGACGGGTTGCAGGAGAGCAGGGACGCCCTCGACTGGTCCGCGCTGCCACCACTCGGTATTCGCCATTATTTGCTCGGATTTGGTGATTGTATGGACGCGACAATACTTTACAACACGCCTTCCGGAATGTAGCTAACCATCACGCCGTCAGCTTCGCATTTTGGGGTAGTTAAGCGCCGAGCCTGTCGACGTCACGTGCGAAACGTCGCCGCTGCAGATACGCGCGCGTGCCGCTGTCAGTAGTCAGCGAGATCGCCTTGTCGTATGCTTGCAGTGCTTCGTCTCGCAGTCCTGCCTCGGACAGCAGCTGCGCACGCGTTGCCCACGATGGCTGAAAGCGGTGAACCGCCTCCTCCGGAATCGCATCGAGCGCCGCCAACCCCGCCCTTGCCCCCTCCGCGCGCCCCACTGCTGCAGCATAGGCGACGCGCGCCCCGAGCGTTGGCGCGATGGCCAGCAGCGCAGTGTACAGCGTGCGCAATGCCAACCAGTCCGTAGCACCGGACGTCGCTCGCGCACAGTGGGCAGACTGGATCGCGGCCTCGATCTGGAAGCGGCCTGGCTCTCCGAATGTCCGCGCACGACGGAGGTGGCGTTCGCCAATCGCAATAAGCCCCGCATCCCAGAGTGACGTATCCTGCTCGTCGAGAGGTACGAAGTCGTCGGGCGATCCGCGCGCGGGCCGCCGAGCGAACGAGAGCGAGATGAGCGCGGCAAGACCAAGCACCTCCGGTTCGTCGGGCAGCAACTCGGTCAGCATGATCGCGAGCCAGTGCGACTCGGCGGCGAGCGACTCACGTGTCTCGACGCCGGCGACGAGGGGCCAGTCGATCGCATATGCACCGTAGATCGCTTCGAGCACTGGCGCGAGTCGCGCCGCCATGTGACTTCGCTCTGGTACCACAAACGGAATCCCGGCATCCCGGATACGTCGCTTCGCGCGGACAAGCCGCTGTGCCATTGTGGATGTCGGTATTGCAAATGCCCGCGCGATTTGCTCGGCCTCGAATCCAAGCACCGTCTGTAGCATAAGCGGCGTACGAACAGCAGGGTCGATCGCTGGGTGCGCGCAAACAAAGAGCAGCGCAAGACGCCGATCGGGTATCGCATCCGGATCAAGATTATCCATTACATCGGCCACTCCGCCGATCGTCGCGTCGTCTACCGAAACGGTGAGACGCTGTTCCGCGGTTCGCGCAACGTCGTGTTGCCGGTTGCGGGCGACGGTCAGTAACCACGCTTCCGGGTTCCGCGGCACGCCCGACTCCGGCCATGTACGCAGTGCCTGTGCGAATGCATCGGCAAGTGAATCCTCCGCGGATTCGATGTCGCGGCTCGATGCGGCGAGGATGGCGAGCAGGCGGCCATAGGAGGCGCGAGCGACTTCTTCTGCTCGCGCCTCCGCACCGTGTGTCACTCCGAGCGCGTCCACGCTCCCTCGACGAAGCGCACGCCGGATGGGCGGATTTCAACGGTGCCCCAGTGCGCAGCCGGACATTTTTCGGCCCACGCAAGCGCCGCGTCGAGATCCGGGACGTCAATCATGAAAATGCCAGCGAATTGCTCCTTGGTGTCGGCGAAAGGTCCATCCTGGACATGCAGACTGCCGTGCTTCATCGAAACGCTCGTCGCGCTCGCAACAGTCTGCAGCACCTCTGCCGAGCAAAGTACTCCGGCGCGGTCGAGCGCCTCGGCGTAGGCCCGAAACGCGGCCATACCAGCCTTGATCTCCTCGTCGCTCAGCGTGCTGACGGCGGGCTGTGGGTAGTGGATCAAAAGGGCGTAACGCATGTGATATCCTCCAGTGAGTGATGAGTCGGACATCACAATGACGTACGAGGAGGGTGGCAATCGACCGCGGCTCGATCGAAGAAGGCAGCACACGCCGTCCTGGCCAATATAGCGATGACGGGGCGCCGGCCTGACGGCGAAATGCAGCTCGTCGATCAGGCCGGAGCGCAAAACCGGAGCGTCCGCATTTCTCCTACGCCGCGCACAGCCTCATGCCGAATCTCTCGAACACGGGGCCGACCGCCTGTGGCGTTTTCTCGCGGTCGTACGGGCCGTGCCATGCTGCCTGCAGCGCACGGAAGAACTGCTCGAACTCGGCCGGACCCACACTCAGAATCCGCGAGGGAGCCACGCCGGCACCGACGAACTTGTGCTTCACGCCGGCGGGCACTACAACCGTCTCTCCCGGTTTCGCCACCCATGTGCGGAGCTGACCGTCGCGCTCCACCGTCCATTCGACTTCGCCGTCAATCACGTGGAATGTTTCGAGCCACACGTCCGTGTGAAGCGCGTTCGCACCGCCGTGGGGCTGCACGGTCAGTTCGAGAACGCAGTACGCACCGCGCGTCTGTTCACTGGACACCAGAACATTGAGCTCGTTGTTTCCGAGGAAGCGGATAACGCGCTCGTCGCTCATCGTCGCCATCATGGTAGTTCACCTCCGTCAAGGATTGTGTGATCGCCGTCTCGCAATCGTGCGAGAAGCGCGTCGATTGCCCACATGACCACCGCCTGCGCGCTGGACGCACCCAGACCGGACTCATCCTGAATCGTGATCCATGCGTTGGAGCTGCAGAGATAGCCGAGCAGCGCCGCCGCCCGTTCAACCTCGCGGCGCGAAAGGTCGGGCACCTCGCGACGGACAGCGCTTCGGATCGCCCTCATCCGCGCATCGCGATAGCCGGATCTAACCGCACGTCCGGTCTGTGTCCGCAGCAGCGCCCGCGCTATTTCCGGGTGTCGCTGCAGCCGCGTCGCCGCCGTGCGAAAGCTTGCCGCAATCCCCTCCTCGCCGATCTCAACCGGCAGTTGCAGCAGCTCGGCTCGAATCCAGTCGCCCGCTGCGGAGAGTAGATCGGACCGGGTAGGGAAGTAGCGGTAGAGTGTCCTTCGCGAGACGCCCGCCTCACGGGCGATGTCTTCCATGGATACGTCGTCGACATCGCCGGTCTCCAGATGGCGCACCAGCGATTCGAAGACTGCGTTTCGGGCAAGAGTGGACTGGCGGTCACGAAGGGAATCGAGGGGCATGGCACAAGTGTAACTAATTGGCACAAATGTGCCAACCTCAGTTGTATGGTTGAACAATCGCCCTGGTCCATCGCGCACGTGGCGCCGTATCAGCGCGGCGCGGGCAGCAGCAGTCCATCCTTGACTCTCAGCCGGATCGAGTCCGTGCATGTGAAGCGCACGAGTGGATTGCAATCCAGCACAAGGAAGCTGGCTTCATCGCCTGATTCGAGTCGTCCGACGGCGCGCCCCGGGAAGATCGCGCGAGGCGTATCACGCGACCAGAGTTGCAGGAGTGCGGTGTCGGAGAACACCCCAAGAGTGCGGAGGTACCGGGCCTCCGCCCTGGAATCATCGCTGTAGCTGTCACTGCCGAGCGCGAGCCGGACGCCAGCGCGCCGCAGGGTTGCCAGGTTGCGCCGGTGCAGCGCATCGAGAGCACGCCGTGTGAGGCTGTCCGGACCCGCGGGGTCGAGCTCACCCGCACCGCCTAGCGTCGTCACGACGACGACTCCGCGTCGTGCGGCTTCACGTGCATCGGCGTCGGTCAGCGTGTAGGGAGCGGGATCGGGAAGCCGTGTGCGCTCGTCGCCACGGAAGCCAGGCATGTGCGCCACCTGATCCACTCCCGCCGAGACAGCGGTACGGAAGTCCGCTGCAGTCTCGATGTGGGCAGCGACCCGAAGCCGCGCCGCGTGTGCACGCCTGACGATCTCCGGCAGCAGTGCCGGGTTCAGGCCGCGCTAGCCGAAGAACGCCGAGTCGGTCTTTCGGCGCTCGTACTCCTCGGAGTAAAGCAGATATACCTTGATGAAATCGGGACGCTGAGCCAGGATCGCCGGCCATTTGCGTGCGAGATCGGCGCTGTTGTCGACCACCCAGTAGAACTCTCCCTCGCCGTCTGCAGCTGTCCAGATTCCGCGCGCAATGTTGCGGCGCACGATCTCTATCGGATGGCCCCCCGAGCCCGTGAGCCCCCCGTTCGCAAAGATCACGTCCACGCCTGTCGGCACGTTCATCTTTCCGGCGAGAGCGGCCCGGTTTCGCGGCAGTACGTTCGGATTTTCCACGTAGAAGACACCGTCGCGCAGGTATCGCGCGATGAGCGCGTCGACGCGAGAGGAGGCTTCGATGTTATGATTGTGCGCTTCGCCGAACGGAGGCACGACGAATCCTCCGTGGAGGTCGAGCGTCGAGTCGGGGCGGGCCGCATAATGGTCGCGCAGCGTACTGCCCACGGCGTAGCGGGTTACGGAAACGAACCGCCCGCCGAGGAGCCACTGGCCGTTCACCAGCCTGAGCGTCCGCTCAACGCTTTTCGACTTCTCGGCCGCCGTCGGCACGAAAGCGGCGCTCACACCCGGTCCCATGTGTGAGCACGCGTACGTGCAGAGCGCAAGCAGGCCGATGAGCTGCACACGCGCGGCCATGCGGGGTGCGATCAACTCACGGTCGTGCCGAAGAGCCGGCCAATGAGCGCCGATGCCCCCATCGCGAGCGCTCCCCAGAATGCGACGCGCAAGGCCCCGCGCGTCAACGACGCACCTCCGACTTGCGCCGCCAGCGCGCCGAGCCCAACCAGGAGCACGAGTGTGGTTCCGATCACGGCCTGCGTCAGGTACGGAGATGGAACGAATGCGGACACGAGGACGGGCAAGGCAGCGCCGGCAGCGAACGACACGGCCGACGAGAATGCTGCCTGTAGCGGTCGTGCGGTCGTCAGTTCCGAGAGGCCGAGCTCCTCCCGTGCGTGTGCGCCAAGCGCGTCTTTGGCCATGAGCTGCTCCGCAACTTCGCTCGCCAGGGCGGGCGTGAGCCCGCGAGACTCGAAGATGCCGGCTAACTCTGCGTGTTCTGCGGCGGGATCCGCAGCGAGCTCACTACGCTCGCGAGTCAAATCCGCCGCCTCGGTGTCTGCCTGCGAGCTGACCGAGACGTACTCGCCGGCGGCCATCGACATGGCACCGGCGACGAGCCCTGCGACACCTGCGATCAGTACGGCGGCACGCCCGGTTCCGGCTGCGGCCACGCCCACGATGAGGCTCGCTGTGGAGATGAGCCCATCATTCGCGCCAAGGACGGCGGCACGGAGCCAGCCGATATGTGCGGTGCGGTGTCGTTCAATGTGGCGCATTCATACCTCGTAGTGCGGCCCGGTTCCTGCCATTCTCGACCGCCCACGGACGAACGAGGAACGACGCGATGCGATGGACACCTGGAAAGATTAGCTCGAACATCGAAGATCGGCGAGGCTCGAGCGGTGGGTTCGGCCGAGCAGGGATGGGACTCGGCGGTGGCGTGGTTCTGCTTGTACTGAGTCTGGTCTTCGGTCACAACTTCTTCAATGACGTTGCTCCAGCGGACGCGGGCGCGGGTGCAGCTACGGGTGTCGAGGCCGATGCACCACCGGCCACGGAGACGCCGGAAGAACATCAGCGTGTACTCTTCGTCTCGTTCGTGCTGGACGACGTTCAGTCCACGTGGGCAAAGATCTTCGCGAACAATGGAGATCGATACCGCGACGCGAAGCTGGTTCTTTTTCGCAATGCGGTGCAATCCGGATGTGGAGTGGCGGAGTCAGCGATGGGTCCGTTCTACTGTTCAGTTGACCAGAAGGTGTACATCGACCTGGGCTTCTACGACGAGTTAACGCGCCGCTTTGGCGCGCCGGGCGACTTCGCGCAGGCGTACGTTCTCGCGCACGAGCTCGGGCACCACGTGCAGCATCTGCTTGGCACCGATGCGCGCGTGCGTCAGCTACAGGACTCGCGACCGGACGAGGCCAACAATCTCTCTGTACGTGTTGAGCTTCAAGCCGACTGCTACGCTGGAGTGTGGGCCAATAGCACCGAACAGCGCAAGCTGCTCAACGAAGGTGACATCACCGAAGCGCTCACTGCGGCATCCGCTGTCGGCGACGACCGTATTCAGCAGCAGGAGACAGGCAGCGTGCATCCCGAGTCGTTCACGCACGGCACAGCTGCGCAACGCGCGTCGTGGTTCAAGCGTGGATACACATCCGGCCGGCCGGATGCGTGCGACACTTTTGCCGGCGCTATCTGATACAGTCAGGTGTGTGAGACGCCGATCAGCTCGGGCGTCCGCTATGCCGGATCGCGCATGGATGCGTGCGGCTCGTACTGGCACAGACAGTAGGTGAAGGATTGCTCCGCGCCCCACGGTGTATGATGTGTTTGCTGCTGACTCACCACCACCTGGAACTCATCGCCGAATTCGGCGTGCAGGGCTGCCGGCGAATACCGCGCGACTTCGAGCCCGCTGCATCGCGTCGGTCCGTCCTCCGCGAACGTTGCGACCAGAGCATACCCACCAGGACGAAGTGCATGCCGGACCTGTGCGACGTAACGCGAACGATCCGCGGCGTCGGTGAGGAAGTGAAACACGGCCCGGTCGTGCCAGAGATCGAAGGCGTTGGCTGGGAACGCATTCGTGAGGATGTCAGCTTCACGCCACGAGATCGTCGTCGCCCGGTCGGCAAGGCGCTGCTGCGCCTGTGCGAGAGCAGCAGCGGAGATATCCAGCACGGTGATGCGGTGATATCCCGCGGTTAAAAGACCGTCAACCAATGTTGCCGCGCCAGCGCCCACGTCGATGATGGCCGCGTCACGATTGGGGACCGCGCGCTGAATCAGCATCAGCGAAAGAGTGGCCTCGGCCTCGAACCAACTCAGCTCGTCCGGGCCCTTCGCGCTGTAAATCCGCTCCCAGTGCGCTTTTTGATCCAATGACATGGCGGCCCGGTCGAGGGTTGATGCGTCAGCGTTCGGAATACAGCTGCTCATACCATCATTGTCCGCCAATTCACATTATCATGTACCCCCGGTCTTGCGGCAAGGCCCCCGCGCAAGTTCAAATTTCGCGCTCATTCTGAACCAGGAGCTACTATGGCCGAACACGCAGTGGTGATTGCTGGCGGCGGTCCGACGGGGCTGATGCTGGCGGGCGAGCTGGCGTTGGCAGGGGTCGACGTCGCGATTGTCGAGCGTCGCACCAGTCAGGATCTCGTCGGCTCGCGCGCTGGTGGTCTGCACTCACGCACCATCGAGATTCTCGATCAGCGCGGAATCTCGGACCGGTTCCTTTCGGAAGGACAGGTGGCTCAGGCCGCGGCGTTCGGCGGCGTTCGGCTGGATATCAGCGACTTTCCCACGCGTCACCCATACACCCTCGGGCTTTGGCAGAAACACATAGAGCGCATAATGGCCGGTTGGGTCAGTGACCTGGCCGTGCCGATATACCGCGGCCGCGAGGTGACAGGGTTCGCGCAGGACGACGCCGGCGTCGACGTAAGGCTTTCCGACGGCCGGTCGCTGCGGGCGGAATATCTGGTCGGGTGTGATGGAGGGCGCAGCCTGGTCCGCAAGGCAGCCGGCATCGAGTTTCCCGGATGGGACCCGACCACCAGCAGCCTGATTGCCGAGGCCGAGATGACCGACGTTCCCGAATTGGGAATTCGGCACGATGCGATCGGTACTCACGGCATCGGCCGGCTGGAGTACGAGATCCGGGACGGCCAGATCATCTACAAGGATGAGGGACCCGTTCGGGTCATGGTGACTGAGCAGCACGCCGGATCCGCGAGCGAACCTACACTGCGTGATCTCAGCGACGCGCTCGTCCGCGTTTACGGGACCGATTTCGGAGTCCATAGTCCCACATCGATCTCGAGATTCACCGACATGACTCGGCAGGCTGCGGCTTATCGCGACCGACGGATCCTTCTGGCCGGCGACGCCGCGCATGTTCATGCGCCGGACGGCGGACAGGGTCTCAACACCGGGGTGCAGGATGCGGTGAATCTGGGATGGAAACTTGCCCAGGTGGTCAGGCGGAGATCACCGGAAAGCCTACTCGATACATATCACGCGGAGCGCCATCCGGTTGCTGCCCGCGTGTTGCGCAATACGATGGCGGCGGTCGCGCTGCGTCGCTCAGACGAACGCACGAAGGCACTGCGCGACACGGTTGCCGAGCTCATCGGTATGGACGAGCCACGCAAACGACTCGCCGCGGAGATGACGGGTCTCGGAATTCATTACGACCTTGGTGAGGGACACCCGCTGCTTGGACGACGCATGCCTGATCTGGACGTGATTACCACAAATGGTCCGCTACGGGTCTTCACCTTGTTGCACAATGCGCGGCCGGTGCTACTCAACTTTGGTGAGACTGGTGGATTCGACATCACGCCGTGGGCGGATCGCGTTCAGTTGATCGACGCCAAGTACGATGGTACGTGGGAGCTTCCGGCAATCGGGACGGTAGCTGCTCCCCCTGCCGTACTGATTCGGCCCGACGGGTACGTGGCCTGGGTCGGAGACGTGACGCAGGTGGGGCTCGGTGACGCGCTGACCACCTGGTTCGGATTGCCGGTTGCGGCGTAGCGCAACTTCGTGCGTGATGGGCGATCTGCTACGCGACGTGGAGCCGATCGCGATAGATGATCAAACCGAAGAGCGCTTGCACAGCTGCCACGGCGAGCCACGTAACGCGCGGACGATCGCGCCAGAGCTGACTCGTCGGACTGCTCGTGCTATCGGCCGCAGGAGCCGGGGATGGACTTGTCATGGTGCGTCGATATGTGTTGTCGCGAATTTCCGAGAATCCAGATTCCGCCAGCCGCAACTAGTTCCTGGTGATGGTATAGTGCGCCGCCTTTGCGCTGGCTACCCACTTGGTGCATGTGTAGCCAAGCGCCGGTAGATCGATGTCCACCAGCAGGTGTTCGCCGGCGCCGAGGAGAACCGGCGAGACTGCGATGTGCATCTCGTCGATGAGGCGCGCCTTCAGGTACTGGCGGACGGTGCTGGCGCCGCCACCTATGCGGATGTCCTTCGTGCCGGCTGCTGCCCGCGCGCGCTCGAGTGCCGCTTCGATTCCATCTGTCACGAAGTGAAAGACGGTACCGCCTTCCATCTCGAGCGGCGCGCGCTTGTGATGCGTGAGCACGAACACCGGTGTGTGATAGGGCGGATTTTCACCCCACCAGCCGCGCCACGATTCGTCGGGCCACGACCCCCGTATGGGACCGAACATGTTGCGCCCCATGATCCATGCTCCGAGGCCGGCCATGGACCGGGCGGCGAAATCTTCGTCGACGTCGGAGCTTTCACCCGGTGCAGTAGCCCCGCTGTGCGTGCCCTTGAAGGTGGGAGTGTGCACGAGCCACTCGTGCAGGCTTTCGGCGCCGACGCCGAGCGGATCCTCACGCGACTGGCGCGGGCCGGCGCCGTATCCATCGAGCGAGATCGAGAAACCAAGTACGAGTAGTCGCGACACGTCGTTCTCCGGATGCAGATTGTCCGCCAGGTCACGCGAGGCGACTGACGCCGCGCAGGAATTGGATGGTTTTTGCGCAGTCCCGTCACGGACTGTATCGCGCGTGCTGTCCGTCGCGGATTCTCTCTCGAATTCCCGCCCGAGGACAGCACGTTCGCCTTGCTCAGGGATGGTTCAGGAATCTAAAGTAGAAGGCTGCGAACACCAGGACGATTCCTGCGTTCACAATAAGCCGCTCCCAGAATCGGTTTTTGAAGAACAACAAATCGACCGCGACGATCACGGCTGCCATCAAGACTACGTAAAGTGCGGTGGCTAGCTGGTTTCTCACATTGGCCCCCTTTTCAGGTGTTCAGTGCTTGTTCGGAAGTCGTCACCGCTTCACATACTCGCCTCTCCGAAACCTCAGCGCCGACCAGTCCTCATCTATCGCTACCATTCGAACACTCTCAAATCCCGCGTCGGCAAGCACGCGCCATCCAGAATCACGATTGAACTCACACTTGTACCGCTTCGACGTTCCCTTGGGATACGCAATCCACAGAATCGCGTCGCCGTTCGCTTTCGCACTCAACTGCTTCGACGCGCGATCCAGCTCCAACTGCGTGATCGCAAAGGCGATAGCGAATTCAATACTCTTCATCTTGCCCGGGTCGCGAACAATGCTTATGTGGCCAAGCTTCGCGAGCTCGGGCTCGAACGATGCCGGGGCGTTCACGACGACGATTTCAGTCTGACCTTTCAAGTTCAGCTTCCTGAACAACTCCGACATTGGGGTGCCCTCGAAATTTGCAAAAGAGGGCTTACGAACACATCGTGAGCCCTCTTCATGTAATCCCAGTACGCCGGCCGTCAGATTAAACGATCGGCTTGTACCTGTATCCCTCAACACCAGATGCCTGGGCAGTGACCTTGAACGGCGCCGACGCTTTTGGTGCAACCGGCCCGACCGTCACAGACTGAGTCCCGACCACAGCACCGCTCTTGTCCAGAAACTCTACGGTCATCGTGTACGACTTCGCAGCCGCTCCACGATTCTCGATCGTTCCGCTCAGCGTTGCGGACTTCGCAGCGCTGTCCACCGCGAACTGTTGGATCTCGACGTTCGGCGTAATCTTCTCGGACTTGGTGTTGTACTTCACCAGCGAATCCGTGTACGCCTTGGTCAGCTTGGGATCCTTCGTTTCCTTGAGCAACCCTGAGTATCCGTACGCATAGAGCAGCCAGTTGGACGCGCTGTTCGGATCGAGTGCGACCAGCTTGTCGACGACAGCCGCGACCTTCTCTGGCTGCTTGGCGCCTATGTAACTCGCTGCGAGGTTCTTCAGCGCATCGCGCTGATATGGATTGCGCTGCACCACGGCGGAGAACAGCTTGATTGCATCGTCCGGCTTTTCGGCCTGCGTCGCGATAACACCAGCGTTGAGCAGGGCCTGATCGCCGTACCTGGCCGGATTGGCGGCGACCGGCGCGTAGATCTTCGCGTACTCCGTCGGGTCCTTGATCGCGAGCGCGATCTGAGATGCCAGAGCCTGCGCATGTCCCACGCGCACATCCGTCGTACCCACGGGGATGTACGCTTCCCACGCGGCAATTGCCTGCTTGCCGATCGTCGCCTTGTCGGCGCCCGTCGCGTCGTCGTACTGCGCGGACAGAGTGTTCGCGAGATCGTACATCGCGTTCTGCTTCGCATCATTGTAGATGGTGTCCGCGCTCGCGGCGTCGATCGCCTTGCGCAGATTTGCGGTCGCGGTTGCGTAATCCTTCTTGTTCGACGCGACCGACGCAAGCACGGTGTACGCGTACGGGGCACGACGATCGATCGTCAGTGCGCGCTTGGCGTAAACTTCAGCCGAATCATAGTGATCCGCATTCAGCGCAGCGATCGCCGCGTTCACAGACTCGAGCCACGGCTTCTGCTCCCGCCACTGATTGATCTCCGAAGCACAGCCAGGCTGTGCCTTCTCCACCAGCGTGAAGGCCGAGTCGGCAGCTGATAGCAGATCGATGTTCGCGGTCGGCTGAGTCGCTATCCCATAGGTCGAGCGCGGCCCGGATGGGGCGACGCCCGTCTGCTGCAGCATGAGGATATATGCCTGACCCAGATAGTACGCCCGTCCGACCGAGTCGGCAGCGTCCTTTGCGTCCTTTGTCGGCGTCGTCAGCGCGGTGATCGCAAGCTTGAGCGGCTTGGTGGCGTCCTGCTTCGCATTCACGCTCGCGGCAGCCTGCTGAAGAAACAAGGTCGCCTTTGCGACCGCCTGGCTCGCACCCGGCTCACACGCGGCCGCGGCTGGCGCGGCTGCCGCGGGTGTTCCCTGAGCGCCGGCCAAACCGGCATAGCCGGCCGCGCACAGGAGCGCCGGAATGGCGCTGCGCAACGAGATCGTCATTTACTGCTACTCCTCTGGTTTCGGATGAATCTCGAAAGTTAGCGAGCGAATACGGTAAAAGTCACCCGTTTCCACCCATGGAAATCACAATTTTGATGCACGGTTGGGCAGAGCGTGCGACCGGCTGCCCGTCCGGAAGCACGATCTGCGCCGCTCCCGTCATCCGCATACGCTCGGCTCCTCGCGAACGATGGATCGAATAACTTCGTCCCATGTCCCATCAACGCGCCGTCACACATCTCCGAAAAGCCGATCCCAAGCTGGCAGCGGTCATCGACGCCGTCGGCCCTTGTACCTTTGCACCAGCCGAGCACCTGGCTCATTTCACCGCGATCACGCGGTCGATAGTTTTTCAGCAGCTCTCAGGCAAGGCCGCTTCCACTATTTACAACCGCTTCGCCGCGCTGTTCGATGAGGACACTCCGGTCGCGCACCAGTTGATCGCTCTGTCCGACGAACAGCTGCGCGCAGTTGGTCTCTCACGGCAGAAGATCGGCTACCTCCGCGACCTCGCGACCCGCGTCCACACCGGCGAAGTGCCTATCGACAAGCTGCATGAATTATCCGACGATGACATCATCGCGGCTCTTACATCCGTCAAGGGCATAGGGCGCTGGACCGCGCAGATGTTCCTCATGTTTCGGCTCGGACGTCCGGATGTGCTTCCGGATCTCGACCTCGGAATCCAGAAGGGAATTCAGCGTGCCTACAGAATGCGGAAGCTCCCGACCCCCAAGCGGGTACTGGAGGTCGGTGCGAAGTGGGCACCGCACCGCACGATTGCGTCGTGGTATCTATGGCGCAGCCTGGACGCGACCGCGGAGAATCGGCAGGGGAAATAGGGTCCGGAAGTATCCGTCCCTCGTAACGACGCAAATACCTATTCTTCCACGACCATCGACGGCCGCAGTATCGAGCTCACTTCACGCTTCGCCGATAGCGCGAGATCCAATCCATGCTTCAATTCCCGTGCAGCTTCGATCGACGTGGCGATCTGCCGTGACGCATCTCCCCCCGCGTGCATCTTGAGCAGGTCGAGTCGTATCGACTCGAGCGCGGCGACCGCATGCGCCAGATCGGCACGTGCGACGCCACGAGCCGCGTCGAGCTCATCCACGGTCTGTTTACGCTGCGCCGATATGCTCGTGTCCTCGCTCAACGAGTCGGCACCGCGGAGCCGGGAGATCGCGCTCTCGTTTATCGCGCCGTTGTACAGCCGATCCAGCTCCTGAATCCTGATTCGGCACTTCGCCGCGTGCGCTTCGAGCCCGCTGACGACGCTCGGCAGTTCCGGAAATTGGTCACGAACTGCCTGCGGCAACGCTGTGAACAGACTCCCAGCCGCACTACCGAGTACAACTTCCGTAGGCTGCGACACGAATGCGGCCGCAGGGCGCGTGTTTTTCGGACGGAGCCACCTCGCGAGTGTGACGCCGATGCGGCTGTTCCACAGCCGCTCGCGTAGTGTCCCCGAATTGAAATTCTTGAACCGGCGCCCGAGCAATGGAACGCCAAGCGCCATGCTCACCGGAATTAGAGTGAGCGGCAGCAGAACCGCGGCTGCAAACCCCGCGCGCAGGGCGATGGGGTGATGCAGGTATAGTGTTTTCCAGAGCCCGCGGGAGACACTCTGCGCACCGATGATGAGTGCAACATCTGCGATGACGACGCCCGTGGTGACGGCGCGCAGAAATCTGAGCGCCGGCGTCTGCCCCTCGTGCAGCTCGATGCTCATCTCCTCCCGCCGCCGCTCATTCACCTCGGCCAGTGCGAGCTGCATGTCTTCCACTCCGTGCCCGGCACTCAGCACACGCCGCGTCTGCCGTGCGCGAAAAATCGTGTGAGGAATGAGTGGTAAGGCAGCCATGCCGGTCAGAAACAGCCATCCGGAGTTGCCGCGAACAATCGTCAGCACCGCGCCAAGCCCAAAAGCGAATGACCATGCACTGTACGGCACACGCATCGGATCACGATTGTCCACCCAGAGGCGTAGCGCCGGCGGCAGCCTGCGCGGCGCGACAGCGCTCTCACTCAACGCTTCGGCCATCGCCTCGCCATTCGCGAATCGCGCGGCCGGATCCTTGCGCAGAACTCTCTCGATCACCGCGGCGAGCTGCTCCGGCACGCCAACTTCGCGCGCGATCGACGGTGCAGGTTCCGAAACCTGCTTCGCGATAACCACTGCTGCAGTCTTGCCGTCGAATGGCAGTCGGCCAGTCGTGGCAAGAAATCCTATGATCCCGAGAGAGTACAGATCCGCGCGCCCGTCGATTGCCCCGGACGACGCCTGCTCCGGCGACATGTACTGCGCGGTTCCGACAATCTCATGTGCTCCGGTAATCGCGGTCGCAGCATCTTCCACCGCCGCGATGCCGAAGTCCGTGACGAACACACGCTCGGTGTCGCGCTCTATCAGGATGTTGTCTGGCTTGACGTCGCGGTGCACGACGCCCTGAGCATGCGCGTATGCGAGAGCCCACGACGCATCGCGCAGAATGCGAGTCACTTCGCGAGCGGGCAACACGCCGCGCGAACGAAGCCGCTCCCCCAGCGATTCTCCATCGACGTATGCCATCGAGAAGAACGCAATTCCGTTCTGCTCGCCGACGCGAAAGATAGGCGCGATGTTGGGATGCGAAAGTCGTGCGGAAGCGCGTGCCTCACGCATGAACCGCTCGCGCATGTCGGCGCGAAGCGCAAGCGCCGCGGGAAGCACCTTTATCGCTACGAATCGATCGAGCTCGACCTCGCGCGCAAGATACACCACACCCATTCCGCCGCGGCCCAGCTCGCGATGAAGAGAGTACTGCCCGGCAAGTGCTCGCTGAACGTCCTCGAACTCCTGCTCGCGGGTGTACGTCGGATCAGTCATTATTATTGTGCTCCCGATACGAAATATGCACCGCCGAATGTTCCCGGCCAGTGCATATCAGACACCTGCTGCGCTGAAAGGTGCACTCGGCGCTAACTCGATCGCTTCACGATCTCCGCATCGCCGGACACGGCTTCCGCGGGATCAGCGTCACCCGCCAGAACAGTGAACGGAAGCAATATCGATATTCGCCGGTTGGCCGGATCCATGGGATTGCTGGGCACGCGCAGGTCCCGATCCGCCATCCCACGCACTTCCACGATTCGGGATGGATCGACCCCCGCCGCCTCCACGAGACGTCGGGCGGCATTGGCCCGATCCGAAGACAGCTCCCAGTTGGTGTACGACGCGGAGCTCCCGAACTGCTGCGAGTCAGTATGACCTTCGATGATGATCGGCGTTTGCAATCGACTCAGTTCGGCACCGATCAGACGCAACGCTGCGACGGTGATCGGCAACGGCTCCGCTGAGCCATTACGGAAGAACGTCTGACCGCTGCCGCTCTCGATGAGCTCGATACGCAAGCCGCTCTTTGTCTTCACGGCCTCGATATGCGCGCCAAGCGCGCGAAGATCGGGCGAGCCGTTGAGCCTGGTGCGAAGATCCTTGGCCAGATCGCCGAACTTCTTCTCTTCCGCCGTGCGAATCAGAATTCTGAGCGGCGGCTTGACCTCGCCCGCCGGCGAGTTTCCACTGGAGATGATGTTCGTTCCAGCAGAGAAACCCTTCTTGAATCCAACCGGATTCGAGAAGTAGCCTTCGATCGCGTCCTTCATCTTCTGGTCCATGCTGAGCAGCCACATGACCATGAAGAACGCCATCATGGCGGTTACGAAGTCCGCGTACGCGACCTTCCAGCTTCCGCCATGGTGAGCCGCATGTCCTTTCTTTCTCTTGACGATACGGATGATCTGCTTTTCCTTGCCCGGCATTGCCACGATCTACTCAGGCAGCACGGCGGCGAGTCAAGTTCTCTAGCTCTGAGAAGCTTGGACGATCGCCTGGCTCTATGTTGCGGCGCGCAAATTCGACCGCGGTCATCGGTGAATCACCACGCGCGAACGCGAGCAGGGCAGTACGTATCGACATCATGTACGCCTCTTCCGCGCGGATCCTCGTCTCGACAGCAGATGCAATCGGACCAACCACTCCGTAGGAAAGCAGAATGCCGAGGAACGTTCCGACCAGCGCCGCGGCTACCTTCTCGCCGATCTCCGACGCAGCGCCGCCAATCGATCCCATCGTGATCACGACGCCAAGCACGGCGGCAACGATTCCGAACCCCGGCATCGCGTCGCCGACCCTGTTCAACGCGCCGGGCACGAGCATTGCCTCCTCGTGCTGGCGCTCGAGATCCAGGTCCAGAATCTCCGCGAGGTGATGGTCCTCCACCGCACCGGTGAGAAGAACTTTCAGCGTGTCGGTAAGAAACGCGACTGCATGATGGTTCTTCACAACGGATGGATACTTGTTGAAGATGTCGGACTTGTCCGGATCTTCGATATGCGCTTCAAGGCCGATCAGGCCTTCCTTGCGTGCTTTCTGAAAGACGTCGTACAATAGCTGCAGCAGCTCACCATACGCCTTCTCCGTGTACGGGCTCGACTTCAGAAGTCCGAACACCGACCCGAATACGCGCTTGATGAGCGCCGGCGGGTTGCCGACGACCATCGAGCCGAACGCGGCGCCTCCAATAACGACGAATTCAGATATCTGGATCAGGGCAGCAACCTTGCCATGCTCCATTATGAACCCGCCGAGGATGCTGCCGAATACGACTACCAAACCAATGATTACGAACACGCGTATCTTTCCTGACTTCCGTCAGCCAGCGTGTAACTGGCCCAAGTTCTTCGCATAGGTGTCAGTATCGGCGAACAGATGGCAAAACTGGACATGGATGCCCCTGCCGAATGGGATTCGGTGCTCGACAAACTGCTCCTCGGCGTCACCCACAACGTCAGCAATCGCGTAGCTACGCTTGCCGGAGTTTCAGACATTCTGTCTGGGGATCCGACAATTCCGCCGATATTGCGGGCACTCGCGGACGAAGTCCCGAGGCTGGAGGAGGCAATTCGACTATTGCGGCTGCTGGCCGTGCCGGACGACGAGGGGGAAGAGGCTCTCGAAGCCACGCGTGCGGCCGACGACGGGATCGCTCTGGCCATGCTGCATCCGGCCTGCCGGAACGTTCGTTTCGAGGTAGAGGGAAGGGCGGCGGCGCCGCCGGTCATAGGGCGGCCCACGGCGCTCACTCATAAAATCGTAGCGGCGCTCGTTGCAGCTGCAGACGTCGCTGCGCCTGGAGTGGCGGGGCCAGACAGCAGCGCCGCCGGGCTGGGCGCGCCATCGCGGATTCCGATCGTGTTTTCGAGTGAAGGAAACGATCTGCTGATATCTGCCGGATCATTCGTGGTGCGAGCGCGTTTACTCAGCGCCGGTCGTACCTGAGTCGAAGTCGAGACCCGATCAACGCGGGGATTCTGTCTTCTTGAGCGGGATGGTGGTGGCCCATTCCTTCGCCTCGGAAACGACGTTGGCGCGCTTGTTCTCGTCCGCAATCTGATTGACTATCTCGCCGCGCAGAATCGTCACGTCACTGGGTGCTTCGATACCCAGTCGAACGCCGCTGCGGTCGCACTGGAGCACGACGATCTTGATGCCACCGTCGATGATTAGCGTGTCTCCGGGCCGCCGCCCCAGAATCAGCATGGGATGAGCGGAAGATAACCCGGTTGCCCGCTGGCTGCCGAACCGCTGCTCGGACCGAGCAGGCGGACGACCTACTGAATCATGTCGAGCAGCGTCTGCGACATGCTTGCCGCGGTCGTGATGACCTTGGCCGCCGCGGCATACGCCTGCTGACTCTTCGTGAGCGAGATGAGCTCTTCATCGGTGGAGACACCGCTCACGCTCTGACGCTGTGTGTCGGCCTGCTGCGTGAGTGTCTTGTACACCGTCGCCGACGAGGTGGCATCGCTGGTCGCAACGCCGACCCGCGTGACGAGATCGCGGTAGAACTCGCTGATCGACGTCGTCTCGGTGGACGATCCGAACTTCGTCATCGTCGTCATGTCGCTTCCGAGCGCGGCCATGGCGTTGGCGATGTTGTTGTTGCCAGTTGCCCCCTGCGCGTCGCCTGCCGCGATGTAGGACGCGTTGGCGGCAACCTGCGTCGACAGGCTGATGGTTGCTGCCGTGGTCTTGGTGGGATCGAAGAAATTGATGTTCGATCCGGTCGGCGGAGCCGACGCGTCCCAGTTGGAGCCACCCGCGGCGTCACCCGCGGCCGTCCACCCAGTGGTGTGAATCGCATTCACGCTGGTGACGATGCCGGCCGCGAGCGTATCGAGCTGGCTCTTGGCGTTCGGAATGTCGGTGTTGAGTCCGTCGAGATTGGCACCGAGTGCACCGCCCGGCGACTGCGTGGAGAAGGTACGTCCGTTGAGCTGAAGCGTGACCTTGCCGCTGGATTGCTGCAGGCTGAACGTCGACGACGTGGAACCGTCGACAACGGTTGCGCCAGCGACGTAAACCGTGTCCGATCCGTTGGGCTGATCGATCACACGCACAGGCACGATCTTGCTGAGTGCGTCGATCGCGTTGTCGCGCATATCGCGGAGATCGTTCGCGGTTGTCTTGCCATCGGCTTCCGCGGCGACGATCTGCTTGTTGATGTTCGCAATCTGCGCCGTGTACGTGTTGATATTGGCGACCTGCTGTGTGGCATCGTTCATCGTGTTGGACGCCAGCTGATCGAGGTTGCTCGAGAACTGGTTGAGCATTGACGCGACCTGCGAGCCACGCTCCTGCACGACGCTCTTCGCTGCGGAGCTCGTCGGATTGTTGGCGAGGTCACCCCACGAGGCGTAGAACTGGTCCAGCGTGCTGGAGAGCCCCGTGGTGGACGGCTCGCCAAAGACCTGCCCGATCGATGTCAGTATGTCCCCGCGTGTGGAGTATCCGGACGCCTGCGACGCCTGCGCGCGGTAGTTCGTGTCCAGCATGGTATCGCGGACGCGGGATATGTCCTGAACTATGACGCCGGTGCCTATCGCACCGGTAGGAGTGTACAGCGGAGTATTGGGCTCGAGATTTACCACCTGCCGGCTGTAGCCTGCGACGCTTGCGTTCGCGATGTTATGCGCCGCCGTGTCGATGGCCGTTTGCTGTGCCTGGATGGCAAGCGTTGCCGTATTGAAGATGGAATTGATTGACATGATCGACCCCTATGCGGTGCGCGAGAAGGCGATGGCGTCGCTGCGCGTGTAAGCGGACGGCCTTGCCGAGCCGTAGCCCTGCTGGGTTGCGTCTGTCGGTGCACCGACGACCGCTCTGACGAACGAATCGCTGTTCGAGATCGCTTCGCGCAGGATGCGTCGGTTGATACCTATCTCCCGCGAGAGGCGGGCTGCGGCGATCTGCAGCTCTTCACGAGCCTGGCGAAGGCGCGGCGTCATCCACTTGCCCAGCGCGTCCTCGAGATGCTTGACCCCTGTCTCTTCCTTGCAGCCGACCATCGAGTTGATCGAGCGCCGCCGCTTGCGTGCTTCGCCAAGCGTGAGAAGGAGACGGTGAGTCGCGAATACCGAATCGTCGACCGCCTGCAGGTCGTCGACCGCAACAGCGGAGCGCTGCCGAAGGACTACCTCGGTGAGATCGTCGATGAGCTTACGCTCCGATAGCAATGCATCGCACAGCGCATCCAGCGCGGCGGGTGAAACCGGTGCGGTGCTTGTCCGGAAGCTGCCTTCCTGGACGGGGTGCTCCTGATACGTCTGCATCATTACGATAGTCTCTCGATCGGCTGCGTGATCAACACGATGTGCTCAGCGATGTACTCTGAGATGTGCTCTGCGATGTTCTTCACTTGTCCACGCCGGTCGACGTCACGAGGCTGCTGTCGGGCGGAAGCGATGGATTCTGCGCGTGTACCTTGTCCCGGAGTTGCCGGTATATCGACTCGCTCAGTCCGTGCTTCCAGTGTTGTGGAGTATCGGCAGCAATGTGTTCGTCCAGCATTCCTGTAAACATTTCCTCACCAGTTCCGCCGTCGAACAGGCCGCCGCTTGGTACGGTGGCGCGCATCGACTTGTACATTTCCTGGACGAAGACCCCTTCGAGCTGGGTCGATACCTTATGGAGCTTGGCATCCTGGGCAGCCGCGCCGGGATCTGCCGGCGTACTGTCCCGGACTGGTGCCGGCCCGCCGATCGGCGTCATCTGATGGTGACTTCAGCGGAGAGCGCGCCTACTTCGCGCAGTGATTCGAAGATCGCCGCAATCTCGGATGGCGACGTCTGAACTGCCTGCAACGCGGATGCGACTGCCTGAACCGACGCGCCTGTCGCGACTCGGACGGCCTGATTTCCAACACTGCCGGCATTCGGTCCCGGTGGCGCCGCTGCCGCCGGCGGTCCCGCCGCGGCTGGACCACCAATGGTCAACGTGACTCCGCCGTGGCTTACAACCGCCTCTCCTACAGTGATGTCGCCACCCGCTACGACGGTTCCATCACGCCCGTCGATGACGAGCTTGTTGGAACGGTCGGGAGTAACCTTGAGGTCCTGAATCTTGACTATGGTAGTCGCCCGATCGCCCGTTGCCGGGAGAGTGAGCGCGACCGACCCGGGGTCTTCCACCTTCGCAGTGTTCGCGCCGATCGCCTGGTTGATTGCGGCGACGATCTTGGTCGCGGTCCCGATATCAGGCTCCTTCAATAGAAGTCGCGATGAGTTGGCGAAGCTCGCTGTCGTCACCGATCCTTCGAGCAAGCCACCGCTCGGGATGCGTCCCGACGTCTCCACCGTGTTGAAGTCGCGCGAGTTGATGTTGCCGTCGCTTATGATGATCGATCCCTGTCCGGTTGCAACCGCCTGCGCACCGGCGTCGGTGACGAGCGGTGTCATCCACAATGTGCCTCCGCGCAGCGAGCGCGCGTCACCCAGCGACGAGATGGTGATGTCGAATTTTCCACCAGGTCGCAGATACGGCGACACTTCGGCTGTAACCAGCACAGCAGCAGCATTGCGCGTCCGCAGCACTTCCGCGGGAATCTCGATGTCGAAGCGACGCAGCAGGTTTGCGACTGACTGAACAGTCTGTCCACCCTGCTGTCCGCCGACACCACGATCACCGGTTCCGTCCAGACCGACGACAATGCCATAGCCGAGCAGACGAACGGGCATGGATCCATCGGCCATCGTTATGTCGCGGATTCGTGCGGATTGGGCGCCCGCCTGAAATGCGAGCAGCGCGAAGCAGCCGAGTGCGACAGTGACCGTCTCGAGTATGCGCTTCATGGCCAGAACGCTCCAAGCAGCCTGCCGATTATTCCGCTCTTGGCCTTGCCAAGCGGTCCCTCTGCCTGATAGTCGAGATCGGCGTCGGCCATGCGAAACGACTGGATGCTGTTGTCGGGTGCGACGTCCTGAACGCGCACCCAGCCGGTGAGGATCAGATTCACCTTGCTGTCCTCGACCTTGATGATCTTGTTACCCTTGAGCTGCATCACTCCATTGGGAGCGATTGCAACGACGCGCGCGCTCATCTCGGTCGTGAGTCGATTGGTACGCGCATCGAGTCCGCTGTTCTGTGACTGGTTGTTGTTGTTCGAGTTTATGCCGTATGTCTTGTTGCTGGACGGAGTGTTGATGCCCAATCCGAGACCACGCTGGCGGTTCTCCGTAGCATTCACTTCCTTGTCCAGCGATGTGAGCGTGTACTCATCTACCAGAACGGTGACGATGTCGCCGAGATGGTAATCTCTGCGATCCGAAAGCCACGATTGTCTGCCGACTACAGCAGTGGACGTGAGCGGCGGAGTGCTCTGCGCCGACTGTGCCGCTGTCTGCGTACCGGCGGGAGTCTGTGTTCCGGCTCGCGCCGCGGCGCCCGGTGCCTGCGCTCCGGCCACGGACACGCCTGCGAGCGATGCGATTGCGATTGTCGCGGACATAATCGCGGCGAGCGCTGCGGTGATTCGGGTTTTCATTACATCACCCTCACGGTGTTCGGTCCCGCGATGATACCGCGCAGGCGCCGTCGATTGTCGAGTCTCACGTACACTTCGTCGCCCTTGCTGCCGCGACCTACGGCTGTTCCGCGCACCTGTATCGCAACGCCTGGCGCCGAGTATATCACATCCACCGCGTCACCTGCATTGACGAGATCCGGCTTGGCGACGCCTGGCTCCTGGAGAATCTCACCGGCGCGGATCACTCTGCGCGCGACCCATCCTGGCGCGACGCTCGCGGCCGCGATTGGCGTGCTTCCGTCAGTCAGTGTCGTATCCGACCATTTGATGTCGGCCGATGACAGGATCGTTCCGCGCATGAGATCGCGTGCGGCGACGGGAACCTTGTTCGTGCCGTGACTGACCGACTGCGCGCGTGCGCTGTGCACGACGAACATGAGGCCGGCCAGAAACGCGGCGTTGTGGCTCTTCATCTTTATCGCATCAACGAGTTAGCGGTCTGCGCCATGTCTTCGCTGTTCTTGATCGCCTTGGAGTTGATCTCGTAGGCACGCTGAGCAGTGATCATGTCGACCATCTCGGTGACGATCTCGACGTTGCTGGACTCCAGGTAGCCCTGCGCGATGCTGCCGTTACCGTTCTCGGTAGGCATGCCTCTGATCGGTTCGCCGGACGACGTCGTCTCCGAGAAGAGATTCTGTCCCATCGATTCCAGCCCCGACGAGTTGGGGAAGCGCGCGAGCTCTATGCGACCGAGCTCCTGCGTTCCGCCCGCGGCGGTGGTCAATCCGTTGGCTGTAACGACACCAGTCTCGGATATGGTGATCGACGTGGCTTCCTTGGGGACTCGTATCGGCGGCTGAATTGCGTAGCCCTGGCCCGTCACCAGCACTCCCTGGTCCGAAACCTGAAGACTACCGTCACGGGTATAGGCGGTGTTGCCGTTGGGCATCTGCACCTCGAAGTAGCCCTCGCCCTGGATTGCGAGATCCAGTGGGCGAGATGTCTGCTCGAGCGAGCCCTGCGAATCGATTCGCTGCACCGCGGTGAGGCGTGTACCCAGTCCAACCTGGATCGCGGGGAGCTGCTCGGTGTCGCGTGACCCGAGCGTCGCCGGCCCCTGCAGTGTCTGATACAGCAGATCTTCAAAATGTGCTCGGCTCCTCTTGAAGCCGGTTGTGTTGACGTTGGCGAGGTTGTTGGCGATGACGTCGGTGCGCGTCTGCTGCGCCTGCATGCCAGTTGCTGCTGTGTGAAGTGCGGGATCCATATCTCAGTCTCCTTAGTTTGCGGGGCGGGCCAGCTCTGTCGTTGCGATCTGGCGCACGGTGTCGAGCGTGGTCACAGCCTGCTGCACTGACGTGAATGAGCGCTGAATCGAGATCATGTCCACCATCTCCGTGATGGGAGTGACATTGCTCTGCTCCAGGGCGCCCTGCCGGACGATCCGGGCGTCCGGATCTATTTTCGTGCGTGCAGCGGGTGGGATGAACAAGCCGCTGCCTTCGGTTAGAAGCGTTGTTTTTGCCGGAATCGTTTCGATGCGCAGCCGGCCTACCTCCGCGTTACCTACGGAGACCGTGCCGTCCTTGGCGATCTGGAGATTCCCGATCTGGTCGTCGCCGCGTGCCGCGACACGAATGGGGCCATTCTCGCCGAGGAGCTGGTGACCAGCCGAGTCTGTGAGTTCGCCGGCCTCGTTGACCTGAACGCTGCCTCCACGGCTGTAGCGCTCGCCGTTCGCAGTTTTGACTACGAAAAAGCCCGGACCGTCGAGCGCGATGTCGCGAGGGTTGCTGGTGTTCTGGAGGGTCCCCTGCGAGAAATCCGTCACCGCGTCGGCGGCGGGGAGGGCGCCTTCCACCATACGTGCGAAAACCTTCTGGCCCTTGAAGCCGTCGGTCGAGACGTTCGCGAGGTTATTCGACGCAACCTCCTGCCGGCGCTCCCAGTATCGAAGCGCAGCGGCAGCGCTGGACATTCCATTCGGTCGGACACTCGTACCCATTCTTCTGATCTCCGGTTTGACACGATCCATATTGGCAACACCGATACCACTTACAGCGTCATGTTGACAAACAGCGTAACTATTTGCTAGATAAAGACTTACATCATGAAATGCCTGTCGATTTCCGAAGTGCAGGCACGGTAATTTCTGCCGATAGGCAATAATTGCCGCTACAAATCAGGCGACGAAGCTGCGAATTGGACCCAGCTCTGTGCGCAATTTTCCCAGCGCCTTCGAGCGGATCTGGCTCACGCGGCTCTCGGTGAGGTTGAGCACCGACGCGATCTCGTGCAGCTTGAGCTCTTCGAAGTAGTACAGCGACAGCACCACGCGCTCCTGCTCCTTGAGCTCCATGATGGCGTCCCGGAGAAGCGAGACTTCCTGCTCGTGGTTGAGCGTTTCCTCGATGTCTCCATGCGTCTCGTCGGCGAGCATCTCCGCAGGTGCTGCCATCCCTGAGTCGGCCTCGCCAGGCTGACGGTCGATCGAGAGGTGCACCGCGTTCTCGACATCCGCTTCCCAACGCCAGAGCGTTGCGACGTCGACGCCCAGATGCTCGGCCATCTCCTGTGGCTCAGGCGGGCGGCCGAAGATTCGCTGGAGGGTTTCACGTGCGCCGGACAGCTCGCGCGCCTTTCGGCGCACCGAGCGGGGGACGTGATCCTGCCGGCGCAGCTCGTCCAGAATCGCGCCGCGGATTCGCGGAGCGGCGAACGTGCTGAAGGCGAGTCCGCGCGACGGATCGAAACCCGAGAGCGCGCTCATCAATCCCATTGTGCCGGCGCTCACCATCTCGTCGACGTCAGCTTTCGCCGCGAGTGTACGCGACAACTGCCGCGCGACATGGTGGACCAGACCGAGATGCTCGGAGAGGAGGCTGTCACGTGCCTCCTGGCTGCCGCGCGCGAATTCCTTCCAAAGCTGCATATCCATTTTTGTCATAGAACTCCTCTCCGCTCACCGTGACGCCACGAGCCTCGTAGCACTGTCGCTTCCAGTTCTTCATCCAATCGTGTCGCGAGGTTATGGATCGCCATCGTAGCCGTCGCGCCCAGTGCGGCACGCGCCGGTTTCATTGCGCCATTCTCGCCAGGTTCTTGCTCACCCGCGCCGACCGGTACGGAACCCGCGTAACCGACCGTTTCGCCGAGGAAGTGACTGCATGCCAGCTGTATCCTCTCGTAAGTCTTGAGCGCGTCGCGCTCTTCGCTGGAGTTGACAAGCAACTCGAGCGGTGCATCCGTGAAATGGTCTCGCACCATCTTGATCAACGCGTACGAAGACGTGATCGCGATGATGTCGTGTGTCGTTACGACGATCATGCGCGTGAATCCCGGCGCGCATGCTTCGGTTATGTCTGCCCACCGCGATCCTGCATCGATGACGTTCAAACCAGGCGCAGCATCCTGCAGACATGCGCTGACCGACGAAACGCCAGTGCCCGACATGCCGGACGCGACGACGATGCGTGGCGCGCTCGGATCATGCGGCATTAGCCATCTCCCACATGCCCACGCTGTGCAGGTTCACCGCTGTCGGCAGCTCGGCGAGCGAGATGACTGGCAGTGACGGAAGGACCGGCTCGATCAGGCGCCGCACGCCAACCCGCAGACTCGGCGACGTGACGAGCGGTATTGGACGCCCTTCCGTCGAGTAGGCCTGCGACATCTCATTGAGGTCGCGAAGCATTCTTGCGAGCGCATCCGGATTGAGCATCGAAACGCCAGGCTGCGCGGTTCGCGGTGAGAAGAGACCGGTGAGAGCCTGCTCCAGACGCGGTCCCATGGTGATTCCACGAACCGACGAATCCGGCTCGGCGTACAATCGCGCGATCACGTTGGAAAGTGAGCGACGTACGTGCTCTGTCAGGGCTTCCGGATCCTTGGTGGTGTCGGCCGAATCTCCGAGTGCTTCGAGGATTGTCACGAGATCGCGGATCGGGATGCGCTCCCTGAGGAGGCGCTGCAGTACGCGATGCAGCGTGCCGAGCGAGATCTTGGACGGAACGATATCGTCGACAAGTGCCGGATGCGTCTTCTTGAGCGTCTCCACCATCTCCTGAACGTCCTGGCGGCCGAGCAGCTCGGCGGCATTCGCTTTCAGGACTTCCATGAGGTGCGTAGCGACGACAGTGGAGGGCTCGACGACGACGTAACCGTAGGCTTCAGCGTCGGCGCGACGATTCGTTGCGATCCAACGCGCCGGCATGCCGAAACTCGGATCCACGGCGTCGATGCCTTCGATCGGTGAGATAACCGCGCCGGTGTTGAGCGCCATGAGAAAGCGCGGCATTACTTCGCCGCGAGCCATCTCGCTGCCGCGAAGCTTGATCACATATTCGTTCGACGGCAGCCGGATGTCGTCACGGATGCGAACTGGTGGTATGAGAATTCCAAGCTCGACAGCCGCCTGTTTGCGCAGCATCGAGATGCGGTCGAGCAGATCGCCACCCTGGCGCTCGTCGACGAGCGGAATCAGCGCGTAACCGACCTCTAGCTCGATCGGATCGATCTGGAGCAGGTCCTTCATCGGATCGGTGGACGTCGGTGATTCGGATTTCGGCGCCGAAAGTGCCGATACAGCGGTCGCGGCACGCTTCTTTTCCGCCGCCGACGCAGCGCGTGCGAGCATTCCGAGGATGCAGGCGAGCGACAGGAACGGAAGCATCGGAAGGCCAGGGACGATCGAGAACATCGCCAGCACGGCGGCGGCGATCCACATGGCGCGCGGATGCCTGGTCATCTGTGAAGCGACTACGGTTCCCATCTGCGTGGAGCCGGCAGAATGGGTGACCATGATACCGGCGGCCGTCGACACGACGAGTGACGGTATCTGCGATACGAGTCCTTCACCGACCGTGAGGACGGTGTAGGTGCTTACAGCCTGTGAGAAGGGAAGGCCTTTCTGGACTACACCGATGAATATTCCACCGATGATGTTGATGAACGTGATGATCAACGCCGCGATCGCGTCTCCCTTCACGAACTTGGACGATCCGTCCATGGCGCCGTAGAAGTCTGCCTGGCTCGAGATCTCCGCGCGTCGACGGCGGGCTTCATTCTCGTCGATGAGTCCGGCGTTCAGATCGGCGTCGATCGCCATCTGCTTGCCGGGCATCGCGTCGAGGGTGAATCGCGCTGCGACTTCTGCAACACGCCCGGCACCCTTTGTGATGACGATGAAGTTGATGCCGATCAGGATCAGGAACAACACGAGTCCGACGGCGTAATTGCCGCCGATCACGAATTCACCGAATGCCTGTATGACGTGGCCGGCCTGACCGTGCGTGAGAATCAATCGTGTGCTGGCCACATTCAGCGCGAGCCTGAACAACGTGAGCAGCAGAAGCAGGCCGGGGAACGAGCTGAATTCAAGCGGGTTGGTCGTGTACAGCGCCGATAGCAGGACTACGAGTGAGAGCGAGATGCTCGTCACGAGCAGCATGTCGAGCATCACGCCCGGCAGAGGTATGATCAACAGGCCGATGACGAGGACGACCGCTATCGCGAGTCCGACTTCCGCGCCACCCTTGCTCGGGGCAGTCGTCGTGGTCTCCGGTTTTGCTGCTATTGCCGCCATCAGACCGTGTCTCCAACGAGGTGCGAGATCGGGCGATATGCCCAGCGTGCGCCGCGCTCATGCCGCTGGCGAATCACGAATGCGAGAACTTCCGCGACAGCGAGGTAAAGCTCGACCGGAATGACCATTCCAACGCGAGCGTGCTTTATGAGCGCAATTGCGAGCGGACGGTTTTCAACTATTGGAATGCCGTTCTCGAGCGCCAGTTTCTTGATGCGCTCGGCAACCTTGCGTTGGCCCATCGCGAGAACGATCGGAGCCGGTGCCTTGGACGGATCGTACTTGAGCGCGATAGCGCGATGCGTTGGGTTGACGATCACCACGTCGGCGCTCGGAACGTCCCTGAGCATCTGCTTGCGTGCCATCGCGCGACCTATCGAGCGCATGCGCTGCTTGAGCAATGGATCACCTTCGGAATTCTTGAATTCCTGCTTGATCTCCGCCTTGCTCATGCGCATTTCTTTCGAGAACTGCCAGTACTGCCACAGATAATCGGCCAGTGCGAGCGCCAGGTACGCCAATCCAGCGGTCATGATGAGCTTGACCGAGTAGTGCGTGACGACCTGCAGCAGCGCTATCGGCGATTGCTGAGTGGTGACGATGATTGCGTTGATCGCGTCGCGCCCGAGTGCTGCGTGAATCGCGAATCCAACGATGACGAGCTTGAAGAGTGACTTCAGGAGCTCGACGACCGCCTGCATTCCAACGAGCCGTTTGACGTTCGATGCCGGATTGATGCGCTTGAACTGCGGTGTGATGGGCTTGAGCGAGAACACACCGCGTGCCTGCACGGCGTTGATGACAAGCGAGAGTCCCGCCATGGCAGATGCTACGAGCATGATCGCCGATAGCGTGCGCCATCCCAGTGCCTGCAGAGTCTTGATCGCGCTCTCCGCCGAGAACGAGGTATCACCAGCGGACGCGAGGCCCTCGCCCATGATCGCGAACAGGCGGCTCGCGACGTGCGGTACGATCGCCGTCAACACGAGCGCTATGCCGAGCAGAAGAACGGCGACCGACAGCTCAGGGCTCTTCGGAATGCGTCCTTCGTCCTGTGCTTCCTGACGTTTCTTGGGGGTCGCTTCTTCTGTTTTGTCGCCGTAGTCATCAGACATGCTCAGTGCATCCCTCCCGGCGCGATCGCGGTGAAGAACGATGAGAGCTGCTGGTCGTACGCGGTGGGCCAGTTGCCGAGCGTGCTGGCGATGAACGGAAGTGCGATGCCGAGCGCGAAGAGGCCGAGACCGATCTGGAGCGGGAAGGCCACCGAAAGGATGTTCAGCTGCGGCGTTGCACGGCTGAGCACGGCGAGCGCCGCGTTACCGACCATCACAGTTGCGATTACCGGCGCGGCGAATCTGAGACCTGCGAGAAACAGCGTACCCGCAAGCGCGAGTAGATTTGCCAATCCGGCGTGAAGATCCAGGGCGCTTCCCACCGGCACGGCGCGCAGGCTCGCGGCGAGCGCCTCTATCATGCCAAGATGGACGTTGAGCGCGAGCAGGATCGTTATCGCGAACAGCGAGAGGAAGTTGGCCAGTACCGGCGACGTCTGCTTGGTTAGTGGATCGAGCAGCGACGCTCCGGAAAGGCCGATCTGAATCGCGAGCAGATCGCCCGCACCTTCAGCTGCGCCGACCAGGAGCGCCGCGCCCAGTCCGATGCCGAAGCCGACGAGCAACTCGCCCATCGCGGACGACGGTGTGATCTGCGGAATCACGCGCATGTTGGCGTACGCGATGGGCTGGATCACGATCGTGAGCACGATCAATAGTGACGTACGCCACTTCACCGGAACTGTCGCAGCCGAGAACACCGGTGCGATCAGCATGAGTCCGGTAAGACGCAGTGCGACGAGAACGGCCACGGTCCCGGAACCGGGCGCGAACAGGTCGAACGGCCGGACGTCGGTCACGAAATCATGGATGGCAATGAGCGGAACAGCTCGCTCGTGTACTTGACCATGATCTGGATGATCCAGGGCAGCGCGATGATGAACGTGACTGCAACCGCGACGAGCTTGGGCACGAACGAGAGCGTCTGCTCCTGGATCTGTGTCACCGCCTGGATGATCGATACCACCAGACCGACGGCGAGTGCGACGACCAGCATCGGTGACGCGATCAGCAGCGCGGTCATGATCATGTTGCGTGCGAGATCGACAACGAGGACGTGTGACATGCGCTAGACGCGGAAGCTGGTCACGAGCGACTGGACGACGAGCGTCCAGCCATCCACGAGAACGAAGAGCAGCAGCTTGAAAGGCAGAGATATCATCGCCGGCGGCAGCATGAACATGCCCATGCTCATCAGCACGCTGGATACGACGATGTCGATGATGATGAAAGGAAGGAACAGTGCGAAGCCGATCTGAAACGCCGTGCGCAGTTCGCTTGTCGCGAACGCGGAAACGAGCGTCACGAGCGGGATCTCATCTTCATTGCGCGGTGCGACGCCACTGCTCATGTCGATGAACACCTGCAGGTCATGATCACGCGTGTGCGCCAGCATGAACTCGCGGAACGGCACGACCGCAACCTTCATCATCTCGCCCTGCTCGATCTTGCCGTCCATCCACGGCTGCAGCGCGGTCTCATTCACCTTGTTGAGCGTCGGTGCCATCACGAAGCCGGTGAGTATGAGCGACAGCGCGGCAACCATCTGCGCCGGTGGTGCGTTCTGTGTACCGAGCGCCTGGCGCAGGAAGTTGAGGACGATGAGGATGCGCGTGAAGCCCGTCATCAGAAGCACGAGCGTCGGGAGCAGCGTCAGCAGGCCCATCATGACTACGATGCCGACGGTGCCACTCAGGCGGAGCCCGCCGTCATCCTTGCCCCCACCGACGCGCAGATCCATCTGAGGCGTCAGCTTGGAGACCATGTTGTCAATGCTGGGCGACGGGGTGAGCGGCGCATTCGCCGCTGCTGTGTTGGCAGCCTTCGGTGCAGCGGGCTGCGCACCGGCGCGCGCGACGCGAGTAGCGGCTGCACCTCCCGCCGCGGCGTTGGCCGCTGGCGCCGCGATCTTTGGCGGCTGCGGAATCGTATTCGCCCGTTGCGCCGCAGACTGAGGTGCCGCTGCGTTCGTCGAATTCGCAACCGACTGGAGAGCGTTCGCGACGCTGGATCCGGTTGGGGCAGCGTTCGCGCCCTGTGCCGCAGGTTGCGTCGTCGCCTGCGCGAGCAGGGGCGAGCGCAGAGGCGCGCTCGCCGGCGCGAACACGAGCAGAGCCGCGATCCCGAATACCGCGCCGCGAATCGTCACTACTTGGTACCGCCTGCCATCGCCATGCTCAACACGGCCTGGAAGTCTTCCATCGGCGCTACATAGCTGATGCGCTTGCCGTCCTTTCTGTCATTACGACTTGCTGCGGATCCGTCCAGAACGACCCCGCCAGACGTGTACTTCGCGGTGGCCTCACCGTTGTCGCGGATAAGAACCAGCTTGCGGATTCCGTCTGCAAGCGCGTGAATTGGCGCGCTGCCAGCTGCTCTGCCTGCGTCGGCCGTGGCTGCAAGGTCGGCTTCGCTCAGCTCGGCGACCTGATGCACGCCACCGTCGCCCATCGAGACGGCGAGCAAGCGCGTGCCGATCCGTACCACCGCGAGCCCTTGCCGCTGGCCCAGCGACAATCGTTGAATGATCTCCATCTTGACGCTGCCTTTCTTCGAGGCATTGGTCATCGCGTAACGTCGCAGCAGACGCATCGCGACGCCCATCGTGCCGAGCACGATGGCGAGCATCGCCATGACCATCAGGAACGAAGGAGCACTCACGCTGCGATCTCCTCGACTGCATTCGCGCGCGGAAGGATTCGCGTGATGCGAACGCCGAACGTCTCGCCGAGCAGAACTACCTCACCTTCTGCAAATCGACGGTCCCCTACGAATACGTCGATCGGCTCGCCCGCGAGGCGGTCCAGTTGAATCACGGATCCGCGCCCAAGACGCAGAATGTCCTGCACCGTCATCGATGTCCGGCCGAGCTCGATCGAGATCGGAAGCGTGAGATCGAGCAGCATCGAAATGGGCACTTCGTTGTTGACGCCGGGAAATCCAGCGTCCACTGCATTGGGAGACTCGGCGCCAGCGGCGGCGTTCACATTCTGATCCATGTTACTCGGCGGAGATCGGTTGGGTTTGAAGCGCTTCGGTGATTACCGAAGCATTGAATTGCGGGACAACAGGTGCTGCGCCTCGAACTTCACCCGTCTGTGTCAGGGCGCCTTCGAGACGAATGGCGAGCTTGTGTCCCACGCGACCTGCCGTGCCGGCAAAACGCTCCTGATCGCCGACCATGACGCGAATGGGACTGTTGCTCGGTAATGCAGTCGTGATGACGCCGCCCTGCGACAGTGAGGCGATGTCACGCATTGACATGCGGAATTCAGGAAGTCGTGCGGATACGTTGACGCGCGTCGCGCGCAGCGAGTGCTCCGCCAGCGCGCGACTTACGGCGCGCTCGTGCTCGGAGCCCGTTGCGTTCGCGACGCTGCGTGTCGCCGTGTTCGTGAAGAACTTGTCCAGCACCGCGAATGGCAGACATACCAGCATCAGCGAGCTCACATCTCCCGCCGTTACCTCGATGTTCGCCACGAGAACCGGGTCGTCACGGTTCGCGCTCTGAAGCAGAATGTCCGGGAACGACTCGAACGCGCTGATCTCGAGCGACATCGTTATGTAGTCGGACCACACCTCAGCGAGCAGCGAGTTGACCTTGTCGATCAGACCGCGCAGCGCCATGCGCTCCACGCGTGTGAGCGGACGCGATGCCGGCATCTGCTGTCCGCTGCCGCCGAACAGCCTGTCCACCATATAGAAGGCGAACTCCTCGCCGATATCGACGACACCAAGCTGTCCGCCGGAGTCGTTGATCTCGCAGATGAACGAAGCGCAGGGTGTCGGGAGTGATAGAGTGAATTCGCCGAAGGAGAATTGCTCGACTCCCTGCAACCGCATTTCGATCTGGCCGCGTACGCGGCCAATCACCCAGCTCTCGAGCGACTTCACCAGGCGTTCGTAGATTGCCTCGAGTGTCCGCAGACGCTCTTTCGAGACCCGGTGTGGCCGGCGAAAATCATACATCTGGACCGGCGATTCTTCCGATGCGCCGGGAAACGGAACATTGCTCGCACCGCCCAGAAGCCGATCGATCTCGCTCTGCGAGAGTGTGCCCGATGCCATCGGGCGTGCATCGGTGCTCACTGGATCACGAACTGTGGGAAGTAGATCTTCGCGACCGTGCCGGGGCCGAACATCTTGTCCAGCACTCCCATCAATTCACTGGCGAACTGATCCCGGGCCGTGATGTCGGCTATCTGGTCGCTGGTCTTTGTTGAGAAGAGCCGGAGAATCGCGTCGCGCAACTCGGCGTCCCGTCCCTTGATGGTCTCGAGCGAGCTGGCATCCTTGAGTTGCAGCGCGACCGATATCAACAGGAAGTGCGAGCCACCCGATCCTGCCGGATTCATCACCAGATTGTCCACCTGATAGATCGGCGGAGGAGCGTCGCCCTTTTTGGCCTCCGGCCCGCCTTCCTGCTTGACTGACTTTGCGCTATCGGCGGTGGCCGGCGTGGCGGCCGCCTTGTGCGAGAGTCTGGGGCCGAGCAGCGTGAACCCGAGCACTCCGCCAAGCGCGATGCCGCCGACAATGCCGCCAATCAGCGGCAGCAGCTTGGCAATGCCACCCTTGGCTGCCGGCGGGGCGGCTTGTTCGGTCTCTGATGATTTCTCTTCTGCCATGCGTGTCGCCTTTCGGAGGTTGTTCTATCGCTGACTTCGCAGCAGCGGTAAAAGCAGGCGACATACCACACGCAAGCGCGCCTTTGGCACGCTTTATCCAACGCGTTAAATCATTGTGTTGCAAGTAGTTACATCGTTGGACGCGGTTTTTTCCACAAAGATTGATGACGGGCAAAAAAGGGCAGCCCGGCAATTTCTTCCGGGCTGCCCTCGGCTAATATTGCCGCAGCAGCGATGCCTATCGCCACTGTCCTAGATCACTACTGGCGCATATTGATCAGCGTCTGCAGCATCTGGTCGCTCGTCGTGATCATCTTGCCGTTCGCTTCGAAGCCGCGCTGGGTGATGATCATGTCGGTGAATTCCTGCGCCAGGTCGACGTTCGACATCTCGAGCGCGCCGCTCGCGATCGTCGAGGTGGTGTCCTTTCCCGAGTAGCCGATCAGAGGCGTTCCCGAGTTGGCGGAGACGGTGTACATGCTGTCCGCTGCCTGGTCCAGACCCTCTGGGTTGTTGAAGTCGGCGAGGGCAATCTGCGCCAGCGTCTGGTTGGTGCCGTTCGAGAACGCGCCGGTGACGACTCCATCCTGACCGATCGAGACAGACTGCAGTACGCCCGACGCGTAGCCGTTCTGATCGCGCAGCACTGCCGAATTACCGACTGCGAGCGATGTCACACCAGTCGAGCCGGTGCCGGGATCGAGCTTGAGCGAAACCGCGGCGCCACCGCCGGCCGGCGTGAACGTGACGCTCGGCAGATTGGAATTGGCCGTATCGATCGTGCCATCGCTCTTGAAAGTGAACTGCCACGGCGTCGTGGCCGCTGCCGGTGACGACTGCGCGCCAGGCCCGAACGTGTACGGCTGCGTCGCGTCGTAGTTCAGCCCGGTAGGGTCGATCTTGCACTCCCACGTGTTCGGACCGGTTTTCCAGGCGACCAGGGTGAGGTCGTGCTTGGAGCCGAGCGAATCGAACACGCCGAGCGTGGTTTCCACCTTGGAGCCGGCATTCACCGGATCAGCCAGCTCGGCAGCGGTCGGATTGTTCGGATCGACCGCAACGATGTTGGGAGCTTCGGAGTTGAAGTTTCCGGCGATTGTCGCCTTGGTCGTCGCCGCGGCGGGTGTTGTCTGGCCGATCGGCACGGAGATGCCCGTGAGGCCACCGCCGAGCACGCCGTTCTTGGCCATCAGCCCCTGGACGATTCCGCCATTGCCCGCGACAAGTGTACCGTTGGAATCCCACTTGAAGTTACCATCGCGCGTGAACGTGTTCTGTGCGCCGTTCGACACGACGAAGAACGAATTCCCTTGTATCGCAAGGTTGGTTGGGACGTTTGTCGTCTCGCGGTTTCCCTGCGTGAAGACGGTGTCGATGCTGCTGAGCTGAGAGCCGAGTCCGACAGCCATCGAGTTGATGCCGCCGGTCGTCGTACCCGGGCGTGTCGCGCCGTTGAGTACCTGTGAAAAGCTCTCCGTGAAGTTTGCGCGGCTTGCCTTGAATGCCGTCGTGTTGACGTTCGCGATGTTGTTTCCGATCACGTCCATTCGGGTCTGGTTGTTCCTCAGTCCCGAGACAGCTGAGAATAGCGAGCGATCCATGTTGTTAAAGTCCGATGAGTGTGTGTAGGGTCATTCAGGCGCTCAGGCGCCCTGGGTCGTCGAGCTGGAGCCCGAGGTCGAGGTCGAGGTCGAGGTCGGGGCCGCCGGCGCGAATAGCGTGGCGAAATTGTCGAGTTTGGTGTTGATGTTCATCAGCTGCTCGACACTCGAGAACTGCGCCAGCTGTGCGGCGAGGTCCTTTCCGTCCATCGGATTCATTGGGTCCTGGTTCTGCATCTCAGTCACGAGCAGCTGAACGAACTGGTCCTTTCCCATGGTACCGCCCGCTGCGCTGGTGATCGCGTTGCTTGCCGAGTCCGACGAGGAGTTGGGAGCGTTCGTGTCACGCATCGGGCCGATGCCAATTGGCGCGGTAATCATTTCTGTCTTCCTCCCTGCTGCTCTCTACGAGAGCGCTGTCGGGTCGCATCCGCGTCCTGTCGGTTGTCCCGGTGATTGAGCGAAGGGCGCCCGTTC